>ERZ1370068.1019-contig-10930_pt1 | contig 15145 bp, 24 predicted proteins | sample MGYA00561227_ERZ1370068 | MGnify/ENA primary metagenome ERZ1370068 (study PRJEB38410, sample SAMEA6850437) | metagenome | study: Metagenomic assessment of the ecological functions of the soil: analysis of the soil microbiota associated with the...
CACCGTATCAGCGCGGCGTTGGCTCCGTATACCACGAGGTCTGAACGGTTGAGCTGCGCCGATGGTGCAGACGGTCTCATCGCGTTTTTGACGATCTCGTCGGTGTGGGACCTTCGCCCGAAGCCATTGCCGCCTTCGTCGAGGCGGAAAGCTGGCGGCTCGATGAAATTCAGAAAGGGCTCTCACCGAGCTCGATATCCTCCCCGCAATAGGACCTCTCCCGGATGGACCGGCGGTAGTCGGCGACGCTTCGCCATCATCTCCTCCCTGCGCTGGTGATAGTCCACGATCTCACATCACGTCAGTCGTCCCCGTCGTGCGAGCACACGGCCGCACAACGCTGGCGATGAGCGGGCGAGACCTGCGACGCGATGTTCGAGTGAAGCTCGGCCAGCGGTGCCGAAAGCGCCGCCCATCCTATGATGGATGAACGCAGGCGGTACGCCGCGTCAGAGGTCTCGCGTGGAACATCACAAGAAACTCGCCATCCTCGTTGGCGGTGGACCCGCACCCAGGCATCAACAGCGTGATCGGCGCCGCGACCATCCGCGCCGCCCTCGAGGGCATGGACGTCGTTGGCGTGCGCGACGGATTCGAGTGGCTGATGCACGGTGACATCGAACACATCACGCCGCTCACGATCGATGGTGTCAGCCGCATCCACTTCCGCGGCGGCTCGCACATCGGGATCTCGCGTGCGAATCCGACATCCGATCCGAAGCATCTCGAGAACGTCGTGATCTCGCTGCTGCGGCCTCGACGTGACGGGACTGCTCACGATTGGCGGCGACGACACGGCGTACTCGGCGATGAAGCTCGAAGAGCGCGCGCAGCGGCCGTATTCACGTGGTGCACGTGCCGAAGACGATCGACAACGATCTCGATCTGCCCCCGACGGTCGACACGTTCGGGTTCCAGACCGCTCGGCACTACGGCGCCGAGATCGTCAAGAACCTCATGGTGGACGCGAAAACCACGTCGCGCTGGTATTTCGTGATCACGATGGGACGGAAGGCCGGCCATCTCGCGCTCGGAATCGGCAAAGCCGCCGGCGCGACGCTCACGCTGATTCCCGAAGAGTTCCCGAAGCCGCTGCGATTGAAAACGATCGTCGACACGCTCGTCGGCGCCATCATCAAGCGTCTGAGTTACGGGCGCCGCGATGGCGTCGCGATGATTGCCGAAGGCGTCGTGCTTGACGTCGAGCCGAACGATCTCGCCTCGCTGCACGAGGTCGAGCGCGACGCGCACGGGAACATCCGCATCGCCGAGGTGAACATCGGCGAGATCCTCAAGGCACAAGTGGCTGCGCGGCTGAAGGAACTGGGCATGAAGGCGACGCTCGTGGCCAAGAATATCGGCTACGAGCTCAGGTGCGCTGATCCGATCCCCTATGACATGGAGATACACGCGCGACCTGGGGTACTGCGCGGCCAAATTTCTTCTGGCCGGTGGCAATGCGGCGATGATCTCGATGCAGGGTGGCCATTTCGTGCCGATCCCGTTCGCGTCGCTGATCGACAGCGAGACGGGCCGCGCCCGAATACGGCTCGTCGATACGCAGTCCACGCGGTACGCCATCGCGCGCCGCTACATGATCCGCTTGCGCCGTGACGATTTCGAGGATCCGCACGAGCTCGCGAAGTTCGCCGCGACTGTTGGCATTCCGCTCGAGGAGTTCCGCAGGCAGTTCGAGTATCTCGTCGACGACGAGCCGCCGCCGCTCATGGTGGACGCCGGAGGCGAGGCGAGCAGGTGAAGGAGCGGGGAACCTCGGGACATGCGTGTGACCGATCGGCGGACGACGACGGTGGACGGTAGCGAAGCGGGGCGCCTGTCGCGCACCGCATGAGCGAAGTGACCGCGATTCATACGATCACACCCTCGTCGGCGATGGGCAGCGCCTGACGAATGGTCGAAGGCTGACTTGGCTACCGGATAGGACTTGGTCAGAACGTGTTCGGTCGAGGCCAGATCGGTGTTCATGCTCGGCTCACGATCGCGTCGCTGCTATAAGCAAGCGCCGCCACGATCGCACCAAGGCCGACATCTCGCAACTCGCCTTCCCACCATTGGCCTTTCCACACCTGAACCGTGGTGACATAGACGGGTCACGTGCGAATCCCACGACCGCGTTCAACCACCCTGACAACGTGCGGTGGAACCGCGGGATTTCGAACGGAGGTAGCGTGCGCGTCTCCGACTTGCGCAGACGGTATTCGCGATCCCGATCATGGACACGCCTCGCGGTTCATCGGAGCGGGGAGATCGAGGTCGTGCGCGAACACGTCGCGCGGATCAACTGCAGCTCCCGGTCGCGCGACTCGACGTCGCGCGGATCGTCGTGCCGATCACGGCGTCGCCCCCAGCGGGAATCGTCATCGAACACACGAGCCTCCTCCGGTCGAGGCCCGCCTGAAGGCAGGACGCCACGTACGAAGTTGAAGAGTGAACGCGGAGGATTCGAAACCACAGCGGGTGGCCACGCCTTGCCAAGGCTTCGGCGCGCAGGCTGCTGAACGAGCGCGCTCGCTGGGGCGCGGAGGCGTCATCCGTGACGAGTGCACTTCCGGCTGAGCACCCGAGTGGGCTGTTCGCGGACAGGACCCGAGCGCGAATGCCTGCTTTCGGCTCGTCGCGGGCCATGTCCAAAGACGCCACACATTGGGTGAGTGGCCTTTTCTGACGGCTGATCTCCGACAAGCGCCATCGTTGCATCACTTAGGTGCGATTTTGGTGTGGCCACTCTTGTGGCCGCTTTGATGCGAAAACTGGCGATTGTTGGCGACGCAGGGCAGATCGCGAGCTACCGCTGAGGAGTTCAGCTAACTCACGTGTGATCACAGATGCTGTGAAGATTTGTCCTTCCTGAGAGATAGGTAACACCGTATTCCGGACACATGGGTGACACTTTTGCCCCTTCAGAGGAGGGGGCATGCCTTGGAAGGAGTGTCACGTCATGGACGAGCGGCTCCGGTTTGTCGCCCGCCTGCTCGAGGGCGAGAAGATGGCGCCCCTGTGCGCCGAGTTCGGGATCTCGCGGAAGACGGGCTACAAGATTTTCGAACGCGTACAAGGACTGCGGCGTCTCGGCGTTCACCGATCGCAGCCGGCGGCCGTATCGCCAGGCCAATCGATTGCCGCCGCAGCTGGAAGCGGCGATTATCCGCCTGAAGCGGGAGTACCCGGGCTGGGGCGCACCGAAGATCCGCGAGAAGCTGCGGCGGCAATCGACCGCGCCGCACCTGCCGGCCATCAGCACCGTGCATGCGGTGCTCGACCGGCACGGCCTGGTGCACCGCCGACGGCGCCGCCGCCCCGCCGTGCGCGGGACCGCGCTCTCGCGCCCGACGGACCCGAATACGCTCTGGTGCGCCGACTACAAAGGCGAGTTCATGCTCGGGAATCGCCGCTATTGCTACCCGCTGACGATCACCGATTTCGCGAGCCGGTACCTGCTGACGTGCGAAGCGCTGTCGACGACACAGGAGCAATTCGCGTTCACGGTCTTCGAGCGGACGTTCAAGGAGTTTGGTCTGCCGCACGCCATCCGGACCGACAACGGCGTCCCCTTCGCCTCGGCGCACGCACTCTACGGGCTCAGTAAACTGGCCGTCTGGTGGCTCCGGCTCCGGCATTGAGATGGAGCGCACCAAACCTGGGCATCCGGAGCAGAACGGCCGCCACGAGCGGATGCACCTGACGCTGAAGAAGGAGGCGACGAAGCCGGCCGCCGCGCAACGTGCTCCAGCAGCAGGCGCGCTTCGATGCGTTCGTCGACCAGCATAACCGGGAGCGGCCCCATCAGGCCCTGGCCATGAAGGTGCCGGCCGATGTCTACGCGCGCTCATCGCGCGTCTATCGCGGCCTGGAGGAGCTCACCTACCCGTTCCATGACGGGACGTTCACCGTCACGCAGTGCGGGCGGATTTGCTTCAAAGGGCGGAAGGTGAATCTCAGCCACGTCTTCGCCGGCCAGAACGTCGGCGTCACGCAGGTCGGCGAGCGCATCTGGCTCGTCACCTTCATGCGCTACGATTTGGGCTACTTCGACGACGAGACGTGCCGGCTCGAACCGATCGAGAATCCGTTCGCGCCGAAACTGTTACCCATGTCTCCGGAATGAAGTGTTACCTATGTCTCCGGAATAGACCATTTTGAAATGGTCGCGGGCGACTGGATTCGAACCAGCGACCCCCTGCGCCCAAGGCAGGTGCGCTACCAGGCTGCGCTACGCCCCGACTGCCCCCATTACACTAGGGTATTCGGGATTCGGGGTCAGGGATTCGCGCCGGACACCGCGCGTGATGCCGCGGCTTCGCGGATTCGGGCGGCGTGCGACAGGATGCGGTCGTCTTTCGTCCCCGTCCGCACCGCTCGCGTCGACGCCGCCTGCGCCTCGGCAATCCGCCCCACCTTGAAATACGCCCACGCGAGCGCATCGTCCGTGAAGATGTCGTGGCGCGTGCGGGCTACGGTCTCCGCGATCGTGACGGCGTCGGGCAGCTTGCGGCCGCGTTCGGCGAGGAACAGGGCCAGGTTCGCCTCGGCCTGCGCGATCGCCGGTCCGGCCACATCCTCCGCCATCTGGTAGCTACCGCCCGCCTGCGCGGTATCGCCGCGCTCGGCGTAGAGATCGCCGATACGCGCCGCGAGGTCGAGCGTCTGCGTCCGCTTCAGCTGCTCCAGGAAGATGGTGAGCGCCTTCATCGCGTTCGCCGCGCGCGACCACTGACCTTCCCTTGACCGACGACGGCGAGTGGATAGCTGGGATAGACGAACACCGCGCGGCGGAATTCGCGGTCGGCGTCGGCGACACGTCCCATCTTCAACAACAGCTCGCCCAGTTGCGTGGCGTACCATGCCTGCGCTTCGGGATCCTGCGGCGGCGCGGCCGGAGAACGCGAGGCTGCATCGCCTCGAGCGCCTCGGTCATCTCGCCGCGCAGCTCACGCGCGTAGGCCGTCCCGCGCATACGCCGAGGCGCTCGGCCGCAGCGACATCATCCTGTCGAACGCCTCGAAGGCTTTGTCGTACTCCGCCGAGCTCGATGAGCGCGTCGCCGATCACGCCGTAATTCCATGCATCGCCCGGACGCTGGTCGCGCGCCCGGGTGGCATCGTCGAGCGCCTCATGAAATTTGTGCTGCGACAGATGAATCGCACCGAGCATCCGCAGCGCGTCGTACTGGCCGGGCTCTGTCCGCCAACACGGCCTTCAACATCGTCGCTCGCGCGGTTCGCCGGCCGCGCGTCGTTCGTCGCGCGCGCCTCGACGCAGCAGCGCGTCGCTCAACAGAACGGCCGCTCCAAGATCGTGCGGCTGACTTCTTTGAGCCGTCCTTCCATCTCAACAATCCGGTTGTTGGAGTCCGGCGGCCGATGTCGGCGGACCGCCCGGCATGCCGACTGCGGGCGCTATGCGCACCTGCGTTTCGGATCGCGGTGACGCATGGGATACGAGCCGTGGCGTGAACGCCGCCGCGATTCCCGCAAGAATCGCGGGCGGCCATCCAGCCAAGCCTGGATCGGTGGGTCACGACCTACGGAACCTGGTAGCCCTGATGTGGCGCGGCAACATGGGGAACGCAGCCAGAAACGGTTTGGTAGGCTCATTGCCATCGACGCCGTCGCCGAGTTGGTTGTTCGGAGACTTGTTCGGAAGTCCCAGCACGGCGTTCAGGATCAGGCCGTAGCCCTCGGCGAACGCACGCAGATCGACGTCGACGAGTGTCGTCCGAGAGCCGCCGCCCGTTGGGGTAGCCGCACAGGTCGCCGTCGATCACGCTCAGCCGACTGGTGCGGAGTCGTCGGCGGCAGATTCAGCGCGCGGGTGATAGCAGGCGCCGTTGGGGTGAGGCACGAGCGCCGTGTGGACTCGAAGCAGATCCGCCCGCGTGTTTCCTGCTGAAGTTCAGCGCCAGGCACTCCGGTCAGCAGGATAGCAACGAGGTCGGCACGGCCTGTCGTGCTGATCGGCGCGAGCGCGCCGCCGTAGAGCAGAGTTCTCGAGCCGCGAGACTTCCGGGTTCAGGTACAGGCTCGAACTGCGCGTCGTGCTGCCGGATCGCTTCGGTTCCATTGATCCTTTTGGCCAAGCGGATCACGACCTCATTGATGAGCGGCTGGCCCAGTCCGCGACACCTGTATCCATTGTCCGTAGGCCGTCGGATTCCCTCCTTTCCTCAGCAACCGCACTTGCTGACGGCTGGCGCTCGCGTAGATGCCGATGGTCGACTTTCCGGGCCTAACCAACTGCGCGATCGGAACCTGGATCGCGATGCTGTGTGTGGTGAAATTCGCGACACCGTCGTGCCCGCTGCCGGCCGGCAAGGGAATGATGTGCGCCGGGTTGAACGGCCGCAGGCCCGCGAGGTCGAAGATCGAGCCCAGGTCGACGAAGAACGGATCGTCCCGCTGACCGGCGAAACACGTCTGATGCCCGCCAGGCAGCGTCGTGATGCGCCGCTGTGGCAAGCGCGTCGTAGCTCGGCGTCGAGCGCGGGCCGATATTGTCCGGTGGCGTCGGGATGTTGGTGCCGAGCACGGTGGTCTGTTCGCGACTCCCGAATCCGTCCGGCGTTCCAGCACCCAGGGGTCCGCTGGGCGCCGTTGAGAATCCCGCCCGTCCGTGCCTTACCAGCGTCACGCTATACGTCTGCGGCCGGTTCCAATCCGTGTCGGTGAGCGAGCGTGATGACGCCCGTGTTGTAGAGGAAGGTATCCGGGTTCCTGGTGTCGGTGTGGAAACGGAACCGGAAGCTGATGTCCTCTTCCCCGTTCCCGTCGTTGTCGACGTGGATCTCGTAGAGGACGCTGTCGTCGAAGGCGGGGAAGTTCTGGCCGCCGGCGGGCTGTTCTGAGCGGAATGTAGTTCGCGATGATCGTCACGGAATCCGGCCGATCCGGGCCGACGAATGCGCACACGTCCGTGTTGTCCGCGGTCGGGTCCTGGCTGATGAGCGGCGCCTCGCGATGGCTGGACGCCTGTCCGGGCAGCATCTGGAACCCCACCAGTGCCGCCGCGACTGCCACAAGCACGATCTTTTTCACGGCCTGATCCTCCTTGCTCGAGCACGTTTCTCCTACCTCTACGCGCGAAACGACTCCGCGGGATGTCGGGACGGAGGTTCGTGTGGGGGACGGAGGTTTGCCTGGGGACGGAGGTTGTTGGTCTGGGGACGGCAGGTTGCGGCGGCGCGGGGATCTGACCAAACCCGCGCCGCCCAGACGCATGGTGACGGACCGGACGACGCCGCCGCGACGCGCGTCGACTCAGCTACTGGAGGTGCTTGAACAGCCGCGCGAGGTCGACCGAGAGCGAGGCGGTACTCGCAGCACTTCCTTCGTCGGTGTGGAACGTGCCGGGCAGTGCGCCGAAATCGATGTCGTCGAATCCTTTCCGGCGTGATGACGAACCCGAGCCTCACGCCCACGCCCTTTGCCGACGTTGATGGTAGACGCGCAGCGGGCTCCAGTAATAATGCGCGAAGGTGTCGATGCCCTCCCCGTGAATCACGAGGACGCCCAGGCCGCTCGTGACCTCGATGCGCTTCGAGGCATCGGCGAACATCGACAACGACGGCTCGAACTCTTGGTCATCGTCACATGAGGCTTTTTCACCCCGGGCCCGTAATCGAGTTCGTTCCCGACGGAGTAGACCTGGCCGAACGCGAGAATTCAACGACCCCATCGGGTTGATGTCTTTATCAAACAGGCAGCCCGCCCCGAAGGCTCTGGCGAGGCGCCGCTTCTTGGTAGTAATCCCGTCCAGGCTGATGTTGATCGCGCCGGGCCTGGTCTCGGGGATGCACACCATCGCCACTGGAAATCCCAGCCGGTAAGCGGCCCCGGGCCGCTCAACTGATCGATCCATTCCCCACCATGCCTGGGCTGGCGCCGGCGCGGCCAGCTGCACGACGACACAGCACGTGGCGATCACGAGATGGCGCAGTCGCATGTGGCAGTCCTCCGATCAGGGAGTTTGACTAAACCGGCGTGAAGATGCTCTCGCGCACGCCGGTCCGCTGCAGCGTTGCATCCGTGTTCTTGACGATGCGATGGCGAGTGGGCTCGAGCGCCGACAAAACAGGAGCATCGTCGTCGCGCTGTTCGCCGAGTGACGCAGCAGTCCGCGCCCCTGCCAGCGGGCGGCGTCGAACTGCGTGCCCAGGTTGCGGTGAACAGACGGAACGGGTAGTCGAGTGAGGCGAGCGCGAGCACGATCGCGGCCGCGGCGCCGGCGAGCAGACCCCAGCGCAGCCAGCCGTTCGCCTTTCTCGCGCTGAGGCGGAGCACGAGATACCAGAGCAACGTCGTCAGAATCACGATCCAGCTGAACGTCTTGCGATAGCTGTTGTTACAGGTTCAGGGCGATCCGTCCACCACCGGGGCGATGAGCCGCAGCGCTGCAGCCGGCGCCGTCGAGAAATCCGAGAACAGCGCCCCGGACAGCGGAGAGAAGTGCAGCCACGCGCCGATTACGCTGACGCGGACAGCAACAGCAGCACCGGAACCCAGCACGGACGGATCGTCCAGATGCATTCGATGAGCGCCGGCGTTCATGCGCTGCCGGATCCTCGCGTCCACTCGGCGCGCCGCGCGTCGGACACGGCGATCAGCACTGACGCCTCAGCGCCACCAACAGCCCCAGCGCTCCGAAGGCCATCACCAGCCAGACGGCTGGTCCGATACACGATCGCGCTCCCCACAACAACCAATCCCAGACGGTCTCGTCGGCGAAATCGGATCGCTTGAGGGCGAAATTGAATACGCGGGAATTCAACATGCCCAGCGCGATCAACGAGACGATCGTTCCCGCCAGGCGGCCACGCCGATATTCACGAGAAAGCGAAGCCGCAGGCGCGTGCTGCCGTCGATCGCGCCCTGCGCCTCGAGCAGCGCGCCGGCAGTTGGCCAGCGCTGCTGCGGATCCGCCGCGAGCGCTCGCTCCACGACCTGCACGAACGCCAGCGGCAGATCCGGCCGCCGGTCGACCAGCGGGCGTCCGCCGCTCCGTCGCGATGCGCGGCGCGGAGGTCGTCCATCGTGCGTCCGTCGTGCGGATACGAGCCCGTGACCAGGTGATAGAGCAGCACGCCGACGCGACACATCGCTGACCGGGGAGGCGCCGTGCCCGGCCAACACCTCAGGCGCCATGGCCACTGGCGTGCCGGCGATCTCTTTGGCGGCCCGCTCGCGCCGGCTGCTCGGTCGAACGACCGGTGCCGAAATCCATCAGCACCCACGCGTCCGCCCCTGCTCGCGGATCACGTTCCCTGCGCCTGACGTCGCGATACGAACCCGGCGCGATGCACGGCGGCAAGGGCGCGGCACACGTCCTCGACCACCAGCATCGCTCGCGCGCGCGTTGAGGGGTTCCAGTGCGTGTGAGCACGGAATCCAGCGTCTCGCCGCGGATGAACTCCATGCACGAACCCGACGCGGTCGCCGTGGGATTCGACGGCAAACACGCGTTGACAACGTTGGTGTGGCTTGGATCTCTGGCCAGGGCGCGCCCCTCTCGCGCAGCCAGCCGCTGCTTCAGCGCGCTGGTGGAGATGCGCTGGTGGAGGATCTTGATGGCGATCTCGCGTTCGAGCTCCGGATCCCAGGCGCGGTAGACGCTGCCGAAGCTGCCTTCGCCGATCTTCGCAGCAGCCGATGCCGTCCCCAGACATCCGAACGTTCCCCGAGCGCGGCGCCGGGAATCCGATCTGTCGTCTCCTCGACGCTCGCATCGATGGACGAGCTGTCGGCGTCCGTCGATCGATGCAGCTCGGCGAGGCCGTCGAGCACATGCAGAACCTTCAGGAACTCGCGATCCTCGCCGCTGGCCCCGCTCTCGAGCGCGTTCCAGTCCACCGGCATGCCATCCGCGATCCGCTCGATGGCGACGTCGACGACGTTACCGGCCAGCATGGCGCATCTCCTGGGCGAGGCGCTTCATCGCGCGCGTCACCGACATGCGAGCCGCAGAGGCGGTCGGCTTGTTCAGTTAATGACGGCCAGTTCATCGTAGCTTTGCTGCAACTCCAACCGGGCGACGATCGCCTCGCGGTCCGACGCGCCGAGGCGCTGCATCGCCGCCTCGTAGCGGGCCAGATTCTCCTGACCGATGGCCTGTTCGAGCGGAGACGTGCGTTCGTCGGCGAGATTGTCGGGCAGATCGGTTTGATCGAGACCGCGTTTGATGCCGGCGGCGGCGATGTCGCGGATGCGATTGAGAACTGCCTTGCGCAAGTAGGCCTGGAGCGCTCCTGATGCCTCGGCTCGAACGCATCGAGCCGGCGCATCGCGGCTCATCACCGCGTCCTGCACCAGATCCGCGGTATCGAGCATGCCGCGCGCCGATGTAGGCATCCGTCCGTGCGCCCACCGCCGCAGCGCGGGATGCAGCGGCTCCAGCAGCCGGTCGAGCGCAGACTCGTCTCCCAGCTTGGCCTTCTGCAGCAGTTCAACCGTCGCCTCGGCAGACAACGGGTTCACTTGAAGGATCGGATGGTGGGTCGGTCGCCATGTCGTCGCGGCGGCGCAGCGGCCAGGTGGGCCCCATCATACGCTCAGGGAACAGACTCCCAGAAGCGGGATATCAGGTTCGGCGGACCCCTCTGCGGCGCGGATCGGCATGACTATGCAGCTCACCCCGTACTGGTGATAACGTTGCCGGGCGCCGCTTCTGAACAGGGTTAGAACTTTTGTCCGATTCCGCGCAGTCGATCCAACTGTGCTCTGGCGGCGGCTCAGGCAGCTCTCGGGCGGAGGGGAACTCGATTCGGGCGCGGATTTCGTCGTAGGTGCCCCAGACGAACGGCCGCCGCTCGCTCCAGGCCGCATCCCCGAGCAACTCCACCAGGAGTACTCGACGTGCAGCGGCCGGCCGCTGCCGGACTCGAATTCAAGGCGCGCCAAGCGGGGCGAGGATGCGGCCGATCACGCCGGCTTCTTCCTGGGTTTCGCGGAGGGCGGTCTGCTCCGCGGTTTCGCCGTCTTCGACGTGGCCTTTGGGGAAGATCCAGACCCTGGGGATCGCGGCGGGCTTTGACGGGGAGGAAACGGGGCTCGGCACCGTCGAGTCGAACGACGACGGCGCCGGCTTGTTGAACGCGCAAGCTCTCGGTTACTGCTGCTGTTTCTTCGCGAGCGAGCGGTAGTACTCCTCGATGGCCTGACGGAATCCGTCCGGGCACCTGATCGGATCCCGACAACGACAGCGAATCGTTGCCGTTTTCCGTCTTGCGCCGCAGGGCGAATTCGAACTTCTTCAGACGATCGATCGCGGCCGCCTGCAGTTTTTCCAGGCCCTGTGGATCGGTGAACAGCCGATCGTTGCTCGAACATCCGCAGGTCGCGAATGATGTCGTCGAGCTCGCGGACCGGCGTTCCTGCCGCCTGCAGCTGCCGGCGCAGCCGCGTCGGCGTCGTTGGCCCAATTACGATACTCACCGCGCCACTGGCGGATGTCGTTCGGATCCCACCGTCCGTAACCGTAGCCGCCCCAGTTGCGCGCATCGCCGTAGCCGCCCGGTCCGTTCGGGCTGCCGCCGCTGTTGGGCCTGACCGCCCTGCTGGCCCTGCTGACCGTCGGAACCCCGCTGGCCTTGCTGTCCCGACGCTGACCCTGCTGTCCTGACTGACCTTGTTGACCTCGACCGCGCCTGTTGCCCTTGCTGGCTTTGCTGGCCGTCTGCGTCCCTGCTGGCCGTTTTGCTGACCGTTCTGGCCTGCGCTGGACCGTTCTGGGCCCGGTCCCGCATCCGCTGATCCATCGACTCCATGCCGCGCACCAGATCGCGCGCCTTGTCGGCGGCACGCGCCAGCGAGTCCTGCTTCGCCGATTTGCCCATTGCGCCGCGGCCGCCTCGTTCACTTTCTTCTCGCAGCGCATCGAGGCTTGCTGGCGATGTCGTCTTCCATCGCCCGCGCGTACTGTGCCGGGCGATCCGCTTCAGCTGGTTCTTCGAGTAGCGAATCTCTTCGCGAATCCGCTTGTCGCGAATGCTGCCGGCGGCTCTGCATCCAGCTTGCGCGCGGCGTCCTTCTCGTCGCGCCGCACTGCCGTTGGCGAGCTTCTCGAGCTGCGACTGCAGGTCGGCGACCTTCGCGTCCATCGCGTCCTTGCGCTGGGCGAGGCCCTGCGCCTTCGTCGCGTGACGCGCCGGCCTGCTCGAGGACCGTTCACGTCCGGACGCGACGTGCTTCTGTTCCTGCGCGAGCTCCGTCGGCCTGGCGCTGCGCCGTCCTGCATGTCGCGTTCGCCGCGTCCGCCCTGATTGCGTTCCGAGCTTCTGCTGCGCCTCGCGCAGCGCGACAAGCGCCTCGTTGGCCTGCGCGCCGCCGTCTGCGGACCCGTTGGCCGCCGCGCGCTCGCATCGGCATCCGCGGCTTCCTGCACGCGCCGCATCGCGTCGTTCAGATTCCTGACGCTGCTGCTGATCGCGCGTCAGCTGCTCGCAGCTGCCGCGCCGCCTTCTCGGCTTCTTCCGCAAGCGCGCGCTGGCTGGCGCTCGATCCGCCGCCGCCGCCCTGCTGGCCCTGCTGGGCGAGACGGCGCTGACGCTCCATTTCCTGCTGCTGCCGCCGCGCCAGCTCCTTCAGCTTCTCGACCAGCTCGTCGACCGTGTGGTCGCTCTGCTGCTGCTCGGCGCGCTGCTGCATCTCGTACTGATTCGCGAGCTTGTCGAGCTCGAGCTCGAACAGGTCGGCAAGGTCTTCGGCCATCTGGCCCTGACCGCCGCCGCCACCGCCGCCGCCGCCCTGCTGCATGCGAGACCTGCAGCTCGTACTGCTCCTCGGCGATCCTGCAGCAGCTTCAGCGCGCGCTGCTCGGGCGACAGCGCGCCGTCCGCTTTCAAGCGCTCTTCAGCTCGCCTCGGCGGACTTCATCTCGACGACCGCCTTCGGCAGCACGTCGGCGATCTTGTTGAACGCCTTCGTCGACGCGGCCGAGCGCGCGCTGTGAGCTTGCCGACGAGGCTCTTCCACCTGCTCGCGCAGCTTCGCCTGCGCCAGGTTGAGGAAGACGACGTTCTCGCGGAACTTCGTCCGGCCTTCATTTCGGCCTTGTCGCGGACCACGTTGAACGTCGCCGAGACGATCTCGCGCTGCTGCCGCGAGAGCTGCGCCGACCTGCTGGCCGCGCCGCCGCCGCCACCGCCGCCGCCATCGCCTGCGACTGCGCCGGCTTGTAGTCCTTCTTGAACGGCCGGATCTGGACGAAGTAGATGTCGCTCGTCGCGGTCTTCGGGCCCTGCACGCGCGTCGGTGTCGGTGGCCTTGGCGTAGTACGAGACGAAGTCGCCGGGCTTCAGACCCAGCTCCTCGAGATAGATCGTGTGGCCGGCGCTCGACTTCGCGTGCAGCGGCTTCGGGCCGCTGAACAGCGGCACCGTCTTCGGCGGCGCCGCCGTTCGCCGAGTAGAACAGCTGCAGATGTCTTCACGCCGTAGTCGTCGTCGGCCGCGCGCCTCGAGGAAGAGTTCTTCGACCGGGCTCGCCTGCGTGTCGCGCCCCGGCTTGCTGAAGCGCACCGCCGGCGGCTGATCGTCGATGCACGTCGATCGTGTACTGCGGCGACGCGTCCACCTTCTCGCCGTGCGGGCCGGTCAGCTCGATCTTGTAGAACCCCTGCCCGGTCGATCTTGAAGCTGCCGGTCAGCGTGCCGTCGGCCTGCGTCGTCGAGCGGCTGCGACGCGCCGTCGTCCAGCATGATCCGCCCGCTCGGCGCGCGTCCATCGTCGGCGCGATGTGGAGCAGGACGTCGGTGCCGCGGATGGCCGCGACGTCGCCGCCGCCTTCCTCGCTTGCGCGGCGCGAGGCCCGGTGTAGGACGGGAAGCGGTATTCGAGATCGAGCTGCTGACACCGTCGGCAGGTTGACCACCGACAGCGAGAAGATCGGCGAGCGAACGCCGTTCGACTCGACGCAGATACTCGGTCGGTCTTCTCGAGGTGGAACAGCACCGCCTTCGAACGTCGCCGGATCCGCGGCGGCCACGAGCGGCAAGCGCTCGAATGCGGCCTTCGGATCCGTGCGCATCATGACGACCGCGTCAGATGCGCTGAAACCGACAGATGCGCGGTGATCGACTGGTCCGCGCCCTTCGGTACCTTCGCACTGCCAGGTTTCACCTGAATGCTGCTAAGGGACTCGACGCTGTCGGCGGTTCTCCAAATCGGGATGGCCGACAAGCCCTGGCGAAGGTACGACGGTCCGAGGGCGATGATCAGCGCCGTGGCGGCCGCGATGCCGCCGAGCGTGAGGACGTGACGCTTCATCGCGGCGCGATCGATCGCGGTGCCGCGCTCGATCGCCCGGCACTGCTCGATCGCCTGCTCGACGAGCTTTTCCGACGAGCCGCGGCGAATGCGCCGCGTTCGCCGTCGTGCTGGCTTCGACCGCGCTGATAATCGCGGCTTCGAGCGTCGGGTCCGCGTTCCTCGGGAGTACATCGCGACCTGCGCGTCGCTGACCTGCCTTGCGAATCGGCCGCACGAACGCCCAACCCACGAGCGCGAGGAAGACGACAATCGCCAGAATTCGGAACGCGATGATCGCGCGCGGGCGCGAAGCGGAAGCGACTCGAGCCCGCCCGCGGAGAGCGGCAGCGCGAGGAGCGTGCCGGCGACTACGACGACGGCGCCGCGCGCCGCGAGTTTCACAAGCGCCAGCGATTCCGTATGCCGCGAATGACGTCAACGAGTTGCAGGCGTTGGTCCACGCTTTCCTCCGTAAGGGACAGGTAGCAGGGGTTAGGGCTAGGGGTAGAGGTTAGTTCACCAAAGCCCTGGCCCCTGACCGCGCAGCGTCCCAGATCCGGTCACAGGAATTTCTCTTTCCGCGACAAGTGATTCGCGCAATCATCGTTTCTGCCGCAGAGCAGCACCAGGCCGGTCAGCGGCAGATGCCACCACGGGCTCTGACGCTTCTCCGGATTCTTCGCGCGTCATTTCCTGTGCGGCCCTCGGCAGGGCTTGCGCCTGGGCTTGCGACGCATGGCCCGGTGACCGTGGCGATGAGCTCCGCTGGGATCGAGCGCGCGCGAGATCGGACTCGGCCGGGTCCAGGTTGACCGCAATCGCTTCGGGCCGGCCGCCGGACGCCACCGCCGAGCGCACCTCGTAGATGCCCTAGCAATGCGTAACTG
>ERZ1370068.3603-contig-2710_pt1 | contig 15144 bp, 16 predicted proteins | sample MGYA00561227_ERZ1370068 | MGnify/ENA primary metagenome ERZ1370068 (study PRJEB38410, sample SAMEA6850437) | metagenome | study: Metagenomic assessment of the ecological functions of the soil: analysis of the soil microbiota associated with the...
GAGTGGGCCACCTGGCTGATAGAGGCATCCGAGGCCCCGGGTGACGTATACCATACGGCCGTCGTTCTTCATGCCTCGGGCTCGAGCGGACCGCCTGTCCGCCACATCCAGCCAGGCTCGCCGGAGGCCACGCAGGTGGTCATTGACCAAGGTCCCATTGCCCCGGCCGAGGTTGCAGTTTAGACTGCTGACTATCAAGGAGGAACACCCCGTGAAATCGTTGCTGCTTGCCACAGCTCTCCTCGGATCGGTGAGCGTTCCTGTGGTGGATCTCCCGAAGGAGCTTCCCGGAGACGGAACGTCGGACGCGACCGCTACGGTTCATCTCATGCTCGCCAAGGGCCCGGCAGCTCCGGCCCTTCCCGGGGCCGTGCCTCGAGGGGCTCCAGCTCGTCTCAAGGGGCGGGGGTACAAAGGGAAACCGGCGAGGCGGCTACCGTGGGTCCGGCGCGAACAACCCAACAGCTCTGCTGACCAGCCAACGCCCAATGAACCCAGGAATGTTCAAAAGCTCTCCCCCTGGCCCCTTTGGGGCTCCCCCCGCTGCTCCCGGCTGGTAACTCCCCGTAGAGCCCCACTGTCTGGGAATCCAGTCACTAGAGTAGCAAGCGGCGCCCGGCAGCGCGTCGACCGCGACAACCGCATCCAGGGTTACCGGTCCTAGCTAGGTCCTCGGCCGAGCACGACTGGGAAGCGGCTCGAGCCAGAACTGCGATGCGGGGTGGAATCCGGCCCCGGGTCGCCACCGCGGAACGTTTCTACATTGCCGAGGGGTTCTGGGCTCACCGCGTGGCCATCACGGCCAGCGCTGCCGCGGCCCGTCAAGGCCACCACCAGCCACGGCCGTCTCGCGCCATGAGCTGGTCCGCCTCGGCCGGACCCATGCTGCCCGCCGGATAGTTCGGAAAGTTTCGAGGCGGAAGCGACTTCCACACGTCGAGGATGGGCGTGGCGATGTTCCAGGCCGCCTCGACCATGTCGGCGCGGTGAAAGAGGGTGGTGTCGCCGACCATGCTGTCGTAGAGCAGGCGCTCGTAGCCGGTGGCCGCCGCGGTATCGCCGAAGTCCTTGTAGCTGAAGTCGAGCTTGACCGTATTGAGCTCGACCGTCGGCCCCGGCCGCTTGGCCTTCACCTGGATCTCGATTCCCTCCTCCGGCTGGATGTGCATCACGAGCCGGTTGGGATCGAGCTGCTCCCGTATCTCGTCCCGCCCGACGTGATCGGGATCGGCTTCCTCGAAGAGCAGGAGCGGCGGTCGCCGGAACTGGATCACGATGACGGTGGTGCGCCGCGCCAGCCGCTTGCCCGAGCGCAGATAGAACGGCACGCCCGCCCAGCGCCAGTTCTCCACCTGGAGCTTGAGGGCGGCATAGGTCTCGGTGGCCGACGTCGGCGAGACCTTCGGCTCGCTCCGATACCCCGGCACCGGCTTGCCGTCGATCTCTCCGGGGCCGTACTGGCCGCGCACCGCGCGCTGGAGGACGTCTTCCGGCCGCATCGGACGGATCGACTTCAGGACCTTGACCTTCTCGTCGCGGACGGCATCGGCCTCGAACGAGCTCGGCGGCTCCATCGCCACCATGGCGAGGAGCTGGAACATGTGGTTCTGCACCATGTCGCGGAGCACGCCCGCGGTGTCGTAGTAGCTGCCGCGGTCCTCGACGCCCACCGTCTCCGCCACCGTGATCTGCACGTGGTCGATGTAGCGGCGGTTCCACACGGGCTCGAAGAGCCCGTTGGCGAAACCGGAAGACCATGATGTTCTGCACGGTCTCCTTGCCGAGGTAATGGTCGATGCGGTAGATCTGCCGCTCGTGCAGCACCGCGCGGAGCCGCGTGTTCAGCTCCCGCGCGGACTCGAGGTCGCGGCCGAAGGGCTTCTCGACGATCACGCGCCGCCAGCCCGTGCCTTCCTCGCCCGTCAGCCCAGCCCGACCGAGCCCCTCGACGATGGGCGCAAAGAAATCGGGCGGCACGGCGAGGTAGAAGAGCACGTTGCCCCCGGTCCCGTGGCGGCCCTCCACTTCCTTCAAGAGCTCGCCGAGCTTGGTATAGGTCTCGTCGTCGGTGAACTCGCCGGACTGGTAGTAGAGGGCGTCCCGCAGCTCGCCCCAGAGCTGCTCGTCCACCGGGCGGGTGGCGAACTCGCGGATCTCCTTCGACTGCTCGGCGCGGAACGCCTCGTGGGTCTTGGGCTTCCTCGTGACGCCGATGATCGCGAGCTCGCGCGGCAGGAGCCCGTTGGCCTTCAGGTTGTAGAGCGCGGGGAAGAGCTTGCGCTTGGTCAGGTCCCCGGCGGCGCCGAAGATGACGATGGCGCAGGGCCCCGCCACCCGCAGCGCCGCGCCTTGACCGTCATGCCGGGCGCCCCGAGTCGGCGCCTCGACTGCTCGCAGGCCGTCGGCCGCGACCACGCGCGTCTCGGCCACGCTCCACGCCTGGGCGATGGCGCCCCGGGGCGCAAACGGCGCGTCGCCCTCGAAGATCTCGGCGATGCTCCCGAGGCCGTAGTCGCCCAGGTGATGCGCCATGGGCAACAGGTACGCGCGGGCGGCCTGCCGGTCCCCGTACACCCGCAGGTGGGCGAGGGCAAATGGGCCGAGCAGCCATCCCCATGCCGGGCCCTGGTGATAGGCGCCGTCGCGCTCGGGCGATCCGCCCCGTAGCGACCCGTGTACGCGGGATCGCCGGGCGCGAGGCTCCGCAGCCCGAACGAGGTCAAGAGCTGGCGCGCGCAGGTATCGACCACCCGTCGCTGCCGCTCCGGCGAGAGCGGGCTCGCGGGAGCGAGACCGCGAAGATCTGGTTGGGCCGAAGGGTGGGGTCGGCGCCCGCGGGACCATCGATGACGTCGTGGCACGCACCGGCCGCCTCGTTCCAGAAGCGATCGAAGCCCGCGGCGGCGCGCCCGGCCATCTGATCCCAGGTCGCATCGTGCTGGCCCGCCACCCGCGCGAGAGAGCTCATGGCGCGGAGCGCATTGTACCAGAGGGCATTGATCTCGACGGGCTTGCCGGTGCGCGGCGTCACGACCCGGTCGCCGACCACCGCGTCCATCCACGTGACCTGCACGCCGGGCTCACCCGCCCGCAGGAGCCCGTCGGCCGCGTCCACGCCGATGCCGTAGCGCGTGCCCTTCACGTGCCAGCCGATCATGTCCGTCAGCACCGGGAACAGCGCCTTCACCAGGCCGGCGTCCTGCGTCGCCGCGTGATAGGCGCGCACCGCCTCGAAGTACCACAGCGCGGCGTCGGCGGTATTGTATTCGGGCTTCTCCCCAGAATCGGGGAACACGTTGGGGAGCATGCCCTGGTCGACGAAGCGCGCGAACGTGGTCAGGATGTGCCGCGCGACCTCGGCGCGCCCGGTGCAAAGACAGAGGCCGGGCAGGCTGACCATGGTGTCCCGTCCCCAGTCGCCGAACCAGTGGTATCCCGCGATCACCGACATCGCACCGGGATCGGCGGTCAGGGGCCGCCGGACGACGAACTGGTCGGCGGCGAGCGCCAGCCGGTCGACCCAGCCGGGCGCCCCTGCCGGCTGCGCGGTGCGCCATCGGGCGAGCACGTCGGACTCGTGGGCGATGCGCCGCGCCCATGCCGCCGCGCCGTCGAGCGACGGGGCATCCTCCGACGAGAGCACCACGGTGACGGAGGCGCCCGGCGCCAGCGCGATCCGGAGGGTCCCGGCGTGGAGATTGTCGTCGACGGCGTCGAGCCCGCGCTCGGCCTCGCGGGCGAGGCCATACCGCAGATACCACTCGTGCGCTGGCTCCGCGGCGGTGCCCTCAGCTAGCACGGCGAATGGCCGGGCGCCATCGTAGGCCGTGACGCGCAGCCCGTGCGGGATGGCGTCGACCGCCATGCGCCAGCCGCCGGCGTGTGTGCTCGCGTGGAAATCGCGGTAGTTCACCACCGACCTTGAGGACGAGCGTGGCGGAGGCACTGCCGCGCAGCAGCGCGTAGCGCACATAGGTCGTATTGGCGCCCGGCTCCATCCAGATGCGCTTTTCGATCTGGGCGTCGGCGCACGCGAACGTCCACACCGGTGTGGTGCCGTCGAGGCGGAAGCGCTCGATCAACCGGTAGCCGTGCGGTCCCAGCGTTCCGTCCGCCCAGCGATTGGCGTAGAGCTCCCACGCCGCCCCCATATGCGACCGTCTCGTCCAGCTTTGCGACGAGGAGCGTGCGGCCCACGGGCGGCTTCAACGCGGCCACGAGCAGCCCGTGGTAGCGGCGGGTCAAGAGTCCCGCGACGGTTCCCGAGGCGAATCCCCGATGCCGTTGGCGCAGAGCCACTCCCGCGGCTCGGCCGTGTCGAGGCGGCCGCAGGTCTCACGGCCGACGTCGAGGAGCGGGCCGTCCCCGCAGACGCCCGTGGCTTCCGCCAATGCATCGCTCATGGCTTGGTCTCCCGTCCCGATCAACAGCTCAGGGCATTCGACGCCCCTCGGTGGCGGGCGGGTTCGCGGCGCTCACGCCCCCGGCACGAGCCGTACCTCGGTCAGCCCCCGAGGCCAACGTGCCGGGTCCGCAACCCTTCCACCAGCGCCTGGTAGAGCTCGGCCTGCGCGGGGATATAGTCCGTCGCCGCCACCCACGGGCCGCACGTTCACGGTGACGGCCCTCCCTCCGAGCCCGCCCACGCCGATGACCGGCGGAAGGTCCCGGAGCACGCGGGCATTTCCCGCCACCACCTCGCGGGCCGTCTCGAGCACCTGGCCGAGGTCCGACCCGTATCCGACCTGCACGCTGAGGGCGAGCTGGCGTACCGCGCCGTAGTTGTGCAGGATCTCGCCCACGATCTTCCGGTTGGGGATCACGACCCGGGAGCGATCGGGATGGACGAGGGTCGTCGAGAACAGCTCGATCAGGCTCACCTCGCCCTGCACGCCGAGCAGCGCGATGTACTCGCCCACGCGAAACGGCTTGGTGAAGATGATGCTGAGCCCGGCCACCACGTTGCTCAGCACGCCCTGCAGCGCGATGCCGATGCCGAGGCCGGCGACGCCGATGCCCGCCACGAGCGGGGCGATCTGGAAGCCGAACTTGTCGAGCGCGACCACGAGCGTGAAGACCATCACGACGACGCGGACGACCCGCACGATGAGCGTGCGGACGGGCGGCTCCATCCTCCGCGTCTCGAGCCACTTGCCCGTCGCGTTGCCGACCCACCGGGCGAGGAGCGCGCCCGCGACGAGGACGACCACCGCCCCAGGAGCTGGAAGCCATAGCGAATCAAGAGGTCCGTGGTCACTTCTTTCGCTGACAGCATCGACGTCGGCATCCGCCCCTCCTTCGGTATGATGATGGGCACGCTGCAGGAGTTGCCTCATCATAAGCGGAAGGTCGGGCGCCATGGCGATTCAGATCGGGACCTCGGGCTACAACTATCCGGAGTGGCGGGGCACGTTCTACCCGGACAAGTTCCCCACCGCGAAGATGCTCCCCTACTACGCGGAGCGCTTCTCCACCGTCGAGGTGAACTACACCTTCTACCGCATGCCCAGCGCGAAGGCGGTCGCGGGCTGGGACCGCGAGACGCCGGCGCGCGTTTCGCTTCACGCTGAAGGCGCCCCAGCGCATCACCCACTTCGCCCGCCTGCGCGACGTGGGCGAGCCGCTCCGCTATTTCCTCGACACCGCGCGCCTCCTCGGGCCGAAGCTCGCCTCCATCCTGTTCCAGCTCCCGCCCAATTTCGCCCGGCGACATGGAGCGCCTCGGGGATCTCCTCGCCCAGCTCCCGCCCGACCTCCGCGTTCGCCTTCGAGTTCCGACACGCGAGCTGGCTCGCCGAGGACGTCCTACGCGCGGCTCCGCGCGGCCAATGCCGCCCTCGTGATCGCCGACAGCGCTGAGAGCAGCACCCCCTCGTGGCCACGGCCGACTGGGGGCTACCTCCGCCTGCGGGACGAGGGCTACACGCCGTCGGACCTCGAGGCCTGGGCCCGGACGGTGAAGGAGCACGAGGCGAGCCTGGCGCGACACCGCTCGTCTACTTCAAGCACGAGGAATCCGGCACCGGCCCCGCCTTCGCCCGCGACGCTCGCCGGAGCTGGTCGGCACCGCGCTGCCCGGGTAGCCCTTCCTCACGCTCCGGAGCAATGCGTCGCCGCGCCCGCTAGGATGTAGCCACCACACAAATCTCCACCCACCTTCTCAAATCGCGGCCCCTCGGACGTCGACCAAGCAGATCGGCTGACTGCCCTCGGACGGCTCCCGCTGAGATTCGCCGGATATCCAGACCTGCCCTATCGTTTATCCAGAGCCGCGCGTATTTTGTATCCGCGGTCCAGGTATCTCGGGTGGCGGCACCAGCGGCCGACCGCAATGTCGTTCTTTCGTTCGCCGCGGCATCCCGTCGGCGGCCGAGACCCGGATTACGCGGCAGAGTCACCCGTGCTACGTTGTTGGGCCTGCCGCAGCGCTGACGCGATCAAGGAAGGAGACAAGAATATGGCCGAAGTGAGCGTGCTCTACGACCGCGAAGGACAGACTCTCACCGTCTGGTTCAGCGACCGACACCAGGAACACATCTGCGAGGAAACGGGGATGAAGTCGTTCTCGATGAAGGACTCGGCTGGTCGTGTCATCGGCTTTGAGAAGCTCAATTTCTCTATCCCGGAGACCGACCGGCTTCGAATCGCTCTTGAAACGTCACCTGCGTAAGGTTCCGCCCAACAGCACACATCGGACGGCGAGATTCGGCAGAATGGCAGCGCCGAAGGGGCTAACTAACGCGATACAGAAGGGACCCGCACTATCCCTAGCCCTCGCCACCACCCCCACCACCATCCGTGCGGTACGCGACGTCGGTTGGCGCTGCACGGCGCCCGTGGTAGCGTGGAGCGCATCAGACTCTCGTCACCGAGGAGCCGTGCGATGCCCCTCATTCCGTCGGTACTGGGACGATCTCTTTCGGATTGGTCTCCATCCCGATCAAGCTCTACACCGCCGCGTCCGCGGAGGGCGTCTCGTTCAACATGCTGCACGTCAAGTGCGGCAACCGGATCAAGCAGCAGACGTTCTGCCCGGTCTGCCAGGAAGTGGTGGAGCGCAACCAGCTCGTCCGGGGCTACGAGTTCTCCAAGGAGCAGTACGTGCGGCTGGACGAGGAGGAGATCAAGTCGCTCGAGGGCGAGAGCTCGAGGGTCATCGACATCGCCGAGTTCGTCCCGCTGCCGAGCGTCGACCCGATCTACTTCGAGAAGAGCTACTACCTCGGGCCCGACAAGGGCGGCGAGAAGGCCTATCGCCTCCTCGCCGACGCCATGGCCAAGGCCGACCGCGTCGCGCTCGCCACCTTCGTGATGCGCGGCAAGGAGAGCCTCGTCCTCATCCGGCCCGCCGACAAGGGCCTGATGCTCCACACGATGTACTTCGCCGACGAGGTCCGGGACTTCGGCGAGGTGGAGAAGGGCGAGGGCGCCAAGATCCGCGAAGGCGAGCTGGAGCTGGCGGAGAAGCTCATCGCCGAGCTCACCCACGACGAGTTCAAGCCGGAGCAGTACAAGGACGAGTACCGCCAGCGCGTGCTCGACCTGGTGAACACCAAGGTCGAAGGCAAGGAGATCACGACGGCGGCGGCCCCGGCCGAGCGCGCCCAGGTGATCGACCTGATGGACGCGCTCAAGCAGAGCCTCGCCAAGCGCGCCTCGTCTCCCGCCGCTCCCGAATCGGAGCGCAAGCCCCCCATCAAGCTGGTCAAGCGCGTCGCCGAGGCGGCCCCAAGCCGGAACGGAAGAGCCCAGGGCGCGAAGAAGTAGCGGCATCTCCGATTTGACACGCCCGGCGAGCGGCACCTATCATGGCCGCGGCTCGGACGGCTGCCACTCGACCCAGGCTCACCCACAGACGAGGAGGTCTCCTATGGACCGGCGCTCATTTCTGACCACCACCACTCTCGGAGCGGCGACCCTCGCCTTCCCGGCCGTCCTGCGCGCGCAGAGCAAGGATCCGATCCGCATCGGGGTCCCGCTGCCGCTGACCGGGCCCTTCGGCGCCCTCGCCGCCGACATGCAGCGCGGCGCCCAGCTGGCCGAGGTCGAGCTGAACGCCAAGGGCGGCATCCTCGGCCGGAAGGTCGAGGTGCTCTTCCGCGACGACCAGCTCAAGCCCGCCGTGGGCGCCCAGCGGACGCAGGAGCTGATCGAAAAAGAGAAGTGCCAGTTCATCGTGGGCGGCCTCGCCGCGCACGTGCAGATGGCCATCAACGAGCAGACCAAGAAGTCCAAGGTGCTCTTCGTCTCGACGAGCCAGTCGGACGAGATCAGCGCCAAGCCGGATACGAGCCCCATCACCTTCCACGAGGCCCTGAACCCGACCATCACCTGCCGCGCCGTCGGCACGTGGGCCGCGCAGAACCTCGGCAAGAAGTGGTACCTGATCTACGCGGACTACGCCTGGGGCAAGCAGTGCAATCAGGTCTTGCAGGAGACGCTCAAGAAGAACGGGGGCACCGTGCTCGGCGCCATCCCGTATCCGCTCGGCAGCGCCGAGTTCTCCGCCCACCTGCCCAAGATCCAGGCGGCCAAGCCGGAAGTCCTCATGACGGTGACGCCCGGCGCCGACAATATCGCCTTCCTCAAGCAGGCCATCAGCTTCGGCATGAAGAAGGAGATGAAGATCGCCCAGCCCCTGCACTGGCTCTCGTACGGCAAGGAGGGCGGCCCCGACCTCTACTCCGACATCTATGCGGGGATCAACTTCTACTGGGAACTTCAAGATACGATCCCGCAGGCCAAGCGCTACGTCGAGGCGTTCCAGAAGAAGTTCAATATGCCGCCCGGCGACTATAGCTGCTATGCCTATAGCGGCTGCCTCGAAGTCGCCCGCGGCGCCGAGCTCGCCAAGTCGACGGAAGCCGACAAGGTGGCGGACGCGCTCCGGAAGAACCCGACCTACGACCACTACAAGGGCAAGGAGTGGTGGCGCGCCTGCGACAACAAGGCCATGCAGGACATGTGGATCGTCAAGGGCCGGGACAAGCTCAAGGGGAATGGGGCCTCTACGACGTCGTGAGCCGCATCCCGGCCAACGAGGAGTACGACCGCACCTGCGGCGAAAAGGGCTTCGCCTAGCAGCGATGATAAGGGCCCATCTGCTTCGTTGGCGCCCTCGACCGCACGCTCAACGTACAGAGAGTACGCCTCGCGTGCGGCCATCGGGCGCCGCCTCGCAGCTGGACCCTTCTCATCGCTCTAGCCGGGTTTCTCCGTCAGGCTCTCTAGACCGGCGTGATCGACATCACGGCGTCCGCGCTGGCCGCACAGGTCTTCACGGGCCTCGTGCTCGGGATGATCTTCGTGCTGCTGGCGATCGGACTGTCGCTCATCTTCGGCCTCCTCACCGTGGTCAACTTCGCCCACGGGTCGCTGTACATGCTCGGGGCCTACTTCGGCGTCTTCGTGTTCGGAGTCACGAGGAACTTCTGGCTGTCCCTGATCATCGCGCCCCTCATGGTGGGAACGGTCGGGCTCCTCATCGAGCGCTTTCTCATCCGCCGCCTCTACGGCCGCTCGCCCGACGACCCGCTGCTGCTCACCTTCGGACTCTCCCTCATCATCGTCGAGGGCGTGCGGATCATCTGGGGCAAGATCGGCCTCACGATCGACCCGCCCAAGGCATTGGGGACCGCCGTGAACCTGGGCTTCATGAACTTCCCCGCCTACCGGCTCTTCGTGATCGCCGTCACGGTCGCCGTGCTCGTGGCGATCTGGCTCTTTCTGGAGCGCACCAATGTCGGCCTCATCATCCGCGCGGGCTCGCGTGACCCCTGATGGTGCGGGCGCTCGGCATCGATCTGTCGCGCATCTGGCTGCTCGTCTTCGGCATCGGCACCGGCCTCGCCGGCCTCGCGGGCATCCTCGCCGGCCCGATGCGCGGCGTCTACGCGGAGATGGGCGTCACCATGGTCATCGAGTCGTTCGTCGTGATCGTGGTGGGCGGCATGGGCAGCCTGGTCGGCGCGGTGGTGGCGGGACTCCTGATGGGCCAGGTCGTCGGGCTCACGACGTACTTCGCGCCGGCGCTGGCCGAGATCATGGTCTTCATCGCCATGGCCGTGGTCCTCCTGGTGCGTCCGAGCGGCCTCTTCGGCGAGGCCGGCCTGCTGGATTGATGCCGGTGCCCGGCGCGCTGCGCTCCGTCGCCGATTGGGTCGCCGCGCATCCCGTGTCGACCTTCCTGGCCGTCTTCGCCGTCTTTCCCTTCCTCGTCCCGTATCAGGCCCTGGCCACGCAGGTGCTGATCTGGGGTCTCTTCGCGCTCGGCTTCAACCTGCTCCATGGCTATACGGGCCTCCTGTCGTTCGGGCATGCCGCCTACTACGGGCTCGGGGCCTATGGCGCGGGCATCCTCCTCGCCAAGCTCCACTTCGCGTCGGTCTGGGGCGCGCTCGGCGCCGGGCTGCTCCTGGCGGGCGCGGGCGGGGCGATCATCGGCTTCTTCTGCCTGCGGCGGCATGGCATCTACTTCGCGATGCTCACGCTGGCCTTCGCCCAGCTCCTGTACTTCATCGGCTTCCACCTGTCGAGCTGGACGGGCGGAGACGACGGCTTGCGGGGATCCCGCAGCTCACGCTCGGCTTCCCCGGCTTCCCGGTCTCCCTCGAGAAGCCGCTCGCCTTCTACTACTTCTGCTTCGTGCTCGTCGGCCTCGCCGTGGCGCTCCTCAAGCGCATCCTCGACTCCCCGTTCGGCGCGGTGCTGCAGGCCATCCGCGAGAACAGCGATCGCGCCGTCGCCTGCGGCTACGACATCGACCGGGTCAAGCTCCTGTCCTTCGTCTTCTCGGCCATGTTCGCGGGCCTCGCGGGCGCGCTCGACGCCCTGCGCCTCACCGTCGTGCCGATCGAATCGCTCTACTGGACGACGTCGGGCCAGGTCGTGATGATGACGCTCCTCGGCGGCGCCGGAACCTTCTTCGGGCCCTTTGTCGGCGCGACCGCCTTCCTCGTCCTGGAGGACCGGCTGAGCGCGTTCACCGAGTCCTGGCCCCTGGTCATCGGCGCGATCTTCTCCGCGTTCGTTCTCTTCTCCCCCGGGGCATCTGGGGGACCATCATCGGAGGGTTCCATGGCCGTCAAAGTGCTTGAGCTCCACCATCACGGGATCCGCGTCGGCCCCAGCGAGCCCGAGGTCAAGAAGGCGCTGTCCTTCTACCAGGACGTGCTCGGCCTCAACCCCGACCCCGGACGTCCGACCATTCCCAGCATCGACGGCTACTGGATGGACGTCGGCGGCACCGCCCAGATCCACCTCATGGGCGTCGACGGGCAGTCCAAGTTCGCGGAAGGGCCCGGCAAGGATCCCTCCCATCCCCACGTCGCCCTCGCGGTCGAGGACATCCAGGAGGCGAAGACGGAGCTGGAGCGCATGGGCGTCTCGTTCTGGGTCACGCGCGGCGTGGTCGGGCCCGAGTCCCAGCAGATCTTCATGCACGACCCGTTCGGCAACATGATCGAGCTCCATCAGGCCGGCACCTGCCGCTGCATCGGCGCCAAGCGCCCGGCCGTGGCGGCGAAGAGCAGCATGAGCTAGGAGCTGTGGCGCCACTGACACCGGCCCAGCAGGCCTTCGTCGACCGGGCGGCGCGCATCACGCGCGAGAAGGTCGCCCCGCGCGCCGCCGAGTACGACGCGGCGGGCGACAACCCAGTCGATAGCTGGCGCGAGCTGCAGCGCGACGGCTTCCTGGCCTCTGCCATCCCCCGGGCCTACGGCGGGCTCGGGCTCGACATGGCGACCTATATCGCCGTCATCCGCACCATCGCACAGGGCTGCGCCAGCACCGCCATGACCCTGCACATGCACTCGACGGTCATGCGCTTCATCGACTCGCTCGCCACGGACGCCCAGAAGCGGCGCTATTTCCGCGAGGTGGTCGAGCACGGCCGCCTCTTCGGGAGCTGGGGCAGCGAGCCGGCCGTGAGCCTCTCCCGCGCCCTTCTGATGGAGACGGTGGTCACCCAGGACGGTTCGGAGTACGTCGTCAACGGCGTGAAGCACTTCTGCACGATGGCGCTCGGCGCCTCGCAGTACATGGTCTGGTGCGCGCTCGACGGCGGGACCGACATGAGCAAATCCTTGCTCCTGGTACTGGTCCCTGCCGACGCGCCGGGCATCAGCACCGACGGCAAAGTGGGACACGCTCGGGATGCGGGCCACCTTCAGCCCGTCGGTGTCCTTCAAGGATGTCCGCATGCCCGCCGAGGCCGCCCTCGGCGATCCTGGCGCGGCCACCCGCGCCGGCGTGATCGAAAGCTTCGCCCTCGGCTATGCCGCCGTGTATCTGGGAATCGCCGAGTCGTCCCTGGCCTTCGCAATCGACTACGCCAAGAAGCGCATCGTCAAGCCCGAGAACATCGCGGTGGCCCAAGATCCAACGGTCCAGCGTCACGTGGGTGAGCTGTCCGCCTCACCTGGACGCCGTCCTGCTGGTGCTCGCCGATTCGGCGGCGAAGTGGGACGCCGCCGACACGCTCGAGCGCGGCGTCCTCGCCAACCGGGCCAAGTACCTCGCCACGGAGGTCAGCCTCGAGCTCACGTCCAAGGTCATTCAGATCGTCGGAGGCCGAGGGGCATACAAGGACTACCCCGCCGAGCGCGCCTTCCGCGACGTCCGCACCTCGACGTTGATGCCCCGACCATGGACCGGATGCTCGAGGCCATCGGCAAGAGCGCCTCGGCCTCGACGCCGCGATCGCCGGAGACAGGTTCGGGTCTGTCCAGGTTCGGAACGTGCGTCAGGGTGCTACGTAGATGTCGCCCCACACGCGCGCCTGATAGTACGCGGCGAGCATGACCCCGCCAGGAACGGAACCCGAGTGTTCCCGTTGAGCCAGACACCGCGCATGCCCGCGCCCGTGGAGTTTCGGTCGTCCCGGCTAACGAGCTCTCGGAATCTGGTGCAGCCCTGGCGCCGAGGTACTTGTTCACCGGCATGGTGTCCGAGTCGTTTGATCCCCGGAACTGGAAGAAGCCCGTGACGATGCCGCCGTTGTCCACGCCGGGATGACGCGTCCACAGCCGCTGGCTGCCGAAGCGCGTAGAAGCCTGCCGCCCCGTCTCCCGTGATGCCGGCTGCGGTCAGGTCCGCCCGGTCCGTGGCCACCCGTGCCGGCCAGGGTGCCTGGCATCTTGTTGGCGCCGAGCCGGCCACGCGTAGCCGACCTCACCGACCGCGAAGTAGTAGCCGTTGAACTGCGGCGTCACGTTCAGGCCCGTCTGCTCGCCGCGCGCGATGCTGCTGTCGAAGATGCCGCAGGACGACGTAGAGGTTGTTCGACCGGAGCGACCGTCGCCGTGATGCCGTAGGCCGAGTTGTAGTACCCGGGCATCGCGCCCACCAGCGTGGGGTTTTTGAAGATCGGGTGTAGATCAATCCCGACACGGCCGGAATGAAGAGCGTCCCGTCGTGACAGCGCGAGCGGCCGGACGCACGTTGTTGAAGTCGTTGGTCGGGGACCGTCTTGCCGATCCTGAGGATGAGCTTGTCGTCGAACAGCCGCTGGCGCCACCAGCCAGCTCGTGAGCCTGCTGCGGACCGAGCGGCGGTGGACCGGGTCAAGCTGTTGTAGCCCGCGACGACCCCGGCTTGATCGTTGCTGGGCTGGCCGTTGAACTGCAGGAACTCCACGCCGAACTGGGCTCCCGGGGATTCGCACAGCTCGCCTCGAGGTCCAGGGCCAGGCCGATCAACGGAGCAGCGCCGTTGAAGCTCCACGTCTGCGGGTCGTTGCCGCCGGCGAAGAGGTAGTTGGCGTCGCCGATCCACAGCCTGCCGCCCAGCCGCACGCCCTGAGTCCTTGCCGCCAGGAAGCCGAGCAGCCGCCCGAGCAGACCCGGGTGCCCGCTCGTGGATGTTCGTCGCCCCGGGGTTACCGCTGATACCTCCAGCGGTGTTGTCAGGACAGACTCACGCCCTGCGCATCCGCGGCCGGCGCGCGTCGCGGCCTCGGCGAGCTGACCTGGGCGACCGATGGCAGGGCACACGCACGAGCGCGGAGAACGACCTCGGGCGATCAATGAGCGGACATGGCCGGGTGCTGGTCATGGAGCCTCCTGAGGCGGCCTGGTGCCGTCCATCACGGCAGCGCATTTCTGTCTTGACGTGGCTCGCTGGCACGTGTGTTACGTTCGTGCTCGCAACGTCAGGTCCGGCCTGAAGCTTCCCGCAAGCGAGAGAAACCATGAGCGCAGACACGAGCGCCGCGCCGCCTTCAGCCACGGTGGTCATCGCGCAGAAGGTGCGGCCGGGGCGGGAGCAAGGACTATCTCTGCTGGCAGGCCGAGATGAACGAACTGTGCCGCACCTTCCCCGGCTACGAGGCGGCGCGAGGTCGTCCCTCCGGTTGAAGGGGTCCAGAACGACTACGTCGTGGTCTTCCGCTTCGACACGTTTCCGCACCTCGACGGCTGGCTCAAAGTCCGATGCGCACCGAACGCCCTCGCCCGCGGGCAGGATTCTTCGTCGGGGACGCGCGGCAGCACGTCGTGGCGGGCCCTCAGCTGCCGCAACCGCGGGGCGGGCATGGTCGTGTCCACTCCGTGTGAAGCCCGGCCGTGAGGCCGAGTACCGGTACGTGGCAGACCACGATCGACCAGGAAGCGGCGCGATTCCCGGGCTTTCTCGGCAACGAGGTGTTCCCGGCGGTGCCCGGGCTGCAGGAAGAGTGGGTGGTGGTCGTCCGCTTCGATTCGGCCAAGCACCTCCAGAGCTGGCCTGAGTCTGAGCCACGCCGCCGCCTGAACCAGCAGGCGGCCCGGCTGTGGGACGAGCGCGAGCGTCGAGAGCTTCGGCGGCGGCTTCCCCGGCTGGTTCACGGCCGGCCCGGGCGAAGTCGGGCAAGGCGCGCTCCCGCCGAACTGGAAGCAAGCATGACCGTGATCCTGGTCCTGTATCCGACCGTGTTCCCTGCTGTCTCGCTACCTGTCGCCGTGGCTCACCGGCCTGCCCTTCGCGGCGTCGTTGTTTGTCAGCAACGTGGCGAGCGTGTCGATCCTCACCTGGCTCCTGATGCCCGTCGTGGTCCGCGCGCTTCAACTTCTGGCTGAGTCCGCCGCCGTCGCGCCGGTTGCAGTTCGAGATCCTGGGGCTGCTGGCGGTGCTCGCAGGCTACGCCGTCGCCATCTGCATCTTCAC
>ERZ1370068.3228-contig-2345_pt1 | contig 15141 bp, 26 predicted proteins | sample MGYA00561227_ERZ1370068 | MGnify/ENA primary metagenome ERZ1370068 (study PRJEB38410, sample SAMEA6850437) | metagenome | study: Metagenomic assessment of the ecological functions of the soil: analysis of the soil microbiota associated with the...
ACCATGCTTCGTTCGGTTGTATTTAATCGTCTCTTTTCGCTTGACTGTCTTAATATCTATATGAGTATCTTAATAAATGATAATCATCACCTTATGTCTGAACCAACGACCGAATCGACAACGCCAATCGCGAGAGATTCAATCCAGGTCCGCCTTCAACGGCTGGTTCATGCTCGTGTCTGTAACATCGTTCTTTCTTCGGCGGACTCGCGCTCCTCGTGCGCGGGTTGCAGCGCGCAGCGTTGGCAGGTGAGCCCGGCCTCACTGGCTCATCGTTCTCCAGGACTCCGCCGCCGATTCTCGCCGTCATCCTGCTGGGCGGACTCTTCACTCTCCAGCCTAACGAAGCGCCGGGTGCTGATCCTGTTTGGCGCTCTATCACGGCACGGTGCGGCAGCGGACTTCTCTGGGCGAATCCGTTTTACTCTCGCAGCCCGCGCCGGTGGAGGAGCGCTGGCCGACTTCGCGAGAACGTCGCGGCGAGCGCTGACCGCGTCGCAAACACCGAGCACCAAGATTTCATTGCGCACGGAATTTTAACGGCGATAAACTGGTGAACGATAAAGCGCGGAAATCCGGTCGAGATCGCGGCCGTCATTGTTTGGCGCGTCGAGGACGCGGCGAAGGCGGCGTTCGATGTCGATGACTTCGAAAGCACGTGCAAATCAAAGCGAGTCGGCCATTCGGCACATCGCCAGTCTCTACAGCTACGATCGGGCGGAGGACGACGGCGAACCGACCTTGCGCGACAGGCGCCGATGAGATGGCGCAAGGTTTGCAGACCGAATGCAGTGCCTGCGAGGCCGGCGTGACCGTCGATGAAGCGCGTCTCACGCATCTGCGCTTACGCGCCGGAGGTCGCGCAGGCCATGCTCCGCCGGCAGCGAAGCCGAAGCCGTCATCGCCGCGCGGACGAGAGATCGTGCGAGGCGCGGTCAGCATGGTCGACATGGCGCTGAAGGAGCTTATCCGCGAAGGGCGTCGTGACGATGGACGAGGAGCGCGAGGCCGCGATGGTGAGCAACCTGCTGGTCGTGCTTTGCGGCGAGACGTGAAGTGTCTCGCCCGTGGTGAACACCGGCACGCTCTACACCTGAATTGGATGGCTGGCAGCGAACGCAAACCATTCCTGCTCCGACCCCTCGATTTGTGGAAGGAGCTGGCAAATGGGCCGCCGACGAGTTGCGCAGCGTGAACGGCCAAATGGAGTATCTTTTGCGAGAGGCGGTCGCGAAACGAAAAGCGAGCGAAAAAGCCGGATGATTCCTGAACCAACGACTTCCATGCTGTTGCTCGCTGTCCCGATGACCCTGCGGCTCTTCGGTTGCCTGCTGTTTTCCTTCGCCGCCAGCGAGCCCAGCCGCCGGTGATTTTTCTCGTGCGCCACGCGAGCGCGCCGCGATCAACGGCCATGTCCCTTCGGATACAGGTCTCTCGCGGCGGGGCGCAAACGAGCGGAGGCTTTGGCGCGGGTGCTGAAGGACGCGCAGATTACCGCCGTTTACACGAGAATACAAACGCACCAAAGAAACGGCCGCGCCGGTCGCGACGGTCGTTAGGCATCAACCCGAGGTTATTCCAGGTGACGATCTCAAGGGGTTGATCGCAAAGTTGAAAGCCAGCTCGGGAAATGCGCTCGTGGTTGGACATTCCAACACGCTGCCGCAAATCATCAGCGCGCTCGGAGTCTCTTCTCGGGTCACGGTGGCAGAATCCGGATACGACAATCTTTTCTCGTTGTCCTGGAACGGCCGCCGCGGCTGATTCATTTGCGCTATCGTTAGGCTGGTGCGGGCGCTCTGCCACCTGTGGCCGAGGGGCGTTTGTGCCCCGATGGAGCTCGTCTGGCGCCTGCCAATCGTTCGGGCGGCGCAGGCCCCGCACCACGTGGCTGCGACGGTGCTTCTGCTCAAAGATCGTGGAGCGCGCCACGCGCTCGCCCTTTAGTAGCACAACGGAAACCGAGGAGAGCGCGCGGACGTCCTGCAGCGGGTTGCCGTCGACGATGAGCATGTCGCCTCTTTTCCTTTTCTATCGTTGCCGACAGCGGTCGTCCGGCGTGAAGCAATTTCGCGGCGTTGGGGTCGCGGCCCGCGAGCGCGACTTCCGGCGGGATGCCGGCCTGGCACCCAGAGCTCGATTTCAGCGCTGCACGGTCGGGCCATGAAAGACGAAAAAGTTGCCCGCGTCGGAGCCAGTCACCGAAACGCCAAGCCACGCCACGCCTTAAGCAAATTGCGCGCCGCCGAGCTCCATCGACATCGGGTAACGACCAAGCCGCTCGCGAAACGATTTCATTTCGTCGCTCGACGCCGCGTGCTCGGTCCCGGTAAGCAACTCCTTGGACGCGACTTGCTGGACTAACGAACGTTTGAGCAAATCGGTTTTCCCTTGCTGAAATCCGTAAATCGCTTCCACACCACACTCAGAGTCGGATCGAAGGCGATCCCCTTCGCCGCCATTTCCGCGATACGTCGCGTCCGGGATCTCATCGCGAAGCAGGCAGTGCTCGATCGAGATCCGCACCGAGCGCAATCGCATCGATCACGTCCTGGCTGTCGCCGGTGTGAATCGAAGGCCGGCAGTTCTTTCGCATGCGCCTCGTCACGACCACGGCGCGGAGCAGATCGAGATTCATCCGGCTTAAAGGCGTAGCCCGGACGCCGGCTTCAAGGATTCCCTTGATCGCGTTCACGCCCTTCGCCGCGCAGCGTCATCGACCTCTTGTCGCGCTTTCCTCCGGCGTTTTCGGGATGCGCAGAAATTGCGTCTCGAAACCGGCACCGCGCCATCTCCGGCATTTTCTTCGAGTATTCGGTGCCGTGTCCCCCTTCCGCGGTAAAGAGGCGGCCCGCAGAGGAAAAGGTTCCGACCCGAGCATTTCGCCGCTGTTGAAGCGGTTTCGCAACTTCAACATATCATCCACCTTGTCGCCTGCGCTACGGACCGCAGTGATGCCGCAGTAGAGGTAGGCCTCCAGCTCGCGCTCGCTCGATTTCTGCGGGTCGTATTTCGACCAGTCATCGTAGAATCCGCCCGGACCACCGAGATGCACACTGCATATCGATCAAGCCCGGCAGCACCGTCTTGCCGGCGGCGTCGATGGCCTCGGCGTTGAGCTTCTTCTGCCTCGGGGAAAGCCCCTCACGTAGACTCTCGGCGATCTTTCCGCCCTTCACGAGGACACTCGCGCCGGACTCCGATTACTTTCCCGTTGCCGACAAAGATGCGCGCGTTCTGGATCAACCAGGTTTGCCCGCGCCGGAGATCGCGCGAGAATCCGCGCCTTGACCAGATCGTGCTGACTCCATGCCTGGTGAGCGCCAAGGAAGGGAACGGGACGCAACACCACCAGCACCCAAAGTTTGGCTGAAGCGCGCAGCTTTTCCTCCTTCTCCCAGCGAAAGAGCTTCGTCGCGATAAAGGTCGACTAACTGCGGTCGTGAGCAGGAGAGCCGGCGACCGCCTGCCAGTTGGCGAGCAACGATTCGCCGCGCTGCATGATACCACCGATCCCGGTCATTAGATAGGTCGCGGGGACGAATCTGCGTAATATTCTGCAGCCAATGCGGCATGAAGGTGATCGGGATCGTCGCCCCGCTCAGGAAAAGCATCGCCATGTAGATCGGCTGAATGAGGATGTTGCTTTCCTGCGAAGAATTAACGACTGCGGCGATGATCAAAGGCCTAACGAGCGAAAAGCGATCGGCCCGAGGCAGACGAAAAGAAGCAGCGAAACGAGCTGTCCCGGCAGCGTCATGCCCATAAAACTGGTGCGCCAGAAACAGGATCAAGACCACGCTCGGCAGATAGAGAACCACTCCCGTGATCATCGACGCAGCGCAGCAGGGAGCACGGGCGTGATCGGCGTCACCTTGCAACGGCGGAGCACGTTCTCCTCGCGCTCCTGCACAGCGCGCATTCCCGCCCCGAAAAGCCCGTTCCCGAGAATGCCGAGAACGATCACCATCGTCACCACCTGGAGAATGGCGGAACCCTGACGGGCATCGAACATCTGGGCGAAAATGAAGAAGAAAGTTAGCGGGAAAAAATAATTGAAGAAGAGGACCGCCCGGTTTCGGCTTGCCAGCTTCAGATCGATCCTTGAGAAGGGCGAGAAAGCGCTTTCATTCGCTAGTCGCGGAGGCGTTTGCCAGTCAGCTCGATGAAGGACATCCTCAAGCGTGGTCGATTGAGATGCACGTCGTCGAGCTCGAGACCTGAGGCATCGATCCATTTGATCAACTCGACGAGCGGTCTTGGCAGCGCGCCCCGAGCTAACAGAAATCTTACACCGATCGTCACTTACAGGTCGTGCAGATCGCATCCGGCCAGGCAGGCAAATCGACCGCCGGCAAAGGCCGGCTAACGAAATCTCGATGCTCGATTGGGTCGCGCTTTTTTCCTGCAACTCCCGTGGCGATCCGATCGCAATAATGACTCCGTCGTCGATGATCGCCACCCGATCGCCGAAGGCGCTCCGCTTCCTCGATATAATGTGTAGTCCATCAGAATCGTCCTTTTTTCCGCGCGCAGCTCCTCAATCAGGTCGCGAATCTCAAGGCCGCACCTGCGGGATCGAGTCCGGTCGTCGGTTCGTCGAGAAAAAGCATCTGCGGATCGTTGATCAGCGCGAGAGCAGAGCGAGGCGCTGCTTCTGTCCGCCGGAAAGGGTGGCGTAACCGGCCTCGCGTTTTTCCCAGAAGTTGTAAGTCGGCGAAGAAGCACGTCGCCATCAACCCGCTTCGAGCAGAAGGAACCAAATAGTTCCGAGCGCCTCATGCACTCTGATCTTGTCCGGCAGATTTGTGGCCTGCAGACAAACACCAATCCGATCCTTCAAAGCTTGCTTTTGCCGATCGGGATCAAAGCCAAGCACCTGCACTTCGCCGCCGCTGCGCTGGCGCGAGGCCTTCGAGGATCCTCGACCGTGGTGGTTTTTTCCGGCACCATTCGGACCGAGCAACCCGAAGACTTCACCGACGCTCACCTCAAAATCAATGCCCTTCACCGCCTCCGATTGATCCATAGGACTTACGCAAACCACGCGCGTAAATCACGAAGTCGCTCATAGAAGTGCCGTCATCCTGGGCAAAGTCGAGGGATCCCGGACCCAAAGAAGCTTCGCTCGAGGCGAGATTCGTCGGTGATTCCGCATCATCTGGACGGTCTTCGCCTAACGAGCCAGGGGCATCTGGTGAAGAGAAAAGGAGCGTCATGCCTCCGCAGAGTTTGGCGAAGAGCTCGCCGTGACGAGTATAAAAAGTTTGCCCGCCGTCGGTCAGTACTCGAGCGTTCCGGTGAGCACGCCTTCGGTAAGCTGGCTCCCTTTGGAGTCGAGCAGGACTTGTGTGACCCGGCCGAAGCGATTGACGAAACAGGTCACGCCGGTGTTCGCCGCGCGCGCCATCGGACGCCGGGTTTCGATACAGCGAAAGATCGCATTCTCAAGATGCTGCCGCCCGCCCGCCGAGTGCAGGGAATCCAGCCGTCGTTCGTCACGTTGGCGAGCAGAGTTCGCGCCGCGGAACAAACTGCCGGGTCAGCTCGCCGAGCGTGTCCTCGAAGCAAATGAGTGGCGCGACCTTCACCTGGTCGGTCGTTAAGGCTAAATACCGACCGGTTCTTTCCCGCGCGTGAAATCGGCCGGCACCTGGTCGCCGACAATCCTTGCAATGAAGGGGACGGTGTGTCGGCCGGGAACATATTCGCCGAAGGGCACGAGGTGCAGCTTGCGATAGACCTGAATGCTTCTCTCCCCGTTCGGAGACGAGCAAGGCCGCGTTGTAGTCCCCGTTCTGGTCCTGATCGATCGTGCCGAGGAGCAAGTCCGTCTTGATCGAAGCAGAGAGATCCATCACAAACCGGTAATTCTCCTCATCGAGCAACGCTGGCGCAGGCGTTGAGCTTTCCGGCCAGAGCTAATCAATTGCGGAGGCGGCCGGGTAGCGAGGGCCAGGCGAGTCAGCCGGTCAAGTGGGCAAACGTTTTCTCCTGGAACGCGCGGCTAAATTTTTCGTCCCGCGGCACATTGGCCTGTACCGCTGCAGATTCAGACGGTTCCACCGCCACGGGCACTTGCAAGAGCCGGATTCCGTAACCACAAAGGCCGACAATCGCCGCCAGGGTAAGGGTGAAATCGTAATGCGGCCGGCGCACCCGCACCTTGCTCTCGATCGTGAACCGCCGCACCGTTGCGACTCCGATCACGTTGGCAAACGCCACCACGAAAGAAAGCCCGGCCACACCGGTGATCTCCGCGATCTGAATAATCGGCAAGATGTCGTGCAAGGGATTCCGAGACCGTTCCAGCCCCAGCCGCTGAACATCCAGCTGCGGACCCACTCAAGTCGGTCCAGCCGGCGGCGAGAATGAACGCGAGCCAGAGATTATGAAGCGAGCTCAGCCAAGGCGAGCGCGTCTCCCCTGGCGACTCGTTAGGCTGAACTGCCGGCCAGACATTCCGGTGCGCCTCCGGCGCGGGCAACGGTATGCGGGGACGCACCAAGCCAGCGAGCCAGCTCCAAATCCGCAAAATAGACGCCCATGTAGAGTCCGACCAGAATCAGGCCTGGGACCGTCACGGTGTGCAGCCACGAGAAGACGCCCCAGAAGAAAATTACGCCCGCGACGTAGCCAAGGAGCAGATCGCGCAGCCAGCGACGTTTCATCCCCTCGCCCGAGAACCAGACCGCCGCGAGCAGCGGCGTGAGGGAGAACCAGCAAACGCCAGGTTTGCCCGAAAGGCGCGGAAAACAAAGCGTCGTGAGCACACCGGTTAAGGACCGCAGCGAGCCACGGCCACAGCTTGAGCCAGCTTCGGATGGGCGAGTCTTCGCTCACTCGATAATCAGGCCCGCCGCCGCCGTCTTCCCGTATCCGGCTTCACCTGCCGGGACGGATAGACCGCACTCGCGCAATTCGCGGGAAATGGCCGCATTGACGCGAAAGGCGGCCGCCTTGACCGAATCCATGGTGCGAATATTTACCCTGTTCGCAACAACGTAGTCCTGATCAATCAAGCCGGTTAGGGTGTCGAGAAACTCCGCGCCCTCCATCTCCGTCGATACGATCCACCAACTGCGTGCCCGCCATCTGTGCTCCAGTAAGGCCGAGCGTTTTCAGGATCGTGATCTCGCCGCCACTAAGTTTGATTTCGCTCACGCTGGAATTGTGACCGTGGACGGCCGGATGTCGAGCAGCGGCTGGGAAATTTGCGACGCGCAGGCTTCGGCTAGTCGGAGCCGATTCGACTCGCAGCATCTTCCTGCAACCACGCCCAAAGCGCGTCCAACCTGGCGCCGACCTGGGGTTTGATGGCCACGAGCTCCTGCGCGCGTAAACTCCGACCCATCCGGACAACGCTGGGCGAAGAGGTAATACTTGATCTTCGGCTCCGTGCCGGAACCGCGCACAGCCACCCGCGTCTTGTCCGCCAATCTGAAGATCAGCATCTTTTCCCGCGGAATCTCGTCGCCCTCGACGTCGCGAATTGTATCGGTCTCAAAATTCTGGACGGCAATCACTTTGCTCCCCAGCATTTCGTTAGGGGATCTGCTCACGTAGGTGGCAGGAGCCGCTGGATTTTTGTCCGCGCCTTCCGCCCCCTCGAAAGTGAGCGCGCCGTTTTTTCCAGGTAGTAGCCGAACTGGGCGTAAACCTGGTCGAGCAACCCGTCGATCGTGAGTCCGCGCGGATTTTGCGTAGGCGGCAACCTCACAAAACATGATCGCCGCGCCGTTGGCGTCCTTGTCCTGACGAAATCCGCCCCGCTGTAGCCGTAGCTTTCCTCACCGCCAAAGATGTAAAACGACGAGTGCGCAAGTCGCAGCCGGCGCGTTTCCTCTTCCGGCAGGTCGCGATAATTCTTACCCGTCCGGCAGCGGCACGGCACGCTCATATTTTCCAAGCTTCGCGCCGATGTATTTGAAGCCGGTCAGCGTTTCGACGCAGCGCAGACCAAACTTTTCCGCGATCGCTTTTTGCAGATCGGTCGGTGACGAAGGTCTTGATGATCACGCCACGCGGATGCGTTCTCGGCGTTGAGCACGCCCTGCTCGAAGAGCGTCTTCGCCCGGTAATAAGCGAGCAACGACCCGATCTTGGTTGCCGGTCAGCAATTTCATTTCGCCGCCGGCGCTGCTGCACCGCCACGCCCATCCGGTCGCAATCCGGATCGGTCGCGATGACGCAGGTCGGCGTTCTTCTTTTTCGCCAGCTCGATCCCGAGCTTCAGAGCCTCGGCATTCTCCGGGTTGGGCGATTCCACCGTCGGGAAAGCGGCCGTCGAACCGATCCTGTTCTGCCACGACATCGAACGAGAACCCGAGCCGCTCGAGCATCGGCTTGATGATGACGCGCGCCGGTTCCGTGGATCAGGGTGTAGACAATCCGCAGATCGCGTTCGCGACCGCACCAGCGCCGGGTCGAGGACGAGTGTTTCCGAGCCGCGCCATGTAGGCTTCGTCGACTTCTCGCCCGAGCGTGATGATCTCGCCACGCACTTCGTCAGGCGGAGGCGCCACCGGCGGCGTTGACCTCGGGCGATGATCCCACTGGCGTGCGGCTCGATCACCTGCGCGCCGTCGCTGAAGTAAACTTTGTAACCGTTGTCGTGCGGCGGATTGTGGCTTGCCGTAATCACCACGCCGGCGCTCGCGCGCAAATAGCGGAACGGCGAAGGAAAGCTCCGGCGTCGAGCGCGGTCCGTCGAAGATGACAGGCGTCGCAGCCGTTTTCGCCGCGATCTCGGCCGCGAGCGTCGTGAAATCCGTCGAGAAAGAAGCGCGTGTCGTGCGCGATGACCAGCTTCGGCCTTCCGCTGCAGCTTTTCGCGGACAAACCAGTGTACGCAAGTAGTCGACCAGGCCCTGAGTCGCGCGACTAACGCTGTCGAAGTTCATCGCGTTGGTGCCGACGCATGGGAAACTCCGGCCGACCCAAGTTCGTTAGGCGTGCACGTTCGGCTGCGGTCACGATCCTGCCGATCGTCCGCCCGCGGATTCCGCCCGTGCCAAAAGCGAGAGATCGATAGAAGCGGTCGTTCAACTCTGTCCACTCGCCCGCCTCGACCAGCTCCCGATCGATTGCGAAACGACTGGCGAGCTCGCGCTCTCGAGCACTCGCCGGATGTTAGGTGGCACTGGATTCGAGGAGCGTGCCGGCCGAGCACCGCATTCTCGATCTTTGCCATTTCGTCCATTGCCGCCACCTTTCCGGCGCCGGCTCTCGTTTGCAAGTTGCAGAGGCAGCGGCGTGCACGCCCGCAAATCTTCGAATCTGGAGCCTGAAACTCTCGAGGCGACACCATCGCCGACGCTTCGAAGAGCGAGGCGTCTGCATCACTTCCGCTCGGTAGTATCCACATTCGCGTCTTTCCCGCGCCAGCACATTCGATCCCGACTTGCAAGACGGTGTCGGCGAGCCCTCGCGTTTCGCTTCGGTTGGAAGACATTTAGCGCCGTCATCGGTCACGTGCCTAACGACGGCGTTTGGTCACCGGTGATTTTGGCGGCGACGTTTTCCCAGGCGGCCTGGCAGGACGGGACGAATAGACGCCGCCATCGATGGCGGAGAGAATTACGATCGTGCTCCCGCTCCTGCCCAGGCGCCGCGCGGCCGGACGAAATGATTCCGGCGCGGCGCGGACGAAGTTCTTTCTGCTGCTCGGGAGTGAGCTACGACCATCCCGCAGCGGGGATCGGGATAGCCGAGCGTGGCGAAAACTCTGTTCCGGACGCGAAAATCCGGATGAGAGAAGTGCGAGCTTTCCACAGCTTCGGGCAGGCCGAGGGCGAGGCGGCGGAATGGGCGCGCGGTCATCGGCGAGCGCAACGTGAAGCGATTGTTAGGCGTCTCCCAGAGGCGCAGGCGCGTCAGAGCGATCGTCAGCCGGGCACTGAACTTCGGCCACGAGGACGCGCAACGATGTTTTCGCCGGTGCGGAGGGGGTCGCTGCGAAATTCCTCCGTCTCGAGATCAAGATGCTTCGTCCTGCCACGGCCGAAGTGCTCGCTTCGATGCCATGGAGCAGCGCCGCAAAACTGTAAAGCGTTCCGCTCCGTTCCTCGTAGGGCACCGCCGATCGATCGCCTCGGTCAGATAGCGGTGACCATGGCCCGCGCGGGTTGTTGCACTTGCCATAAAGGCGAGAGGTTCTCGGCCTCGGAGAGGCTGGCCGCGTGCAGGCGGTGCGCGGCGCTAAACGGCCGCTGCATGCCCAAGGAAATAACCTCCGTCGTCGCCAGTATTCAGCGAAGAAATCATCCCGCTCATGCAGTCGCACGCGGTGAATCGGAAGCACGGCCGCGACGCGTTCGTGGAGATATTGCGCCAGGCTTTCCGTCGTCTTCGGCCTCTTCGTTAGGCCGGGAGCCTAGTGATTCAGGTTCTGTGATCGAGTTCGCGCGCGGAGCGAGGCAGGGCATCCGCGCCAGCTCGGTCATGCGGCATCGAGCGGCCCGGCCCGCATCCCCGCATCCGCCACGGAAGGTGAGTCGCGCGCGCGTAATGATGCCCATGCCCGTAGAGGCGAGGCCGCAGCACCGAAGAGCGTGTATCGTTCTCGGCCGCGCTTAGATTGCGGCGACATCGTCTGGCGCGGCCGCGGAAAACTCGAGCCAGTATCATTCGCTTCATAAATGCCCCCGGCGTAGAACGGTCGCGCTCCGTTCCGGCGTTTCGACCAGATGACGGACGAGCAAGGCGGGCCCTTGAATCAGCGAACAGTGGCGCGACCTCGACGAAAAGCTGGCGCGCGATGTCTTTCCGCGGTCGGCGGCAGATCGCGGAAAATCGGATGATCTTCGTTTAAGAACTTGTGATCGAAGTGCCGCATGCAGGACCTCCTCCACCCGTGCTTTGATTTCGCTGATGTTGACCAGCATTGCCGTTCGTCGTGTTGACCTCGCCGCTGAAAACGAAGTAGGCGACGTAATTCCGTCCCGTGCCGTAGCGTGCCTGCCACGTCTCCGGGCCAGAAACGGCGGCGAATGTTCTGCCGCGATCCGACGAGGAAGCAAAAAAGGCGACGCGAGGCGGAAAACTCGAGGCGCTTGCTGACCGTCAGGAGCATGACGCAGCGTCGTTAGGCCGAGCAACGCGAGAAATTCCGGCCGGGTGCCGCGCGTCCTCTTTGAAGCGAGCCAAGGAGGCACGAGGTTTTCATGACCGAGTTCTGCTTCTCTACACCCGCGCATCATCATGCAGAGGTGCTTGGCCTCGATCACGACCGCCACGCCCGGCGGATGCAGCGCTTTCATCAGCGCGTCTGCCACCTGCATGGTGAGTTGCTCCTGAATCTGCAGCCGGCGGGCGAAGACGTCGACGATGCGCGCGACTTTGGAAAGGCCGATCACTTTGCCGTTCGGGATGTAGGCGACGTGCGCCTCGCCCGATGAACGGCAGCAAATGATGTTCGCACATCGAGTAGAGCTCGATGTCTTTCACCAACACAATCTCGCTCGCGTCGGAGTCGAAGATCGCGCCGTTGACCGACGTCCTCGAGACTCTGCCGGTAGCCGTTGGTGAGGAACTCGAACGAGCGCGCGGCGCGTCTGGGCGTCTTCGCGAGACCCTGCCGCTGCGGATCCTCGCCGACCGCTTCGAGCAAGTCGCCGAAGACGAGCGCTCCAGTTCCTGCGCGAGCTTGGCCGACGCCGCAGCGTAGGCGGCTCGGACTGATTCAGATCGCTGTCTGCGGCGGGCTTAGCGAGCTCGGTCTCGTGATTGCATCGCAAGCCGTGAAGACGGCGCGGCGTTTCATAGTCCAGCCAGCTGAGCGGATAGTTCGGATCGTCGAGCGCGAGCGACTTCCTCGGTCAGCTCGAGCGTGTGCTGCGGTGTCGAACATCACGGCCAGCTCTTCGGTGCGCAGCGCATCCTTGCTCGCCATGATCGTGCCCGGATGCGGCCCGTGCGGAATTCCGCGCGGATGCAAGGTGATCGAGCCCGCTCTCGATGCCGCGGCGCGATCCGAAATTTCCGCGGACGTAAAACAGAACCTCGTCGGCTTCGACGTTGTCATGCACCCACGGGATCTTGACCGCTTCGGGATGCGTATCGAGAAAGCGCGGCGCGAACGTGCAGACGACATAGCCGCGAATCTCAAAGGTCTGATGGATCGGCGGCGGCTGATGGACCGTGCCGGTGATCGGCTCGAAATCCTGCGCGTTGAATGTGAACGGATAGACGATAGCCATCCCAGCCGACGACGCATCGAACGGATGATGCGCCAGCGTCACGCGCGTCAAGCGCGGGCCATCTTTCACCAGAACATCCGACGTCTTCCTCTTTGTCGATCGTGATCGATCTCGCGTCGGTCCATGAAGATCGCGCTCCGGAATAGGGCGCGCCCATTTTGATCTGGCCTTCGTGATTGAGGTAGCGCTGCGGAATTCGAACCGGTCCGGCTGATTCGAGGATCAAGATAATCTTCCTCTTCGACCTTGTCGGGCACGAGCCGGTAAGTGATCCCGCGCGGAATGACGATGTAATCCTCCGCGCGATAACGGCAGTTTGCCGAAAACGGATCTCGAGCGTGCCGCCGCCCTTGAAGACGAAGATGATCTTCGTCGGCGCCGCCGTTGCTTAGTAATACTCGAAATTCACCGTAGGCTTTTGCCGGCCGCGCGCGATACGCGGTCATGTCCTGATTGAACAAGCATCGGGATGCGGCCGGTGTAGAGATCGCCGCGGCGCGGAATGTTCGCCGTCTTCAGATGATGATGACGCAGCGGACTATCGGTGACTTTCTTCGGCTCCCAATGCATTTGATCAGCTTCGACATTGCGCACGCGCGTGGGCGGTCGCAGGTGATACATGATCGAGATACGCTTCGTTGAATCCTTCCGTGGTGATGACGTGCTCGTAGGCGATGCCTTCGTTCTTGTAGGTGGGCGCCGCGCCGTTGCGATGAAACCAGATGTGATGCTTCCGCGGCATCTGACCGAGCTTTTGATAATACGGCATGATCGTCTCCTCCTCTTACAGATTGCCTCGCGCGTTCCTGCTCTTTCTCCAAGGCCTCGAAGAGCGCCTTGAAGTTACCTTTGCCGAAACTCTTGCGCGCCTTTGCGCTGGATGATTTCGAAAAAGAGCGTCGGCCGATCTTCCACCGGCTTGGTGAAGATCTGCAGCAGATAACCTTCGTTATCGCGATCGACCAGAATGCCGAGCCGCTTCAACGGCTCGAGGTCTTCATCGATGTGACCGACGCGATCCGGCAGCGTGTCGTAATAAGTTGGTCGGGATATTCAAGAACTCGACGCCGCGCTTCTGCAGCTCGGTCACGGTCTTCACGATGTCGCTTGGTCGCGATCGCGACGTGCTGCACGCCTTCGCCGTTGTAGAAATCGAGATACTCTTCGACCTGCGATTTCTTTTTGCCTTCGGCCGGCTCGTTGATCGGAAATTTCACGAAACCATTGCCGTTGCTCATGACCTTGCTCATGAGCGCTGAGTATTCGGTCGAGATATCCTTGTCGTCGAAGGTCAGGATGTTGCGGAAGCCCATCACATCCTCGTAAAACTTCACCCACGGATTCATCTGGTTCCAGCCGACGTTGCCCGACGCAATGATCGACATACAGCAGACCGGTCTCCGGCGGGTTGATAGACTGACTCCCATTTGCGGAAGCCCGGCATGAAGACGCCGCTGTAATCTTCGCGCTCGATAAAGAGGTGAACCGATATCGCCGTAAGTGTGAATGCCGCTCATCGACCACCTCGCCGTCGTTCATCGGTCAACGTCTGTCGGCTTCATAGTAACTCTTGCCGCCGCGCTTGGTCGTTTCATTCCAGGCCGAAGTCGCGTCCTCCACTTTCAGACGCGATCGCTTTCACGCCGTCGCCGTGTTTGTCGATGTGATCGGCGATCGGATTGCCTCTGGCCGCAACGGCGTGGTCAGCACGAAGGTCAGCTTGTTCTGCCGAATGGCGTAACTGGCGCGATCTTTCATGCCGGTCTCCGGTCCGGAATAGGCCAGGCTCTGGAAACCGAAGGCCGTTTTGTAAAGTGCGCCGCCTGCTTGGCGTTGCCCTGGCGGGAACTAAGCGCCGTCGATCCGTGCAAAGGGAAGAAAATCAGCTTCGGGCGGCGAGGATTTTTGCGGTGCTGCGACAGTTGTTTCCATAAGAATAAGTTTGTTTCCGAATCGATAGGCGGCAGACGACGGACGTTCGTGACCGCAGTCCAAACATAAATCGTCTGAGACGTATTAGGCAAGATGGGATGGCCCGCCCGGCCTGGAAAGAATTTTCGCCGACGCCCGCGGGCTATGATATTGTCCGCGAATAAATTAGCTCATTATTCTGGGCATGATCGTCGCGGCTGTGCCCACTGCTTCTCCCTCGATGAACCGGAGCTCACCTGGAGCACAAAGCGATAGCCTTCCATCGGATATCGAGCCGCCGCTCCTGTCGCAAAACCTTGCGTCGGACGGTCAACTCTCGATCGCGGAGTACCTCGGCGATCGAGGACGACTGGCGCGGGCGCGCAAACGGGCGGCAAGCGCGGATCGCCTTTTTCGAGCCGGCATCATTGCCAAAGTGGAAGCGGAGCAGCGCGTGCTGAGGATTGTGCAACTCGAGGCGATGTTGGCCGGGCGCAGCTGGAAGACGCGGAAAGCCGCCGCGGCGGAAACAGAAACCAGCGAGATCGCCGGCATCGCGGAAGCGGCTCGGATCGCGACGGAACGATAATGCCGCGCGCCGAGATCAGGCGGCCTTGCGCAACCTGCAGCAACAAGCTCCTTGCCTTGGGTAGTGCCCATAAATCCGCCGTCAACCGCGCAGAAGAGAGAAGCTCGCGAGATTACAGCGCCCTGCGAACTAGGGCGCGTCCCCGATGCCGTGTTGCCCAATAGTGGTCAAGCTTCCACTCAAAATGCGAAACCAAAGCTGAAATGGAAAGCGCCGCGCGCCTCGTCCTTGCGCGGGTTCGGATTGACCCGTAATCGAGACGAATCAGCCCGATCGGCAAATTGTAGCGCAAACCGGGCCGATACCGTAACGCATGTCGTCCAAGCTCGGATTGCTCGCCTCCGGCAGAAAGATTACCAGCATCGACAAAGACCGCGCCCTAACAATTCCCCATATAGAACGTGTATTCAACATTAAAGATAGTGTAGAGCAATACGTAAC
>ERZ1370068.5272-contig-4300_pt1 | contig 15141 bp, 27 predicted proteins | sample MGYA00561227_ERZ1370068 | MGnify/ENA primary metagenome ERZ1370068 (study PRJEB38410, sample SAMEA6850437) | metagenome | study: Metagenomic assessment of the ecological functions of the soil: analysis of the soil microbiota associated with the...
CTATCGCCGTCGCGCGCCTGCGCTTCCTGCTTTCGCTTCCTCGCGCGTCTTCGGCGCGTTGCCGCCGCCGCTCCTGCATGAACTGGCCCCGGCAACGAGCCGAGGTTCCCCCGATCAGGGTTCGCGTAGATGCTGCCCCGGCTCAGCTGACGCCGCGCGCGCCCGCGTTGCCTTTGCGATGAGGATATCGGCAATCGAGGCCATCTACCGCCGCCTCGTGGTTGAGGGCCGTCAGGCTGCGATCGGCCGTCCGGCTCCTAGGCTGGTTAAGCGGTAGTCCTGCACGCCCGTGCGGTTGATGTTGTAGTTGGTCAGGTAGTCGTTGAGCGTCCGCCCCTGCTCATCGACATACTGCCGGTATTGGTTCGTCTCGCTTGTATTGCCCTGGCTGCACCTGATTCTGCCTGATATTCCTGCTGGTCTCGCTGCCGCGCGCCGAGCTAGTTACCGACGAGGTTCGCTGTATTCGTTCGGACGCGTAATCCTGCCCGTAGCGTTCGAGCGCCTCTGCGTGCCGCCGTTCAGGATGGAGCCGCGCGCCGCCGCGCTCCGCTCGCGCCCCTGCTGGCCCATCGCCTGCCGAGCCTGGTAGCCCGGTGTCGCATTCCAGCTCCCGCTGCGTCGGCAGATGATAGGGATCCTTGAGCCACGCAGGCACTTCTGGGGAGTCCCAGCCGCCGCCGTAGGGGTCTCGATTTGTAGCCGCCTGACGGGACGCCGTGTAGGCACTGCGTTCGGCATCGCTCATGCCCATGCCGCCGCCCATCGTCATCTGACCGCCCCCGCCGCCTTGGCCGTAGTCCCCGACGCCGCCGGAACCCGACGCCATGCGGTCGATCCACGTCCCCGTCCCGCCTTCGTTCGCGTAACCCTTCTCGAGTCCGCCGCTCTGGCTGATGTGGTCCACCCAGTAGTTGAAGTCGGCAGCATCGCGCGGCTGAATCCCTTTCGTTGAAAGGCATTCATCACGGCCTGATGCGTCGGATCCTGCGCGCGTTGTGTGATGCGCGCGCCGCGCCCCGCTGCTGTTGAGACATACTCCCCGGCAGCGCCTGCACGCCGCCGCCTGCCTGAAGTCCACCACCCGTCTGTGGCGGCGGTCCCGTGCGCCACGCGCGGATCGCCGGTCTGCGGCGGCGCGTTCGGATTTGGATCACCCGTCGCCTGAAGTCCAACCAGGCGGCGGTTGGTTGTTGCTCCACCACGTCGAAGCCATCGCGCCTCCTTACGCTGCAGGGCGTCGCCCCAAGTTTGACGTAGTGGATCGACGTGTTCGGCCGGCATCGTCCTGCACGCTGCCATCGGGCGCCTTGAGCTTCACCATCGGCGCCTGTTGCTGCGGCAGTGACGTCATCGGCGGACGCGCGAGCGGCGCGGCGGACTGGTTCGGCACGGCTTGGCCGCCGAACTGCGCGATCCGATCGTTCGCCCCGTAGCCGGTCTGCGTGTAAGGGTCCAACCGCTGCAGGTAGTCCGCATATTGGTTGCGGTCGTAGTCTTTCTCTTCGCGTTCGGCCTTCAACGCCTCGTCGTAGTATTTCTCCTGCAACTTCGCGGCGTCTTCGGCTGCCCCAGCGGCCTTGTTCGCGGCCCAAATGCCCGTCCCGGCCTGGACGCCCTTGTCAATCAGGCTGCCCGCGTTGCCGGTGAGCCACGATTTGACGCCGCCCTTCGCGGCGACTGGCGCGGCGGTTCCGGCCACCGTCGCCGCCGTGCCGCCACCCGCCGCCGTGCCTGCTGCTGGCAGTGCCGTCGTCGCTGCCTGCGTCCCGCTACCCGCCGCGCCCCAAAGGCGTCCCGGCAACGCGCTCGCTGCCGCTGCGCCAGCGAACGCGCCACCAAGGGCAAGCTGAATCCACGATTCCTTCTGGTTGAAATACCCTTTGTTCTTCGCGACCTCTCCTGTTTTCGGGTCGTAGTGCGTCTTGGCGTTGACGAACATCTCTCCGGCTTCCGGGCTGAAGGCTGCGCTATAACTTCCGTCAGGGCCAGTAAATCGCGCATCGCCAGGGCGCGGATTTGGGCCGTTGTAATAGCGTTGGGCGTCTGGGGACAGGCTGCCCACGCCGCCAGACGCATCCACCTGATCGCGCCACTGCTTCCACTGCGCGAGTTCTTGGTCAGGCGTCAGTCCGGTATTTGACGGGACTTGCGGCCCAGAAACAGCCTCTGCGTATTGGTTTGGCATGAAATCTGCGCCTATTCTACGCCCTAGAACTCAAAAGCCGTGACGGAAATGTCCTTCACGGTCGCCGTGCCGCCAACGGTCGCCGCCAGTCCCACGTCGATCCAGCGCGCCACGCCGACCGTCAGGCCCGTCACGATCGCGCAGACCGTAAACGGCACTTTTTCGGCTGTTGTGGACGCCACGTATTTCACCAAGCCGCCCGCCGTCGTGCCCGTCAAGGCGTCCCCGTTGGCCGGCGGCGCTGCCCGTGCCCGTCCGCAGTTCGCACGTTCGCGCCGTCGCCGATGGCCGTGGCGTTGGCAATCGTGCCGGTGATGGTGACGTGGATGCGGCCGGTCGCCCCCGGCGTAATCGTCCCGGCGAGGCCCATCATCTTGCCGGTTGCGTCGCTCGTGCCCGTTGGATCGGCGGGCGACGACTGGGCAACGGCGGCGGCTCCAGCGGCAGCGGCGAACTGGATCTCGAGGCCGGTATCGTCCTTCTGCGACAGCCGCTTCGACGTGTTGACGAAGACGGTCGTCTTCCCGCTCGCGGGCGTCGACGGCGCGGCACCGTTGGTAGGTGAGTTGGCTCATGTGATTTCAAACACGGCGCCGGCCGCCAGCGTCAACACTTTCCCAGCCGCCAACGTGAAATGGTCGGGCACGATGGCGCCCATGTTCGCCGGGATGCTGACGTTCACCGTCGGCGCCAAGTCCTGATAGACGACGGGGAAACTGCCCAACGTGGCCGCGCCAAGGCTGACGGCGCTGTGCACCCAGCCGGAATCGAGCGCGCCGAGGTTCGCGGCAGTCGGCAAGTCGCCATCCGGCGACACGACGACGTAGTGGGCATCAGCCGGCGCCGATGCCGCTGCGGCTTCCCTGCTGCTTCAGGAAGTGCCGCTGCCACGGAATCGTAAAGTAGCCTTCGTCGTCCCGATGCCGAAATGAGAGCGGGGGCGGCGGGATCGTCGGCATGTCAGAGTTGCCCCGTCCCCGGCGTGGCGCGGAGCCACAAGCCTGGACCCCAATTGGCCGCCACCGGATCCGTCTGCGAAATCTGAATCACGAGCCGATCCGTCCGCACGCGTCCGAGCTGATTCCAGACGGGCCGGTCCTCGTAGCGCCCGACTTCGCCAATCGGCGCGAGTAGCGGCGGATCCCACGTATGCGCGCTGTCGCGGCTGATCTCGAGCATCAACTGCGGATCTTCCGTCTGCCCGCCATCGGTCCCGAGGCCGCTTTCGAGGCCCATTTCTGATGCTGTCGAGGAAGATCCACTGGTTTTCGCTCGCCAGATACGGCGCGCGCCGCAGCCGGCGAATCGTGCCCAGGTTGTCGGTGTAGGTGTTCAGGTTCAGCGTGTAGAGCGCCCCCGTTTCGAAGTCGCCGGTCAGGGAGCAACCCGTCGGCCTGCGCGAGTCCGCGCGCCCGCCAGCGTTCGAACTCGCGCATCATCGACGTTCCACCACTGCCGCTGATGCCAGAGCTGCTCCTGCATGTCGTAGCACCACGTTTGCCCGAAGTCGCACAACTGCGGCACGGTCAGGCAGGCGAATGCGTGCCCTTCCTGCTCGTAGCAGAGCATCTCCGAATCCGGCCAAGCTCCCGCCCTGCGCGAGCGCGAAGGCGACGGCCGGTGTCGTGATCTCCCTGCGGGGACGGCGACTGCGCGGCCAGCACGCGCCCATAGCCCTGGTTGTCTTCCGCCAGCCAGACGACCGTGTCGCGCAGCACGCCGATGGCCCACGGCGTCGTGGCCCCTTCGGAGAATAGCGAGCCGGGGAGCGGGAGGAACGGGTTATCCGGATCGCCGCTGTCGTAGAAAATCTGCGACGTGATGCCGCCGAAGACCCACAGTTGCCCCGTCAGCATAATCATGCCGACGTTGCGATCCGACGACTGCGAACGGGCGAAGAAGTCGAGCGGATCCCACGCCGTGCCGTCTTCCGGCGTGCTGTAGTAAATCTTCAGCGTGTTGAACTCGAGCAACAGGAAATAGGTGTCGAAGAACACGACTTGCACGGCGTCGTTGGTCAGCGGCGTGACCGATGACGGCGCTTAGCGTGTTCGTCACGAGGTCGAAAATCTTCAGGTCGCCGCCGCCGACGAGCGCCAACTGATTGCCGCCGTCGCCGTTGCTGGCCATCGACACGGGATGCCCATCGTTGCGGATCGTGCCGTAGCGCGTCAGGGACGGCGTGGAGGGATCGATTTCGTAGAAGCCTTCTCCCACGACGACGAACGTGCGCCCGTCCTGCGTGAAGTAGCCGCGGCAACCGACATCGCCCACATCCGCGTCAATCAGGTTCTTCAACCCCGGCGTGCCGATGAGAAAGGCCTCGCTTCGCGTCGGCCTGGCTGACGATGGTTTCGACAAAGAGGTTCGTGCAGACTTCGGCGTCAAGCTGCGCGTCCGCGCACGATACGAGCCACCGATGAAACCGGGGAACAGGGGCATCAGCGGTCAGGATCGCTGTGGTGCATCAACTGCCCCATGCAGAGGCCGAGCACGACCGAGGCAATCGCCCACGCAAGGATCAATTTCATCCACATATGGTTACGCCTGCTTGAAGAGGCCGAGTTCCTGAAGCGCCGTGATGACTTGGTCGGTCGTCGAGCCGGTCGGGACGAGCCGCTGCGTGACGGGCGTTTCACCGAAGAAGCCGATCTTACTGGCGTCATCCGTCAGCAGGATATCGCCCTGCACGACGTGGACGCTGTAGCGATTCGTCCCGCCGAGCGGCGGCCCCGCGACATGGAATGTCGCCGCTTCCGTCAACGTCGCCGCGCCCGCGCCAATCGTCGGCGCCTGCAACGCCAGCAGGGCGAAGAGGGCATGCGTCCCACTCGCCGCCTTGTTCAGCGCTGGCCGACAGCCCGTGGCCGAGCGCGTCCGCGTTCGCAATCGGGTTGACCGTGACAGCGCCGAGGACTTGCCCCGGCCAGACGCTGCCCGCGATGTTGTCCTTCGGGAACCCCGGCAGGGAGTTACCATCGACGTCTTGGAGGTCGAACTTGTAGATAAACGGGCCGAGGAAGATCGATACGGGCGAGTTCCCGTCGGCGTCGAGCTGAATCGGCCAGGTGTTCGCCGAGGACAACGCGCTGTTCGCAAAGGTGTCCAGCGGTGTCGTCGTGCCGGCGCTATACGCCTTCAGGAAACCCAGCGGGGCGGCGTGTTGCCGTCGCCGCCGAAAAATTGCTTGAGTTCGACGGATACCGTGCTCATGGGATCTCCTGTGCCAGCCACGCCACCAGGCGCGCCGATAAAGCCAAGGCCGTAGGCGACACCGGCACATTCCCCGGCCCGCGCGGATTCGAGCCATAGCTGGGCGACTCCGTCCCGAGGATGGCGGCATCATATACGATTTCGAGGACGATCTGGTCACACGACACGACGTCGGGCGGCGGTTCGATATACTCTGAACGCCAGCGGGATCGTGCAGACCTGGGCGTCGGGATTCGTGACGACCACGTCCACGGTCCCGGCGACGTGCGCCGGCGTCACGGCGGTTAGGCTGCTGCTGTTGTTGAACACGACCGACGTGGCCGGGGTGCCCCCAAAGGTGACCGTGGCGCCGCTGACGAACTCGGTTCCGGTGATTTCAACGGTCGTCCCGCCACCCGTCGGCCCGCTCCCCTGCGTGATGCCCGACTGGGCAGGCGGGGGCGGCGGCGGCGGTTGGGTGTAAATGACCGTGTAATCGACCGAAATGGCCACGACGACACCCAGCGAGCCGGTCGAGCCGCCCGCGAGGCCCGCGTTTCCCCATCCGTAGCCGAACTGCGCGAGCACATCCCAGGTGCGAATCGGTTCGCTGAGCAGAAACCCGATCCCGACGTCGCCGCCCGTGACGAGTTCCCGCGAGAAGACAATCGGGTTGCTATCGGTGCCGATGTAGGTGTCGAAGAATGTATCCCCGATCGACGCGACGGACACCGTGCCGCCATCGGCGCCTAACCCTGACGGCGATCCGGTCGCGGAGAAGTCAATCTGCGCGCGTTGGATGACGCTGCTGATGATGGCGTCGGCTGGGATGGCGCCGGAAATCGTGCCGCCGGGGACGCGGCCTTGCACGAACGACGTGCTGGTAATCACCGCGATATCAAAGAACCACGCGGGATCCTTGACGACCGTCGCCACGACGGTGATATTCGCCGTGGAGAGAACGGCCGGATCAATCGGCGGCCCCACGGTCGCCGTGTCGAAGCACGCCTTCGACGTTCTCGACGTGCGCAGTTCCGTGTAGCCGGCGTCGATGACGACGAAATCACCGTAGACGGCACTGGCATCAGCTATCCGCCGGATGCCGAACTCACGGAAGCGCTTTGCCAGCGGCCACGAAGACGGATTGCATCGTCCAGTGCGTCAGCTCCACCGGCCCGCCTGCGCTCCACTCCACGACCAGGGCTATGTAGTTCAGCGCGTAGGCTTGCGTCCCGACTGGTGACGTCGTGCCGCCAGTCGCCTGCACCCCCACCAACCCTGGAAGCCGGTCGGGCCGGAACTGTCGGGATCGCCGAACACGTCGTCGTAGGTCCACGGCGCCGCCGTGCCGAGGGTTCAACGTCATCACGACGCTCGAAAACGCTGCCTGCGCCCGTGAAGTCGTCCGTGTCCGCGCCGACGAGCGTCACGAAGGCGAACGCGCCCACATAGAAGAACGCCTCCGTCATCTTCATGCCGACGGCGTCGAGGTCCACGACGAGTTGCACGCTCTCGATGGTGGCGGTTGGCGGAATCGCGCCCGTGTTGTCGAACATCAGCGCGCCGCTCGAGCTGATGCCGGTCCCGTCGTTGACGCGCCAACAGTGTTCGCGTCCACGGCCTGCAAATCGACGCCGATATCGGGATCGCCCGTCGTGAACCAACTGCCGGGGTGACGCCGACGACCCAGAACCCCGGCGGGCCGTTGATCGGATCGAGGCCAGCGAACGCAGGCGGGATCAGCGTTTCGGTCGCCATTACAGACTCGGATCCCGGTCAGAAGATTTGCGAAAATGCAGACGTAGGTCGGCTGCGTCGGCGTCAGTGCTCGCCGATATACACATTGTCGGTCGAGGGAGGCTCGTCCACGACGCGCACCGTGGCGTCCACGTCATGTGCGGCATCCACCAGCAGCGCATAGACGAGTTGCGCGGCGAACAGCGGCTGATAGTTCACGCCACCTGGCATCAGGCCGAAGCCGTCCACGCCTTGCGACGGATGCTGGAACGGGAACGATGGTCGTATTTGTCCATCAGGCCGGCCGCGTAAGGTGCCGATCTGAGACGCGTCCGCCGATTCGTTCGTGACGCCGCCGTCGGGCGGGTTCTCGTTGATCTGCGTTGTAGTGCGCCGATCCGCTGGCTTGCGGTGTCCACGGCACGTAGCCGGGATCGACGCCTGACGCGGTCCTGATAACCGTCGGCCGTCGCATATGACGCTCGACGCGGACGTTCCGAGGAACGACGCGTTGTCGATGACGCGGCTGCCGATGCTGATGGGGTTGACAACCGTCCACATCGAGCAGGTAGAGGTCGGTCACGCGGAAGTCGCCCGTTTCGCCAATCCCGGCGCTCAGAAAAACTCGGTGATCGTCCCCGTCGTGGTGATCAGCGCCCCTGTCGCAACAGTCACGCGTCCCGACACGGACGGTGATCTTCGGCGTGCCGGCGAGTTGGATCCGGAGTTCGACGTAGGACCAGTCATCGAGCGCGATGGGGCCGCCCGCAGCAGCAGTCCATCGTCGTCCTGCACGACAACGAGCGCGCCCTGTGCTCGTTGCCTGCAGTTGAGATGACGGACGGCGCCGACGTGACAAACTGCGCGAGCGTGACGCGGGGACCGAAGACCGATGTGGGCTTGATGGCGAAGCCGACGACGGCCACGTTCCCGGCGAACGCGACCGTTTTGGAGAGCGTCAGAGCCATCCGCCGCCGAAAACGCCGCGCAGCCCCCGCCGAAGCGGCCGGCTGGCGGCGACGACGAATCTCGACGGCGGTAGCGGACGTCCAGATGCCTGGGAGATCGACGTGCGGCCGTAGCCGAAGCCCGCGTAGAGCAGGCCCGCCATCGGCCTACAGCGTGATGACGATGGTTTCTGCGCCGTCGGGCAGCAGATGGTTCACCAACGTCGCGTTGCCGGGTCCGAGGACTTCCCTGCCAGCCCGCTTCCGAGCTGACGCCGTTGTCCATCTGGATGACGCGCAGGCGGAAGTTCTCATCGACCGGCAGGTTGTTCATCGAGCCGTTGGACCCGATCGGGATCGTGGTCGAGCCGTCGGGATCGGCGGCGTAGGTGGCATCGCTGTAGACCGTGGCCAGGTCCATCGACAGCATCTGAATCCGATACTGATCGACGCTGGACGGGTTGCTCTCGGTCATCGTGATCGAACGCGGCGTGTGAAACGACACTGGAATCTCCTTAGGTGGCTAGTGAACGTGGCGCGCGAATCGTATCATTGCTTCGCGCAAAAGATCACGTTCAAATACGCGGGCCGGTTATCAAAGGCGGTCCCCGCGAACGTCGGGCACGCCCGCCGGCCAGGAAATTGTCCCCGTCGCCGTCGTCGTATGCGTGTGCGTGGCCAACGCGGAGCCCGTGAACGTGTGCGTGTGAGTCGCCGGCGCCGAGCCAGTAAACGTCGGCGTCTGGGCGATCGCCTTCGCCACGCCGCCCGTCGTGCTCGAGTCGGCCCCCGTCGTCAAGGCGCTGATGGTCCCAGCAGGCGTCCCGGCCGTGATCGCCGCGTTCGTGCCTGATGGCGTTGCCCGCTGTGACCGCTGAGGACGTCACCGACGCCCCGGTGAAGGTCGGCACGCCCACGGGGTAGGCGATGGTCCCTGCGGGCGTTCTGGGTCGCTGCCGCCCGTCGTGCCGACGTTCCCAGGAGGCCGCCAGCGTGCCCCGCAGCATGACGCCGTTGAGCGCGGAGACTTCTGCCCAGCCGACCGGACAGGCCGTCCAGCGAGACGGTCATCAGGCCCGCCGGCACGCCGCCCGAGACGCCCGCGATGGCGGCGTTCAGCTCCACCGTGGTCGTCACCTGGGTCGCGACCGCCCGCCCCGGTGCAATACATGATGTGCCCTTGGGCGTCCGTGAATGTGCCCCCGATGACACACTGCGACAAAGCCTTGCGCGGAGACGAGAGACGACGAGAGGACGATCGCCGCCGCGATTATTCCCGGAGCATTTCACCAGCAACGTATCAGACGCCGTGAAGTCGGCCTGGAGGCCCGTGGTTCTCGCGTAGTTCGTCAGTGTGACGGCGGTTGTCGATGTGGCGCGGCTGGCGATCGTGTTCCGTCTGCTGCTGGGCGTCGGATGTGTTGTTGTTCGCGTCCACGCCAGAAGGTCGTCGCGGCGGGCATCGTCAGCACGATCGTTTTGACGCCCGTGCAGGACGTCCCGATCGTCAACAGAAACGCGCTGCCGTGCCGTTGCCTCCGACGCGACCGCAGGCGACGCTGCAGCCGCCCGAGGCGATCGTCAGCGCCAAGTGGGGCTGTCGCTTGACGGTGTTGACGAGATAACCGCCCTTAAAGCTCCGCAGCGTCCCCGGCGTGCCGTTGTTCGTCTCCAGCACGCCCGCCGACGTGCGATTGAGGCCCGTGTCGCGAGGCATCCTGCGCGCTCGCAGTGGACGTCCAGCAGACCGGCGGGGGTGGCGTTGACTTTGACGCCTTCCGTGCGGACGAGGCGCACCGTCGCCGCCGTCGCCGTGTCGATGTTGGCCGAAAAACCGTTCGCCACGAGCAGCTGCGCGTCGTGCCGGGGCTCGGCCGTGGGAGACGTCGTCAACGCCACGGCGCCGCCCAGGCCTGCGCAGGGCGAAAGTCTTGCGAGGATCCCGACAAACTCTGATTCCAGCCAGGGGCAACCTGGTTCGCCGTGGCCACTGATCGCGCTGTCGCCTGCAGATGCCGAACACGTCGCCGCCCGCGTTCTCGATGCGGAGTACGCGGAGCCGTTCGCCGCCGCCGTGACCGTCGTATTGATATCGATCCCGGTGAACGTGACCGCGCCCGCGTTCCAGGTGGACGTAAACGTCCACGGCGACGACGTCGTGATGGTCCCGCGCGCCATCGTCTGCGAGAACGTGCCGCCGCCGTTAAACCAATCGTAGGCGTTGCCGCTCAGTTTCGGCAGGAACCCGTGCGCGCCGCTTTCGTTGCGTTCGCCGTCGCTAATGTCGGTGAGGCTGAGATCACCTTCACTACGGCGGCGAAGGGAAGGGTCCGCGGACGCCCTTGTCCGTGCAGCACGGTGTTGACGGCGCCAGGCCCGACCGACGTGACGAACCCGCCACGCCCGTCCCGACGGCCACCGTGTGATTGTCCGCGTTGCCGCCACTCCCGCCGCCGACGCCAGACTTCGCACTGGCCGAACCGCGCGTCAGCGTGACGTTGACGCCGCCGCTCGCGTAGGTCGTGCACCTAAGCCGGAAGCCGACGAGGCCGGGATTGACAATCGCGTATTGGCCGGTGGTCGTGGTCGTCGTCGCTGTCACGCCCGTCGAGGCTTAGTCGCCGCCACCGAGAACCACGTCTGGCCGTCGGCGGTCCTTCAAAGGTCACCGTCATCGACGTCATACGTGCCGGTAATCCTGTGCCGTCAGGCTGGGTGCCGAGTTCGGCACGTTCCACGTCGCGCAGTTGCCAGACACGCACGAGCCGCTCGAGACGACGTTGATGCCCTGCGTGGGCGGAATGATCTGCGCGGCGACTGGGACGGCCCAGAGCACAGCAAGCGGGAGAAGATTCGACGCATCGGCCTTAGCCTCCTTTCGACCCGAATTGATGTTGTAGGCGCGGCGGGAATTCCGCTGGCCGAACGTGAAGTCATTCGCCATGTCGGTAAACTTGACATTGCTCCGCTGGATCTGCGCGAACGTATCCGTGGCGATCTTGTCCGATTCCGGCATCAGTGACCGGCCGCCCGCGTTCGCAATCCACTTCGCCAGATTAAACACGAGCGCCGCCGTGTAGCCATCAGGCAGATAGTAGACCGTCGCCAGCGCGGCAAACGTCGTCAGTGGCTGAAAGTGTGGTAGACCGCCAGCGTGTTGGCGAAGATTCGTCGGAATCGGGAACAGGAACGAACACGCTGCCCACGGCCCAACGATCGCAAAACGTCGGGTTGTAGTAGAACGCCGTCGGCTGCGTGTTCGTTAGATCCTTGATGCGGATCGCCTCGTAACTGTCATCCGTCAGCAGCGCCAGCGGCGCTCCAATCGTCGGCGAACTGTTCGTCAGCACCAACGACGCCGCCGTGATGCTGTTTTGGCTGGGCGGACGCGCGGAATTGAAGTCGCCGCCGACGCCCCACGTATAGGGATTCGACGGCGTGCGTCCTTGTTCGCGAGCAGCGCGAGTTCTCGCGCACGACGACCGGAATCGTGAGCGGCATTTGCGCCCAGACCCCGATCATCATGTTCAGGAAGCGCAACCCTTGGGCCGACAACCGGGCATCCGGCGCCGTCCCCAGGGTGATGACGTTGAGCAGCGTATACGCGTCGGTGACGAGCGTCGCTGCCGTGGTCGATTCCACGGCGTCCCTACGCGGGATCGCCCCACGAGAACTGCGTCGTCGTGACCGCCGTGCTCAGCGAGTTCGCCGAGAAGCGGTCATTCGTGCCGAGCACGAACATCGCCACGCAATCCCCGCGTTGCCGCTGTTCACGTCGAACGCGTTGCGGAACACGGCGTTGTCTGATCCGCCCGTCGCGTCGTAGAAGATCGTCGTGGTGACGCCGTTGTTGATGTAGGTAAAGTGATTGTCGTGAATCGACGCGCCCGACAGCCCCGCCTGGATGTGGATGATGTTGCCCCAGAACTCGCAGTTCTTGATCTCCCAGCCGTAGAGCGAGTGGACGCCCGCGCCGACCGTGAACGAGATGGCCGTATCGCCGGCCCCGGAGAACCCGAAGAAGCGGCACGAATCGATCGTGACGAAGTTCGGGCCGCCGCTCGCCTTGATGCCGTCGTCCGCGCCCGTGAAGAAGCAGTTGTAGAAGCTGGTGTGTTCGGCGGACGCATCGACCGGCGGATCACCCGCGCCGTTCATCAGCAGCGACACGCAGGGGGCCGCCGTCGCGCTCGAGTTGAAGTAGATATTTTCGAAGCGCCAGCCCTGCCCGCGCACAATGCAGAGCGGCGTCGTCGTGGACGTCGCGCCGGCCGAGGGCGGCAGCCAGGTCGCGCCGCCACCGTTCGGCGTGCCGCTGGTCGTCGCCTGCCGCGGCTGCGTGGCCATCCCGCGAATCGTAATGTCGTTGACGCCCAGCGGTGCCGTGAACTCGTCGCGCATGACGCCCGATCAACCCGACGACCATGCCGGGGATGAGATACGGGCGCGGCGGCGGTCAGGCTGGCGAAGGGCTTCGCGTAGGAGCCATCCGCGCCGGGGAGGGCCGACTGGGGACGAATCCACAGGTCGGGCATCGAGAGCAGGGCGAAGTTGGCGTTGAGTTGTTCGATGTTGCGACGGGTGAACGCCCCGCCGCCAGTGATCTGTTGAAGCATGGCCATTCCTCAGCGTCCAACCGGGACGCACGGGCCGCGCCACTCGAGCGCGGAATGGTTACTGACTTGCTCTGACGACGGACGATCGGTGTTTCCGGAATTGACGGCAGATGCCCGTCATGGGCGTCTTCGGCCGCCGCGGATTCCGCCTTCGCCTTCTCGCTCATGTTCCGGTCGTTGTAGTTTCTGTTTGCGGCGAGCACGGCATCAGGCTTGTTCGGACGCCGCGAGCGCCGCCGCCGCTTCCGCTAGCCCGTTGTAGAATCCGCGCGAGTAGAGATTCGCGGCTTCGGCCTCGTCGGCCGCCGTCTGACTGGTGACGACTTCGACGCGGCCACCCGTCGCTGACCGCTTCACCAGGTAGAACATCGCCGGATACGGGTGATGCCCGTGCTGGCCACGCGGCCGACCTGGCGTCCCGAACTCATGGGAATCCATCTCCCACTTCGCCATTTCGCGGGCGTAGGAGAGGCCCGATTGTGCTGCACCCGCCAGGGACGGACTGTTCCCCGATCCCGCGCGCGTCGAACCCCAGAGAACTACCCTCTACTTTCGTTTCTTGGATTCTGGCGACGGTCCCTCCACGGGAGCCGCCGCCTTCATCAGTTTTGCGTGCGACTTCATCAGACGGCATCTTCTTCGGCGACCGAATCCACGACGAACCGGATCCGGTCAGGCCCGATGAAGATTTCCTTCTGGTCAGGACGCAGCGGATAGAAGCCCGTCGTCGCCATGACTAGGTCATCGCCACGTCAACGCTGGTCAGCGTGCCGCTCAACGGCGACGGCAGCGGATACCGAGATTTCGTTGTAGCGATGACCTGGAAGTTGCAGCGCCCGTTCGTCGCTTCGAACGTCGCCGTCACGAGCGCGCCGCCCCCGAGGCCGCCCGCGATCGTGATGACGTGCGCCGCCGCGCGATCCGGCCGATGATAGTCAGGACGCAGCCGTCCATATCCTTCGTCGGCACGGCCAACGTCATCGCCAGCGCCGTGCCGTTGATGACGGCGAGCGCATCCGCCCCGGCCGGCGGCAGTGTGATCGCCCCAGCGGCGCTGTATTCCGTGATGACACGGGCACGGCCCGCGATCACGAAGAGTGCCGTGGTCTGCGGGGGCGTGGACTGCGCGAAGTCCGACGCCGTGCCCGCCACGACGCTGGTAACCGCTCGCGTGGGCCTTCGCCAACGTGCCCGCCTGGCCCCGGAGCACCGGAACCTGCAGACTGGCGGCGACGTAGAGCCGTTGGCGACTTCATCGTTTCGTCCCGACGCGGACTTGGTAGCCGATCGCGATGCCGGTCGCCGCAGCGACGGCAATCTTCGAATCGGATTCGAGGACGGCAGCGGTGAGTGTGGTCAAAACGAGTGACATGTGGCTAATCACTCTGAAGCGAAAGCTGCGAAATGATTAGGACCAGGCGCGCAAAGCCGAAGTAGGGCAGAATCGCTGCCACGCCACCCAGCGTATCGACGCGGCTGGGGTTCTGGTCCGTCTGGATGCTGTATTGCTCCACCCAGCGCATCGTGATTTTCGCCGCCGCATCCGACTTCGTCTTCGCGTTGGCGCCGGCCAACCTGATCCGGCAGTTCGACCATCGCGCGAACGCGAACGCCGCCGGATTGAAGGATGAGCGACTGCCGCGAGGCCGTCGCCCGTCATCGTCCCCGCCGATGGCGCCGGTCGAGCCGAGGAACGTGATCGCCGCGTTGTCAGCCGGCGAGATTGCTCACGGTCTGGAGCTGTCCGGTCAGGATGATGCTGCGGCGAGAACGTCAGCGTGGCCGTCCGTCAGAGAGCCCCGGCACGTCCTGCAGTCAGCACGAACTGCTGCAAGCACGCCGGTCGAGACGGCAGCTTTCCGGGTTGATGCCGTAGACGCCATCGAGGGTGAACACGTCGCCCTCTTTGAGCGCATACGTGCCCCAGCCGTCCCGTGGCCAGCGTCGAACCCGTCTGCGAGCCGTTCAGCACCGCAGGCGTCGAAGCCGTGAACGAGCCGGTCGTGTGCGTCGGGATGTTCGGATCCCAATACCGAGTTGTCCACGCCGAGCGCGGCGCCCGAGAACTGCCCGGAGCGGAACCACTCGTTTTTCGGCTGGAACAACGCGAAGTTGTTCGCCAGGATGGCCGACTCCGAGAGCGGATCCAGCACGGCAGCCAGTTCGTCATCCGGCACGGCGTTGTTGCGAAGCAACGCGACACCGATCCGTCCACGTTTGGTTGTTCGTGATGGGCACACCGGGGGCGCCGATGCTGAAGTAGACCTTCTTGTAGACTTCCGCCCCGCGACGACGTCCCACTTGTTCGCCATGTCGGCGGCCGGCCGTCTTCGTGTAGCGGTGTCTGGACTTCTTCGACTTCCAGCGCCTTCTGCGACGAGGACCAGCCCATGCCCGATCTGGAACTGATGGTTGATGGTCAGCGGGACGGTCTGGTTGAGAATGTCCTGCTGGACGAGTC
>ERZ1370068.2535-contig-1679_pt1 | contig 15129 bp, 22 predicted proteins | sample MGYA00561227_ERZ1370068 | MGnify/ENA primary metagenome ERZ1370068 (study PRJEB38410, sample SAMEA6850437) | metagenome | study: Metagenomic assessment of the ecological functions of the soil: analysis of the soil microbiota associated with the...
CACCGCCGCTTTGGCCGGCTTTGCGTGCTTCAGCGACCACGCCGTCAGCGCGGCGCCGGCGGTCGTCCCCGCGGCCGTCTTGAGAAATCGCCTGCGATTCACCGTTCGGTCGAGACGGCGCTGGTCCATGTCGCGAGCCCTCCTTTGGGTTGGCGCGCGGGTAACGTACGCGGGTGCCTACGCAGTCGTCAACCGGTGTTGGTCCAGCGAGCCCACGAGGCGCGCTCGAATCCAATCTTCCTGGAGGCTTACACGATGAGGGGCCGAGACGGCTCGAGTCTTTCGTCGACTGGGCATTCTTTGCCATAATGAATCGCCGCAGCAATCGCTCACTGGCAACCGCGCCAGGCTTTACGACGTTGGAGACCACCGATGCGCAAGACGTTCCTGACCATCACCGTTCTGGCCCTTGTCCCGCTCGGCACCGCCGCGTGCGTCTCGAAGAGCGAGTACACGAAGGCGGTTGAATCGGCCGAGGTCCGGTACAACGCCCTCGAGGCGCAGAACGCCCGCCTCAAGGGCGATCTCGCAGATGCCGGTAAACGCAACGAGCAGCTGACCGCCGATCAAGCGCAGCTGGAACGCACCCTGGCGTTGAAATCGGGCGAGCTGGGCAAGACCATCGTCGATCTTCGCCAGCGCGTCGGGGCACTCGAGAACGACAACACGAGGCTCGCGCGGGAGGTGGCCGAGTCGAACAAGGCGCGCGAGGAGAAGGTCCGCGAGGTCAGCTCGACCTACGAGCAGCTCGTCAAGACGATGAAGGGTGAGATCGACAAGGGGCCAGGTGACGATCTCTGAGCTGAAGGGCAAGCTCACCGTCAACATGGTCGACGCAATCCTCTTCGATTCCGGCAAGGCTGAGGTGAAGCAGGACGGGCTCGTCGTTCTCGGCAAGGTTATCGAGATTCTCAAGACGGTGAACGACAAGTCGATTCGGATCGAAGGGCACACGGACAACAAGCCCATCGTGGGCCCGCTCACCCAGCGCTATCCGACCAACTGGGAGCTATCCGCCGCGCGCGCGATCAACGTCGCCCGCTATCTGCAGAAGCAGGGCATCGAGCCGACCAAGCTTTCCGCCGCCGCCTTCAGCGAGTTCAAGTCGGTTGCCGACAACTCGACCCTGGAAGGCCGCGCCAAGAATCGACGCATCGAGATCGTCCTCGTGCCGAAGGAATAACGACCGAAAGCGCCGAGGGCGGCTAGCGACCCACATCGCTAGCCCCTCGGTTTCGTTACTTCTTGCGGCCCGACTTTGCTGCCTCCTCGGCTCGGCGCAGCTTCTCCGCCTCGGCGCCTTCGAGTGCGTGCTGCGCTTCCTCGCCTGCGGGTTTGGGAGCGCCAGACTCCACATGGCGCCGGACGCCCTCACGGTATTTTCGATCAGCCGTGCGGTTGCCCTCGCCTTCGTTCTTCTTCGCCTGATCGTTCGTGGGTGACTCACTCATGATTGTTGACCTCCAGTAGGGACAGCTTCGATCTGAACGGTCCCCGCGTATCCGAGCAAGGAGACTGCCAGACGACGCGGCACGAAAGACGGCGCGCGCGGCAGGCCGGGCCCATCACCCCGAAAACCTGAGCGTTGCCGTCGCCGCCAAACGACCAGCGCCGCGTCGATGTCGGACGAACCATCAGCCACCTCAATGAACTTTTGGGCCGCTGGGTGCGTACGTATTACCAGGTAGGTCCGCGCGACTCCGCGAGACGACGCTTCACCGCGCTGGTACGATTGAATGTGAAGGCTACTCGTTGGCGCGATCGCCCTTGTCAGCTTCGCGATGCCGGCCATCACGACAGCCCAGCCGTTGTCGCCGCTGGCGGATCTCGCGCCCGGTGCTGTGTGCCCACTGGATCGAGTGGCGATAGTACGCGGCAGCGATTCCGAGGCCAGACAAGGCGGGGATTTTATGCCGCGCGCAAGAACGGCATTCACGGCGCCGTGGATCTGAATGGCTCGTTGGGCGAACCTGTCCTACGCCGTCGCGAGTGGCAAAGTGCTGGTGGCGGCGCGCAGCGACTGGGGAAAGCTCGGTAGAACAGTCGTCGTCGACCACCGAGACGGCGGCTATACCGTCTACGGGCACCTGAATTCAGTCGAGGTGAACGTGAACAGCGACGTCACCGCGGGCCAGCCGATCGGCACGATCGGCTACTCGGGAAACGCCGCGGGCCTGCAAAAGAAGAATCTGCCGCCTCACCTGCACTTCGCCTACTTTCGGAACGTCACGGGTGTCGATGGCAGGGTCGTCCCGCTCGCTCGAATCAGGGACTCCGGTGACGGTATTCGGGCGTTCTACGCGAAAGACGCCGTCCTGGCGGATGTGGCGGGTATCGTCAATCCACTCCAGGCCGTCAGGTTCCTGCCGTGCTGGGAAGATCCACCGCCACCTCGGACAACTTCAACGCGTTCGACTCTCGACCATGCCCCGATGAGGGCCTAGCAGACTTTTATGTCGGCGGCGGGTCGCCTGGCTGAAACAGCTGGCGCGGGTGTAGGTCCACTCTCCTAGGGTCCCTGAATCACGACTCCAGTCCACGCACGTTCTGTACAGAGTGAGTCGCTCGGTCATGACGCGGTAGATCCACGGTGAGTACCACAAGAGCGCTCCTAGCAGGACGAGACCACCGGCAATCACAAGGGCTCTGAACGGCGATCGAGGCTGCTGGGGCATCTACGCCTCGGGCCGGCGGCGCGAGGGCGCTGGGCGCGGGCGCTCGGCGGCCGGCCCCACCGAGAACGCGGCTTCTCGTGACGCGAGGGATAGACTGGTCATGGGCGGATGAGACGCCCATGCCGGGCTGGTCCAGCGTCATCAGGCGCAGCGGCGGCTCCAGTCAGCATAGCTGAGACTGGAGCTACCGGGGATCTCGGGCGTGATCTCCGTCTCATCCGCCTCTTTGTTTGTTACAGGACGGCGTCGGGTAGCGCGACCCTGCCGTCAGCGGTAGAGGCCCGCCGGGGCCGCGGGATCGCGCGCCGGCTTCACGCGGAAGGCCAGGCTGATGCGCGCGCCGACAGCCTCGTTGGTCTTGGGGATCCCGTGCGTATAGTGCAGCTGCGTCTCGTAGCTCATGACGAGCAGACTGCCGCCCGTGAGATCGATGTGGAGCACTCGTCTCGGCGGCTCCTTCGCGCGGATCGTCATGCGCCGGGTCGCCCCCAACGACAGCAGCGCGATGGGAAAATCCTGCACGATCTCGTCCAGATGGTCGCTGTGCGGCGCCACGCTGTCACGCCCGTCGCGGTAGTGGTTGAGGCCCACGCTGTTGAAGGGCACACCGGTGAAGGCGACCACTTTGCCTGTCGCGATGCGGATCGCGTCGGGAGCGCCGTCCTCCTCATCCAGGCGGAAGTGAGCTTGCAAGCGCGGCACGTCGACGTCTCGATCGTACATCCGGCGCCGTTGCGTCTTCCACGGCACGGACTGGCGCAGCTCGGCAAACCAGGCCTCGGCGACGTCGGCCGCCAGAAAGTCGGGCGTGTAAGTGACCCGGCCCCGCTCATCGTCCACGAGCACCGTCTCACTGGAACTGGCGAACAGGGGAATTTGTGACATCCCCTTCAGCGTACCGCGGCTCAGCGGCCGGCGGGCGGCTCGAACGATCCCTTGCGGATGTTGTGAAACACGAGCTCCGGCAGGCTGAACACCACTCCCCGGACCCCAGCCCAGAGGGTCTCGCCGCCGTCCACCGGCAACATCGCGAGCCCGACCGCGCTCGCGGCGAGGCCGGTCACGAGATTGACCGCGCCGAACAGCGGGCGCGGGGCCACCAGATCGTCGGTGAAGAACAGGAAGATCGAATCGCGCGGCTGCGTGCGATAGAGCGTCGAGGTGACGACGTTCGACTCGCGCAGGAACACCCACGCCGCGTTCTCGTCACGACGCATCTCGGCCAGCCGACGCTCGCGATACGAGACAAAATGGAGCCGGTCGGCCACCGCGTAGGTGTCCTCCACCACCAGCGCCGAGATCCCGGGGACGAAATTCAGCGAGCCCACCATGGCGACGTGGCCGCCGAGCCGGCGGATCGACTCCTCGCGGATCACCGCCTCATCCTTACTCTGAGCGGCCCGGGCCAGGGCCACGTCCACCTCGCGGAAGATCTCCGAGACGCAGTTGCGGGTGATCAGGTTGTACGGGTAGTCGCGCTCGAGCAGCGCCTGGAGCCGGGCTTCCTCGCCGGCGATGGTCTCGAGCGACTGCGCGAGGCGAGCCCGGTCGTACGGCGGCATCCACGTCGCCGGAGGCAGACCCGGGCGAGCGGGGAGCAGCACGCCCTGGTGCACGCGGAGCGGCCGCCCTCGTCGAGGGCCTGGCTCAGCTCGAGCCAGCGATTGGCCGCGGCCTCTAGCCGGGCGTAGTCGGCCTCGGGAAACCCGTCGGCCACGTCCACCGCCCCGAGCAAGGACACCCGTGCCGTCTCGAGCTCGAGCCGGTTGTTCTCGCGGATCGTCGTCAGGCGAGCGCGGCGGCGCGACGTGCGGATCGCCGGCAGCACGGTCGCGTCGACGGGGAAGGCGTCGAGGACCACCCAGTAGCCGGTCTCGACCGTCTCGCGGAGCGCGATCAGCCGGGCCATTCCCAGCAGCATCGACAGACCCCAGTCGGGCCGCGTGGAGTCGAGGAGCCGCACGAGGCTTTCTTCGAGCGCATCGGCCAGCCTCGTCAAGCGGGCCGCCTCGCCGGACTCCAGTGGCAGCCGGGGTGAGCCGGACCAAGTCGCGCCCCGCCGGAGAGCACGAGCAGCATCCAGCACGTCGAGCGCGGCCAGAGCCTCGCTCGTGTCGTGAAACTGCGCGGAGAAGCCATAAGTCGGCGGCCTGATCTCGTCGTCGGCCGCGATCGTCGACGGTGGGCCGTCCGGCTCCAGGGTGGCGAGTCGGGCCGTCAGCTCGGCGGTGCGGCGGGCGATGAAGTCAGGCCCGTAGCGCGCCGCGGCGCGCGCGCGCAACGCGTCGAGGGCAGGCGCGCGATCGACCGCGCCTGCCCCGGCATCCGCAGCGTCGGTGAAGAGGCCCAGACCGGCGATGGCGACGACACCAGGCTCGAGCAGGGCCTCGAGAAGTTCCCGATCGCCGCGCGCCGCGGTCAGGGCCTCGAGACGCTGGCGCTGGGCGAAGTGATGACGGGAGAACTGGGCGAGCAGAAGGTCGTAGGTCTCGTCGCTGACCGCGATGCGGCTCGCCTGGATGGTGCGGTTCTCCAGATCGCCGTAGAGATGGCGGAAGCGCTCGAACTCACCGCGCGCGAGGACGAGGATGCCGGGCGGCCGGTGCTCGAAGTGGAAGACCTGATCGCCGAAGCGAAGGGCCACGTGTCCGCCGCTGGCGCTGCCCTCGCTGGCGTTGATGTAGAGGTAGTCGATGACGCGCGGCGGCTCGGCTGCCGCCGGCCCGCTCGACATCACCAGGAAGATGGCGATGCCGAGCAGACCGAATGCTGGCCGGCTCACTTCTTGGAGTCGTAGCCTTTCTGGATCGCGGCCTGCTTGTCGGCGCTGTTCGCGCTGCACCGGCGGGGCCAGGCGGCTCTTGAACGTGTCCACCAGCCCCTGGCTTGCCTTGGCCTGCCCGAGCCCTTCGCCGATGGCGGCGTAGGTCCCGAGGTTCTCTTCCCAGTTCGTGACGCCGCGCTCCTTGGCCAGATCGCCGAGCTTCTTCTGATAGGCGTCGAAGGGGCCGCCCGACTTGGCGTAGGCCTCGGTGGTGCTCCGGACGTCGTCGTAGTAGGCGCTGTCGCCCGGGCTCGATGAGCCCGAGCTGCTCGCGGAGGAGTCCGACGAGCTCTTCGAGCTCGCCGAGAACGAGCAGCCAAGCGGGACCAGCAGAACCGCCAACAGCAGGAGCAAACCTACTGGATGCCAGCGGCGAGGAGCGAAAGTTGGTGTCACGGTACACCTCCTTGAAGTGACGGTTCCGCGAGGACTATAGCGGCGATCCCCCGCCGGCGCAATCAAGCCTACCGCTTCGTCATGTCCACCCTCATGAGGGGAAAGCATTTCTTCATGATCTTCTGGGTGGCATCCTCGACGGCCTCCAGTAGCATGTCTTCGGAATGCCCCTGGACCTGGATCTCGAGGTCCTTGACCAACGTGGAAACCATGAACTCTCCCCTTGCCGCCCTTGCCCGCACCCGACGGAAATCGCACGATCTCGGGGTGCACGGTGTATGTCGTCGTCCCGGCGGCCGTCGTGGCGTTCGTCACCTTGATCCTGATCGTGTACCCTTTCCCGACGGCGGACTTGTCAGACACGAAGTCGGGCTCCTTGGCGACCATGGCCGTGACCACGTCCTGCATCTTCTGCTCCGCCGCCGCTGCCGATTTCCCCATCTTGCCGGCCTCATAGATTTTGGCCTTGGGTTGGAGTTGTCGGTGTTCACGTAGATCTTCGGCATACGCGCCTCCCCTGGACCGCTCCGCCCGGCACCGTGAACTGACCTACGCCATGCCGCTACCCTGCGCCAATCGCAAGGTCCATGCCGCGGGACGACACCAGGATCACCGCACTATTTACCAGTCATTTCACTGTTCGATATACGCGAGTCGGGCAAGCGTCCACGTTCAGGAAGGGCATTGCGCCCGAGTCTCTGTTGTGCGTTCTGCCGCACCTGCCTAGATCCGACAAGCAGCGCGAGATCGCCATCCTCTGTATAGTGGGCACTAGCTTTCGTCACCGGGTCGATTTGCCGAACCCGTGCGACCTTGGCCGTACGAGAGAAGGAGATCAGCAATGAAGATGTATCTCGTCTCATTTCTTGCGGCTGTGTTCGCCCTGTCCCCGCTCAGTGGCGTTGCCGGCGAGAAGCAGGTGGCCGATGTCAAGGAGCTCGCCGGGAGCTGGAGGGGCTGGGTCACAGCGGAGAGCAGGGAGACGAACGCGCGACCATGAACGTCCAGACGGACGGAAGCTACAAAGCCTCGACCACGCGTGGCTCAACGTCCGAGGGTCAGTTCTACCTTCAAGACGGCAAGCTGCGTGTATCGATCGTCACGAACGACCGGGACGGCGAGACTTTCGGAAGACAAAGGCAAGACCACTCTCACGGTGACGCCTGAGGACGCCAACTTCTGGACCGGCACAGGCAGAATACGAACGGGTGAAGTAGCGAGCTACGGCGTGCAGACGACGAACGAAGACCTCAGTGCCGTGAGCCGGGTGTCTTTACCAGCCTCTATGGTCATCTCGATGGTCGCCGGAGGTTCTGTCTTCTTCCAATCCCGCTCTGAGAGGATTTTGATCGAATAGGCAGACGCCCGCGTCGACCTTCGTCGCCTCTGCGTCGTAGGCCCAGAACCGGCGCTGCTCGAGCTCATATCGTTGGTAGTTACACCGTGTCTCGATCACCCACCAGGCGAACTGCTGCACCGGGCGAGGTACGTTGGTGTCGCGAGCGAACAGGATTCTTGAGTCAACGGGAGCGGCCGCGAAGCCGGCCAACGCACACGGCATTAGCGCGAGGCTCACGATCCGCCGCGCCACTGCTCACGCGTCCGTCCGCGCAATACTCCATCCGCATAGGCCGCGTACGCAGCATCGCACGATGTCGAACAGGTCCTTCCAGGCCCCGAAAATGGCCCCGGCGAACGTGGCCAGAGATCGGACGATCTTGATAATGGTGCGGAAACCCGACGGCTCCCCTATGATCCATCGATGACCCGTATGCGTGCGAACCTCGGGCCTCGTGCATACCGGAGCTATTGAGCATGGCGAAGACGACGGGACGACGGGAGTGGCTGTCGATGGTCGCGCGGGGAGCCGCCGCGGCCACGGTCGGCGTCCTCGGACAGCCACGCGCGGCGCGGTCGGACGACGGCGGCGGGCATCCGCGCATCAAGCACATCGTCGTGCTGATGATGGAGAACCGCTCGTTCGATCACATGTTCGGGCTGATGATGGACGAGATTCCCGGCCTGCGCGGCGTCCGCAGCGGCGAATGGACCAACGTCGACGACAAGGGCAACGTGCATCGCGCTGACCGCCGACGCGGCGTACCAGGGGCAGCTCCGCGTCGATCCGCCGCACGATTTCTGGAGCGTGAACCAGCAGATCTACGCGCACCCGGGACAGCCGGCGCCGCGGCCGCCGCAGCCGGACATGCGGGGATTCGCCGCGACCTATGCGCGAGCCGGCGGCAACCCGGCCAACATCATGAAATGCTTCAGCCCGGAGCGACGTGCCGACCATCCGCGCGCTGGCCAAGAACTACCTCGTGTGCGACAACTGGTTCTCCGCGGTGCCGGGCCCGACGAATCCCAACCGCGCCTTCGCGCACTTCGGGACGTCCTTCGGCCGCGTCGACAACGGCCCCGTGTGGTTCGTGATGGTCAATCGGCGGCTGGAGCACGGGCATCTACGGTCGCCTCCGCGATCGCGGCCGGACGGCCAAGATCTACTACTACAACGCAGCAGAGCGGGACGATCGGGATGACGTTTCTCGCGTCGTCCTACTTCGGGCTCTATCGCGATTTCGTGAAGGACTGCCGGAACAACCGGCTGCCGGACTATTCGTTCATCGAGCCGCCGTACGTGGATCAGGACGACGGCACGCTGGCCGCCGACCATCATCCCGACAACTTCGTCCTCGCGGGCGATCAGTTCATCCGGAACGTGTACGAGGCGATCCGCTCGTCCGACGAGGTGTGGCGCTCGACCGCTGCTCCTGATCGTCTGGGACGAGCACGGCGGGATCTTCGACCACGTGTCGCCGCCGACGCTTGCCGTACGGCGACAGCTTCCGGTCGCCGGGTGGCCGGCTTCAACTTCGACCGGCTCGGCGTCCGCGTCAGGGCGATCGTCGTGTCGCCCTACGTGACGCCGGGCGTCTCGCACGCGCTGTTCGAGCACGCGTCGATCCCCGCCACCGTGACGCAACAGTTCATCGGCCCGCCCGACCGCACACGCGCCGTACCGGCGCGAGCAGCGCGCGCCGACGCATGCAGCAGCTCCTGATCGACATGGCGCCGCGCATGGAGCGACCCGACTTCGGCCGACCGCCACTGCGGAGCGAGTCGGTCGGACGACCGCGTGATCCCGGTCTCGCTGTCCCAGGCTCATGCGCCGGACCGCCCGACGTTCGGACCGACTCGACCGGCGTCATCGCTGCAGATCGAGCACGTCCGCGACGTGCATCAGCTCCTGGCGTTCGCGGATGCCGAAGATCGCGCGCGCGTTCGATCCCCGTGGCATCACGACGCAGCGGGAGGTCGCGCAATTCATGCGCACGGCGCTGGCGGCCCTCCATCCCGAGCTGGAGGACCGCGATTCTTAGGCTGCCGGCCCGCCGGTCCGCTGACGGTCGCGGTCGTCGTCTGGGCGCTGACCGCCCTCGCCGTTCCGCACGCGACTCAGGCGCAGGCGACCGGCGAGGCACCGCCCGAGCCGCTCGGCTTCTCCCTGTGCTCGAAACCGTCCGTGTCGCAGAGCAGCAATCCGGTCGCGCGCGATCTGTTGACGGAGTTTCGCGACCTGACCTTCGACTTCTGTCGCGTGAAGGAGGACTACGAGCGAGGGCGGCTTCGGCGGCATGCTCGAGCGACAATTCGGGACCGGTCAGGACGCTGATCGTCGACGTCTTCGTCGGTCCGCGGTCTGCACCCGACGATCGGCGACGATCGTGCCCGAGGCGGAGATCGCGTTCGGCGCTCGCGCTGAACAACGAGTGGCACATCACCGAGACGCCGCACATCCGGTTCACGACCAGCGTCGAGGCGCGCGGGTCGGACAGCGGATTCTGGGCGGCCGGCGCGGTGTCTCACATGCAGTTCGACTGGTACCGCGCGTACGACGTCGGCTCGTTCCGGATGCCCGCAGGTCACGGTCGCCGTCAAGCATTTCGATCTTCCCGCGATGCCGTTCTTCGGCCTGGGCAACGAGACCTCGCGTGAACGACCGAGGCGTTGCTACAAGCTGACCGAGACCGAGCTGCCGCATCCTGGTGGACTTTCCCGTGGTATCCGGGCTGACGATGTCGGCGCAGGTGACCGCGCTCTCATGCGACATCGGATCCGTCCCAGACCGTTCCTCGCCCGGTTCTCCGCGGCGATCGGCGCCGGGCATCCGGTCGAAGCACGACGCACGTCGTCCCCGGACTCGCGCGTGAGCTATACGCTCTCCGGACGTGCTGTACGGCTTCTCCGGCGAGGGCCGCGTGAGCTACGAGGCCTACCAAACGGTGGACGGGCGGCATCGTTCACGTTCGATCGAGTCGGAGCGCGGATGGCGGTGCACTACGGCATCGAGGATCAGTCCTGCGTCCCAGGCGACGTTCCCCTACTTGCGAAGCCTGCTCGGCTCGAGCCGCTTCACCGCCGAGGCGAACCTGGTCATCAGCGAGCCGCGCTCACGCAACGCGGTGCCGTTCTATCTCCAGCCGACGATTGGGCGGCGGCGACATCCACAACGAAAACTGGCTGAGGAGCTATACGAGCTACCGGTTCACGGGCGCCGAACACGGTCGCGTATGGCGCTCACCTATGAAGGCGACTGATCGATCCGTTCGGCTTCTCCGTCTTCGGGCAATGGGGAAAGGTGGGAGCGAGACGTCGGGTGATCTCGATTTCGGCCACTTGAAGTACAGCGTCGGCGTGGGCTTCTCGCTACGTCTCGGCGGCCGCGCGGTGGTGGAGTTTTCGATCGCGTGGGGCGGCGGCGAAGGCTACCACACGTTCGCGACGGGCAATACGAACAACGCGATCGGATTCGGAGCGCGGGCAGCGGGCAGCGTGGGGCTGAGGGGAGTATTTTAGAGGAAAGGGGGCTCGATCCATGCCGATCCCGTTACCGCCAGTCGGTGAAGAAACTCCTTGCAAGACAAGGCCTACGGACACGTCGTGACCTACAACGACAAGGGAACCGCACAGCTCACGATGGTGTGGATGGACGTCGACGGTGACGACGTCCTCTTCAACACATCGGAAGGGCGGCGCAAGTCTCAGAACCTGCGTCGCGATCCACGCATCATCGTCTCCGTGCAAGATCGCAACGATCCGCAGGCTCACGCCGTGTTCTACGGCAAGGCCCGCGTCACCGACGCCGGCGCAGACGAGCATATCGACAAGCTCGCCAAGCGATTTCTCGGTGCGGACAAGTATCCGTTCCGTCAGCCGGGGAAAAGCGCCTCATCGTGCGTATCAGCGTCGACCGGATTGGCGGCTTCGGCCCTAAGATTGCAGCCCTGAACTGACCGGGGGCAGTTAGCGCAGTAGTTCCACCTCAGGCGGCAGCGTTCGCGTGCTGCGCGACTGTTCCGACGCGGGCGAGCATCGCAGCGGCATTGCCGGTGCAGGATCTGCTCGCGCGCTTCCTCACCGATCTGCGCTTCCGCGAGCGCCTTCCGGGTCCAGTCGCAGCCGAACTCGGTGCCGTCGGTGCCGCACACGATGCGCTCGGCGCCGTACAGGCTCACGGCCGCCTCGATCGCGCGCGGGCCGAACGAGTTGCAATCCACGTACACCTTCGCCTTCCGGAAGCGCGACGACGGCAGCTCCTCGTTCGGCGTGTCGAGCAGGCAGCGATGGTCCATGCGCTCGACCTCGTAGGGAATGTTGCCGCCCAGGTTGTGGATGTGGATCATCGCGTCGGGGTAGGACGCGAGGTAGTCGGTGAGGCACAGCGTCACCATCACCGAGGACAGGCTCGCCTGCATGTCGAGCGTGCCGTTGCGACGGCGCGCGTTGTCCGTGTCGCCCGCGACCTTGGGGAACGCGTCGCCCGGCCGCGGGCCGTGGTGGATGAAGAGCACCGCGCGGTGGCGGTTCGCGACTTCCAGCAGCGGACGCATCGCTTCGGCGTCATTGCGCGTGAGGAAGGCGTTGCCCGGTATCTGCGCGCCGATCGATGCCCGGCAGCCCGAGCGCTCGCTCGAGCTCGGCGGCGGCGGCGGAAATGTCCGTCAGGGGCAGCGCGGCGTAGGCGGCGAAGCGGCCGGGATGCTCCTGGCAAATCGCGGAAAGCCGATCGTTGACGATCCGGCACAGCGGCACGGACACGTCCAGCGGCTGGGCCTCGATCCAGCAGAACGATCCGAGGAGTGACAGCACGCTCACCTCGACCCCTGGCGGTCCATCCGACCGAGATGGAAATCGACGTCATCGAAGGCCTTGGCGAGCGGCTCTTCGCCCATCCGCGGGGACTTTCAGCACCTCGACGCCGTCCTGGTTGCGCAGGATGCGCGGTTCCCTGGTCCGGGCGCGCAGGGCGTCGGCTAGCTTCGGCGGGTCTCCAATGGGCATGCATGTCGATCATGGCCGTCTCCTCCGATGGATTGTCCGACAGTTTACGTCACATGGCCGTGAGACCGCCATCGACGAAGAGGAGCGTGCCCGTCACGAACGAGGCGTCGGCGGACGCGAGGAAGAGGATGCAGGCGGCGACTTCATCGGGCGTGCCCGGCCGCCTGAGGATGGTGCTCTTGGCGGCGTCCTCCCGGTACTGCTCGAGGGTCCTCCCCAGCGCGGCGGTGCGCCGTTCGTGAAAGGGCGTGAGGATGGGCCCCGGACAGACGGCGTTCACCCGGATCCCGTCAGCCGCGTGGTCCATCGCCATCCCGCGCGTGAGCCCGGCCACCGCGGCCTTGGTCGTGTCGTACTGCGTCGTCTTGCCCACGCTCGTCACCGACCGGACCGACGCGACGTTGACGATGCTGCCGCCGCCGCCCTGCCGCATGAGGGGATCGCCGCCTTCGCACAGAACGCGTAGCCCTTGAGGTTCACGCCCAGGATCTCGTCCCAGCTCTCGGCGCTGGCCTCGACCACCGTGTGATACAGCCGGATCCCGGCGTTGTTGACGAGGACGTCGAGCCGGCCGAAGCGGTCCGCCGCCTGCCGGACGAAGGCCGCGGCCTCGGCCTCGCGCTCCATGTGCGCTTCCACGAAGATCGCCTTGCCACCGCTCGCCTCGATCTCCGCGGCGACACGCTTGCCCCGATCGCCGTCGCGGTCGGCGAACACCACCTTGGCTCCCTCCGCGACGAAGCGTCGCACCGTGGCCTCGCCGATGCCTGACGCTCCGCCGGTCACGGCTGCGATCTTCCCGGTCAGTCTCTCCATGGGCTTGCCTCCGTAGGATCAGTCAGTGTGTCGCACGCTCGGCGATCGCGTCGGCCAGGGCCAGCACCCGGCGGGCGTCGTCGACGTGCAGGTTCTCGATCAGGCGGCCGTCGAGCACGGCCACGCCGCGACCGTGGGCGAGGGCGTCGGCGTGGGCCGCGATCACGCGACGCGCCCAGTCCACGTCACCGGCGGCCGGCGCAAAGACCTCGTTGGCGGTGGCGACCTGTCTGGGATGGATCAGCGTCTTGCCGTCGAAGCCGAAGTCGGCGGCCTGGCGGCAGGCGGCCGCGAAGCCGGCGTCGTCGTCGAGATCGAGGTGAACGCCGTCCAGGGCGGTGATCCCGGCGGAGCGCGCGGCCAGGACGCAGAGCTGGAGGCTGGTCAGCAACGGAAGGCGAACGCGCGTGACGCGTGCGTGGAGATCCTTCGTCAGGTCCGAGGTGCCCATGACCAGCGCGGTCACGCGCGGGCTGGCGGCGGCGATCGCGGGCGCGTTCAGGATGCCGCGCGGCGTCTCCAGCATGCACCACACCGCCGGCTTCGGGCCCAGGGCGGCGATCGCCGCGCTCACGGTCTCCGCCGCTTCGACCTTGGGCAGGAGCACGGCGTCGGCGCCGGCGTCCGCGGCCGCCGCCAGGTCGTCGCGGCCCCACGGCGTGCCGAGCGCATTCACCCGGACAACGATCTCGCGGCGGCCGTAGCCGCCGGCTCGGACCGCCGCCGCGACCTGCGCTCGCGCTTCCAGCTTCATCTCCGGCGCCACGGCATCTTCCAGGTCCAGGACGAGCGCGTCGGCCGCCAGCGTGCGCGCTTTCTCGAGCGCTCGCGCGTTGGAGCCGGGCATGAACAGCACGCTGCGTCGTGGCCTCACCGCCGCCAAGGCGTGACTCATGGCGGCTGGATCATAGCGCGCGGTCGGCATCCGGTGAAGCGTGTGGCACACTGGTGCCTCATTGTCGAGGCGATCGCCGGCGGACGCGTCGAGCGAGGAGGAGCTCATGGCCAGAACGGTCAGCGTGCAGTGGATCAAAGGGATGAAGGCTGAAGCCACGATCGGGCCGCATCGCGTGGTGCTCGACGCGCCGGCGGAAGCGGGCGGCGGCGATGAAGGGCCGTCACCGGCGGAGATGCTGCTCGGCGCCATCGGGGCCTGAAAGCTGTCGAACGTTCGGCGGGTCGCCGAACGACAGCAATGGCCACTCACCCGATTCGAGTCGCGCCTCAGCGCCACCGAAGCGCAGGGACGGATCACCGGCATCGACGCGGAGATCATCGTGACCGGATCGCTCGACGATGCGCAGATCGCGAAGCTGCGCGAGGCCGCGGAGAACTGTCGCATCAGTCGCGCGCTGAACGTGCCGGTGGCGCTGCGAGTGACCGTGGCGATCTAGGGCGTGCGCCAGGCGCCGCGAGCGGGACGCGGCAGCCCGAGGTTCTCGCGTAAGGTGGTGCCGGCGTACTCGCGCTGGAAGAGGCCGCGCCGCTGGAGCTCGGGCACGACGAGGCGTGTGAAGTCCTCGTAGGCGCCGGGCATGTGCGTGGCGGCCAGCACGAAGCCGTCGCAGCCCTCGCCCACGAACCATTCCTCCAGGCCGTCGGCCACGTCCTTCGGCGTGCCCGCCAGCACCGGCAGCTCACGCACGGTGCCCCGTCGGCTGAACTCGATGAAGTCGCGTGTGGTGGGATTGGCTTTGCCCGTCATCCGTACCACACTGGTCGCGCAAGGCCTGCAGGCCGGTCAGCGAGGCCATGTCGGCGTCCGAGAACGGCTCGTCCATCCCGCGCGAGGCGAAGTCGAAGTTGAGCACTTCCGGAGAGCAGCACGACCGAGTCGAGCGGGTGCGCGAGGCCCTCGATGTAGGCCAGCTTGTCCTCGGCCATGGTCTTCGTCTCGCCCACCACGCAGTAGACGGCCGGGGTGATCTTCACCTGGTTGGGGTCGCGCCCGAGCGCGGCGACCTCGGCCTTGAGACTGCGGTAGCCGCGCTGGGCGAACTCGAGGCTGGGGGCGATGGCGAAGATCAGCGCTCCCTGGCGCGGCAAGCGCTGGCGCAGACCAGCAATACGTAACTG
>ERZ1370068.4691-contig-3749_pt1 | contig 15118 bp, 22 predicted proteins | sample MGYA00561227_ERZ1370068 | MGnify/ENA primary metagenome ERZ1370068 (study PRJEB38410, sample SAMEA6850437) | metagenome | study: Metagenomic assessment of the ecological functions of the soil: analysis of the soil microbiota associated with the...
GTTCTCCTGAAGGAAGACGTCGCTCGCCTCCTGCTGCTCCGCGGCGTCAAGAATGCTGTCGATGTTTTGCGGCATGGCTCGCAACTTCTACTGCGCGCGGATAGGTCGCAAATGCGTTGCTGACTGATCTGAAATCTGCGCAAGAGGTCTCATTGCTTGGCATCTAACGAAAACAACGGCTGATAATCACCTCGGCGGTCGTGACAGGTAATCATCGAATCGACCATCTTGAATCTGTGAGAGGACCTGACGAAAGGGCTCCTTGCTGATCATGCATCCGCGCACGACTTCAACGTCATCGTTAGGACGAGCCAGCGAATCAAAGACCTTTTGATACGCGGCGCGATCACACCGGCGCAGGCCAACCAGAATGTAGAGCGTGCCTGCCGGTGTCGCGTGAGCGAGCGCAGCTTGCAACTGTTGCGAGGCATCAGGCCGCTCTAAAACCGCTCGCAAATTCCGCTCCCCTTCGGACATCAACCCGGCAACTCCAACTCCTCCGAACGCCAAAGACTTTGCCGCGGCAAGATCACGAGCCGCTGAATTCTCAGACGAAGTAGCTGCCGAAATACCAGGCTGCGACAACACAATTCCGGCGATGAGCATGATGATGAGTGTTTTCATAATCTGGCGGCCTAACGATCAGCGCTGATCGTCACGTAGTATCCGTCCGGATCCCGGAGTGAGAACTCCCTTGTTTGAGTGTTCGGGTTCACGTGGGGCTCCTCTTCGAACCGGTCGACGAGAGCGCGTGCCCTCTTCAGGGCCATCTCGTAGTCGTCGACGCGGAAGAACAAGAGGAGCCCGTTGCCAGGTGACGCCGTCGTCAGGGCTCATCAAGGAAGGATGCTCGTGCGCGCCCCACTGGTGGAGGCAGAGCAAGACGGTTCCATCCGTATCCAGGATCTGACCAAAGTAGTCATGGCCCGGAGCCGTCTCGGGCTGGCCGAAGAGCGACTGGTACCATTTGAAGCTGCCGGGAACGTCGCTTACGCCGATGATCGTCCATGTGCGTTTCATCGCATTTCCGCTGTCGGCCTAACGAGAATCGAGACAGATTGAGACCTGCGAGATGAACGGGATAGCACTCGGGGCGAACACCGCGGGCTGGGAAGCCGCGGGTAGACGGAAAAGCCGCGAGGGTAGCGGGTCCCTGAGCGGGAGCGAAAGAACCAATGAGCTGGGAAGATCATGAGTCAAATAGATAAGCCACGGCAGGGGCTGTAGCTAGATCAATCAAACATCCTACATCGAACATCAAACATTTCATTCGGCTAAGGTTTGCGGCACCACGCCCCGACAGATGCAAACCAGCACGCAACAGTCTTCGATTCTGCAACCTCGGCTTGCAGCCTGTGCACCAGGGTGTCAAGGCTACCCAACGACTCGATGGGCAGATGCAACTGCTCCATCTGCGGTCGCAAACTGCATAAGGTATCGTAATACCATTGTGCCAGGTAGGGTTCCTTTCCCACCGGCAGTTCCATGCGCATGGCAGGCTCAGGCAATCCAGCCTCTACGAATGTGTGGTAAAGCTCCGTTCCCATGTCGTGATTGGCAGAGGCGCGCATTGCCTTGTCAATGAGAGAGGCCGTTGACAAACCAAAGAGGTAGCGACGCCAAATGCGCGAGGACCGGGACCCAGCATGGCTCCTGAAAAGCAAGCACTCCTCCCGGCCGCACTAATTGTGAAATTGAGCGCAACGCTGCAACCGGATCGGGAAGGTACATCAGAATAAAACGGCCCACCGCCGCATCAAAAGGCTTTCCGTCCGGGATTTCACCCACATCCGACTCGTTGAAGCTTACGTTGTGAAGGCCGGCCTCGGTCACGCGAGCACGGGCCTTGGCTATGGACTTCGGGTCCCGCTCGATGGCCACAACCTCGCCCGAAGGACCCACCAGTCGGGCTACCAGCATCGCCACGTCTCCTACCCCCGACCCGAGATCCAGAACGCGTTGCCCGAGTCCAATGCCCGCCTCGCGAAAGAATCTTTCGGTGATGGGAGCGACACGCGCAGCTTGCCGGATCAGGCGCTCGTGCTCGGCGTCGGTGTTGCCCAGCGGATAATCAGCGGAGCGATGGCTCGTTGTCATTGTGGCGAGGGATCTTACCAGCTTAGCTTTTCATCCGCACGCAGGATGAAACGTTTCCGGTCGTCGCGATGCGCGTCAACGATCCAAATTGATAGCCTCGCCCATGGGCTTACGGGTTTCAGTTCTGAGCGATTCAAACAGATGACCTGAACATCCGCCTGCTGCGTCGTAGCGGTAGCCGCTAACACGCAAAACTGGTCACATCGAAATTCGCCAACTGGGCATTGTGCCTTTGCCACATCGGCGATTTTAGGAATGAGCATCATGAAACCAAAACATATACTTAGCACCATTCTGGCAGTTCTATTCGTGTTCCCATTGATGGGGACGTTCGCTCAGCAAGCAGCGAACTCGGGCTCTATCGAAGTGATCACGACTTTTGATTATCCCGGGACCGGAAATTATGACCTTGCCGCAAAAGATTAACGAAAGAGGCGACATCGTTGGCGAGTTCATCGATTCGAGCGGGGTGACGCGCGGTTTTGTCCGGTTCAGCGATGGTAGCTTTAGCGCGCCGATCGTCGACCCTAACGATACCGTCGGTTTTACCGAAGGACGAGGCATCAATAACTCACGCACAGTGGCCGGTGACTACGTCATCAGCGATGGCACCGTTCACTCGTTTTTCCTGTCGGGCGGCACCTTCACAGAATACGATGTTCCCGGCGCGGTCCAGACCAATCTGCTTTCGATAAACGATCCCGGCGACTTTACCGGCGGGTTTGATCCTGACGGCAGCGGGATCTTCCAGGCGTTCGTCGGCCGTTGGCGGAACCTTAACGTCGTTTAGCGTCCCGGGAGCTCTCTCGACCCTTGCTTACGAGATCAATAATTCAAAGCAGTTGGTGGTGGGATACTATATAGACAGCTCAGGAATCCTTCACGGCTACTACCGGGACGCCAATGGGGCGCTGCACTTCCCGATCGATCCTTCGGGCTCCGCTGCGACAGTCCTGTTTGGACTTAACAATAGGAACTGGGTGGTGGGCAGATATGCGGACAGCGCAGGCGTGACTCATGGACTCTTCTTTGTCCCGCCAAACAATTTCTTCACTTTCGATTATCCCGGGTCAACCTTTACATCGCTTAACGGAATCAGTTCGCAGGGAATTATCTGTGGTCGTTACGTCGATGCTTCCGGCATTGCCCACGGATTCATAGCTCGCGTCAGAGGCACACCGCCGACAACTCCGGCGGGGCCGGAAATGAAGGCGAACGCTTCCCCGTCGCTGGTCACTCCACTCAACCCGTCGCCCTCGGCGTGGGGAGACGCAAAGTTCGCGCGCTGAGAACGATCAGTTGACCGTCTTGTGAAAACCTCCCGGCGGAATCGCCGGAGAGTTCGTCACGCCTGCAGGCGTTGAGCCAGCAGGCCAAATGGGTTTGCGATTGAAATAAGTGTTTCCTGGGCTGCATCAATATTGCGCCCCGCCACATTTCTGTTAGCCGTCCCACGCTCTCGCGGTATCTCCGGAGGGCGATCGCCTGCGATGAAGAAGCCTTGCAGAAGCCACGCTGGCGATGAGAAGCTTCAGTAAGGACGATATTTTACCGTAACGTATTTGTGTCTCGTTAGGCCATCTCCCCGGCGATGGACGGCGGATCACAGCTTGCTGCGAGAAGGTACTTATGAACTTTGCTGGGCTTCATTCGATTGGCTTCGCGCTGCTGTTTGTTTTGCTCGCCGGAGCTGGCTGCAATCGGTCGAAGCAAGCGTCGTCGGAATCGAGCGCCGCGCCGACACCGCAGGCGTTTCGCGCGAGCATCACTGCGCACGCGCCAGATGCATTCTACGATCCGCCGTCGGACCTGCCGCACGCGAGCCTGGCGCGTTACTGCGGAGCGAGCCGCTCAAGGACGTGATACTGCCAGCCGGCATGCGAGGCTGGCGCATCCTTTATGCAACCACTGTGGACGACAGCACGCCAGCGACAGCGGTCGCGACAGTGTTCGCGCCGACCGATCCTCCCGCAGGCCCACGTCCTGTCATCGCATGGGAGCACGCCACGACGGGCTTGCTGCAGAAATGCATGCCGTCGCTTCTGTCGACGCCGACCAAGGGCATCCCTGGCGCAACCGGATCGTGATGGCTGGCTGGGTCGTGGTCGCGACAGATTACTCCTTCGCAGAGAAGGGTGGCCCGCATCCGTATCTGATCGGCGAAGGCGAAGCGCGTGCGACGCTCGATTCGGTCCGTGCCGCGCGGCAGATGCCCGAGCTTACGCTCGACAAACGCATGGTGATGTGGGGTTACTCGCAAGGCGGACACGCAGCGCTTTGGACCGGCATTGTCGGGCCGCGCTACGCGCCGGATCTCGAAATCCTCGGCGTCGCGGCAATCGCACCGCCCGCGAACATTAAGAAGATTCTCGCGATGAACGTCGAAGCGGATAAGCGGTTCTGGACCGTATCTAGCCTGTCGTACAGCCGGTTCTACCCTGACATCACATTCGAGCAAGCGCTTCGGCCCGAGGCGCTCGATGCTGCGCGTCAGATCGTAAACTTATGCTGTTTCCTTCCGCCCGAGGATGCGGAACGCATTCGAGGCACTGGCGGCGACGTTCGACGGTCCAGCATTGGCGACGAGTTCGAACAAAGCGCTTCAAGCTCGGCTTGAGCAGAACACGGCGGACGGTCCGATACAGGCTCCCGTCGTAATCGCGCAAGGTCTCTCGGACATCGTCGTGCCGCCGTCTGCCACCGACGCGTATGTCGAAGAGCGCTGCGCTGCTGGTCAACGACTCGAGTATTGGACATTCGCCGGGCGCGACCACCTCACGATTGTCCAGCCCGGGTACGCCGCTCGAGGAGCTGCTCATCAAGTGGACGACGGCGCGCTTCGCAAATGAGCCGCAAGCGACTGGTTGCGTCCGCAAGTCTTTCTGATTGTCGCGTGGGCTCGAAAGGGCCCGGCTGTTTGCTCAATCCAATTTTCGTTAGCCAGTTAATTTGATCGGACAGCTGTCGACGGCCAGTATGGACTCGTAGCAGGTGAGACAGGGTGGATTTGAAACGATGAACCGTTTCCCGCGCCGCGCTGCTTCAGTTGTTTAACCGCCGATGCTAGCTTCTGCCAAACCTTGTTCAATTTGCGCTTGCGACCAGGCCGCAAATCCAAAGACGAATGCCGGATCCAACTGAGCCTTGATGCAGAAGAAAGAAAGAGGGCGGGGCCAAACGCCGGTTTGCTCACGAGCACGCATGAATAACGGTAAGTCTTCCGCGCGTCGCAGCCAGGCGATGAAGTGCAAACCGGCTGGCGTTACTTCCAGATCGAAATAGTCGCCCAGCCATTTTTGGAATTGTTCGATAAAGAATACGCGTCGCTGGGCATAGAGTTCGCGGATCCGTTTCACATGGCTGAGGAAAAATCCTTCGGTGATGAAACGCGCCAGGGTAGCTTGATCAATCGCTGGGGAGTGCTGGTCCATGACAGCGCGCACCTTGACGAGGGTGTCGACAAGTTGTGGCGGTGCGACCAGAAAACCGAGGCGCAGCGATGGATAAAGGATCTTGCTCATAGTGCCGGCATAAATCACCCGGCCGGCATTGTCCAAACCTTGAAGACATGGCAGCGGCGGCCCATCGAAGCGAAACTCGGAATCATAATCATCCTCCAGGATGTAGCCGTCGCGCGACTCCGCGAACTCGATAAGAGCTTTCCGCCGCTTCAGGCTCATTGTCACACCCAAGGGAAACTGGTGCGACGGTGTGACGAGAATGAGTCTGGGAGAATTTTGCCGTGAGCACTTCCCGATTACCAGCCCCTCACGATCGATCGGGCGCGGGACTATTTTGGCCCCGACAAAAGCCAAAACATTACGTGCCTGAAGGAAGACGGGATCTTCGATCCATGCCACTTCACCCTCATTGATTAACGCCAGCGCGCACGCCAGCATCGCCTGCTGCATGCCGCCCACGACTACGATTTGGTCGGGATGACAATTGGCGCCGCGGAAGTCGCACAGGTAAGCAGCGATTGCCTTCCGTAGTTCGATGTCGCCACGGCTCGAGGCATAACGCAATAGGTGCGCTCCCTTTTTCGCCAAAACCTGCTCGCGCAAGCGTTCCCAAACAGCAATCGGGAATTCATCCACGGCCGGCAACCCGGCGATGAGCGTGACAGATGGCGGGCCGCCAATGCCGACATCGAGTTGTCGGCCGCTGCGAAAATCGGTCATTCTCGTGACTCGTCGAGCGACACGCGGGGAATGCTCGGTGCGCGCGGTCGTCGCCAGCCTTGCAGCCTTCAGGAAAGTCGCCGGTAAATGATCGGCGACAAAGATACCAGACCGTTTCCGGACTTGAAGATAGCCTTCTGCAAGCAGCTTTGAGAACGCCTGGTTTACGGTCGGTCTCGAAATCCCGAGAGTTGCAGCGAGAACTCGTGAGGAAGGCACACGGGAAGCGCTTGAATCAAAACTGCCGCTCTCAAGTTCTTCTCGTATTTGACGATACAGTTGTTGATGAAGCGGCTCGGACGACGCGCGATCCAGCCGCACCATTTCGAACGACATGACTAAACGACGCCGGCGCTGCTTTGGGACCGATGAGCCTGTGCGTCCGTAGATTGCGCCATTCATTTTCCCGACACGACTTTCGCACCCGGAGAATGCTTTCTCAACATGAGATGCTGCCCTAATAGGCAACCCAAAAGCGCGCCCGAACAAAACCAGATAACACGCAAACTGGCCACATCGAAATTGGCGAACTGGATATTGTGCGTTTGCCACGTTGCCACCCTCTTTCTTGTTATGTTTATCAAATCTATTTGGATTGGTTTTATTGGGGTCATGCTTTTTGTCGCAAGTGCATCGGCCGCGAGTTCCGTACTGCAGGGAATCGTCAAGGATGCTAAGGGGCATCCGATTCAAGGCGCGGATATCCGGATTGAAGCGACAAACACTGGCAGATTGCTCACGACGGTTAAAACGAATGTAAACGGCCGTTACAGTTTAGAGGGTCTCGCGGCAGGCAATTACCGGGTGACACTGGTTGTGAATGGTGCCGTGAAGGCTTCCATCAATAATACGACGCTCGAACCAGGTGAATCGACACAGCTGAATTTTGAGCTCAAACAAACGCGCGCGTCCGTAACCGTAACGAAAGGTAAACATTGGGTTTGGATACCGCCATTTACCGGAAGTCGTCTGCCCGGTCGCTGGGTGGAAGTTGATGACAGTGGCAGCTGGGCGGCGGCAGCTCCTGCTAATCACATCGTGCGGGTTAGTGCGGAAGAACTGCAACGGGAAGCTAACACCAAAGCCTCGCCAACCGGCTATTGATTGAGGGCTGGCTCGGGCGATAGGTGATGATGCTACCGCCGTTCTTCGTATATTTAGTGGTGGATCCCGCCGTTGTAGGAGTGTGAGTAGGTGTTTCTCTTGAAATGCCCAAAAATTGGGTCGAATTCTTGTTAGACGCCTTCCATTGTCCTGATCTCCCGCATGGATATCCAACTCCTGCTAGTCCCTTACGATTCCGGCCAGCGCGCCTGGCGCTGCGGGGCCGGGCCCGAGCACCTCGTCCGTGCCGGGCTCCCTGCTCACCTCCAACGTCAGGGACACATAGTTACCGCCATCCACATCATCGAGGATGACCCGGCGTACCCACCCGCCGAAATCCGGACCGCGTTCGAACTGGCCCGGCGACTAGCCACTGCCGTTCGGTCCGCTCGGACCGCCGGTCACTTTCCGCTGGTGCTCAGCGGCAATTGCAACACGGCAGTGGGCACCTTGAGCGGCCTGACGCCCGCTCGCCGTGCCACCTTCTGGTTCGATGCCCACGGCGACTGCAATACGCCAGAGACTACCACGTCGGGCTTCCTGGATGGCATGGGCCTCGCCATGACGACGGGTCTGTGTTGGCATCACCTGGGAGCCACCGTGCCAGGATTTCAGCCTGTCGCGGCCGAGGCCACTTTTCTACTGGGCGCTCGGGACCTCGATCCGCCAGAGGCGGCGCTTTGCAGGGGTCGGCCATTACTGCCATCCCAGTCGGTCAGATCCCGGAAGGGCTCCCGGGCCTCCTGGCGAGGGCGCCGTTGGCGGATACCCTCGGCTATCTCCACTTGGACGTCGATGTGCTGGATCCGGCCGTCGGCCACGCGAACTACCTGCCGGTCCCCAACGGCCTCTCCCTTCCCCACCTGACCGCCGCCGTTGCCGCAGTCCGCGCTCGGGTTCCGCTCGGCGCCGCCGCGCTCACCTCCTATTCGCCCGAAGACGACCACGATCAAGGTGTCTGTAGAGCGGCCTTTGCCGCGATTGATGCCATTGTGGCGAACGGCGCCTAACCAGGGATGAAGCCAACGGCCCCTGGCGAGATAACGTCAACGAGTTTGCTATCGACCCCGCCCGTGGCTTATTTCTGTCTCGTTAGGCGTCTCGACACACCAGGCGACTGACAGTCTGCATCTTTAGCGTGAGTAGTGATCGGTCATGGAGTGACTCCACCCGACTCAAGTATCCACGCATCGCCCCTCGTCCTCGTCGGCATCATTTTTATTTTCGGCATTTACTCGCTGATGAGCCGCAAGCGAGCGGTTGCGTCCACAAGTCTTTCTGATTGTCGCGTGGGCTCGAAAGGGCCCGGCTGTTTTGCTCAATCCAATTTTCGTTAGCCAGTTAATTTGATCGGACAGCTGTCGACGGCCAGTATGAACTCGTAGCAGGTGAGAAAGGGTGGATTTGAAACGATGAACCGTTTCCCGCGCCACGCTGCTTCAGTTGTTTAACCGCCGATGCTAGTTTTGCCAAACCTTGTTCAATTTGCGCTTGCGACCAGGCCGCAAATCCAAAGACGAATGCCGGATCCAACTGAGCCTTGATGCAGAAGAAAGAAAGAGGCCGGGGCCAAACGCCGGTTTGCTCACGAGCACGCATGAATAACGGTAAATCTTCCCTGCGCCGCAGCCAGGCGATGAAGTGCAAACCGGCCGGCGTTACTTCCAGATCGAAATAGTCGCCCAGCCATTTTTGGAATTGTTCGATAAAGAATACGCGTCGCTGGGCATAGAGTTCGCGGATCCGTTTCACATGGCTGAGGAAAAATCCTTCGGTGATGAAACGCGCCAGGGTAGCTTGATCAATCGCTGGGGAGTGCTGGTCCATGACAGCGCGCACCTTGACGAGGGTGTCGACAAGTTGTGGCGGTGCGACCAGAAAACCGAGGCGCAGCGATGGGTAAAGGATCTTGCTCATAGTGCCGGCATAAATCACCCGGCCGGCATTGTCCAAACCTTGAAGACATGGCAGCGGCGGCCCATCGAAACGAAACTCGGAATTATAATCATCCTCCAGGATGTAGCCGTCGCGCGACTCCGCGAACTCGATCAGAGCTTTCCGCCGCTTCAGGCTCATCGTCACACCGAAGGGAAACTGGTGCGACGGTGTGACGAAAATGAGTCTGGGAGAATTTTGCCGTGAGCACTTCCCGATTACCAGCCCCTCACGATCGATCGGGCGCGGGACTATTTTGGCCCCGACAAAAGCCAAGACATTACGTGCCTGATGGAAGCCGGGATCTTCGATCCATCCCACTTCACCCTCATTGATTAACGCCAGCGCGCACGCCAGCATCGCCTGCTGCATGCCGCCCACGACTACGATTTGGTCGGGATGACAATTGGCGCCGCGGAAGTCGCACAAGTAAGCAGCGATTGCCTTCCGTAGTTCGATCTCGCCACGGCTCGAGGCATAACGCAATAGGTGCGCTCCCTTTTTGCCAAAACCTGCTCGCGCAAGCGTTCCCAAACAGCAATCGGGAATTCATCCACGGCCGGCAACCCCGCGACGAATGTGACGGATCGGCGGGCCGGCCAATGCCGACATCGAGTTGTCGGCCGCTGCGAAAATCGGTCATTCTGGTCACTCGTCGGGCGACACGCGGGGAATGCTCGGTGCGCGCGGTCGTCGCCAGCCTGGCAGCCTTCAGAAAAGTTGCCGGTAAATGATCGGCGACAAAGATACCAGACCGTTTCCGGACTTGAAGATAGCCCTCTGCAAGCAGCTTTGAGAACGCCTGGTTTACGGTCGGTCTCGAAATCCCGAGAGTTGCAGCGAGAACTCGTGAGGAAGGCACACGGGAAGCGCTTGAATCAAAACTGCCGCTCTCAAGTTCTTCTCGTATTTGACGATACAGTTGTTGGTAAAGTGGCTCGGACGACGCGCGATCCAGCCGCACCATTTCGAACGACATGACTAAACGACGCCGGCGCTGCTTTGGGACCGATGAGCCTGTGCGTCCGTAGATCGCGCCATTCATTTTCACGACGCGACTTTCGCATCCAGAGAATGCTTTCTCAAGATGAGATGCTGCCGTTAACAGGTGAATCCGGTGTCCGGCTAAGATAACGGTCCTCTAGCAAAGTTCAGATAACCGCAAGCGGTCAACGAAACCGAAATTCGCCAACTGGCCACATCGAAATTCGCCAACTGGACATTGTGCCTTTGCCACATCGGCGTTTTAGGAATGGAAATTCAACTAAGGAGGCAATAAGCATCATGAAACCAAAACAAATATTTATCAGCATTCTGGCAGTTCTATTCGTGTTCCCATTGATGGGGACGTTCGCTCAGCAAGCAGCGAGCTCGGGCTCTATCGAAGTGATCACGACTTTTGATTATCCCGGGACCGGAAATTTGACCTTGCCGCAAAAGATTAACGAAAGAGGCGACGTCGTTGGCGAGTTCATCGATTCGAGCGGGGTGACGCGAGGTTTTGTCCGGTTCAGCGATGGTAGCTTTAGCGCATCCGATCGTCGACCCTAACGATACCGTCGGTTTTACCGAAGGACGCGGCATCAATAACTCACGCACAGTGGCCGGTGACTACGTCATCAGCGATGGCACGCTTCACTCGTTTTTCCTGTCGGGCGGCACCTTCACAGAATACGATGTTCCCGGCGCGGTCCAAACCAATCTGCTTTCGATAAACGATGCCGGCGACTTTACCGGCGGGTTTGATCCTGACGGCAGCGGGATCTTCCAGGCGTTCGTCAGCGTTGGCGGAACCTTAACGTCGTTTAGCGTCCCGGGAGCTCTCGGGACCTTTGCTTACGAGATCAATAATTCAAAGCAGTTGGTGGTGGGATACTATATAGACGGCTCAGGAATCCTTCACGGCTACTACCGGGACGCCAATGGGGCGCTGCACTTCCCGATCGATCCTTCGGGCTCCACTGCGACAGTCCTGTTTGGACTTAACGATAGGAACTGGGTGGTGGGCAGATATGCGGACAGCTCAGGCGTGACTCATGGACTCTTCTTTGTCCCGCCAAACAATTTCTTCACTTTCGATTATCCCGGGTCAACCTTTACATCGCTTAACGGAATCAATGACGCAGGGAGTTATCTGTGGTCGTTACGTCGATGCTTCCGGCATTGCCCACGGATTCCTGGCTCGCGTCAGAGGCACACCGCCGACAACATGCGGCGGGCCGGAAATGAAGGCGTTCGCTTCCCCGTCGCTGGTCACTCCACTCAACCCGTCGCCCTCGGCGTGGGGAGATGCAATGCCGGCGCGCTGAGTTGAGCAGCGAGGCCCTTCGCGGTAGGCCTTTTGTGACACGCGGGCCTGGATGGCTGGCCCGCGTGCCGCGCATCTTCGAGCGCACGATTGCGTTGGATGAACGGAACCGAACGACGTGAACAGTGCCGCGCGGCTATTCGAGCGTTGCAGCAAGCGGTCGAGACAGTTGGCCAGACGGGCTATTTCCGCTAACTCTCAATCTGATTTCGTCAGCACGTCATCACGCAGCTCTACGCGGCCGCTTTGCGCCAACAATAAAAAAGAAAACGGAGCTCCACTTAGAATGCAGTTTCGATGTTTTCCAGAGTTGAGTGCGGAACCGATCGCCGCGACATCGCATCGAGCGGCGACCCTCGCCACAACGGGCAACGCTCGGCCGATTTAAAGTTTACGGACAACGAATCCACAGCTCGCGGCCATCGCTCACCGTGGATGCTAGCGACTACACCCGCAACGAGTGGCGAAGCCTGCTATTACTTCCATTGCATTTTCAAATTTGCCTCTAGTCTCGGACAGTCTGATATGTTCTCGTTAGCCGGATACAGCGATATGAAATCGAAGCTGGTAACATCCCTCCGCTACGATGACAACGATCCGTCCCTCCACTGATTACCCGCTGGGCAACACCGACGCAGAGCACGAGCGCCTGATCCGGCAAGCTGCGCGTGTCGCTCCGACGACCGAAAGGTTTTTCGTGAGGCGGGCATTGGACCCGGGCAACGCGTTCTGGATATCGGGTCGGGGGTAGGAGACGTGGCGATGCTAGTAGCCCGGCTCGTAGGTCCTTCGGGCGAGGTTGTAGCGATCGAGCGGGACCCGAAGTCTATTGCCAAGGCCCGTGCTCGCGTGACCGAGGCCGGCTCTTCACAACGTAAGCTTCAATGAGTCGGATGTAGGTGAAATCCCGGACGGAAAGCCCTTTGATGCGGCGGTGGGCCGTTTTATTCTGATGTACCTTCCCGATCCGGTTGCAGTGTTGCGCGCAATTTCACGATTGGTGCGGCCGGGAGGAGTGTTAGTTTTTCAGGAACCATATTGGGTCCCGGTCCTTGCGCATTTGGCGAAGCTACCTCTTTGGTTCGCAACGGTCTCTCTCATTGACAAGGCAATGCGCGCTTCTGCCAATCACGAAATGGGAACGGAGCTTTACCACACATTCGTAGAGGCTGGATTGCCCGAGCCTGCCATGCGCATGGAACTGTCGTTTGGGGAAGGAACCCTACCTGGCACAATGGTATTACGATACCTTATGCAGTTTGCGACCCAAGATGGAGCGGTTGCATCTGCCGATCGAGTCGTTGGGTAGCCTTGACACCCTGGTGCACAGGCTGCAAGCCGAGGTTGCAGAATCGAAGACTGTTGCGTGCTGGTTTGCATCTGTCGGGGCGTGGTGCCGCAAAGCTTAGCCTGATTGGACGCGCGCTCTTTTCGGGAGCAGGACCAGGAAGATCGCCGAATCCAGCATCTAACCAGTTGATGAAGCCAACGAACGAAATGTTTGATGTATGCGATGTTTGATCTAGCTACAGCCCCTGCCGTGGCTTATCTATTTGACTCATGATCTTCCCAGCTCATTCGCTCTCGAAGGCTATCCTGTCCATCCCGCAGATTCCCAATCTGCTCGATTGTCGTTAGGCCGACAGCGGAAATGCGATGAAACGCACATGGACGATCATCGGCGTAAGCGACGTTCCCGGCAGCTTCAAATGGTACCAGTCGCTCTTCGGCCAGCCCGAGACGCCTCCGGGCCATGACTACTTTGGTCAGATCCTGGATACGGATGGAACCGTCTTGCTCTGCCTCCACCAGTGGGGCGCGCACGAGCATCCCTCCTTGATGAGCCCGGACGAGGCGTCGCCTGGCAACGGGCTCCTCTTGTTCTTCCGCGTCGACGATTTCGACATGGCACTGAAGAGAGCACGCGCTCTCGTCGACCCGGTTCGAAGAGGAGCCCCACGTGAACCCGAACACTCAAACAAGGGAGTTCTCACTCCGGGATCCGGACGGATACTACGTGACGATCAGCGCTGATCGTTAGGCCGCCAGATTATGAAAACACTCATCATCCATGCTCATCGCCGGAATTGCGTTGTCGCAGCCTGGTATTTCGGCAGCTACTTCGTCCTGAGAATTCAGCGGCTCGTGATCTTGCCGCGGCAAAGTCTCTGGCGTTCGGAGGAGTTGGAGTTGCCGGGTTGATGTCCGAAGGGGAGCGGAATTTACGAGCGGTTTTAGAGCGGCCTGATGCCTCGCAGCAGTTGCAAGCTGCGCTCGCTCACGCGACACCGGCAGGCACGCTCTACATTCTGGTTGGCCTGCGCCGTTGTGATCGCGCCGCGTATCAAAAGGTCTTTGATTCGCTAGCTCGTCCAAGCGATGACGTTGAAGTCGTGCGCGGATGCATGATCAGCAAGGAGCCCTTTCGTCAGCTCCTCTCACAGATTCAAGATGGCCGATTCGATGATTACCTGTCACGGCCGCCGAATTTTCGTTAGACTGCTGCGCGAATGGACGTTGCCCGAAGATATATCGAAGTCCTAGCGTTCGTCGCCCTCTGGATGGCTCTCGGTTGGATGTTCCACCTTGACACGAATTCTTACTTATTGATTGGGGTTCCGCTGGTCGTGCTCTTCCAGCGGTTCGTTCGTCAGCGGCCACTGCGGCAGCTCTGGGTTCGAGATGCGGCGGCTTTTCGACTTGGCCTGGTTGGAATTGTAATCGCCGTGCTTCTTATTCTCGCGCCCTGATACGACTTAATTTTCGTCGCAGTACCGAAGAAGTCGTGGATTGTTGTCCTGTGGTTTTGTGCGCCGTGGCTGGCGCTGTATTTGCTGCCTTTGCAATTACTCAGCAGCGTGCAAGCGCCGCTCGCCGTGCCTTGCCCAGCTTCATATCAGCTGTGCTCATCGGTATGGTAATCATGGCAGCCAGCGCCTTAGCAAGCCACCACGACATCGGTGTGCCGCTTTCAAAGCTGTTTTTGTTACTCAAGCAGTTCTTACTCTACTTTACGGTCACGTTCGTGCTCGAGGAGGTTGCGTTTCGCGGCGCTCCGATTCGCACATCTATCAGCTTCCAACTGACGGACAACAGCGCGGCGGCTCAGCTTGGATTTCCGCAATTTTCGTGTCGGCTCTATGGGGCATTTGGCATCTACCCCTACTTCCCACTGGCGGCGCGGCAGCATTCGCAGCTGCCATCCCCGTGCTGATCATTGTCCATACTTTGACCGGCGTGCCGCTTTCTTTTTGTTGGAGAGCCAGCGGCACAGTTAGTTTTGCCAGCTGCCGCGCATGCTCTGAATTGATTCATATCGCAACTGTGTGCAATGAGACCTCTTGCGCAGGTTTCAGATCAGTCAGGCAACGCGTTTGCGACGTATCCGCGCGCGGTAGAAGTTGCGAGACCATGCCGCAAAATATCGACAGCATTCTCGACGCCGCGGAGCAGCAGCAGGCGAGCGACGTCTTCCTTCAGGAGGACGAGGCAC
>ERZ1370068.4379-contig-3455_pt1 | contig 15116 bp, 34 predicted proteins | sample MGYA00561227_ERZ1370068 | MGnify/ENA primary metagenome ERZ1370068 (study PRJEB38410, sample SAMEA6850437) | metagenome | study: Metagenomic assessment of the ecological functions of the soil: analysis of the soil microbiota associated with the...
GGCCTGATGGGTGAATCCCCGCATAGCACATGTGCTACAGCTCGCCCGTCCGTGAAACCCTGAAGACGCATCACGGCTAAGTCGAAGAGTGCCCGGTTGGGGCCTCTGCAAGTCGTCAGCGATGTATTTCAGGGCGAGTCGTGACTCCCTACGATTCCGCCACGACAATCACGACCTTGTGTGCCGTGGGATCGCTCGCCAGCGTCTCCAAAGCCTTGCCGTAGTCATCAAGAGAGAAGCGGTGGCTGATGATCCCGTCGGTGCGGACCCGCCCGGTGCGCAGGGCGGCGATGGCAGCGGCGAAGGAGGTCATTTCGGCGTACGAGCCCTTGATCGTGATCTCCCGTCGGAAGAGTTCGAAGGGGCTCACCGAGAGTCGCTCGTCTGGGCGGGTGACGCCGTAGACGAGCACGGTGCCGCCGTTGCGGGTCAGCGGAACACAGATGTTGCCGACGGCGGTGACGCCGGTGGCCTCGACGACCACGTCATAGCCGTCACCATTGGGTGAGGCATCACGCAGGAGGTCGATATTCGCGGCGGCGTCTTTGGTGATGTGCACGGTCTTGTCCACGCCCAACCCAGCGGCAGTCTCCAGCTTGAACGGCACAATGTCGGCAACGGTGACCGAAGTCGCCCCGCCACTGCCAATCAGTTGGGCCAGCAGCAAGCCGGTCGGGCCGGCACCAAGAACCAGAGCGCTGCCACCCGGACGTAGGTCAAGAGTTTCCAGCCCATGCATGGCGCAGGCGCTGGGTTCGGCGAACACGGCCGTGTCGGTCTCGAGGCCATCCACCGAGAAGACCTGCCGGTGATCGGCGCTCGCGTACTCGGCAAAGAAACCGGGCCGGTGGACGCCCATGCCCTCGGTGTTGGCGCACCGAACCAGCTGGCCGGCGAGGCAGTACTCACAGTGGCCGCAGTAGATGTTCGGGTTGACCGTCACGCGCTGCCCGGGGCGGAAGCGACTGACCTCGCTCCCGACCTCCACGACCTCACCGATCGTCTCGTGACCCGGGGTGAGCGGATAGACGCCGATGTAGGTCCCGGTGGTGCAGGTGCAGGTCCGTGCCGCAGACGCCGGTCTGGTGGATCTTGATCAAGACGTCGAGCGGTCCGACCGGCGGCATCGGGACGTCGGTGACGCGCGAAGTCGCCCGGCGCCTCGTAGCGGACGGCCTTCATGACCCGGCCATCGTGATCACGAGATCCGCTCGCGGCATGCTCTGCGCGATGAGGACCGCGTTGTCCTGGTCGGTCGTGCGCGCCCAGGTATCAGCCTCTTCATGGCTCATTCCGTGCACTTGATGACGGTAGGTCAGCCGCTGCAGTCGGGTTGAGTCGTCCAGCCTGCAGATACCAGCTCTCGTCCAGTAGCGGCGCAATGCCAGCCCAACCACCCCAATCGCACAGCAGATAGTTGCCCTCGGTCACGACGGAGGCACGTCCCGGCGAATGGGCAGCGCGGAGCCGATGGATTCATCCACGTCGCGGTCGAAGTCGGGAGCATGCACGATCTCCTCCTCTTGGTTTCGGAGCCGGCGGAGCAGGTGGACGTAACCGTCCGCGTCGAAGGTGTCCCAGGCCCCCTTGCGGCCACGGCGTCCCCAAACGATCAAGGTTTGGTTGCTGAGATGGAAGCCATCCATGGGTACAAGCACGGCAAGGTCGGGGCCGAGCTTGTCGACAATGTCCTGGGCGACCTTGCTCTTTCCGGCACCTGGCGCCCCGGTGATGCCAAGCACGTGCCGTTGGCCGGGCGCCGCCAGCGCTCGAGGCGCGCTCCACGAGGTCGGCCAGCCCAGCGTGACCTCTCGCGGAGCACCCGGGAGAGCGCGCCGAGCTCGCGACGGCGGGGCGGCTCTGCCCCAGCCCGCGTACACGTGTCGGCAGCGACAAGGCAGGCAGCCTCCAAGAGCTCGGTGAGGCCCGAAGCGTCCAGGGCCACGCAGGGCGTCCCGCGCTCAGCAGGCGCTCGCTCATACAGGTGGCGCGAGGCGCCCTGACATGAACGCATCGCCGGCACCGACCGTGTCCACGACGGCGACCGGCGGCGCCCCGACGCTCGCTCGACCCCAAGGGTGTACTGGCCGCGGCCCCGTGCTCGCCCGTGCGTCACGATGCACGAGAGGTACGCCGGCAGCGTGCCAGTCGGCCACGACCTCCTCCTGCGGCCGCCCCGGATACAACCAGGCCGAGATCTTCTTCGCTCACCTTCAGGATGTCGACCAGGTGCACCCAACCCTCGAAGCGGCGCAGGTACGCCCTCCGATCAGAGATCAGCCCCGGCCGGATATTGGGATCCAGGCTGATCACCCGGCGCCCGGCCTCCTCGCCGCAGCAACCCGTCGAGCGTTGACGCCACCGGCTCGAGCACGAGCGCGATCGAGCCGAGGTGGAGAGCCGCGCCGGGAGGCAGCTGCTTCAGGTGCTCCGGCAGCAGTCCACGATCGGCCGCGCTCGACCGCGTGGAAGGAGTACGTCGCCTGGCCGTCACGCAGATGCACCGCAGCCAGCGTCGTCAGATCGTCGGTGTCGACGAAGTAGGCTGGGTTGGACCCCCGAGGCGGCCAGGTGTGCGCGGAGCATCTGGCCGAAGGCGTCGCTGGACAGCCTGGCAAGGAATGCCGTCGGTACGCCGAGGCGGCCCAGGCCGACGGCAACATTGAGGCACGATCCGCCTGGATGAGGCTCGTACGCGAGGTGACCGCGAACCGTCTGTGGTCGGAGTCAGGTCGATGAGCGCGTCGCCAGCGACCACGACGGCTGGGGCCGCACGGCTGGAGCCGCATCGGCGTCGGGAGTCATGCCGAGGTCTCGCGGACGGCGTCTTCGAACGCAGTGCGCCGCCTCGGCGGTGGTCGGATCGGTGAAGAACTGTTCCGCGACATCCGGCGCCATGGTGAAGCAGTCGACGCCGTGGCGGGCCAGCGCAACCATGTCAGGAACGCTGCGAGATGCCTGGCCAGCAGCACCTTCGTCGTGCTGCCGGTGGCGACCAGCACTTCGTGCATGGCCACCACTTCTGCAATCCCTTGTCGACCGGCATCGTTCAGCCGCCCGCAGATATGGGGCGATGTAGGTGGCACCGGCGGCCGCCGCGACGATGGCCTGCCCCGGGTCGTAGATGGCGGTCAGCAGGGTGGGTATGCCTCTGGCAGCCAGCGCCGTACAGGCGGTCGCACCGGCGCGCGTCGCGACGAACTTGATCACCACTTCCCGACCAAGATCACGCAGCCGCTGTCCGCGCTTTGATCAGCGTGACAGGATCCTCGCCCCACGCTTGCAGGAAGACCTCGCGCGGCGCCCGCCTCAGTGGCCCAGCGGTAGATCTCGCGAGATCACGAACGCCCTTGGAGGCACGCTTCAAGATCGTGGGATTGGTCGTGACGCCGGCAAACAGGCCGGTCGCGAGCAATGATTCCGCCGCTGCGCGATCCGCGGTGTCCAAGTAGAGCTTCACTGGCCTCCAGTCTCCGGGGTCGATGCTCCGTCGTGCAAGATCACGAGAACCACATTCCGCCGTCGACGACGATCGACTGTCCGGTGATGTAACCCGCATCGGGTGAGGCGGGAACGACACGACGCCGGCCACGTCGTCCGGCGTCTCCAGCCGCGCCCAACGGAATCCCGGCGATCATGCCGGCCATCTCCGAGCCGAGCTCGGTACCCCGCCGCCGGGTCATCTCCGCATCGATGCCTTCCCACATGGGTGTATGCACCACGCCGGGGCTGTAGACGTTGACCGTGATCTGATGTGGAGCTGAGCTCCTGCGCGACCGATTGGCTCAGGCCGCGTACGGCGAACTTGGAAGCTGAGTACGCGCCCTGCCACTTCCCCCTCGATGCGCGGCGACCGAGGCGGCACCAATGATCCGGCCACCACGCCCCTGGGCAATCATCTGGCGGGCCGCCGACTGGTAGCAGTGGAACACCCCTCTGAGGTTCACGTCCAGCGTCAGCTGCCACTGTTCGGCGGTGGTCTCCAGCAGCGGAGCAGTCACCGCGATGCCGGCGTTCGCCACCATCACGTCCAATCCGCCGAAGTGCTGCGACGTGCGCACTCACTGCCATCCTCGACGCTGTCCGCGTCGGTCACGTCGACTGAGAGGCCGAGGGCGACTTCGGGGCCGCCGAGGCTCGGCGACCAGCGCGTCTACCTGGTCCTTCGACGACGGCAGGTCTGCCACCGAGACACCCAGGCCGTCTGCCACAAGCCGTTCGGCGATCGCCCTGCCGATTCCGCGGGCGGCGCCCGTCACCAAGGCTGATCGGCTGGTCACGTCGGGGGCCGAGGGGTCATGAGCAGCTCCCTGCCTTCTCCAGTGAGTACATTGCGCTCTCAGGAGTTAAGGTACTGGCGCCCAATTCTCACTCTGAGCGCTTCCCTTGCTCATGAGTGGAGGAGCATGGCAACCGACGTTCGCGTACCGACCACCGGGAACGCTGGCGAGGACGCCGTCGTCCTCGAGTGGAATGTCACCGAGGGCTCCGACGTCACCGCAGGCGACGTCCTGGTGACTCTGGAAACGGCCAAGGCGACCATCGATGTCGAGGCGCCGATCAGCGGGCACGTGCTGAGAACCTTCTATACCGCCGGCGACGAGGTTGCCCGAACATGAGGTCCTCGCTGTGCTCGGCGAGCCGGGTGAGCAGTTGCGCCCCGAGGGTTCCTCTGCCGGTCCGGCGGCGGACGCCGATGACATGGGTGCAACATCTCCGGCGTACCCCACGCCGGCCGTGTTGGCGACCCAGCCTGGGGACGGCGCCGAGCAGGACGGCCGTGCCCAGACACCCGCACGGCGGCATTCGGCATCGCCGCGGGCTCGGAAAGCTGGCGGCTGAGTTCGGTGTTGACATTCGCCGCGCTCGCCGGCACTGGCCCGATGGGCCGCATCATCATTGCGGACGTTGTTGCCGCCCAGGACCGGGAAACCGCAGATGCTCCGCCGATGCCGCCAGCCAGTAGGCTGACTCCGCCGTGCTATCGACCAGACTCCGAGCGCCCCGGCCGAGAGTTCACCGTGGTTCCCGTCCGAGGTGCCCGCAAGATCACCGGCGCAGCGGATGCACGCGCTGTCGCTCGCCGACAGCGCGCAGCTGACGCTCACTCGGTATGCCAAAGCGAAGCCGCTCTGAGATATGCGAAACGCCTCCGGCGGGTGACCGATGCCACCTCCCGGCCTCGCATCGGCCTGAACGACTTGATCATGTTTGCGACGCGCGCGTGCTGTCAGCTCAGCACCCGGAGGCCAACTCCTGGTTCGACTGGGATGGGATCAAGCAGTTCAGCGCACGTCAACCTCGGCTTTGCCGATCGACACGGGGCAGGCACTCCTGGTGCCGGTCATTCGATCCGCTGACACGATGGCGCTCTCGAGCTGTTCCCAGGCCGTACGCACCGCCATAGACAAGGCCCGGGCCGGCACCCTGGCGCCAGACGAGATGGACGGGGGCACTTCACGGTCTCAAACCTCGGCAGCCTGGGCATTCACTGGTTCACGCCGGTGCTCAATCCTCCGCAAACCTAGCCATCCTAAGTAATCGGAGCTCACGCACCAAGAGTCATCCGGCTGGACCCAGCCTGCTGCCGCTGTCGCTGACCTTCGACCACAGAGCCATCGACGGAGCAGCCGCAGCGACGTTGCTGTCCGACATCGCCGGCTGCATCAGAAACAGTCGATGTGATCGCGGCGCTGTGACCACTCCCTACTCCGCCTGAAGGACCGCGCACACCATGGCAAAAGAGCTCCTCATCGACCCCGGAGTGGTCCGGGCCAAGGCAGAAGTCGAGCTCGGCTCGATTCCGGTCAACGACTATCAGCCCGGACCTCGAACGAGGAACGCACGTTGTACGGCGATCAAGGTCTGGACCGCATCGGCGCGACATGCTGTTCTGGTACGCGAGTTCGAGCTGATGCTCAACGCGATCAAGCGGGAGGGCGCGTACCTGGGCGTGTCCTACATCCACGCGCCGGCCCCGCCCACCTCGTCCATCGGCCAGGAGGCCGAGGCGGTCGGACAGGCATTCAGTCTGGGCGTTGAGGACAAAGGTCCCTCGGCAGCCACCGCAGTCACGGCGAGGTGCTGGCGAAGGGCCTCTCCGCAATCGCCGAGCTCCGACGAGGACTTCCTCCGCGACGCCTTCTCGAGCTGGTCGGATGGAGCGATCTGGAAGATCGTCGAGAAGCGGCTGGCAGACCCGGACTTCGAACAGCAGGCGATCAATTACCTGCTCTACGGCATGACGGCTGAGACGTTCGGGCGCCGTACCGGCTTCAACCGGGGCCTCGGCGGCAGCATGCACGCGTTCTTGCCGCCTCTCGGGATCTACCCGAACAACGCCATCGTCGGCGGCTCAGCCCCGCTCGCCACCGGTGCCGCCCTCTACAACCGGCTTCAGGTTCAGCCAGGTCTGGTGGTCGCCAGCATCGGCGACGCTTCCACCGGGACCGGTCCGGTCTGGGAATCACTTCAACTTCGCCGCCATGGCCCAGCTCAAGACGCTGATGGATGCCGAGCATCGAGGCGGGTTACCCGTCATCTTCTTCATCGTGAACAACTTCTACGGCATGGGCGGCCAGACCATCGGCGAAACCATGGCGTACGAGCGTCTGGCCCGGATCGGCGCCGGCATCAACCCGGAGAATATGCACGCCCAGACGATCGACGGCAATAATCCGCTGGCCGTCATCGACGCCATGATCACGGCTCGGCAGCATATTCAGGGCGGGGACGGTCCGGTCTTGATCGACTGCCAGACGTACCGGATCTCAGGGCACTCGCCCAGCGACGCCTCGTCGTACCGGACCAAGGACGAACTTGATCTTTGGACGGCGTCGGATCCGATCACCGCCTACTTCGATCGGCTTGCCGAGGGTGGCGTCGTCACGCCGACGCGACATGATGAGCTGAAGGAATGGGCGCAACAGCAAGATCAAGGCCGCGCTCGAGGTAGCGATCGACGGCTCCGAATCTCCGCGGCTCAGCCTGCGGCACGACGCGAGTGTTATGGCCAAGATCACCTTCAACAACACCACCGTGTCAGCCGAGGATGCCCCACCCGGAGAGACAACGGTGCCGCTGGACCGAGTTGCCGCAGCTGGCGGCCTTGGCGAAAGAAGTCCCGCAGTGGGTTGGTGGACGGAAAAGTAGCGAGCGGCGCTCGGGCGATCACCTTTCGCGACGCGATCTTCGAAGCCGTCGCCGCTCACGCTGCCAGGGACAATCGCCTTGCGCTGTGGGGTGAGGAGAACACCGTGATTGGGGCGGCTCCTTCGGCGTCTATCGGGGTCTTACCGAACTTCCTCCCCGGCACCGGTTGTTCAATGCGCCGATCTCGGAGGCCGCGATCATCGGGGCCGGGGTTGGCTACGCGCTCAGTGGCGGTCGTTCGCTGGTCGAACTGATGTATGCCGACTTCATCGGCCGGGCGGGCGACGAGATGTTCAACCAGATGGCCAAGTGGCAGCCGATGTCCGGTGGCTTGATCAAGATCCCGATGGTTGTTCGGGTTTCCGTCGGCGCCAAATACGGTGCCCAGCACTCGCAGGACTGGAGCTCGATGGTCGCGGGCATGCCCGGGCCTGAAGGTGGTGTTTCCTGCGACGGCGCGAGATGCCAAGGGCTTGCTTCGCCGCGGCGCTGGCCGGGAATGATCCCGTGGTCTTCTTCGAGAGCCAACGCCTGTACGACATGCCGGAAACCGTCTACGCGGAGGTTCCGTCGGAGTACTACGAGATCCCTATCGGAGAGCCCAGTGTGGTTCGCACCGGGGATCGGACCTCTCGCTCCTGACGGTCGGTGCTGCGCTGTACCGAGCACTCGAGGCCGCCACACAGCTGGAACAGCAGTACGGCCTATTCCACTGAAGTCGATCGACGCTCGGTCGCTCGTTCCCTTTGATTACTCGAAACTCCTGGACTCTGTTGCCAAGACAGGACGGCTGGTGTGCGTGTCAGACGCGAACCTTCGAGGCAGCTGGCTGAATAACGTAGCCGCCAGGGTGGGCACCGAAGCCTTCGACGACCTGGACGGTCCCGTCGTCGTCCTGGGCGCACGGAACTGGATTGCTCCTCCTGCTGAGATGGAGTGGGAGTTTTTCGTTACTCCGGAAGACATCATCGACGCTATCCATACGCGGGTAGTGCCGCTTCCTGGTCACCAGGTTCAGGAAGGGCCGGGCGCAGAGGGTACGCTCGTGGAGTCGAGGTTGGGTATCTGATCGGGGATTTGTTGTTGCTCTCCAGCGAACTATTGGGATACCCGTCTGACGCCCGTGTGTTGCATCATCAACGCCGACGACTTCGGAATGTATCCGGTCTGTCAACAGCGCGGTTGTGAGGTCGATCGAGAACGGAATTGCGAGCTCGTGCAGCGTCATGCGCGCCGTGCCCAGGTGCTCGCCGGGCACTCGAACTGCTGCAGGACCGGCCATATATCCCATTCGGGGTTCATCTCACTCTCCTCAGCGACTTCGCCACCTACCGCTGGGACCCGGTGGCTCCTGCCGAGAAGGTCTCCTTCGCTGCTCGACGGCAATGGCCGCTTCCTTCCCGTCCACTGATCAGGCGCAATTCCTCGCGCAGGCAGATCTGGATGAGGTTGAGCTGGAGCTGAGGTTGCAAATCGAGGCGGTCCTCGCCACCGGGCGGACCCCGACCCACCTGGACTGGCATTGCCCTGGCCGACGGCGGGCGCGACGACATCTTCGATTTGGGCCTGGCGCTGGCTGATGAGTATCGACTGGCCGCGCGGGTGTGGTTAGAACGCGGGCGGCGGTAGCGCAACAGCAGGGTCTGCCGGTGGTCGATCACGCCTTCCTCGACAGCTTCTCCCTCGACGTCGAGACGAAGGCAAGCCGCTACCTCCAGCTGCTCCACGAACTGCCATCCGGCCTCAGCGAGTGGGCCGTGCACCCTGGCCTGGCTGACAGTGCATCTCGCAAGATCGACGACGGATGGCAAGTCCGTAGTACTGATCTTGAATTCTTGACCTCACCAGAAGCCCGTGAAGCGGTGCAGCGCGAGGGCATCATGATCATCGACTACAGCGCGATCCGGGCGACGTCTGGTCGCGCCTCTTTAGCCCTCACTGGCCCGAGTCGCGTCTGGTAGACAGCGCCCGGAATCCTTTACCTGCTTAGGCTTCTGCACTTGGGTGGATGATCAACCGAGGACCGCACCCAGCAACGGCAAGGGTATCGGCCCGTCGTCCTGCACTTGACACCGTGCACGATCGAGAACAATGATCAAAGTGGTTTGCAATACGCTTGATCGAGGCAAAGCGCACGGTCAACAATTGTTTTTGCCTTGAGGCTTATTTAGCCTGAGGTTTCATTAGCGAGCGTGGCTGGCTAAGTGTTCTGCACAGCATTGATCGAGGCAAAGCATGGCTGACGACTCTACAGACAGCGCATTCGGCTTCATCCTGTTCATCCTGTTCCTCGCGTTTCTAGGGTACGCGGCGGGCGGCGTGAGCGGAAGCGCGTCCGGGACCAGCGGCGGAACGGCCCCGTCGTTACCACCCCTTGCGGGTACTCACGTAGATTCATGCCCAGCCAATTCATACCCAAACAGGATGTACCACCCTCCTCGACTTCACCCCTCTCAACCTCGAAGGTCTGGGTGGACCCCAACCATGCCGGCACAGAAGTGCGCGACAGCGACGATAGCGCGCCATGGTCGCGGGGACGGTGAAAGTCACTATGGCATATACCGCCGATAAGAGCCAAATGGTATCTAACACGAGTTCACTCAAACGGCTTCTGTCAAAGTGAGCGGGACCGACGATTTTTGCGTCTCCAGCCGTGCGCCAATGCTCATCGGAATTAACTGCAAGGTGACCGTCAAAGTGGCTATCCCAAAGGTCGTCGAGCAATGCACGATGACGGCGACTGCCCCGCAGCCCCAGTGCTGTGGTACCGCCACGTGCCGATGACAAGGAAGACGAGGAAGGGTATTAGTTCAGGCTGCAGCGGCCGCAGCACCGGAGGCATCGGCTGCATTACGCATGGAACCAACACCGACCCAACAATCGGTTTCAGGCAACGTGCGCCCTCAGCGGCCAGTACCGGCGTAAACGACGGCCTCTTCGCCGGTATCCAGACCTAGAGCGGTATGGGCGGCGACACGACGGCGCGATCAACATCATCTTGATCAACAATCACGGAGATCCTGATCTCCGAGGTGGAGATCATCTCGATGTTCACCCCGCCGTCGGCGAGCGCGCAGAAGAACTTCGCGCTGACACCCGGGTGCGACCGCATGCCCGACGCCGATGACGCGAGACCTTGCCGATCCGGTCGTCGTAGAGCAGCGTCTTCGAAGCCGACACTCGGCCTTGCAGCGCGCTCGCAGCGTCGCCATCGCGGCCTGGCCGTCGGTCTTGGGCAGGGTGAAGGAGATGTCGGTACGCCGGTTGCACGGCGGCGGAGACGTTCTGCACGATCATGTCGATGTTGATCTCGCGTCGCGGCGACCGCCGTGAAGATCCGGCGCGGCCTCGCCGACCCGGTCCGGAACGCCCGACGATCGTGATCTTGGCCTCGCTCCGATCGTGGGCCACACCGGAGATGATCGCCTGCTCCATGGCTGGCTTCCTCTCCTGCGCGGCTCGTGCACCCAGGTACCGTCCCTGTCGCGAGAACGAGGACCGCACGTGGATCGGCACGTTCTCGCGGCGCGCGTATTCGACGCAGCGCAGATGCAAGATCTTGGCGCCGCAGGCCGCCATCTCCATCATTTCCTCGTAGCTGATCTCGGGGATGCGCCGGGCGCTCGGCACGATCCGCGGATCGGCGGTGATAGACGCCGTCGACGTCGGTGTAGATCTCGCAGTGGTCGGCGCCGAGCGCGGCGGCCAGCGCGACAGCCGTGGTGTCGGTGGCGCCGCGGCCCAGCGTCGTGACGTCCTTGGTGTCCTGGGCCACGCCCTGGAACCCGGCCACGATCGACGATGTCGTCGTCGGTCGAGCGCGCTGAGGTGATCCGGCCCGGGGTGATGTCGATGATCCGGGCGTTTCCGTGCGTGCCGGTCGGTGATGATGCCGGCCTGGGAGCCGGTCAGCGAGCGGCGCGTGCAGGCCTAGGTCGTGCGATCGCCATGGCCAGCAGCGCCGCACTCGAGATCCGCTCGCCGGCGGTCAGCAGCATGTCCAGCTCGCGGGCGGCGGCAGCGGGCTGACCTGCGAGCGCCAGATCCATCAGCTCGTCGGTGGTGTCACCCATCGCCGAGATCACGACGACTACGTCACGTCCCAGCTGTTTCGTCGCGACAATCCGCTTGGCGACCCGCTTGATGCTCTCAGCGTCGGCCGCTGGACGAGCCGCCATACTTCTGCACTACTGCGGCCCACGCGGCTCCCGTCCACGCCGAGACTCTGTAGTGTCCGTACCGGGGACTCGATGCTGTCGGCCTGGCAGGATCTTGGGCCCGACGCGCGGCGGGATACTGGTGGTTGCGCTGACCGATGCACCCGAGCCCGATCGCCGGCGCAGGCGCCTCAACGCCAGCCCGGCCGACCCGGCAAGCGACCCGTGGAACCTCGAATCGGTGATGCCGAGCGCGACCAGGCGGTGGATTTCCTGCCAGGAACACACTGGCGCAGGGCCGGATTGACGCTGGGGAGTTCGAGCGATCGGATGAGCCGGGCGCTGGAGGCGCAGAGCGGCATCGAGAGCTTCGCGGCCTTGATTCGAGACCTGCCCGAGCCGCGGCTCACCGGCGGTGCGAACGCACCGCGTACCAGGCGCCTGCCGTAGCAGCAAGCGGCGCAACGACTGTTCGAAATCCCGCCGTGGCAGCGTACGCCGGCGGCCAGCTCGGAGATCGCACACCATGCGCCTCCGGCAGTCCCTGAACCCGTAAGGCCGACACGGTGCTGGCCGTGGTGGCAGCCGCCTCCTGGCCGGCGGTCATCTTGTTCTGTTTTGCCACCAGCTGGAGCTACTGGTGGCTGATCTTCATCCCGATCTTCATCTCCTCGATCGCTGGCAACTTGCGGCAGCAGCGGCGAGGCGGACGCCGATGATCGATTCACCGACGCGTTCGCTGGGGGCATCATCGGACCGGGTCGCATCGCCTCCCGGGTGATCAAGGACTTTCCGTACGTCGCGGGCGCCGATGCGGTGGCGGTAGCCAGCCGCTCCACCGAGCGAGCCGGCAGGCCTTCGCGACTCCAGCACGGCCTGACGCGCGGCGTACGGGTCGTATCAGGAGATCATGGCCGACGAGGGCGTGGATGTGGTCTATATCGCCACGCCGCATCCCGCAGCATCACGCCATTGCTCTCGCCGCCATCGCTGGCCGAGCAAGGCCGCACTGGTGGAGAAGACGCTTCACCGCCACGGTGGCCGGCGCCGAGAAGGTGATCGCGGCTGCTCGGCAACGCCAGGTCTTCGTGATGGAGGCGATGTGGACCCGCTTCCAGCCTGCAATCGTGGCGGCTCGTGCCCTGATCGACGATGGGGCGATCGGTGAGTCCGGCAGCTACAGGCCGATCTTGGTGTCGACCGGCCGTACGACCCTGCTGACCGGCTGTTCGACCCGGCCCAGGGCGGCGGCGCCATGCTCGATCTGGGCGTCTACGTGGTGTCCTTCGCCCAGTACTTCCTCGGCACGCCGGATCAGATCGCGGTGAGTGGGTCGCTGGCGCCGACTGGTGTCGATGCTGAGGCCGGCCTGTTGCTGGGCTATGACGACGGCCGGGTCGCGACGCTGCTGATATCGCTGAAGCATCACACGCCCGGGGCGGCGCGGATTCAAGGCACCGACGGGCTGGATTGAGGTACCGCCGAGGTTCCACCATCCGCATCGCATCGTGCTGCACCGGAGAGGCCGGGAGCCGGAGACGATCAGCCGGCCGCCGCTCGGCACCGGCTACTCCCACGAGCTCATCGAGGTGACCGAGGGCGTACGCGCCGGACGCACCGAGAGCGTGATCATGCCGCTGCAGGACACGCTCGCCGTACAACGCATCCTGAACGAGGGCATGCGAGAAACCGGCGTCTTCCACACTGGAGACACCACTGGTCGCGGTCTGACTTCGCGCTTTCTTTGAACGGCCTAACCCGTGCTGTATCGAGGCTGTTACCGGTTTACAGGTGCCCGTGTGCTCGTACACGTGTGCCTAGGCACCGAGCGGCGGTGCAGGTGCGTCAGGCGTCGACGTAGCGGCGACCCTCAGAAGGCCCGCCCGAGGGTTGACCTCATCGGCGTACTCAAGATCACCGCCAACCGGCAGACCGCTCGCCAGCCGACTGACCGCGACGCCCATGGGCAGCAGCAGGCGGCTCAGATAGGTGGCTGTCGCCTCCCCTCCAGATTCGGGTCGGTCGCCAAGATCACCTCGGTTACCATGCCGTCCGGTCGAGCCGCAGGCGCAGCTCACGAATCTTCGAGGTCAGCGCGGGCCGATCCCGTCGATCGGGCTGATCGCACCGCCGAGGACGTGATAGCGACCGCGGAACTCGCGGGTACGTTCCACCGCGACCACGTCCTTCGCCTCCTCGACCACGCAGATCGTGGTCTGGTCGCGACGCGGATCGCGGCAGATCCGGCATTGGGTGTCCTCGGACGACGTTGAAGCAGATCTCGCAGAACTTGACGGTGTCCTTGACCAATTTGAGTATGTCGGCGAGCCGCCGTACGTCATCGGGATCGGCGGCTAGGATGTGGAAGGCCAGCCGCTGGGCGCTCTTCGGCCCGATCCCGGGCAGTCGCCCGAGCTCGTCGATCAAGATCCTGGACCGGGCCCTCGTACATGCGTGAACTCGTCAGAAAGGCAGTCCGCTGCCCATGCCCAGCCCGCCGGCCAGCGGACCGAGCTTGCTGGCGGCAACGGCCTGCGCCTTATTGGTCGCGTCGCGTACAGCAGCCACGATCAGGTCGGCCAATGTCTCGGTGTCGTCTGGATCGACCGCCTCGGGCTTGATCACCAGCCCTACCAGCTCGCTGGCGCCCGTCACGGTCGCGGTCGACCAGGCCACCACCCGCGGAACCCTCAACCTGCAGTTTCAGCCAGCTCCTGCTGGCGTTCAGCAGCTGCTCTTGCATCGCCTGGCCTGGGCCAGCAATCCGGACATGTCGCCTTCGGGGAATCATCGCGGGCCTTTCGGGGTGGAGAGTTACTCGCCCGCCCAGCCTATGCGCCGTGATCCTCCTCTGGCGATGATCTCCGCGCCGAGATGGCGCGCCAGCAGCTCGGTATGGGACTGCGCGTCCTCGGTCAGGTCGCTGTCGTCGCGGCTCGCGACCTCATCCAGGTCCTCGGCCATGGCGTTCTGGGCGCCGTTCGTGGCGAGGGTCGCTGCAGAGTCAGGCGCTAGCGGTCCGACGCTGTGGGCGCCTGCACGGCCTGGGGCGTACGCGACGCTCCCGCCGAGAGGAGTGGCGCTGGGATCCACCATCGTCTCGACGGTGAAGTCAGCGCCCATCGACCACGACGATTGCCTCCCGCAGCACGTCCTCGTTGCCACCACGGGCGAAGCTGTCGCGGGCGCCGGCGTTCGACATCGCCAGCAGCAAGGTGCCGTTGCGGAAGCTCGGCGGCCCGGGCATTCTGACTCAGCAGGATCAGGTGAAGCGGCGCTTGCCTTTGACCTCTTCGAGCACCTCGGGCCACAGTCGGCGTACATCGGTGATCGAGGCTGCCGTACCTGCAGGCTTCCGTCTGATCAGGCTTGGTGTCTTCTACCGGATCCGCGGATACGACAGGTTCGGAGGACGGCGCTCGCTGGCTACCGGTTGAGGCGGAGCGTGCGGTCGGTGGCGGACTCCGGTTGAGGGCGGAGCGCGAGTCAGTGGGGACTCCGGTTGAGGCGGAGCCTGAGTCGGTGGGGGCTCAGCTTTGGGAGCTGGGGACGCGGTCGTCACACCGATCCGCCGCTCCAGGCGATCGAGCCGCGCATGCAGGCCGCGATCGTCGACGTCCGCGCCGGGCAGCAGCACCCGGCACACATCAGCTCCAGATGCAGCCGGGGCGCCGTGGTCCCCGCATGTCGGTCAGACCTGTGGCAACCAGCCTGACGCAGAGACCTGTCTCACGCTGGCCAGCAGTGCGAGCACGGGGTTGTCGTAGGAGAGCGCGGGTTTCCGAAGCCGCAGTTCTGGGAGATGCG
>ERZ1370068.1496-contig-11393_pt1 | contig 15111 bp, 27 predicted proteins | sample MGYA00561227_ERZ1370068 | MGnify/ENA primary metagenome ERZ1370068 (study PRJEB38410, sample SAMEA6850437) | metagenome | study: Metagenomic assessment of the ecological functions of the soil: analysis of the soil microbiota associated with the...
AGGCCCGGCCAGGTCGTCGCCGTCCGGTAGATGAACAAGCACCAGCAGGATCGTCGCGGCGCCGACGATGTAGAGCGCGGGCACGACCGGATAGCCGAACGCTCGATACGGCCGATCGGCATCGGGCCGCGTCTGGCGCAGGCGGAAGATGCCGGCGATCGTCAGGATGTAGAAGATCAGCGCCGCCGAGATGACGTAGTCGAGCAGGTTGTTGTAGAGGTTGCCGTAGGCGCTGCGTGGCCGGATCGTAGGTCCGCGGCAGCACGAGAAACACCGCCCATACGCCCTGCAGCACCAGCCCCCACGCCGGCACCTTCGCGGCGTTCAGCTGGCCCGACGAGCGGAAGAACAGTCCGTCGCGCGCCATCGCGTAGTACGCGCGCGCGCCGGCGAGGATCAGGCCGTTGGTGCAGCCGAAGGTCGAGATCATGATGCCGATGGCCATGATCGTCGCGCCGAGCCCGGAAAGATCGCGTTGAGCGTCGCGGTCGCGACGCGATCGCCAGGCGCGTGCTGGATCTGATCGAACGGCAGCGTCACGAGATACGCGACGTTCGCCAGCAGGTAGAGGCCGATGACGATGAACGTGCCGAGCGCCAGCGACAGCGGAATGTTGCGCCGCGGATCCTTCACTTCGCCGGCGGTGAACGTGATGTTGTTCCACGCGTCGGCGGAGAACAGCGATCCGGTCTGCGACACGCAGACGCGCGACGAACAGACCGAAGGCGGTCATCGCCGACAGCCCGGGCACGATGTCGACGCGCGCCGCGCACCGCCCACAGGTTGCCGAAGTTGTCGGCGACCGCCGTGTGGTTCCAGCCGAGCAGCACGCCGACGAGGATCAGCCCGAGCGAGCGCGCCGGTCTTCGCGGTCGTGAAGACGTTCTGGATGATCTTTCCGTATTCGAGGCCGCGCGTGTTGGTCCACGTCAGCAGCGCGATCATCACGATGCCGACCAGCTGCGTCGTCGACAGCGACAGCGCGTAGCCGGTCGGAGAGGTGGATCGGCGGAATCAGGTAGTGGTCGTCGGCAATCCACGGCACGAGCGCGCCGAAGTAGCGCGCGAAGCCGACCGACACGGCGGCGATCGTTCCGGTCTGGATGACGAGAAACAGCGTCCAGCCGTAGAGAAATCCCCAGAGCGGCGAGAACGCCTCACGCAGATAGACGTACTGGCCGCCGGCGCGCGGCATCATCGCGGCCAGCTCGCCGTACGACAGCGCGCCGACGACGGTCAGCACGCCGGTCAGCAGCCAGGCGCCGAGCAGCCAGCCCGGACTGCCGATGTTCCGCGCCATGTCGGCCGAGACGATGAAGATGCCCGAGCCGATCATCGACCCGACGACGACCATCGTCGAGTCGTAGAGGCCGAGCCCGCGGTGGAACTCGGTGTCGAGCGCGGTCGCAACTGCCGTCGCGCTGCCGCCGTTGGCCATCGATCGCTCCTGGATTAGATTAAGATGCTGAAACTTATCATGAATCGCGACGACGCCTGGGCGGCTGCTGACCGGAGTACACGAAGAGCGAGAGCCTGCTGAAGCACGCGATGGCGGTGGAAGCCGCCGTCCGCGGCTACGCGCGGAAGTTCGGCGAGGACGAAGAGGGCTGGGGCATCACGGCGCTGCTGCACGACTTCGACTACGAGCGCTGGCCGACCCTGGGCGACCATCCCGTACAAGGGCAGCGAGATCCTGCGCGAGAAGGGCTATCCGGAGTGGATGATCCGCGCGATTCTGTCGCACGCGATGGAGATCACCGGCGTGACCCGCGACAGCCTGCTCGAGAAAACGCTGTTCGCCTGCGACGAGATGGCCGGCTTTCATCACCGCGGCGTCGCTGGTGCGGCCGAGCAAGAGCATCCTCGATCTCGAGGCGAAGTCGGTGATCAAGCGGATGAAGGACAAAGCGTTCGCCCGTGCGGTCAAGCCGCGACGATCTGCGCGCGGGCGCCGAGCTGCTCGGGCTGCCGCTCGACGGAGCACATCACCAACGTGCATCACGTTCATGCGCGAGCGCGCCGATGCGCTCGGGCTGCGCGGCAGCCTGTAGCGGACCTTTTCGCCCGATGCGTCCGTATATCAGAAGTGAATGCCTGAGACGGCGCCGGTCGTCGCGCTCGACGACGTCACCGTGCTCTACGGCAGGAACGCCGCGCTGCGCGGCGTGACGACCGTCGTTCGCCGCACGGCGCCGTCGGGCTGCTCGGTCCGAACGGCGCCGGCAAGAGCACGATGATCAAGGCGCTGCTCGGGTTCATCGTGCCCGACCAGCGGCCGGATGCGCGTGCTCGGGCTCGACGTCGCGCGAGTCGCCGCTCGAGATTCGCGCGCGCGTCGGCTACATGCCGGAGAGCGACGCCCACATTCCCGGCATGAACGCGGTCTCGTTCGTCGCCTACTGCGGCGAGCTCGCCGGTCTGCCGCGCGTCGACGCGATGCAGCGCGCGCACGAAGTGCTGTTCTACGTCGGCCTCGGCGAGGCGCGCTACCGCAACGTCGAGACCTATTCGACCGGCATGAAGCAGCGCATCAAGCTCGCGCAGGCGCTGGTCCACGATCCCGACCTGCTGTTCCTCGACGAGCCGACCAACGGCATGGACCCGAAGGGCCGCGACGAGATGCTCGAGCTCGTCCGCGATCTCGCCCACAACAAGGGCGTCAACCTGATCCTGTCGTCGCATCTGCTGCCCGACGTCGAGTACACCTGCGATTCACGTCGTGGTGATGGACAAGGGCGCGATCGCGGCGGCCGGGCCGATCGACGCGCTGAAGCAGCCGCGCGGGCGCGTCTACGAGCTGCGCGTGAAGACGCCGGACGGCGACATCGACCGCGTTCCTCGAGCGGCTGCAGGTCGCCGGACTCGATTGCCATGCGACCGACGAGGACGTGATGCGCGTGTTCGTGCCCGGCGACGGCGGCGCGCGGACGCTGTTCGCGCTCGCCTCGGCCGACGCGCGTCCAGGTGCGTCATCTCCGGCCGAGCGTGCCGACGCTCGAGGACGTGTTCGCGCACGCGGTGGGGAAGAATGACCGTTCTCGACGTTCTGGCGTTCTAGGTTCGATGCCGATTCATGATCAGGGATACCGCCGCTACGGCGGGTCAGCGGCGCCGCGCGGACAGGCGTGGAGCGTGATCACGCGCGCCGGCCTGCGCACCATGCTCGCCAAGCGGATGTTCCTGGGGCTGCTGCTGGTCGCATGGTTTCCGTTTTTCGTGCGCGCCGTTCAGATCTACGCGCGCACGCCAACATGCCGCAGGCGGCGTTTCTCAGGCCGACCGCCGAAACATTTCGGCAGTTCCTGGACCAGCAGTCGATTTTCGTGTTCTTCGTGACCGTCTATGTCGGCGCCGGCCTGATCGCGAACGATCGGCGCGCCAACGCGCTGCAGATCTATCTGTCGAAACCGCTGACGCGCGCGGAGTACGTGCTTCGGCAAGCTGGCCATTCTGATTGCCTTCCTCGCTGGCTCGTCACGTGGGCTGCCGGCCATCGTGCTGCTGCTCGTACAGATCGCGTTCGCGGGGAACTTCACGTTCCTCCAGAACAATCTCTTCCTGTTCCCGGCGATCACGCGTCTTCGCCGCGGTGCAGGTGATCACGGTGGCAAGCACCATGCTCGCCCTGTCGTCGCTGTCGAAGAGCGCCCGCTACGTGGCGATCCTGTACGCCATGGTGCTGTTCTTCACGTCCGGCCATCTACGGCGTGCTCTACGCGGTGACGCGGAGCAGCAGCTTCTCGTGGATCTCGCTGTCGGCCAACCTGGAGCAGGTCGGCAACATCATCTTCCGCATGCCGGCGAAGCTACGACACGCCGTGGCCGGTGTCGCTGCTCGTGATCGTCGTGACCGATCGCCGTGTGCGGATGTGGTTCTCGAGCGGCGCGTCCGCGGCGTCGAGGTGGTCTCCTGATGGCGCCGATCATCGCCGCCGACCACCTGTCGAAGTGGTACGGACAGGTCATCGGCCTCAACGACGTATCCGTCACGGTCCCACCGGCGTGACCGGCCTGCTCGGGCCCAACGGCGCCGGCAAATCGACCTTCATGAAGCTGATCACCGGCCAGCTCAAGCCGAGCAAGGGCATCGATCCAGGTGCTCGGCGAGCCGATCTGGGGGAACCCGGCGCTGTATTTCACAGCATCGGCTTCTGTCCCGAGCAGGACGCGTTCTACGAACGCATGACCGGCCTCGAATGGGTGACGGCGCTCGTCCGGCTGAACGGCGTCACCGAGACGGAGGCGCGCGCGCCATGGCGCGCCGCGCGCTCGAGACGGTGGACCTGATCGACGCGGCGGACAAGAAGATCGGCGCCTACAGCAAAGGGCATGCGCCAGCGCGTCAAGATGGCGCAGGCGCTCGCGCACGATCCGGAACTGCTGATTCTCGACGAGCCGCTCGCCGGCATGGATCCGATCGCGCGGCGCAAGACGATCCGGCATGATCAAGGACTGGGGCCGCGCCGGCAAGAGCGTCATCGTCTCGAGCCACATCCTGCACGAGATCGAGTCGATGACGGCCAACATCCTGCTGATCAATCAGGGGCGGATCCTGGCCGAAGGCAACGTCCACCAGATTCGCGATCTGATCGACGAGCATCCGCACACCGTCTACATCAAGGCGGATCAGACGCGCGCGCTGGCGCGCGAGTTCCTCGCGCAGGACGACGTGCTGAGCCTGAAGTTCGAGGACGAGAGCCGTGGTCGTGCAGACGGCGCGGCCCGACGCGTTCTACGCGCGGCTGACCGAGCTGGCGGCGTCGGGCGAGCTGCGGCGCGATCCACGAAGTGACGTCGCCGGACGACAACCTGCAGGCCGTCTTCCAGTACCTGGTGAAGTCATGAACCGACGCAGCCATCGAAAGCTCCGGCCGTGTTGGCCTCGGCGATGCGCATCTTCGATCTGTCGCTCGGCCAGATGCTGTGGTCGCGGCGCTCGGTGTTCCTGGGACTCGTGCTCGGCGGGCCGGTGCTGCTCGCCGCCGCCGTCCGCATCATCGTCGAGCTGTACGCGCGTCGGGTTCCGCATCAACGGCGCGACGGCCACCGGGTCGACCGTCTTCGGCTTGATGATCTGGCTGCTCTATATCCGCTTCATCGTGCCGGTCCTCGGCGTCTTCTACGGCACCTCGCTCATCGCCGACGAGGTGGAAGACAAGACGATCACCTATCTCTTCACGCGGCCGATCCCGCGCAGCGCCGGTACTGCTCGGGAAGTATCTGGCCTATCGTCGCCTGCACGGTTCTGCTCGTGCTGCCGTCGGTCATCCTGGTGTTCTTCCTGATCGTGCCGATGGCGGCGGCAGTTCGATCGCCGGCGAATTCCCGTCGCTGCTGACCGACCTCGCCATGCTGGCGCTCGGCCTGATTGCCTACGGGGCCGTGTTCGCGCTCGTCGGCACCCGTCTGAAGCGGCCGCTGATCATCGGCCTCGTCGTTCGCGTTCGGCTGGGAGCCGGCCGTCCTGCTGTTTCCGGGCTACCTCAGGCGGCTAACGGTCGCATACTATCTGCAGGCGCTCGTGAAACACGAGATGCCGTCAGGACTCAGCGGCGAGCGTGTTGCTTCAGCTGTTCCACGAGGTGCCGTCGGTGCCGGCCAGCCTCTTCGGTTTGGCGCGTCATCGTCGGGCTGGCCCTGTGGTGGCGCGGGCCGAGCGGTCGAGAAACGGGAGTATGTCCTGGAACAATAAGGGCTTACGTCCCGTATAAGCGTGTGAGGGCTCCGTATATGACGTCGAAAACGCGCTATTTCGTGATCGCTTCGCTCCTGGTGATTGGCGTTGGGCTGGGCACCGGGTTGGTTGCGTATTACGTCGGGTTCCCGGCCGGGGCGTTTGCCGGCACGCGGCGGCCCGGCGGAGCTCGATTATGTGCCGCGCGACGCGGCCGTCATCGCCTACGCCGACGTCCGCGACGTCATGACGTCGGAGTTGCGCCAGCGGCTCCGCAGCGCGCTGCCGATGCCGGAAAACGGACAGCGCGAGCTCGAAGAGAAGACCGGCATCAACATCGAATCCGACATCGACCGCATCGTCGCCTGCCTCTACCCGGGACTCGGAGGGCACCAATCACGGCCGGCATGGTCCTGGCCCGCGGCCGCTTCGACGAAGGCAAGATCGAGGCGCTGATGCGCGAGCACGGCGGGCATGTCGAGGAACTACAACGACCAAGCGCGCTGATCGTGGCCGATGAATCCGCACGGGCGGTCCGGGCCGTTTGCGCTGGCCTTCGTGGAACCGGGCTTTGTCGCTCTGGGCAGCGCCGCTGTCGTCCGCACCTCGATCGATCTGCATCAAGCGGGCAACAACCCGCAGGCCGGCATCGAAAGCGTCACCGGCAACGAAGAGCTGATGAACCTTGTGCGTTCGCTCGAAACCGGCAACGCGTGGGCGGTCGGCCGGTTCGACGCCCTGACCTCGCAGGGCGCACCTCCCGGACGACCGTCGCCAATCAGATTCCCGCGATTACCTGGTTCTCGGTCAGCGCGCACATCAACGGCGGCGTCCGCGGCGTCCTCCGCGCCGATACGCGCGACGACGAAGCAGCCAACAACCTGCGCGACGTCGTCCGCGGGTTCCTGGCGCTCGGAAGCTGCAGGCCGGCTCGCGACCCGAAATCCAGGCGATGATGCAGTCGCTCGAACTCGGCGGCACGGGCAAGACCGTCGCGCTGTCGTTCGACGTGCCGCTGCAGGTCTTCGACCTTCTCGATAGCTTGAAGAAGGGCTCCCAGCAGCCGCAGCAGCATTAGCCTTCGCCCGCCTTCGGTGGGCTTCGTCCAATCAGGCCTAGACTTCGCCCGCCGCGGGGCCGTACACTCCGCGGCATGCGATACGGTTCGATTGTTTTCGCCACCTTTCTCGCTGGCGTCCGGCACCAGCCGGAACCTCTTCGCACAACCTGCTGGCGACCTCGATCCGCGCATCGTCGCGCTGATCGCCTCCATCTCGCGAGGACCGCCTCGGGCGCCACCCTCAAGAAACTCGAGAGCTTCGAAACGCGCAACTCGCTGTCGTCCACCGACTCGCCGACGCGCGGCATCGGCGCGGCGCGGCAGTGGATCCTCGACGAGATGAAGAGCTACAGCCCGAAGCTGCAGGTCGAGCTTCGACACGTATCAGGTGCCGAAGCAGGGCCGCATCACGCGCGACGTCGAACTGCGCAACGTGATGGCGATTCTGCCGGGCAGAAGTCCGCGGCGCATCTACGTCAGCGGCCACTACGACACGGTCGCGCGCGACCAGGTGGGCAGAGCGCCTCCAATCGTCCGATGGACCGCGCGATCCGGACGCGCCGACGCCGCCGCCCGCCGATCCGACGGCGCCGCTCGACAACCTGGCGCCCGGCGTCAACGACGACGGCAGCGGCACGGCGCTGACGATCGAGCTGGCGCGAGCGTTCAGCCAGAGCGGAATCGACTTCGACGCCACGCTCGTGTTCATGTGCCACGTCGGCGGAGGAGCAGGGGCTCGTCGGCGCGCGGCTGCACGCGCAGAAGGCCGCGGCCGAGAAGATCCCGATCGAAGCGGTCCTCAACAACGACATCGTCGGCGGCGATACGCGGCGGCAACGGCATCGTCGACGGCGCGACGATCCGCGTGTATTCCGAGGGGCCCGAGGATTCGCCGTCGCGCGCGCTCGCGCGGTTCGTGCAGCGATGGGGCGCGCGCTACGTGCCGTCGCACCAGGTGCGTCCGATGGCGCGGCCCGACCGGTTCGGCCGCGGCGGCGATCATTCCGCCTACAACCAGCTGGGATTCACCGCCGTCGGGTTCCGCGAATCGCGCGAGAACTTCACGCGCCAGCACGACGTGCGCGACACCTACGACGGCATCTCGCTGCACTATCTCGCGCAGAACGCGCGCGTCAACGCGGCCGCCGCGGCGACGCTCGCGCTCGCGCCGCCGGCGCCGGCGTGACCAGCGACGCGCGGTCAGCCGACGATCACGCGCGCGCCGTCCGGCTACGACGCGAACCTGCAGTGGACGGCGTCGCCCGGCGCTGTCGCGTATCGAATTTTCTGGCGCGAGGCGTGGGGACCCGACTGGCAGCGCGACATGCTGGTCGGCAACGTCACCAACGTCGTGCTGCCGAACATGCAGATCGACGACTACGTGTTCGGCGTGGCCGCCGTCGACGCCGCCGGACACGAAAGCACGGTGTCCGCGTACGTGACGCCGCCGCGCGCCAGCACGCCAATCCGGACGATCGGGCAGTAACGAGCGGATCGGTGAGACAACGCTCTAGACGCCGAGGCGTCCGGTCTTTGAGCGCGTGCACGAACTCGCCGATCGCGGCCGCGACCCGCTCGGTCGGTTCGGTGAATTCGATGCCGGTGCGATACAGCGACGAGATCCTGATCGACGTCGGTGATCCGGCAATGGGCGACCCGGCGCTTTGACCACCACCGAGCGGTCGCCGAGCGTCAGCCGGAAGTCGTGCAGGGAATCCAGTTGTAGTGGGAACGTCGTTTCGATCTGCGCGCCGCCGCGCGCTGATTTCTTTGATCGCCATCGTGCTGGAAGATCATCACTTCGCCGTGAAGATCTCCCAGCACCTGAACGCGATCTGCATCCCGCTTGTCGGAGCTCAATTCATCAACATCGCCGGCGGCTTGGTGCCGACGAAGAGCATCTCGGCGTCGGACGGTTCGCTGGCCTCTTCCTCGTCGCTCGCCGACTCGACTTGGTCGTGTAGGTGAGCACCGGAATGGACTCGCGTGTCCTCGTCGAGCTTCAGCATCGACAGGACCTGGAAGCCATCCATGTCGTCGATCCTGCACGCACAGGATCGACGAGGTTCGGCAGCACGCGCTTGATCTGCGAATACGCATGCTCGGCTCGATTCTCGACGAAGACGACGTCGTAGTGACCGGCGTCGAGCAGCCGTCTCGAGCATGTCGAGGATGTCGGCGCTGCCGTTGACGATGACGACATTCTGCACGGTCTGCGTCAGAGCGCCGCGTTCTGGCATTTCGTTCATCGGTGTGGTCGCGACGTGGTCATCATCATCGGTGTCCGTCTCCCCGGACGCCTAGACTCAATTCAGGATCCGTGCCACGAGCCGAGCTGCGAAATTTGCGCCATTTTTGCGTCTTTCTGCGGCCGTGGCCGACTCGGCCGATGGAGCTGACCACGAAAGATTCCAGCGAGTTGGACGCGTAACTCGCTGACACGGCAGTTCTTCCACACCCTGTTGCGGCGAGCGTGGACTGTACGGCACTCTCAACGCCATGGCGACCACCGCGACTCCCACATCGACGTTTCACAACTTTATTGACGGCGAATGGCGGTCATCGGTTTCTGGGGACCTGTTCGAGAACCGGAACCCGGCGAACGCCGACGATCTGATCGGCGTCTTCCAGAAATCCACGCGCGCCGACGTCGAGGCGCGCGGTCGACGCCGCGCGTCTGCGCCTACGAGCGCTGGCGGCTCGTGCCGGCGCCGCGCCGCGCGGAGCTCCTGTTCCGCGCCGCGCAGCTGCTTGCCGAACGCAAGGAGGCGCTGGCGCGCGACATGACGCGCGAGATGGGGAAGGTGCTGGACGAAACGCGCGGCGACGTGCAGGAAGCCATCGACATGACCTTCTTCATGGCCGGCGAGGGCCGCCGCCAGTACGGCCAGACCGTGCCGTCCGAGCTGCGCGACAAGTTCGCGATGTCGATCCGCCAGCCGCTCGGCGTCTGCTGCGATCATCACGCCGTGGAATTTCCCGATGGCGATTCCCTCGTGGAAGATCATCCCGGCGCTCGTGTGCGGCAACACGGTCGTGTTCAAGCCGGCGACGCTGACGCCGCTCTCCGCGCTCAACTTCGTGAAGATTCTCGAAGAGGCCGGCATTCCCGCGGGCGTCGTCAACCTGGTCACCGGCGGCGGCGGCGAGGTCGGCAACGCGCTGCTGGTCAGCGATACCGTGCGCGTCGTGTCGTTCACCGGGTCGACCGACGTCGGCCGGACCGTGTCGAGCAGACGCCGCGCCGTCGTTCAAGAAGGTGCACCTCGAGATGGGCGGCAAGAACGTCATCATGGTCATGGACGACGCGAATCTCGAGCTGGCGGTCGAAGGGTGCCTGTGGGGCGGCTTCGGCACGACCGGCCAGCGCTGCACGGCCGCCAGCCGCGTGGTCGTGCACGAGAAGGTCTACGACGCGTTCCTCGAGGCGTTCGTCGCGCGCGCCGCGACGCTGCGCGTCGGCGACGGCCTCGATCCGGCGACGCAGATGGGACCGTCGGTCAGCGAAGGACAGCTGCGAGACGGTGATCGACATACGTCGAGATCGGGCGGCAGGAAGGCGCACGGCTCGTCGTGCGGCGGACATGCGCTGACGACCGGCGCCTACGCGAAGGGCTTCTTCCACGAGCCGACGATCTTCGCCGACGTCGCGCCGTCGATGCGCATCGCGCAGGAAGAGATCTTCGGCCCGGTCGTGTCGGTCATTCCGTGCCATTCGTTCGAGGAAGCGATCGCGATCGGCAACGGCGTGCAGTACGGCCTGTCGGCGTCGATCTACACGCAGGACATCAACCGCGCGTTCGCGGCGATGCGCGACATGTACACCGGGATCTTCTACGTCAACGCGCCGACCATCGGCGCCGAGGTCCACCTGCCGTTCGGCGGCACCAAGGCCACCGGCAACGGCCATCGCGAAGCCGGCACCGCCGCGCTCGACGTGTTCTCCGAGTGGAAATCGGTGCTACGTCGATTTCAGCGGCCGCCTGCAGCGCGCGCAGATCGACGTGGCCGAAATGTAGACCTGTGCGGAGACCTGCGGACTGAAATGCTCTGGATTGCCGCAGCCCCATCGCGTACTGCCTCGTGTATCTGGCGGTGGTGTCTCTAGCCCGGGCCCGCCAGGCAATCGGCCGGTCTTGCTGGCATGGACTCGGCAACGACGTCGGCCTCTGCTCTCACCCCTGAGGACGCAATGGCCCACGGAGGCGGCGGCACGCTGACGCTGCACCGCGGCCAATTCCAGCGAACGAACGGTCGTGGTCGGCACGTCGCCGACGACGGGCCCGGAATCCCAGCTTACGCAGGCCGATCGGGTAGTTCGAGCCGTTCTAGTCGATCGAAACGGGAGGGTGAGCGCCGGGACTTCAGGCTCTCGATTGCGTTCGGCTTTCGTCGTCGCGCGCACGGCGGCACGGCTGGAACTGTGCCGAGCGATCGTGCGCGCGTAGCTTTCGCGTCACGCTGCCTGCCGGCGACGCGTGAAAGTGTGCGATCCTCGCGTGCGCATTGCCGTGATACCCGGCGACGGAATTGGCGTCGACGTCACCGCCGAGGCCGTCAAGGCGTTGCGCGCGGTCAGCGACGTCTTCGGCCGGCCGCTCGACCTCGAGATGCTCCCGTACGGCGCCGACTACTACCTGCAGACCGGGGTCAGCCTGCCGCCCGAACGGCTACGCGATGCTGCGCGACGACTTCGACGCGATCTTCATCGGCGCGCTCGGCGATCCGCGCGTGCCCGACAACCGCCACGCGCGCGACATCCTGCTCGGCACGCGCTTCGAGCTCGATCTCTACGTCAACTACCGCCCGGTGCAAGCTGCTCGCACGAGCGCCTGTGCCCGCTGAAGGACCGCGGCCCGACGGACGTCAACTTCGTCGTGTTCCGCGAGAACACCGAAGGGCGTCTACGTCAGCGTCGGCGGCCGCTTCAAGGCCGGCACCGACGACGAGGTCGCGATCCAGGAAGAGATCAACACCTACAAGGGCGTGCACCGCATCATCACGCACGCGTTCGAGTACGCGACGGCGCACGGGCTGACGAAGGTCTGCATGGCGGACAAGAGCAACGCGATGCACGCAGGGCCACGCGCTGTGGCAGCGCGTGTTCAAGCGAAGTGGCGCCGCAGTATCCCGGCATCGAGGCGACGCACTGCTACATCGACGCGCTCGCGATGCACATGGTGCAAGAACCCGGCGCAGTTCGAGGTGATCGTCACCAACAACCTGTTCGGCGACATCATCACCGACCTCGGCGCGCGCGCTGCAGGGCGGCCTCGGCATGGCGGCGTCGGGCAACATCCATCCGGGCCGGACGTCGATGTTCGAGCCGGTGCACGGATCGGCGCCGACGTTCGCCGGCAAGAACGTCGCGAACCCGATCGGCGCGATCCTCGTCGGCGGCGCTGATGCTCAGACTGCTCGGCTGCGAAGCGACGAAGCGGCGGCGCATCGAAGCGGCCGTGGCGGAGTGCGGTGACGACCGGCAACGGCGACGGCGGAGATCGGCGGCACGCGGCACGCGAGAAACCGGTGACTACATGCGCGAGCCAATTACGAGAAGCCACTGCAAATCACGGCAACACGAAAGACACATAGACAGAGCGCAGCGGCTTCGGCCCCGTTTGGTGTGGCTCCGGGCTCTACCGGAGCTGAGAGGAGATGATGGCGATCAAGACGGTTGGCGTGCTTGGCTGCGGGCTGATGGGGTCGGGCATCGCGCAGGTGTGCGCGGCGGCCGGCTACAAGACGATCGTCCGCGAGGTCGAACGAGGGCGTTGCTCGACAAGGGCCTCGGCCGCATCGACAAGTTCCTCGACGACGGCGTCGCGAAAGGCAAGGTCACGGCGGACGACGCGCGACGACGACGCTCGGCAACCTGTCGGGCACGACGCGACTTCGACGCGCTCGACGGACTGCGACCTCGTCATCGAGGCGATCGTCGAGAACCTCGACGAGAAGGCGCGGACCTACGCGGCGCTCGAAGCCGGTCGTCGGCGCCGCACACGATCTTCGCGTCGAACACGTCGTCGCTCTGCATCACCGAGCTCGCGGCGGCGACGAAGCGGCCGGATCGGTTCGGCGGGCTGCACTTCTTCAACCCCGTGCCGCTGATGAAGCTGGTCGAGGTGATCCGCGCGCTGACGACGAGCGACGAGACGTACCAGACGCGTGTTCGCGTTCGCGCAGTCGCTCGGCAAGGAGCCGATCACCGCGCCCGATCGCGCCGGGCTTCATCGTCAACCGCCTGCTCGTGCCGTATCTGCTCGACGCGATCCGCTGCCTACGAGAACGGCCTCGGCACGCTCGAGGACATCGACAAGGGCATGAAGCTCGGGTGCGGCTATCCGATGGGGCCGTTCACGCTGCTCGACTTCGTCGGCCTCGACACGACCTACTACATCGCGAACATCATGTTCGAGGAGTTCCGCGAGCCGCGCGTTCGCGCCGCCGCCGCTGCTGAAGCGGATGGTGCTGGCGGGCTAGCTCGGGCGCAAGTCAGGGTCGCGGGATTTTATCTACGCATAGCAGCCCGCTCGCCGTTCAACGAGCGTTCGCCAGGTAGTCAGCCTTTGAGGTGCTGTCACGTCATAGATCCGGCGAGTAGCGCCGCGCCTTGTCTTTGAACTCCCGATCCTCCGGCGTCCACTCCGGATCGAGCGGCGCGTCGAGCACGGCTTGCAGCTCGGCCCGCGCCTCGGCCTTCCGGTCCGTCGTCGAGCATGCAGCTCGGCGAGGAAGAAGTGCGAGGCCGTGCTGTTCGGGTTGTATTTCAGCGACGCGCGCAGGTGCTGCCTCGGACTGCTTGTGGCTGCCGCCGAACAGGCCGCGGCACCTTGAAGCTACCAGCGTCCGAGCGCGCGATCCGCGGAGCCCTGCATGAACGCCGGGATCGAGCGCGCAGCACGGTCTCGAGCTCCTCCTTGACCGGCTTGCGGTAGCTGATGCCCTGGCGCATGCCGAACGATTCGGCGAGCGCGCCCATGTTCGCGGCGATCCAGAAATGGCCTTCGGGCCGGTTCGGCTGCAGCGCGATCGCCTGGCGGCCGGCCGTCGATGCCCGCCTCGAAGATGCGCGCGGCGCTCGGCTGCCGGCGCGTGGCCGCCGAGCCAGTAGTCGGCGCGCGCCAGCTTCCACGCGGCCTCGAAATCGCGCGCGGTCGCCGTGCGAGCTCGCCGCGCCACGACTCGCGCCGCGCGCCGCGCGCTCGCCAGGTTCGCGCGATCGGCGTAGAGCGCGTCCGCGTCGTCTGCGGCCGACATGAGCCGCGGCCGAGAGCGAGATATAGAATAGGACAGATGCAGGATCTGATCAGACAGCTGCTGGCGGATCTCGGCGAAGATCCGACCGCGAAGGGCTTGCGCGACACGCCGAAGCGCGTCGAGAAGGCGTTCAAGTTTCTGACCAGCGGCTACGACGCCGACATCGACGACGTGCTGAACAACGCGCTGTTCACCGTCGATTATAGCGAGATGGTGATCGTCAAGGACATCGACTTCTACAGCCTCTGCGAGCATCACCTGCTGCCGTTCTTCGGCAAGTGCCACGTCGCCTACATCCCGAGCACGAAGGTGATCGGGCTCGAGCAAGATCCCGCGGCTCGTCGACGTGTTCGCGCGGCGGCTGCAGGTGCAGGAGCGGCTGACGAATCAGATCGCCGACACGATCCGCGAGAAGATCGCGCCGCTCGGCGTCGCCGTCGTCATGGAAGCGACGCACCTGTGCATGTCGATGCGCGGCGTCGAGAAGCAGAACTCGTTCGCGGTGACGAGCGCGATGCTCGGTGCGTTCCGCGACAACTCGCGGACGCGGATGGAATTCCTCGAACTGATCTAGCTGCGCAAGCGCGATACCCGGCCTGAGCGGTCAGCGCCGCAGGCCCGGTATGCGTCGCGTGGGGGAATGGACTGAACGATTGGGTCAGGTGGGCCAGGTGGGTCGGGCGGGTTCCCTGACTCCCTACCTGACCTACCTGACTCATCCGACCTACCTGACCTACCTGACCTACCCGACCTACTAGACCCACCCGACCCTACTAGACCCTTTACTTGAGCGCCGCGCGAATACAACCGTCCTCGGTCCGATGATCTGGCTCTCGGCGACAGGAACTGCTGGAGCGTCGCGCGAGTGCCGGTCGTCGGGTCGGTGAAGGGGCTGTTGCCGGCGTCAACGTCCGAACGCCAAACGCCGTATTGGCATTGGCCAGAATTGTCGAAGTCCACCGAGGCCTCGAGGCTCCGGCTGCCGAGGTTGAACAGCTTTGCCGAGCCGCAGGTCGATCGTGGTCAACGTGTCGATACGCGTGCTGCCGAGCGGCTCGAGGTTGATCGTCTGGGCCGCGCCGACCGCGAGAGCAATACGTAACTGAACGAAGTACAC
>ERZ1370068.10590-contig-9275_pt1 | contig 15103 bp, 17 predicted proteins | sample MGYA00561227_ERZ1370068 | MGnify/ENA primary metagenome ERZ1370068 (study PRJEB38410, sample SAMEA6850437) | metagenome | study: Metagenomic assessment of the ecological functions of the soil: analysis of the soil microbiota associated with the...
TCGTTGAGCGTGGACGCGCCGACGCACTGCAGCTCGCCGCGCGCCAGCGCCGGCTTCAGCATGTTGGACGCGTCGACCGCGCCCTCGGCCGCGCCCGCACCGACCAGCGTGTGCAGCTCGTCGATGAACAGGATGATGTTCTTGTTCTGCGCGATCTCGTTGATGACCGCCTTGAGCCGCTCCTCGAACTGGCCGCGATACTTGGTGCCCGCGATGACGGCCGCCATGTCGAGCGACAGCACGCGATGGTCCTTGAGCGCGTCGGGGCACTGGCCGCTCGCGATGAGCTGCGCGAGCCCTCGACGATCGCCGTCTTGCCGACGCCGGGCTCGCCGATCAGCACCGGATTGTTCTTCTTGCGGCGCGACAGGATCTCCATGACGCGCTCGATTTCCTTCTGCGCGCCCGATCGTCGGATCGAGCTGCCCTTCGGCGGCGAGCTGCGTGAGATCGCGGCAGAAGTGGTCGAGCGCGGGTGTCTTGGATTTCTTCTCGCTCTTGGGCGGCGTCGGCTGCGGCGCCGGTCCCGCCGCCGGCGGGCGTCGCGGGCATCTCGCTGCCGAGCAGCCGCAGCGTTTCCGCGCGCGCCTGCTCGAGGTTCACGCCCGCGTCCGTCAGGACCTGCGCGGCGATCCCCTTCTCCTCGCGCAGCAGGCCGAGCAGCAGGTGCTCGGTGCCGACGTAGGAGTGGTTCAGCTCGCGCGCCTCGCTCATCGCCAGCTCGAGCACCTTCTTGGCGCGCGATGTATAGGGCAGGTCGGGGCCGGCGGCGGCGGCGGCTTTCCCTTCTTGACCGTCTCCTCGATCTTCTGCTGAATCTCTTCGAGATCGACGTTGAGATTGGTCAGGACCGCTGCGGCGACGCCCTTCGCCCTCGCGGATCAAGCCGAGCAGGATGTGCTCGGTGCCGACGTACTCGTGATGCAGCCGCGCGGCTTCTTCACGCGCCATCTGCAGAACTTTCCGGACTCGATCCGTGAAATTGTAGCCGTTCATCGCGATCCAACTCACCTTTCGCCGTTCAGCTGCGTTCGGCTTCGAGCAGACGCGCGCACGAACGCAGCGCGCACCGTCGGCAGCTCGCGGTCGCCGGTCGACCGGCCGTCCATCGCCGCCAGGTGCGCGGGTTGGGTGATAGATCAGCAGCTTGTTGAGCGTATATACCCCGGGTCCCGGGAGCAGATTCAGCCCGACGCCCAACCGCACACCGCTCAACAGATTCATCGTCTCTTCAAACGACAGCCGGCGCGCGTGCTTCAGCAGACCGTAGGCGCGCCACGTCTTGTCTTCGACCTCTTCGGGCGCTGTCCTCAGCAGCACGTCCCGTGCCTGTTCCTCGTATTCGACCACCTGCCGCACGATCTTTCCCGAGGTGATCGATGCAGCTCGTCTTCTGTCTTCCCTAAGGTTGTTTGGTTGGACAACTGGAAGAAATTCCCGACGACCTCACTGCCTTCCCCGTACAGGCCCCGAAAGGTTAATCCCACCTGTGAGAGCCCTTGGAGAACTTTGTTGATTTCCTTGGTCAAGACAAGGCCCGGCAAATGGATAAGCACACTCGCGCGGAGCCCGGTTCCGGCATTGGTCGGGACAGGACGTAAGATAGCCAAATTCAGGGTGAAAGGCGAAAGGCAGCGAGCCTACCTAATTCGGCATCTACCGATTCCACCGCGGCATACGCGTCCTCCAGATCGAACCCGGACCACATCCCGTGCAAGCCGCAGGTGGTCCTCTTCATTGACCATCACGCCAACCTGGTCCTGCACGAGCAGCGCCGCGCCGGGCGCGCGGCCGCGACTTCGCGCTCCAGCCCGCCAGCTCCTTGCTGACGAGGTGGCGTTCGTGCAACAGCTGCCGGTCTGGCCGCTCCATCTGATCCAGACGGAAGCGCCACCGCCGACGCACAGATGCTCGGTCGACGCCGGCCTCTTCGCGACGCGCGTCCAGCACCGCCGTCCGGTCGCTGTCCTTGGCCCGCTGGCTGAACGGCGATGCCGCGCACGTTCCGGGCGAGCCGGATGCGGGTCGACAGCACGATCGTCGACTTGGGACCGGAGGCGTCCAGCCAGCGCATGCCGCCGTCGGGCAGCAGCGAGAGGTCCATCATTCGAGCACCCGGATGCGGTCCCGCAGGTCGGCTGCGAGCTCGAAGTTTTCGCTCTCGACCGCGCGCCGCAGCTGCGTCCTTGAGGTCGAGCAGCCGGCTGCCGGGATCGGGTCGCGGCCCCTGCCTCGCCCGGCGGCGTCGTAACGCTCGCCCACGTGCTGGCTGGAGCCGTGCAGCCGCCGCAGCAGGTCCCGCAGATGCGGCGTCGAAGGCGTCGTAGCACTCGGTCGCAGCCCAGCCGGCCCGGTATCGCGGAAGTCCCGCAGCGTGCTGCCGCAGGCCGGGCAGCGCAGGCCGTCGGCGCGGCGTCGGCACGCAGGTTCGCCGCGCCCTTGCCGATCGCGCCTGAGGAAACCCGCCGAGCGGGCGTCTTCAGCACCGCCCCGCCGGTCTCGACGCCTTTGTGCTGCGCGCACTGCTCGCACAGGTGGAGCGTGACTTTGGAGTCATGCTCCACCTGGGTCAGGTTGATGATCGCATCGCGTTCCTTGCAGTTGTCGCACAGCATCAGGGTATCGCGTCCACCGAGCTCCACCGTCGGTGAGCCGGCCGTCCTCCAGCCAGAAGATCCGGTCCGCCCGCGCCCGCCAGCTGGCGGTTGTGAGTCGACCACCACGACCGCCGTTTCGTACTCCCGCGCCAGCCGGAAGAATATTTCGTGCAGCCGCTCGGCGTTGGCGTGGTCGAGGTTGCCGGACGGCTCGTCCGCCAGGACGACGCTCGGATCATGCACCAGAGCGCGCGCCACGCGCGCAGCGCTGCTGCTCGCCGCCCGACAGCTCCGCGCGGCCGATGCGTCATCCGGCCGGCGAGGCCGACATGCGCCAGGACCTCTTCGGCGCGCGAGCGCGCTTGCGCGGCGACGTGCCGCCGATCAGCAGCGGCATCATCACGTTTTCGAGCGCCGAGAACTCCCGCAGCAGATGATGAAACTGGAACACGAATCCCAGCCTTCGGTTCCGGAGCTCGGCCGAGCGCTCGCGCGTCGAGATCGGCGTAGCGGGAGCCGTCGAGCCAGATGTCGCCGCCGGTCGGGCGGTCGAGCGCGCCGAGCAGATGCAGCAGCGTGCTCTTCCCCGCCCCGGACGCGCCGACGATCGCCACGAACTTCGCCGCGCCGCACTTCGAGATCGACGCCGCGCAGCACCTCGAGCGGCTGGCCGTCGCCGCCGGCGAACACCTTGCGGATCCCGCGCGCCTCGAGGAGCGTCGTTCATTCGTAGCGGATCGCGCGTCACGGGCTCGAGCCGCGCGGCCTGCAGCGCTCGGGTAGAGCGGCGCCAGCGTGGCGATCACGAGACTCGCGCCGATCACCAGCGAGCGCATCCAGCGGTTGCGTGCAGCACCGGCAGGTGATCGATGAAGTAGATCGACGGATCGATCGGAATCAGATGACCGCGATTCACGCATGCCGCCGAGGATGAGGCCCAGCACGGTCCCCAGCGTCGTGCCGACGAGCCCGATGAAGATGCCCTGAATCAGGAAGACGCGCCGAATCCGGCCGCGCTGCATCCCCATCGCCAGCAGGATGCCGATCTCGCGCGTCTTGTCGCGCACGACCATCGTGAGCGTGCCCACGACGTTGAACGCCGGCGACGACGCAGATCAGGAACACGACCAGGCCCATCGCGAGCTTCTCGAGCTTCAGCGCCGAGAACAGCGACGGTTCTGCGACTGCCAGTCGAGCGCCCGATAGGGATATCCGAGCCGGCGTCTCGATCGCCGTGGCGAACTCGCTCGGCGCTGCTCCGGGTCGGCGAGCCGGAGCTCGAGTCCGGTCACCGCGCGTGCCCAGTCCGGCGAACTCGCTGCGCGTTTCGCGCCGCATCACGACGTAGCTGTTGTCGTAGTCGTACATCCCGGTCTCGAACAGCCCGGTGCACCTCGTAGCGGCGGATACTTCGGCACGAAGGCGCCGACGACTGCGGATTGAACTGCGAGCCGGCGGGGGCGACCAGCGTGACGACGTCGCCGGGGTACGCCGACAGCTTGTTCGCGAGCCGCGTGCCGAGGGCGATGCCGCCCTCGACGCCGGGCTGTGTGGTGCGGAATGTCAGGTCGCCCTTGGTGAGATGCCGCGGCAGACGCTCGTGACGGCGCGCGTGCCCGTGTCCGGTTCGACGCCGATCACGGCGACGCCTTCGGCGTAGTCATGGCCCGCGGAGATCAGCCCCTGGGTCAGGACGAACGGGCGCGGCAGCCACGACGCCCGGCGATGCGCCGCACCGTGGCGAGCACGTGCGCCAGTCGTCGAGCCGCAGGCCCTTCGCCGTAGGTCAGCACGCGCAGATGCGGGTTCACGACGAGGATCTTGTCGCGCAGGTCGTTCTGCAATCCGTTCATGACGCCGAGCACGATGACGAGCGCCATCACGCCAACCGTCACGCCGCCCACGGCGATGAGCGGTGATCGAGCGACAACAGCCGGGACGAGCGGCGGCTGCGCAGGTAGCGCATGGCGACGCGCAGATCGAGCGGCGACGGCCAGTTCGTGGCCGATGCACCACGAGCGCCGCCAGCGCCGGCGACGCACGAACAGCGCCTGCGAGGATGTCGACGGCGTGACGGAGATCGTCATTCGGGCCTGCAGCATCGGAAACAGAATCACGTCACGAATGTTGGTCTGATCGGCCGAGAATCATCATCAGCCGATCCACGCCCAGGCCGACGCCACCGGCGGGCGGCATGCCGTACTCCAGCGCGCGAATGAAATCCTCGTCGAGCTGCTGCGCCTCCGTGTCGCCGGCGGCGCGCAAGCCTGCGCCTGCTGCTCGAAGCGGCGGCGCTGCTCGTCGGGATCGTTCAGCTCGCTGAACGCGTTGGCGAGCTCGCGATGCTGCACGAACAGCTCCCAGCGCTCGACGCTGCGTCGGATCGTCGCGCTTCGGTCTTGGCCAGCGGCGAGAGCGCGACCGGATAATCGACGACGAACGTCGGCTGCACGAGCTTGGGCTCGACGTACGTCTTGAAGACCTCGTCCACCAGCTTCGCGCCCGTTCAGCGTCTCGACCTCGGCGAGCGTGCGGCGCGTTGCGAGCTGACCGGCGCGCAGCTCGGCGTCACTCGCCGTCGTCGAGATCCACGCCGGCGTGCTCGCGCACGAGGCCGTAGTAATCCTTGCGCGCGAACGGCCGCTCGAACGACAGCGTGGCGCCGTGGCGCTCGAGGATGCTGCCGTGCCGAACAGATCGCGCGCCAGCGTCGCAAGCATCTCCTCGGTGAGCGCCGCGCATATCGTTGTAATCCGCGTACGCCTCGTACCACTCCGCCATCGTGAATTCCGGGTTGTGAAACCGCGACAGCCCTTCGTTGCGAAAGTCGTGGCCGATCTCATACACCTTCTCGAGCCCGCCCACGAGGCAGCGCTTCAGGTACAGCTCGTCGGCGATCCGCAGGTAGAACGGTCGCGTCGAGCGCTTCGTAGTGCGTCTTGAACGGCACGCGCCGCCGCGCCGCCGTACAGCGGCTGCAGCACCGGCGTCTCCACCTCCAGGTACCCCTGGCGTCGAGGAACGCCCGAATCCCCTGCACGATGCGGGTGCGCAGCCGGAACACCTCCCGCACCTCCGGATGCACGGCGAGGTCGGCATAGCGCTGCCGGTAGCGCAGCTCCGGATCGGACAGCTCGCCGTGCTTCACGCCGCTCGCGTCTTCCTTGCCGAGCGGCAGCGGGCGGAGCGCCTTGGCCGAGCAGCGTCAGCTGCCGCACGCGCAGCGTGATCTCGCCGGTGCGTGTCTTCGAACAAGCGGCCCTTCGACGCCGACGATGATCGCCGAGGTCGAGCAGCTCGAGCAGGCCGTACGCGGTCAGCGCCAAGCTCGTCCACCTTGAAGTAGAGCTGGATCTTGCCCGATCGCATCCTCGAGGTGCGCGAACGTCGTCTTGCCGTGCGGGCCGCAGCGCGACGAGCCGGCCCGCCAGCGCATGGGACGCGTCGGGTCGTCGTCGCTACGGTACGCGGCCAGCGCCTGCTTCGCCGGTGGCGCTGCGCTCGAACCGGTAGGCGAACGGCGCGACCCCGCGCTCGACGAGCTCTTTCAGCTTTTCGCGCCGCGCCGCTTCGACGAAGCCCGCCGGTCATTACGCCGCCTTGCTCCCGAAGCGCTTCAGGAACGCTTCGATGAACGGATCGAGATCGCCGTCCATCACCTTGTGCACGTCGGTCACCTTCAGCTCGGTGCGATGGTCGTTCACCATCGTGTAGGGCTGGAACACGTACGACCGGATCTGGTTGCCCCACGCGATGTCGCGTCTTCTGCTTGTCCACCTCGCGCCTTCTTCGCCTCGCGCTCGGCGACCGCGCGCTCGTACAAGCGCGCCTTCAGCATCTTCATCGCCGTCGCCTTGTTCTTGCCCTGGCTGCGCTCCTGCTGGCACGGATACCACGATCCCCGACGGCAGGTGTGTGATGCGCACCGCAGACGACGTCTTGTTGACGTGCTGCCCGCCCTTGCCCGACGCGCGGAACACGTCGATGCGCAGATCGTCGATCCTTGATCTCGATCTCGATCTCGTCGTCCACCTCCGGATAGACGAAGACCGACGCGAACGAGGTGTGGCGGCGCGACTGCGAGTCGAACGGCGAAATCCGCACCAGGCGGTGCACGCCCTTCTCCGCGCGCAGCAGGCCGAACGCGTAGCTGCCCGCGGATCTCGATTTCGGCCGACTTGATCCCGGCCTCTTCGCCCGGCAGCATGTCGAGCACCTCGACCTGTGAATCCGTGCCGCTCGGCCCAGCGCGTGTACATGCGCACGAGCATCTCGGCCCAGTCCTGCGACTCGGTGCCGCCCGCGCCCGGATGGATCGGTGAGCAGCGCGTCGCGCGGTCGTCCGGACCCCGCAGCATGTTCTGCATCTCGAGCGCCTCGAGCCGGCCGGCGATGTCGTCCGCGCTCCGTCTCGAGCTGGCGCTGCATGGCGAGATCGACGTGGGATTCGGCGTCGAGCGAGGTCGTTCAGCTCGCGCCCCTCATCGACGCGCTTGCGCAGCGTGCGTGATAGCTCGAGCCAGCCCTTCAGCGATTTGACTTCGGCAACGGTCGCGCGCGCGCGCTCCGGGTCGGTCCAGAGCGCGCCGTCCGCCATTTTCGTGCTCGAGCTCCGCGAGCCGCGCGGTCTTCCCGTCGACGTCAAAGGAAGCCCCTGAGCTCGGTGAGACGGCGGTCGAATTCGGCAAAACGGTCTGCCAGACTCATTAGAACAGCTTATGCCCCCCGGCGAGAATCTCGTTCAGCGCTTCCGGTCCAGATACGGCGTACTCTGCGCCAGCTCACCGCTGCCGACCTGCTCAACATACTCCTGCCAGCTCTTCTCGATCTCGTCCTCGAAGAGCTGCGGCAAGCGTGCCGTCGCGAATGCCCTGCTGCCGCTTCTCCGGATGATACACGAGCATGTCCGAGATCAAAGCGCGCGCCAAGCGCCGCGCCTTCTGCTTCGGATCCTGCACCATGAACGGATTCACCGGCCGGAGCGGCCCGTGCTCCGTTTCCCGGCGTACTGGCGGTCGACGCCCGACGCCGCCGGCTGCCGGTCGAGCAAGCGGTTGTGACGGCGCGGGCGGCGCGGGCGGCGGTGCTGGAGGCGCTGGCGGCGGTGCTGGAGGCGCCGCGGCGTGCGGAGGCGCAGGCCGCGCCGGGCTGCGGCGGCGGAGCGGCCGGTCGTTGCGCGGCGATGCCGGACGCGCCGGGCGCGGCCCACCCGCGGGGCGCGCGGGCGGGGCCGGGGCGGTCGGCGGCGACGCGAAGGGCGGCTTACCGGCGGCGCGGAACGACGCGGCGGCGCGAACTGGCGGGTCGCAGGCGCGCAGGCGGAGCGCGGGCGGTGGCGGGCTCGAGAGCGCGCAGCGGTGGTGCTGGCGGCGCGGGCGCTGGCGGAGCGCGGCGCGGCGCGGCGTGCGGAACTGGGACGGACGCCGCCGCTACCGCCGCCGCGCACCGTCGGGGCTCGACCGGCGAACACGTTGCTGCACACGCTGCAACGCGCGCGCAGACCGCCCGCGGGGACCTTGGCGGGGTCCACGCGATACACGGTCTCACACGACGGACAGGTGACGTTCACGTCTTAGCGCTCGCTCTCCCGTTTTGCTCGTCGATCGCATCGCGATCGTGGCGGCGATCGACCACGAACACCGAGCCCGCCTGCGTCTTGCGCGTAGCTCTTCATTTCCGTCGCCAGCTCGCTGACCTGCGCCGGGTGCGCAAAGCGCCGGTGCTGATTCGTGACGACGCCGATCGACAGCGTCATCAGCGGCACGCGGTGCAGCTGTCCGCGCCGGTCCTTGCCGAAGTAGTAACCCGGCCCGGCGGTCCTGCTCGTTGTACTGATACGGCACCAGCGTATCGAACACGTCGAGAACCTCGCAGCACACCGGCGCGATGCTCGTCGATCGGCAGGACGAAGATGAAGTCGTCGCCGCCGATGTGACCGACAAAACCGTGCTTGCCGATCATGCCCTCGCACTACGTCGTGCAGGATGCGCGACAGCAGATAGATCACCCGATCGCCGTCGTAGTAGCTGTAGCGATCGTTGAATTCCTTGAAGTGATCCAGGTCGGCGTAACACACGGCGAAAAACTCGCCGAGCTCCATGCGCCGCTTGATCTCGCGCTCGATTTCGGTCGTGCCCGGGAGGCGCGTCGAAGGGATTGACGGCGACGTCGCGCTCGGCACGCGTCACGAGGGCGTCGAGTCGTCCCGCCTGCTCTCCGGGCTCGAACAGCGGCGTGATCACTTCGTCCGCCCCGGCCGCGAACCAGCTGCCGCACCACGTCCGTCGCGTGGCGGTTGGTGACGACGGCGAGCGGCGACGATGGCGGTGTACGCGCGTCGCCCTTTGAGCCGCGCGCACAGCTGCATGCCCTCATCGCCGGCGCTGTCGGCGTCCACCACCACGAGGGTGGGCGGCAGCGCGCAACACCCGCTCTTCCACCCCGCGGCCGCCTGAGGGAGGGTGATCACGGGCATGTGCTTCCCGTTGACCCAGGCGGTCACGAAGTCAGGTACGGCACGTCCAGCCGGCGAGAAGAAGAGAATGGCTTGGCGCGACCGCACCTCACTCCTCTCGTAAGGGTAGAAAGCGCCTAAACTTAGGCCTCGTCGTTTCCCGTGTCAAATTAACTGCGCGCAACCGGCGTTTCCCCCGTCACCGCATCCCTCAATTCTACCGGTCGGTATGCATGCGCGCGCGCGCCCGCAGGTTGAGCGCCTCGACGAACACCGAGAAGCCCATCGCGAAGTAGATGTAGCCCTTCGGGATGTGCTGGCCCGAGCCCGTCGGCGATCAGCGAGCACGCCGATCAGCAGCAGGAAGCTGAGCGCCAGCATCTTCACCGTCGGATGGCGGTCGCACGAAGTCGCTGATCGGCGCCGGCGACGAACAGCATGACGCCGACCGCGAGCACCACCGCGGCGATCATCACCGGCAGATGGCGCGCCATGCCGACCGCCGTGATCACCGAGTCGAGCGAGAACACGATGTCGAGCAGCATGATCTGCCCGATCACGCCGGCGAACGACGCCGCGCGCCTGGGCTGCGCCTGGCCGGCGTCCGCCCTCGAGCGCCTCGTGGATCTCGCGCGTGCCCTTGGTCGAGCAGGAACAGGCCGCCGGCGAGCAGGATCAGGTCGCGGCCCGAGAAGCTCGCTGGCCGAGCAGCGCGAACAGCGGCTGCCGTCAGCCGGATGATCCACGCGAGCGACGGCCAGCAGGCGCGATGCGCGTCACCATCGCGCCGAGCCAGACCGACGCGGCGCGCGCGCTCTCGCTGTTCGGCGCGGGAGCTTCCCGGCGAGGATCGAGATGAAGATGATGTTGTCGATGCCGAGCACGATCTCGAGCAGCGTCAGCGTCAACAGTCCCAGCCACGCCTCTGGACTTGTTATCAGCTCATAGCGATTCCTGTGGGAATTCGGCTTGTTGTCAGAAGGAGACCGAGAACTGCACCTGCGTCCGTCCCCCGATGCCGATGGACGTGCGCATTTCGGCGTTGCGGCCGGCGCGGCGCTCATGCGCGCGGAGATGAGCGCGTCGATCGCGCTCACCACGATGATTGGCGAGCAGCAGGCCGATCTGGCTCTGGGCGTGCCGGAATGCGCGTGTCGCTGCGCTGCATGTAGTCGCGGAACACCTGGTGCTCGAGCGAATGACTCGACGCCAGCTCCACTGGAAATTGTCGCCGACGGCGCGCGCCTGATAGAACTGCAGCGCGTTCCAGTACTGCGGTGACGTCGGGATCGGGCGGCACGTTGGGATCCGTCCCAGAACGTGCGACGCGCCAGCAGCCACACCGAGCCGTTGTAGGTCTGGCGTGTCGGTTTCGGGAACGAACGCGCATCCGGTGATCCGCGTCATACGCGCCGCTCTCGACGAACCGCTCCATCTGCTCGTAGTACTCGAACACGGTGTCGCGCCGCGTGGGCTGGAACGTGCGCCGCGCCACGTCGAAGGCCAGATCCTGGTAGCCGCCCGGCTTCCTGCGTCGCGTAATGGTCGAGCTGCAGATAAGCGCGACAGCGAGGTAGATCTCCGCCGCGAGATACACCGCGCCGCGATCCTGGCTCGCGAGCAGCTGACCGCTCCCGGGCACGAGCCAGCGAGGCGAGCGGGCGGACGTAGATGTTCGCGGAACGCGCCGTGCGTCCTCCTGCGCGCAGCCGCCGGCGGGTGGAACGGCGCGCCACCGAGCTGTTGCGCAGCAGCGCGGCGCGCAGGGCGGCCGGGCTACATCAGAATGTCACGCGAAACGAGAAGAAGGTGGGACTCTCCACCTGCAGGTCGGAGCCAGTCGAGGAAGGCGCGCGCCAGGTCGACGCCGAGCGAACCGCTTTCGATGCCGAGTCCCGACGCTCGGGCCGCTCGAGCCCGTCCTGCACGAACGGCGTAGCCGCGCCCGCACCCGCACGAGCTTCTGGTAACCCAATGTCGACGCCGACCCGCGTCTCCGGCTGCGCCGGCTTGACCCCAGGGGCTGTCGAGATCGGCGGCGAGCTTCACGTCGAACCGCTTGATCGAGTGCTGCCAGTCCGCGCGGCGGGACGCAGGCGCAGCTCGTACAGCGCGCCGACCGCGAGCCGCGTGGGAAGCGCATCCGGCCTGCGCCTGGTTCTGCACCTGCAGCCGGAAGCCGACGTTGCTGCAGCGACGATGCCGATGCGGAGCGGACCGCCAGGCGAGCCGACGCTGAACTGCCCGCCGAAATCGAGCGCGTGCGTGGCGCCGGTGCCGGCGGGAAAGTCGCGGCAGTCGCCGCTGCAGTCCACGCGAAACTGCACGAGCTTGTAGCTGACTGCCGAAGACGAACGAGCCGCGCAGGCTGGTCGCGTACGACGCGAGGAATTCGAAGTTGCGCGGCGCGATGCGCGCGATCGTGTTGCCGTTGTTGTCGGTGCGGTCGAGATCACCGTAGTCGACCAGGTAGACCGCGCCACCGAACACGCCGATGCCGCGCGATGGAAAGTACGCGCCCAGGACGTGACTGCGGCCCGCGACCAGCGTCGGCGCTGGTGCAGGGCGAATTCGTCGTCGGTCAGGGTGGCGAGGCCCGCCGGATTCCAGAACGCCGCTTCCCCCGCCCCGCCGCGGCCGTCGCCGTTTGGCCCATCCCGACGGCCTGCGCGCCGACCGGGAAACACCAGAAACAGCGCGCCGGCGTTGAGGGGCAGCTCCTGAGCGGCTCAGCGGCGCCGCGGAACGACGATCAGCGACGAGTGCAGTAACGCCGGCTTCGCCGTCCGGCCGTCCACAGAAAGGCTTCGCCTCATCGATCAGCATGATCGGGAATGTCGTCCTCGACGGCGTAGATCAGGCGGCAGGCGTGGCAGGCCAGCGCTCCGGGACTGGTACGGTGCTCGAGCGGGCCCTTGCACTTCGGGCAGACGAGAATCTCCAGCAGGTCGGGGGCGAGACTCATGACGTGCGCGTACCCCAGGCGCTTGAGCGACGGCGTCGTCGCGCCGCCATTTGGGCAGGACCTTCACGTGCAGATCGAGGAAGACGCGCTCGCCGAGCAGCGCCTCGATCTTGGCGCGCGCCGCGGCGCCGAGGCGTCTTGATGGTGCGGCCGCCCTCGCCGATGACGATGCCCTTCTGGCTGTCGCGCTCGACGTACAGCACGGCCCGAATATATACCGGCTCGGCGCTCTCCCGGAACTCGTCGATCTCGGACCGCCACGCTGTAGGGCAGCTCTTCGTGCAGCGTGCTCGAACGCGGCCTCGCGGATGAACTCCGCCGCGAAGAAGCGCATCGGCTGCGTGGCCAGCTCGTCGGGATCATAATGGAACGGGCCTCTCGGGCAGGCGGTTGCGTAACGCGGCGAGAAGCGCATCGATGCCCGGCGCCGGTCAGGGCCGAGACGGCACCGCGGACGGCCGATGGACGGACGAGCCGAGGGGCGGACGACGATCGGCCTTCGTGTACACCGTGACGATCGGCGCGCGCGGCGAGCGCGTCGAGCTTCGCGACGCGTCGCGAGCGGCGGCGCCGGGTACTCGCCGAGCGGATGCAGATACGCGATCACTTCGGCGTCGGCGATGGCGCGCAGCGCGGCGGCGCGCATCATCTCGTGCAGCTGGTACTCGGGCTCGAGCAGACCCGGGCGAGTCGGTGAAGATGTACTGCGTGTCGTCCTTCGTGAGCAGCCCGACGACCGGCAGGCGCGTCGATTGCGGCTTGGGCGACACGATCGCGAGGTGCTCGCCCACAAGCGCGTTGAGCAGCGTCGACTTGCCGACGTTGGGCCGGCCGGCCAGGACGACGGTTCCGCAGCGAGTCATACCCTCGATCATTGACACTGACGGTCGCGTCGCGCATGCCTCGACGAACGCGTCGAACAGCCGGCTGCATGCGCGGATCGACATCGACCAGGTCCTCGGGTGCCACTGCACGCCGATCGAGGAACTGGTCGCATTGACGGCCTCGACGCCTTCGATCAAAGCCGTCGCGGCGACGTGCGCGACCGGCGACGTGAGCCCGGCGCGAGTCGCGCGATCCCCTGGTGATGCATGCTGTTCACGGCAGGAGCGATCCGACGCCGAGCAGCGCGCTGCAGGCGCGATCCCGCAACGATGCGCGACCTCGTGCGCCAGCTCGTCGCGCCGCCGGCCGCCGATCGGAAAGTGATCGTGCTTGATCGCCGTCGGGGTGTTGCGCCGCCCACGTCCTGATACAACGCTCCGCCCACGGCCACATTGACGAGCTGCGCGCCCGCGGCAGACCGCGAGCACCGGCTTCTCGTCGGCCAGCGCCCAGCGCACGAGCAGCAGCTCGGTCCAGTCGCGCGTCCGGATCGGCCCGGCCGCAGAGCGACGTGCGCGGCTCCGCCATACGCTGCCGGATCGATGTCCACGCCGCCCGGGAGAAACAGGCCGTCGCAGGCGCTCGTAGATGCCCCGCAGCGTCGCCTCGTCTGCCTTGCGAGCAGCGGAATGACCCACGGGAGAGCGCCCGCCGCGGTCGAGAACATGGACGTACCGCTGGCTCATGACCCAGCAGCGCGGCAACTGATCCGGAACGGCTTCGCAGCGTCTGTGTGCGTGATAGCCGATTACTGGCAATTACAGTCCTTCCGCCGTCTCGGCGATCACGTGATCGACCACGGCCTTGAGATCCCCGTGCGACTGCGAACGTGCGCGAGCTGGCGGTCGCGCGCTCGAGCCCTCGTCGCAGAATGCTGGAAGGCGTACTCGACTTCCTTGACGGCTGCCCAACTCGTCCAGCACGTCATCGATGAACCACTGCAGCAACTCGCGCACCAGCTCGCGCGCCGGAAGCTCGACCCCTTTGCCGAAATCCACAAGCCGTCCATCGAGCCCGTAGCGGACGGCGCGCCACTTGTTCTCCTCGATCAGATCGGAGGATACACGCGAAACGTCATATTGTCCCGCCGCAGCCTCCAGATCTTCGCCACGATCGCCTGGATGATCGCCGCGATGCACACGGCCTCGTCGACCCGGGTGCACACGTCGCACACCCGGAACTCGAGCGTCGGGTAGCTCCAGTTGGGACGCACGTCCCACCAGATCTTGGACCCGTTCGGGATGCAGCCGGTCGCCGTCAAGCATCTCCACCAGCTCCGTGTACTCGCTCCACGACCGCGCAGCGGCGCGGGACGCCGGTGCGCGGGAAGCCGCGCCAGACGATGCTGCGATACGACTTGAGTCCCGTGTTGCGTCCTGCCCAGAACGGCGAGCTGGTGGACAAGCACATGAGGTGCGGCAGGAAATAGCGCGCCACATTGAGCGCGTCGATCAGGAACTCGCGATCCTCGATGCCGATGTGGATGTGCGTGCCGAAGATGAGCAAGCCGCTGCGCCAGCTCGCCCATGTCCTCCCGCACGCCGAGGTAGCGCTCCAGCGGCGTGATCTGTTGATCGATCCACGACGAAAACGGATGCGTCCCGGCGGCGGCGATCTTCAGGCCGTTCCTGGCCACCAGCTCCAGGACCTGTCCGCGCAGTCGCACCAGCTCGGCCCGCGCCTCCGCCGGCGTCGTGCAGACCTTGCGTGCCGACCTCCACAATCGACTGGTGCAGCTCCGGCTTTATCTGCGCCAGCACCAGGTGATCGCCGCTCAAGATCTCGGTGATGTACGACTTCAGCTCGCGCGTCTGGGGATCGATGATCTGATACTCTTCCTCGATGCCGAGGGTGAGGCGAGGGGGCCTTCATCGCGCTCCACGAGGAACGTCGGTGTCTGCGACCCACCGCCGGCCGTGACGTTGACGAGGGCGGCCGTCGACAGGCGTGACATGCACCCGTCGACGTGGGTCCCTGGTAGCGCGTACGGAGCGGTGTCCAAGATGCGGTCGGCGAAAATCACGCGGCCGTCCACGACGCTCGGAAACGGCTCGCTCGGAATCGGTACCCGCTCCTGGACTACGAACGGCTCGGTCAGCGCCGTGCGAACCGCCGCGCTTCCCACGTCGCGCCGTCCACTTCCCACCCCAGCACGATTCCCGCGCCGCCATACGAGCAATACGTAACTGGAACGAAGTACAA
>ERZ1370068.9706-contig-8464_pt1 | contig 15102 bp, 17 predicted proteins | sample MGYA00561227_ERZ1370068 | MGnify/ENA primary metagenome ERZ1370068 (study PRJEB38410, sample SAMEA6850437) | metagenome | study: Metagenomic assessment of the ecological functions of the soil: analysis of the soil microbiota associated with the...
CAGAGCGCCGCGACAGACGCGACGAACGTGCCGGGATCCGATGGATCGGGCGCGGCAATGCTATGACGAGCTTCCGCGCCGTCAGGCACCGCTGCAGACTGTTTCGCCAGCGGCCCTGACTTGCTATCTGAGCAGGCAAGGTCGTCGAAGCGAGAACATGCAGCGAGAGACGACGGCGACAGCGGCGGCGGCAAGCGACTCGCGTCATGACGAACCTCCCACGGACCTGGGTGTGTGACGCCTGTTTACACCTGTCCGGGGTCGGGCGCAAAAAGTGCTAAGTGGGCCTGGGGAGTCGAGGACGCGCGGCCCGTGCTCGCTGAGCGGATATCGGTGGCTGGATCTAGAATGAAGCGCGCGTCTTCGTGTCTTCACTCCGGCGTTTGCCGGGGCGGGTCGCGGCGCATCGTCGCGAATCGCCTGAATGGCGGCCTTGAAGGCGCTGAGAGATGGCGCGTGCTCGCGCGCCGGCGCGCCGAGCGTCCCTGCATCGTTGTCGAGCGCCAGTTCCGACGCGCTCGGTGACGATCAGCGAACAGCTTGTCGGCGCGCTCCCACCTGCATCGTCGCCAGCGCCGCGGCGCACGCGACGCGTCACGACGCCGATCGCGTTGAGGTGGCCGAACAGCGGCTTCACGTCGCGTTCGATCTGCTCGGCGAGCGTCTCACGCGGCGCGCGAGCCGGCCCGCCGCGACGATGACGCGCGACCTGCACGATCGCGATGGCCAGCGTCGAGACCGCGATGATGCCGAGAAGGATGTCCGCCCAGCGTGCTCACGCGCGTTTCCCGCGCCCTCGCCTGCTGATACGCCTCGCGGCCGCGCTCGATCGCGGTGTTCAGCGTGTCGCGTCCCTGGTTGAGCGCTTCGCGCCCTCGCGCGGCGGCTGTCGCGGCCGCGTCGGCGGCGCGCCGCCGCGCCTCGTCGGCCTTCTCGCCGAGCAGGTTGCGCGTCTCGCGACCGGTCTGCGGCGCGCAGAGCAGCGCGACCGCCGCGCCGGCGATCGCGCGCCGAGAAGGAATGCCAGCAGCACGCTGCCCCGCCCGCGCCGTCGTCTCGTGCCATTAGAAGATGCTCACTTTCACGTTGAGTAAGCTTGTGCGGATCGTTCTTCGATCGCCGGCGATCATCGCCCGGAAGTCGCTGATCGCGCCATTCATGTTCTCATATAACTGCTTATCTTTCAGCAACTGTCCCGCCGTGCCCTCGCCGTCGTTCAGTCAGTCACCAGCGTATCGAGACGTTCGGTGACGGAATTGGGAGCGATTGAACAGCGCTCAGGTCGGTGACGAGCTTGCCCGCCGTCCCTTCACCGCGATTGAGCCGCGCGGTGAGATCCTTCGAGGTTGTCGGTCGCGCCGCGCAGCGACTCGCGAATGCGTCGTCTTTCAGCAGCTTCCCGATGCTGCCTTCGCCGCTGTTGATGCGGCGCGTCAGCTCGTCGAGGTTCTTGAGCGACGCTTCGAGCGATTCGGCGGCGCAGCGATCGTTGATCAGCCGGCCGATCGTTCCCTGACCGCGCTTCGATCGTGTTGGTCACGTCGTTGGCCGACGCCGCGAACGCCTGCAGGTCGGTGTAGAGCGCTCGTCTGTGATCAGCTTGCCGACGGTGCCGCGGCCGCGCGCATGTCGCTGACCAGGCCGGTGATCCTCGTCGACGCCCGTCGCCACCTGCTCGGAGACGTCCGGAGAACGACCCTGGCGCGGCCCGGCCAGCGTGCAGCCGTAGTCGGGCACCGGCGTCCCGGTCGATGGCCGGCGTGATGTCGACCGCGCCCTCGCCGAGCAGCGAAATGGAGCCGAGCGTCGCCGATCGACCGGTCGGTGATCCGCTGGCCGCACGTCTTTCGTTGACTTCGAAGGTGACGTCCACTTCAGCGCCCGGCGAACTCGACCTCGGTCACGCTGCCGACCTCGATGCCGGCGACGCGCACGCGGCGATCCCTTCGCCAGGCCGGCGACGTTCGGAAAGCGCGTCTTGAGCGGATAGCGCTGCCAGAGCAAGCCCCTTGCCGCCGGTGAGCGTGAAGATCAACGCGGCGCCGATGCACGATCGCGACGATCGTGAGCACGCCGATTTTCAGTTCCGACCACGCCAACGATCTGGTTCTGAGGCATGCAGGTTCTCGGCTATCAGCTACGGCCCCTCAGCTCAGGAAGTCCTTGATGTGCGGATCCTCCGACGCGCGCAGCGCATCGGCGTCGCCTTCGAAGATGATGCAAGCCGTCGCGCAGCATGATGAACTCGGCCTGACGCTCCTTCTCGCGGCGTCGCCGGCACGATCTCGCACCTTGCCGTCTGGCGCCGCGCTGCGCCATGTGCTCGCGCGACGTAGAAGCGCGTCGCGCAGCTGGTGGGTGACGATGATCGAGCTGACGTTCTCGAGATCGCGCAGCTTGATCATCTCGTCGTCCACCGTCGTCGCCGTGATCGGATCGAGGCCGGTGGTCGCCTCGTCGTAGAGCATGATGCTCGGCTTGAACGCCATCGCGCGCGCGATCGCGACGCGGCGCCGCTGCCCGCCCGACAGCTCGGACGGCATCTTGTCGATGTGCTCGGCGAGGCCGATGAAGCCGAGCACCTCCTCGACGCGCTGGTCGATCTCCGCGAGCGGCATGTCGGTCTCTTCGTACAGCTTGTAGCCGACGTTCTCGCGCACGGTCAGCGAGTCGAACAGCGCGCCTTCCTGGAAAATCATGCCGAGATCGGCGCGCACCGGCATCAGCTCGAGCTCGTTGAGCTGATCGACGCGCTGACCGTTCACCCAGACGACGCCCGCGTCCGCCCGCAGCAGCCCGACGATGATCTTCAGCGACGGTCGACTTTCCCGGAGCCGCTGGCGCCGAGGATGATCTTCGTGTGGCCCTTGATCAGCGTGAAGCTGACGTCCTGCAGCACGACCTTCTCGTCGAACGCCAGCTGCACGTGATCGAACATCGACGACCGGCGCGCCGGTCTCGGACAGAATCTGTTTGGCGGTCTGCTGTTCGGTTGCGTATCCATCACGACGACCGCATCAGTACAGCAACGCAATCAAGATCTGCGTCACGAAGAAGTCGGCGGCGATCACCGCCACCGAGCCGGCGACGACCGAGACCGTCGTCGCCTTGCCGACGCCGTGCGGTGCCGCCGGTCGTGCGCGAGTCCGACGTGACAGGCGATGGTGACGATCAGGAAACCGAACACGAACGGCTTCGACAGCCCCATCCACACATCCTGGATGTAGAGGCCCTTGGTGATCGACGACCAGTAGAGTCCGGAGCTCACCTGCAACTGGTAGCGTGCGACCACCCAGCCGCCGAGGATGCCGATGAAGTCCGAGATGACCGTCAGCACCGGCGCCATGAAAATGCCGGCGAGCACGCGCGGCACGACGAGCTTGCGGATCGGATCGGTGCCGAGCGCACGCAGCGCGTTGATCTGATCCGTCACCACCATCGACCCGATCTCGGCCGCGATCCCCGATCCGATCCGGCCGGTCAGCATCAGCGCCGTCAGCACCGGTCCGAGCTCCTTGATCATCGACGCGCCGACCAGCCGGCCGACCACCGGCCGCGCGCCGAACTGGTCGAGCGTCAGCCCGCTCTGCGACGCCAGCGCCGCGCCGGTGAACAGACCGGCCAGCAGCACGACGGTCAGCGAGCCGACGCCGATCACATCGAACTGCTCGATGATGTCGTGGCGGTAGATCGGCCGCGTGAACGATGCCGTGGAACGCCGCGCCGGTCAGGCGCACGTATTCCTGGACTTCGAGGGCCGCGTGCTTGCAGCCAGCGTTCGATCGAGCGAGAACACGCGGCGATCAGGCCCTCCGCACCGTCAGGCGAGGCTCAGCTCGGGGTTGCGCAGCCGCTTGATCTCGTCGCGCAGCGACGCCGCCTTCTCGAAGTCGAGGTTCGCGGCGGCCGCGCTTCATCTCGCCCTGCAGCGACGCGACGTAGGCGTCGAGCTGCTGCTGGTTGTGGAACCGCTCGGTGCCGTCGATGCGTGGCGGCCGGCGTCATGTAGTCGCGCTCGTAGACGCTCGACATCACCTCGTCGATCGGCTTGACGATCGACTGCGGCGTGATGCCGTGCTCGACGTTGTAGGCTTCCTGGATCGCGCGCCGCCGCTCGGTCTCGCTGATCGCGGTCCGCATCGACGTCGGTCACCGTCGTCGGCGTACATGATGACCCGGCCGTTGACGTTGCGCGCCGCGCGGCCGGACGTCTGGATCAGCGAGCCGCGCCGAGCGCAGGAAGCCTTCCTTGTCGGCGTCGAGAATCGCCACCAGCGACACTTCGGGCAGGTCGAGCCCTTCGCGCAGCAGGTTGATGCCGACGAGCACGTCGAACTCGCCGCGGCGCAGGTCGCGCAGAATCTGGACGCGCTCGAGCGTCTCGATGTCGGAGTGCAGGTAGCGGACGCTTGACGCCGAGCTCCTGATAGTACTGCGTCAGGTCCTCCGCCATCCGCTTGGTGAGCGTCGTCACCAGCACGCGCTCGCCGCGCGCCACGCGCGCGCGGATCTCCTGCGAGCAGGTCGTCCACCTGCCCTTTCACCGGGCGGACGTCGATCGGCGGATCGATCAGGCCGGTCGGCCGGATGATCTGCTCGACGACGACGCCCTGCGATTTGGCGAGCTCGTACGGGCCCGGCGTCGCGGAGACGAAGACGACCTGCCGGACGCGCTGCTTCCCATTCCTCGAAGTTCAGCGGCCGGTTGTCGAGCGCCGACGGCAGCCGGAAGCCGTAGGCGACGAGCACTTCCTTGCGCGATCGGTCGCCGAAATACATGCCGCGAACCTGCGGCACGGTCTGATGGCTTTCGTCGACGATGAGCAGCGAGTCGTTCGGCAGGTAGTCGAGCAGCGTCGGCGGCGGCTCGCCCGGCTGCGCGGCCGGTGAGGTGCCGCGCGTAGTTCTCGATGCCGTGGCAGTAGCCGATCTCGCTGAATCATCTCGAGGTCGAACATCGTGCGCTGGTGCAGCCGCTGCGCCTCGAGCAGCCGCCCTTCCGACTCGAGCATCGCCGCGCCGCCACGCCGAGCTCTTCCTTGATCGTCTCGACGGCGCGCCTGCGTCCGCTCGCGCGGCGCCACGAAGTGCGACTTCGGGTAGACCGCGATCTTGTCGTGCCTGCGCAGCGTCTTGCCGGTCAGCGGATCGAACGACGCCAGCTCGTCGACCTCGTCGCCGAACAGCTCGATGCGCAGCCCCTGCTCTTCGTACGACGGGATACACCTCGATGACGTCGCCGCGGACGCGGAAGGTGCCGCGGCCGAAGTCGTGATCGTTGCGCTCGTACTGAATCTCGACGAGCTTGCGCAGGATCTCTTCGCGCTCGATCCGCTGGCCGCGCTCGAGCGGCAGCAGCATCCCGTAGTAGCGCCTCCGGCGAGCCGAGGCCGTAGATGCACGAGACGCTGGCGACGATGATGACGTCGCGCCGCTCGAAGAGCGACCGCGTCGCCGACAGCCGCATGCGATCGATCTCGTCGTTGATCGTCGCTTCCTTCTCGATGTACGAGTCGGTCGCCGGGACGTAGGCTTCCGGCTGGTAGTAGTCGTAGTAGCTGACGAAATACTCGACGGCGTTGTCGGGAAAGAAGCGGCGGAATTCCTGGAAGAGCTGCGCCGCCAGCGTCTTGTTGTGGACCATCACCAGCGTCGGACGGTTCACCCGCGCGATGGTCTGCGCCATCGTGAACGTCTTGCCCGATCCGGTGACGCCGAGCAGCACCTGGTGCTTGTCGCCGCGCTCGAGCCCGTCGACGAGCTCGCCAATCGCGCGCTGCCTGGTCGCCGGCGAGCGAGAAATCGGAGACGAGGTTGAAGCGGTCGTAGACGGACGGCATACGAACCGTCAATCGTACTACGGGGAAGTCGGGATTCGGGATTTGGGGCTCGGGATTCGGGCAATTCAGATCCCAAATCCCAATCAATCCCGAATCCCTGTCTTTGCCACCTTCGGGCCCGCTGCATCTTCGTGACGTCGTAGTGCGACAGCAACTCGGGCGGCGCGAAGCCCGGCGGGATGTGGCTGACTCGTCAGTTTACGGCTTCTTGTAGGGTCCGAAGTAGCCCTTGCGCGAGCGGACGCGGAGGTCGCGACCGTCCTTGCGAACCACTTTGATCTCGACCTTCCGCCACCCGCCGTCGGTCTTCTCGTTGCTCGACAGGTAGCCGATCGTGTACTGCGCGCGGATCTGCGCGACCACCTTGTCGTAGACGCTGTCGAGATCCCTGACCACGGTCGGGAAGAACGCCTGGCCGCCGGTGATTTCGGCCATCTGCTGCAGCTTCATGCGCTGGTCGGTACGGATCGACGGCGGCTGGTGTTCGAGCAGACCGATTGAATAGACCGTCACGTCCGACGCTTTCAGGAGATCGGTCAGCTCGTGGAACGGAATCGCGCTGCGCGTATCGCCGCCGTCGGTGTACAGGAGCATGACCTTACGCCCGTCCTGCCCGGCCGCACCGTCGAGGTAGACGCCGATCGCATCGTAGAGGGCGGTGAAGCCGCTCGCCTTCTTCTGGCGGATCCGCTCGACGAGGCGCGCGAACTCGTTCTGACTGTAGCGGGCGGCGCGCACTTCAGTGTCGAAGTCGACGACGGTGATGTCCACGGCGTCGAGCAGCCGGTTCAGAAACTTGATCGAGGCGGTCTTGGTGAAGGTCATGTCCTCGCCCATGCTCTCGCTGACGTCGAGGAGCACGCCGAGGTGCAACGCGGGGCCGGGATGGTCGTCGTCGACCACCTCGCCGGCGGCGAAGTAGCGGATCGTCTGCTTCTTCCCGTCCTCGTAGATCTCGAAATCCCCCGTCCATGAGGTCGGTGACGAGGTTGCTGCGCTTGTCGGCGATGGTCACACCGACGTTGACGAGGTCGATGCCGGACTTGAACACCGGCGCCTGCTGCCCCGCCGACACGCCGGCGCCGCCGAGCGCGACAGACAGCAGCGCCGCCAATCCAAAACCGCGGAGCGCCCTCACAAACGTGCACTCTACACCCGCGCGTGCCGCCCGAGCCATCCGGCGAAGCGTATAATCCGTCGTTGTGACCAGTAGCCCTTCAGTGGATACGGTCCCTCGCGGCGGAACTGCTTCGAACGCCTGGCGCACCGCTCCGTCGTCGCGGCGCGAAATCGGCGTCGAGGGCTCGTGGATACGGTCGACTAGATGCGCTGTTTAGCCGCCTGTCAGGACGAGCTGGTCATCAGGATGCTCGACGAGATCCTGCTGCCCGGCTTCGAGGTCGAGTTCATCGTCGAGAAGCCGGCCGCTCGCCCGGCGTCTGCACGAAGCGGGCGTCACGGTCGACGACCGGCGATCCGCGGCGCACGGAAACCTGGCTCAAGGCGGATCTCGGGCCGAGCACCTGCGTCATCATCGAAGACAACGGCCGGCGCAGTCCCAAGAAGATCCTCGAAGCGGTCCGCGACGCGGGCGGCACGCTCGTCTACGTCCTCGGCATCGGCACGACCGCCACCGGCAAGCGCGCCGACGAGTTTCACGACGAGTTTCCCGACGTCGTCGTATCTCTCGATGTCGGAGCTGTTCGGCGGACCGCTCGCTGACCGAGTTCAGCCGATCGCTGACGCGCGCGCGCGTGCAGCAGTACCAGCGCTACTTCAGCGACGCCGAGCGCGTGCTGATCATGCTGCACAACGACCCGGATCCCGACGCGATGGCGAGCGGCCTCGCGCTGCGCAACGTCCTGCGCCGCACCAAGACGACGGCGATCATCGGCGCGATCCAGGGCGTGACGCGGCCGGAGAACCTGCGGATGGTCAACCTGCTCGACATCCACGTCGAGCCGATCACGCCGCGAGTCGCTGCAAGGATACGACCGCATCGCGATGGTCGACGTCCAGCCGCACTACTTCGGCGGCCTGATCGATCGCGTCGACCTGGTCATCGATCACCATCCCGAGCAGCCCGGCTACACCGCCGTGTTCAAGGACATCCGCGCCGACTACGGATCGACGTCGACGATCCTCACCGAGCACCTGCGCGCCGTGGACGTCAACATCTCCGAGCGCACCGCGACGGCGATGCTCTACGCGATCAAGTCCGACACGCTGTTCTTCAACCGCGCAGACCAACCGCGTCGACCTCGAGGCGTTCTCGTATCCTCTATCCGCTCGCCGACGCGGCGCTGATCCGCAAGATGGAAGGCGCCGAAATCACGCTGCGAGCGGCTCGAGCTACGTGATGAAGGCGCACCGCGGCGGCACGCTGGCCGACCAGGTGTTCTGCGCGTTCCTCGGCCCGACGCCGCGCGAGGACTTCATCCCCTACGTCGCCGACTTCTTCCTGCAGCTCGAGGACGTCGAAGTGGACGGTCATCGCCGGCATCGTCAACGACTCGCTGGTGATCTCGGTGCGCAACCTCGGCTACACGAAGAACGCGGGCGAGTTCGTGCGCCGCTTCTTCGCCGACATCGGCAGCGCCGGCGGCCACCGCGCGATGGCGAAGGCCGTCGTCCCGATGCGCGCGTTCCGCGAGAAGTTCGGCGAGATGGCCGGCGACGACATCGGCGCTGCGCCTGCAGGCCTTCGTCCACGAGTTCCTGCAGCACGAGCCGACGCCCGACAAAAGCACGAAACACCCGCGTTGAAACCGTAGGCGGTTGCCGTTGTCGTGCCGTAACTCTCTCAGCCCAGCGCCTGATCCAGATCGGCAATCAGATCCGCGACGTCTTCGAGGCCGACCGAGAGCCGCAGCATCCCCTTCGTCACGCCCGGCGTCGCGCAGCTGGTCGTCGGTGTGTCCCCACTGCGACGTGAGCACCGGCATGCTGATCAGGCTCTCGACGCCGCCGAGGCTCGCGGCGCGCTTGATGACCTGCGAGCCGGTCGTAGAGCCGCTCGGCGCGATCGTAGCGGCCGTCGAGATCGAAGCAGACCATGCCGCCGAAGCCGCTCATCTGCCGCTGTCGCGATCGCGTGGTCGGGATGCGACGGCGAGGCCCGGATAATAGACCCGGCTGACACGCCGATCGCCGGCGAGGAATTCGGCCACCGCCTGCGCGTTCGCGTTGTGCCGCGCGACGCGCAGCGGCAGCGTCTTCAGGCCGCGGCCGAGCGCGTACGCCGGATGCGGATCCATCACCGTGCCGACCATCCGCCGCGCCTTCTCGATCGGCGCGACGAGCGCCGCCGCGCCCGGTCACGACGCCGCCGGTGACGTCGCTGTGGCCGTTCAGGTACTTCGTCGCGCTCTGCATCGCGAGATCGACGCCGAGCGCGCAGCGGCTGCTGATTGATCGGGCTGGCGAAGGTGTTGTCGATGATCGACAGCACGCCGCGCGCTCGGCACGCGGCGGCGATCGCGCTTGATGTCGACGCAGCGGAGCGTCGGGTTGATCGGCGACTCGAACCAGACGAGCGCGCGTCCGGTCGGTGAACAGGCGATCGGGTCGCGCGAGCTGCCTCGAGCGAGACGAATCGCGGCGTGATGCCGAACCGCGCGAGGACGTCCTGCAGCAGATGCAGCGTGCCGCCGTAGATTGCCGCGCTGCAGACCACCTCGTCGCCCGCCTTCAGATGCGCCATCAGGATCGTCGTCGTCGCGCCCTGCCCGCGACGAGAACGTCAGCGCAGCCTCGGCCCGATCGAGCGCGGCGAGCTTCTGCTCGACGGCTGACGACGGTCGGGTTCGTGTAGCGCGAGTAGAGATAGCTTCGACGATCGCCCTTCGTTGTAGTCGAGCGACTTCCTCGCGCGTGTCGAACACGAACGTCGTCGTTTCGTAGATCGGCGTGGTCAGCGGCACGGCGACGCCGCGGTCGGCTTCGCCGGCATGAATCAGCTCGGTCGCTGGCCCTCGCATACGCTCCTCGCTCGACTTCAGACTTCATGACTTCAGACTTGACTCTTGACCAATCTGCTCACCCGACTGGCGCCGACGACCGGCTCGATGAACTGATGGTACGCGTCCTCGTAGCCGCGGCTCATCAGCTCGGCGAGCGACTGGCGCCGATGCGAGCGGTCGTCGTAGCCGCCCGCCGAAGTCGAACGGCCCGACCGGCGTTGTGCGCCGGCCGGATCGTGAAGATCCGCACGCCGGCCGTCGTCGTCGTCGCATCGCGCAGCGACGGCGGCCTCGGCCGACGTGCAGGTACTCGCCGAGCCGGCCGCGACGCGTCGAGTCGCGCGGCGGCCAGGGCGTGCGGGCCGGGCGATTCCGGCGCCGCGGACACGAGCACGATCTGCTCGACGCCGCAGATCGATCAGCTCGTCGACGAGGCGAATCAGGCTGGCCGGACGATCGCACGAGCCGGTGCGTCTCGCCGCGCCAGTAGCCGTCGGGCGCGAAACGTCATCGTAGTGCCACTCGGTCGCCAGCGGCACGGTCAACGCCGCCGCCACGGCATCGGCAGATGTGATCGCGCGCGACACCGGCGAGGTCGAACACTTCCGCCCGCCGCGCGTCGGCCGCGTCGATCGTCGGACGACGAATCAGGTCGCGACGGCGATGCTCGGAGACCAGCGCGAAAATCAGATCGCGGTGCGCATCGACGTCGTGGACGACGATGCAGCAGCTCGCGGAACCCGGCTGGCCGAGATTCTCCGACAGCATCTCGGTATAGCGGCGGCCGAGGTCCATGCGAGCGGCGGCGACTTCAGCTGCGCCGCGCCGCGGACCAGGTCCCACATCGATGCGCCAGCAGTGATTCGACCGCGGCTGCGCGCCGACAGCGGCGCGCGCAGCACGCGCCACCAGAACGCACCGCGCGACGGCCGTCCGCGATGCCGATCCAGCCGTCGACCGCGCGCGACCAGCGCGGCGCCGCCGAGGCACGAGCAGCACCAGCCGCGGCAGCCACGTCGGCAGCGCCGTCGGCGCAAACGCCGACTGCGCGGCACGCGACGTAGGCGTGACCAGGCTCGGCAGGCCGGACGACGCCGACCATCTTCAGCACGGAAATCGATCGGAAACACGACCAGGCCGAGCGCGACCGCGGCAATCGGCAGTGCGACGATCGCGACGGCGATGACGATCGCGCCACGACACGTCACGCGGGATCGGCCGCCATCCGATACAGCGAGTGCGACCGCCGGCGCGCGCCAGAAGCCCTTCTCGTCCCAGAGCCGCTGCGCGCCGTCGACGGCGGCGAACAACGCGCCGACGACGCCGATGCCGCGGCCGGCGACGATGTCGAGCTTGACGCCGGCCTCGTGGAGCGCGCGCAGCACGCCGGCGTGATAGGCGCCGGCGGTGCCGGTGCCGGTCAGGACGAGCGCGGTGCGGCGTTGAGGTGAGTAGGGTTCGGCAATGCCGGGCGGCGTGGTCGGGCCGGAACGTCATCCCGCGGCTTCGTCGTGAATCGTCGAGCAGCTTGACGATCTCGAACTCGCGCGTCCCGCCTGGTGTGGCCACCTTCACGGTGTCGCCCGCCTCCTTGTTCAGGAAGCGCGCGGCCGATCGGCGACGTGGTCGAGATCAGCCCTTTCGCCGCGTCGGCGTCCTCGGGCATGACGAGCTGAAAGACCAGCTTCTCGCCGTTGCCTTCGATGACGTGGACCGTGGAGCCGAAGCCGGCGCGATCCTCGGGAATGCGGTCGACGTTGATGAGCGCGATCTCCGACGACGCGCTTCTGCAGCATGCTGATCCGCGCCTCGACCAGCCGCTGCCGCTCCTTCGCGGCCGCATACTCCGCGTTCTCGCGCAGGTCGCCCAGCTCGCGCGCGCGCTTGATCTCCTTCGGCAGCTCGAGCTTCAGCTCGTGGTTCGAGCGTCTGAATCTCGTCCTCGAACTTCTTGATCAGGCGATCCTTCATCGACTCGGCCATCGCAGGCGAAATACATGCCACAGTGCTATTCTGCGTCTGCTGCGACGCCGTTCTCGATGACACGCGATGCTGCGGCTGCGCGCGTGTCAGGCGAGCGAGGAAAGGGCACCGCGAGCAATCCAGAGCAAATGCCCGGCAAAACGATCACGCAGCCGACAGAATCCGCTCGTGGCCCGCTACCGCGCCGCCGCGCGCGGCGAGACGCCGGGCGTGCTGCTGCTCGACGGCGCGCATCTCGTCGCGGAGGCGCTCGCGGCGGGCGTCGCGATCCGCCACGTCGCCGTGACAACCGACGCCCTGAAGATCACCGAGATCGGATCGCTCGTCGACACCTGACGCGATCGAAGGCGGACGTCGTCGCCGTCTCGGCGCCGGTCATGGACGCGCTCAGTCCGGTGCGCTCGTCGAGCACGATCGTCGCGCTGGCCGATCGACCCGAGGTGTCAGACGCGCGCTGTACGGCGCCACGCCGCGCTCGTCGTGATCGCGATCGACGTGCAGGATCCGGGCAACCTCGGCGCGATCGTCCGCGTCGCCGAAGCGGGCGGCGCGACCGGCGTCATCGCCGCCGGCGCGTCCGCCGAACCCGTTCGGCTGGAAAGCGCTGCGCGGCTCGATGGGCAGCGCGCTTGCGGCTGCCGGTCGATCGCGACGGCCGGATGCGGATCGCGCCGTCGCCGACGCGCGGCGGCACGCGGCTGCCGCATCGTTGCGACCGCGTTCCGCGAGGCGGCCGGCCGCGTGTTCGACGCCGATCTGCCGCGGCCGCGTGGCGATCCTGATCGGCGGCGAAGGACCCGGACTGCCGCCGATCGCTCGTCGACGCGCGCCGACGAACGCGTGACGATTCCGATGCAGGCGCCGGTCGAATCGCTGAACGCGGCGGTGACCGCCGCGCTGATCGTGCATGCGAAGCCGCGCCGTGCGAGCGGCTAACGTCGCGACGTAGAGACATGGAGTCATGGAGGTCAGATACTGGTTTCGAGCACGTCCTGACTTCCGTAGCGTCCGAACTGCGTGAATCACCGACATATGGACCGCTGTTCCCAGACGAACCGTCGCGCGGCAAACCGCGCACCGCTCGCCGCTCGCCGAGCGGATGCGGCCGCGCACGTTCGACGAGTTCGTCGGCCAGCAGGAGCTGCTCGCGCCGGGCAAGCCGCTGCGCGAAGCGATCGAGCGCGATCTGCTGCAGTCGATCATCCTGTGGGGTCCGCCGGGCACCGGCAAGACGACGCTGGCGCGGATCATCGCCGACACGACGCAAGGCGCGGTTCGTCGTCGTTCAGCGCGGTGCTCGCCGGGCATCAAGGAAATCCGCGACGTGATGGCGGACGCCGAGCGTCTCGCGCAGACGACCGGCCGCCGGACGATCGTCTTCATCGACGAGATCCACCGCTTCAACAAGGCGCAGCAGGACGCGTTCCTGCCGCGCGTCGAAGCCGGCGACATCGTGCTCATCGGCGCGACGACCGAGAACCCGTCGTTCGAGGTGAACGCGGCGCTGCTGTCGCGGTCGAAGGTGTTCGTGCTGCGCGGGCTGACCGACCGAGGAGGTCGCGGCGATCCTGCAGCGCGCGCTGACCGACGCCGAGCGCGGGCTCGGCGCGCGAGTCGCGTCGCGATCGACGACGACGCGCTGCGCGCGATCGCGATGCTACGCGAACGGCGATGCGCGCGTCGGCGCTGAACCTGCTCGAGCTGAGCGTCGCGCGCCGCGCCGATCGTCGACGGCGACGCGCCGCGTCGACGTCGAGCGCGTCGAGCAGGCGATCCAGCGCCGCGCGCTGCTCTACGACAAGTCGGGCGAAGAGCACTACAACCTGATCTCGGCGCTGCACAAGTCGATGCGCAACAGCGATCCCGACGCCGTCGGTCTACTGGCTCGCGCGGATGGTCGAAGCCGGCGAGGATCCGCTGTACATCGCGCGCCGGCTGGTGCGCTTCGCGTCCGAGGACATCGGCAACGCCGATCCGCAGGCGCTGACCGTCGCCGTCGCGGCGAAGGACGCGGTGCACTTCATCGGCATGCCGGAAGGCAACACGGCGCTGGCGCAGGCCGCGATCTATCTCGCCACCGCGCCGAAGAGCAACGCCGTCTACGAGGCCTACAGCCAGCGCCGCCGAGGACGCGCACCGCGACGTCGCGCAGCCGGTGCCGCTGCACCTGCGCAACGCGCCGACCAAGCTGATGAAGGATCTCGACTACGGCAAGGGCTACAGATACGCGCACAACGAGGCCGACGCGGTCGCCGACATGTCGTGCCTGCCGCCCGCGCTCGAGGGCCGCAAGTACTACGAGCCGACGGAGCGCGGCTTCGAAAAGGAAATCAAACGCCGGCTCGATGGCTGGGCCGAGATCAAAACGGAGGAAAGAGGCTTGATCAAGCACGAAAGGATCGTCTGAACAGCTCCTCGATGGCGCTTCTTACCGTTCGCGTGAATCGTTCCGCGTCCCGGTGCCCGTGAAATGCGCGTGGGCGATCAGCGGTCCGCTCGTCGAGCTGCGCTTCTCCCAGTCCTCGCCGGTCCAGGTGAACCAGCCGTTCTTGTCCTGATCGAAGACGTGCAGCGGCTTGTTGCACAGCTTCGCGAACTCGGCGCCCCAGCCCGTTCCGCCGCGCACCGTGCCGTCGTCGAGGATCGTGCCGATGACGTAGATCTCCTGGCCGCTGTTGACCTGATACCAGATGCGTCTGAAGCGACTTTGCGGATCGTCGGCGCATCGGTGTAGCGCCGGTGCATGAGCCGCGAGACATACGCGAGGCTGACGTCGCCGGTCTGCAGCTCCTCGTGGTTCAGGACGCGCACGCCGCGGTGCCGGTCGATCTTGTGGCCGTCGAACGTGAAGTTGACTTCCTCGATGCCGTGGCGCTCGGCGCAGGCGCCGAATGCGCGCCTCCGCGCCCGGCGCCCCGCCGCTGAACAGAATGGCATCACCTGAGTTCATTTGTGTCGCTCCATGCGGTCTGCGATCATAGCATCCGACATGGACACTCCGGGATCCAGCGGGCGGCGTTACCGGGCCGGCGAGTCGATCGAGGACTTCTGCCGCGCGTGCAAGACCGACCGCATGCACACGGTCGTCGCCGCCGACGCGGACGGCCAGCCGATGCGTGCGTCGACTGCGGCTTCTGCCACAGCGAGCACAACTACTGCGCGGCGGCCCCCGCGTCGCGACGAGCGGTGGCGGCGGGGCGCGCCGGAACGGGCGCGTTACGAGCGGGCGGCGACCGCCGCGAGGAGCCGCGTCCTGCTGCTCCAGCCGCGCCAGCGCCGCGCGGTCCGACAGCAATACGTAACTGAACGAAGTACAC
>ERZ1370068.2667-contig-1803_pt1 | contig 15099 bp, 25 predicted proteins | sample MGYA00561227_ERZ1370068 | MGnify/ENA primary metagenome ERZ1370068 (study PRJEB38410, sample SAMEA6850437) | metagenome | study: Metagenomic assessment of the ecological functions of the soil: analysis of the soil microbiota associated with the...
CCGGTGACGGAAGACCATCGTCAGGCTGATGCCATCGACGCGCGAGATGGTAGTCCATCCCGAGCGTCGGCACCCACGGCACGCGCACGATCGTGTTGAAGTGCGCAAGATCGACAATCGACGTCTGGAACGAACGCGATGCCAGGTCCACCGACCAAACCCGCGACGGTGGTCGACTAGCGCGATCCAACGCGCGAAAAGCGCGCGGCAAGAACAGCAGCATAACCGCTCCCGCAAACGTGATGTAAATCGTCCAGGCGATCATCGCAGCGTTTGCGCACTCGATAGCGCGGCGTCTTTCTCGCGCACATGAAATCCGATTTCACGCCGCGGGCTTTTCCGGCGGAGCCATCAACTGCCGGATCGCTTCGAGGATCGCGGCGATTTCTTCGTCATGTTTGCCGACGCGCTTTTCGAGTTCGTAAAATTTCCGCGCCAGCTCGCGATTGTGTCTCGAGCATCTCGCGCAGCTTCACAAACGCGCGCATGATGGCGATGTTCACTCTTACACCGCGCGCTCGCTGTTCAACACGCTCGACAGCATTGCTACGCCCTGCTCGGTGAATGCGCAGTGGCATGACGCCGCCGCCGCTCCCGGCCCTTTGATATTCCAAATTGGAATATCAAACGCTCGCGCCTCTTCGGCGGAGAGTTGAAACATGAAGTCGGATGGGAAACCGACTCCGATTACGGTTGACTGCCTTGTTTAGATTCCTAGTGGTTACGCCGTAGAGTCGCAGCCAGGTCGGAATCGAAAGCATCGCCTTCTGTCCGCGGAAATACGAACGAATCCGTCTGACGCGATTCGCTCTCGAATCGGGAATGATCTCACTTTGCTCATTCGACGTGAGCGTCGTCAGGCAAACAAGCCGCGCCATCTGAACGACGGTTGTGTTGAAGATGTTGAAGACGAACTGCGGCGCGATGCCGATCGCGAACATGAGCAGCGTGACGGGAACGACGACGCAGCTTTTCGCTTCGCTCGAAGATCGGGAAACGCGCTGCAACTTTCCGTCAGCGGACCGCTGAAGAGCGCTTGCATCGCGCGCATGAAGACGATGGCCGTGACGAGAAGACCGAGCACCGCAACCGCAGTGAACGACGCCGCGACCGCGAATGAACCTTTGAAGATCAGAAATTCGCCAATGAATCCGTTTAGTCCCGGCAGGCCGAGCGGACGAAAACATGGCGACGCTCATCCAGCCGCAGAGCAAAGGCGTCCGTTGCATCAGTCCGCCGAAGTCGTCGATGCCGCGAAGCCCGCGCCGTTGCTCGAGCAACCCGACGTAGTAGAACAACGCGGCGGCGGTGATGCCGTGGTTGAAAATTTGCATGAACACGCCACTCAACGCCGCCTGCATCTCGATCGCTGGTCGCGTCGTCGTGGCTGTCACGGCGAAGAGACCGAGCATGCAGTAGCCGAGATGGTTGATCGAAAGATACGCAACCATCCGTTTCAAATCGGACTGGGCCCACGCGGCCAGCGACGCGAAGACGATCGAGCAGACCGCCAGTCCGAGCAGCCATGGAGCGAGGATTTTGATTTCGTTCGGGAAAAGCGGAAGCAGCAGGCGCACGAAACCGTAAACGCCCATCTTCGAGAGCACGCCGGTCAACACCATCGAGACGCCGGTGGGCGCGGTCTCGTAAGCGTCGGGCAGCCAGGTGTGAAACGGAAACAGCGGCACTTTCACTGCGAGTCCGAGAAAGATTCCGGCGAAGGCGAGCCACGCGAGCTTGCCGGTGAGCAATCCGTGTCTTTCCGAGATCGGCGAGCGCGGCGAAATCGAACGATGCCTTTCGCGAAATAAATTCCGAGAAACGACAGCAGCATCGCCACGCTGCCGAGGAAAGTGTAAACGAAAAACTTTGTCGCGGCGCGGTCGCGGTTTTCGCCGCCCCAGATTTTGATGAGCAGGAACGCGGGAATGAGGCTCATCTCGTAGAACAAGAACCAGAGAACAAAATTCTGCGCGGTGAATGTGCCGTAGAGCGCGGATTGCATCAGCAACATCAGCGCGCAGAAACCGCGACCTCATGCGTTGGGCGAAGAAACGCGAACGGAATGATGAGCGACGTCAGCAAGACGAGCAGCAAACTCAAGCCGTCGACGCCGACGAGATATTCGGCGCCGATCGCGGGAATCCAGGCGTGGCGCTCGACAATCTGAAGGCCGGCGGCGGCGGCGTCGAAGTTTCGCCACAACATAAAGGCATGAAGAGCCGAGATGACGTTGAATATCGAGGGCGATCCGGCGCGCGCGATTCGGTGTGCGGCCAAACGCAGACCGCAAGCGCCCCGAGTAGCGGAATGAAAATGAGCGCCGTAATCATGCCAGCCATGCGTAGAGGATGAGCAGCGCCAGCATGCCGATCGCGACGACGCCGAGATAAGTTTGGATTTGTCCCGAGTGCCACGCCGGACATCACACGGCCCGAGACCGCGCGTGCCGGCGGTGGTTTCATCGACTCCGGCGTTGATGCCGCGCTCGTCGAAGTTCGTGCTGAGAATTCCAAAAGCTGGCCCAGTCCGCCGAACGCGCGCACCAGACCATCCCAGAAATAGCGATCCATCCAGTCGGAGACGCGCGCGGCCGTTGCGCTCAAGGCGATGACAGTCCGCTCGTAAAGTTCGTCCAGCCACATTTTGTTTTCGAGAAAGCGAAACAAGGCGGGCTGCGCATGTTCGAGCGGATCCGTCTCGCCGCGATGTCGATCTTCCGCCGGCTTTGCCATACATGACGAAGCCGAGCCCGATGCCGGCAGCGACGAGCGCGAGCGAAACGAAAAGCATCGGCTGGATTAACAGCGCGATGTCAAAGTGCGCCGGCTTCGCCGGTGAGATAGCTGTGGAGCCACGGCCATGCAGGCGTGAGCACGACGCTGAAAACAATCGAGCAAGCCGCGAGCACGATCAGCGGCATGCGTCATCACGCGCGGAGCTTTCGTGCGCATGCTCCGAGGCGGTACGCGCGCCGGTTGCCAAAAAACGTAGATCATCTGCCGCGTCATGTAGAGCGCGGTCAGCACGACGCCGGCCAGCATCAGGTAATGCGGCACGTGCGACGCGCGGCCAATGCGCCGTGGCGTGCAGAATTTCCTCTTTCGTCCAGCCGCCGGAGAAGAAGAACGGCACACCGCTGAGGGTCATCATGCCGATGGCGTAGGTGAGAAACGTAACTGGCATGAGCCGATCGCAGGCCGCCCATTTTGCGAATGTCCTGTTCGTGGTGACAGCCGTGAATGACCGAGCCTGCGCCGAGGAACAAGAGCGCTTTGAAAAGCCGTGCGCGAGCAGGTGCATCATGCCGGCGGCGACACCGCCGACGCCGAGCGACACCATCATCAATCCCAACTGCGAGACGGTTGAGTAGGCGAGGATGCGTTTGATGTCGAATTGCGCGAGCGCGATGAGCGAAGCCATCAGCGCCGTGATTACGCCGATCCATACGACCACGGTGAGCGAGGGCGTCACGCCGTTGATCGCGCCAAACGAGAAAGAGCGGATAGACGCGCGCAACGAGAAACACGCCGGCGGCGACCATGCGTGGCGGCGTGGATCAGCGCGCTCACCGGCGTCGGGCCTTCCATCGCGTCGGGCAACCAGACGTGCAGCGGGAATTGTCCCGACTTGCCGACGGCGCCGCAGAAAATTAGCAGCGCGATGAAGGTCGCGCTGGCGCCGAGCGCAAGCGAGTCCGGCGCTTTCGAGGCAACCGTTTCCATCATCGTAAAAGAGCAGTGTGCCGCTGCCGCTGTAGAGCCAGAGAATGCCGAGAAAAATCCCATGTCGCCGATGCGCGTGGTGATGAATGCCTTTTTGCAGCGGCGGCTGCGCTCGGTCTTGTCAATCCAAAATCCGATCAGCAGATACGACGCGAGCCCGACCAGTTCCCAGCAGACGAAGAGAAGAAGCAGACTGTTCGCGATGACCACGCCGAGCATCGCGCCGGAGAAAAACGAAAGATACGCGAAGAACCGGGTGAAATTTTTGTCGTCGGCCATGTAGCCGACGCTGAAGACAAAAATGCAGAGCCCGACCAGCGTGATCATCACCAGCATCGCGGCGGCGAGCGGATCGAGCACCCAGCCGATGCGCAGCGCGTTCTCGCCGAAAGTGAACCAGGTGAAATTGTGAACAGCGCGGAAGCCGGGCGTTTGCAGCGTTACGGCAAAACGCCAGGATCGACAATGCGAGCGCAACGATCTGGCCGAAGATCGCGAGCGCGGCCGCTGCGCTGCGCCGCGACTTCGCGAGACTCAAGAATGATCAACGAAGCCGCGAGCGGCACCGCGGGAATCAGCCAGAGGTTGGTGACGATCCCGCGAGTCATCCTTTGAGCCGGTCGAGTTGATCGACGTTGGTTGTTCGATAGTGGCGGTAAACGGCGATGACCAGTGCGAGCCCGACGGCCGCTTCCGCGGCGGCGATCGCGATGGAAAAGATCGCGACCATTACGCCGGTGGGCGGATTGCGGATGCGAGCCGAAGCGCCAAAACGCGATGAAATTCAGGTTCGCGGCGGCGAGCATCATTTCAATTCCGATCAGAATGAAAATGGCGTGACGCCGGCTCAGCACGGCGAGCAGACCGATGGAGAACAATGCCGCGGAGACGATCAGAAAAAGTTGGAGAGTTGGAGTCATTGAGCGGTGAGATTACTCGTCGCGGCGTCAGCGCTTTTCCTCCATGACGAGGATGAGGGCGCCGATCAGCGCGGCGGTCAGTAGCAGTCCGACGCATTGCAGCGGCCAGACGTAATCGGTCATCAGCACGTCGCCGATTCGTTTCACGGTGAGCGGTTCGATTGGTGGAGCGGCGATGGCGAGGGTTTGCGTCTTAAGAATCGCCCAGAGCAAGCCGCCGAAGACCGCGACGGCTATGATCGCGCCGCCCCAGTTGAGGTCTGCCCGTGTCCTCGACGTCGCGTCGGGTCAGCAGAATCGTGAATACAATCAACACGGCGACCGCGCCGACGTAGACAAATACCTGCACCAACCCGACGAACTCCGCGCCGAGCAGAAAGAAAAAGGCCGCGACGCCGACAAACGTCACCGCGAAACTAAGCGCTGCGTGGATGAGCTTTCGAAGCGAGGCAGCTGCGAGCGCGGCCGCGAAGCGTGAGAATGGCGATGACGACAAAAGCGATGTTGTTCATTCGGCGAAGCGATAAGTGCGCGTGCGCAAATTTCTTTTGCGTGTCGATCAACCGATCGACAATGCGCAATATAAACAACTGCGATGACTGCTGAGCGACAAAAGCCATCCGGCCAGGCCGCGCCCCGCGTAATGCCACACTGCCGCGGCGACGATGCACGTGAACGCCATCGGCAACATGAATTTCCAGGCGAAGTTCATGATCTGATCGACGCGAGCGCGCGGCAATGTTCCGCGAATCCAGATATAGACGAAAAGCAGCGCTCCAAGCTTCGCGAAAAACCAGACATAGGACGGAATGAACCGCAGCGCCGCAATCGGCGGCTGCCAACCGCCTAGAAACAGCGTCACAGCCCAGTCCGCTAATGGCGAACATTCCAATGTATTCCGCCATGAAAAACGTGGCGTACTTAAAGCCCGAATATTCGGTCATGTGTCCGGCGACTATTTCCGATTCGCCTTCCGGGACATCGAACGGAGTGCGGTTCGATTCCACAAGACCCGAGACAAAAAACAAAATGAACGCGGCCGCGCCCCACGGCGTAACGACGAACCAGCGCGGCACGAACGCCAAAGGTGTAGCCATCCTGCGCCGCGACGATTCTATCGGGCGTGAGTGAGCCGACGACCATCACCACCGGAAGCACCGTGATAATGAGCGGCAGTTCGTAACTGATCATCTGTGCGATCGCGCGCATCGCGCCTAGCATCGAGAATTTATTGTTGCTTCCCCAGCCGGCCATGAAGACGGCGAGCTCGGTTGTCGATCCAACGGCGAAGAAAAACAGGATGCCGCCATCGATCGCGAACGGGGTCATGTTCCGGCCATAAGGAATCACGCCGAGCGCAAGGATCGCTGTCGCGGCGATCAAGATCGGCGCGAGAAAATGCACGATCTTGTCGGCGCGCACTGGCACGATGTCTTCCTTGATCAGCATCTTGATGCCGTCGGCGATCGGCTGAAAAAGTCCGAACGGCCCGACGCGATTTGGCCCGTAGCGATTTTGCATGCGCCCGAGAATTTTCCGCTCCAGCACGGAAATGAGCGCGAAGAGTGTGAGAAACACACCGAGCAGCGCGAAAATGTTGATGAGCGCTCGATGCGATCTGGACCACCCAATCCGGCGCACCCGCCAGCGGCGCGAGCAGCAGCTGTTTCGCGAGGATGAATATCTGATCAAGAAAATCACCGCTCATCTGTGATGAAGAAGAGCGATGAGCGATTGCTTAATCAAGGCAGAACGATTGCTGTTTTGCTTTGCGTGCTTTACTACATTTGAATGAAAATGACTCCGGCATGAGTGTGCATAGAACGTCGAAACTGCAGTCAGTGAGCTTTCACGCGAGCTTGCTGCCTTCCGGAAATGGTTTGCGGAATTTGATGAGGAGGCGTGGGACAAGCAATTTGAAGAAGACGTTGCTCCTGGGCGTTTGAATATCACGGAGAAGCGCTGTCCGATCTGCGAGAGTGGTCGCACGACTGCTCTGTGACCCACCGAGCGAGCGATCGACGAACGCAGATAGGGATGACGGCATGCGCTGGTGGAGCAAGCTCGCTCCGTTAACAAACTGATGGATTAGTGGCCCGCATGTCAATGACGCCCGAACCCGTATCTCTTCATCGTCATTTTTTGCGGCGTGGCGATCGGCTTTCCATTGATGCCGCTGGCGCTTGGCCTGGATGTGGCGACGATTCTTTCAGCCGCCAAAACCCGGGGCGGAAAAGAATGCGACTTACGAGTGCGGGGTCGAGTCAATTGGCGAGGCGCAAATCCAGTTCAGGTCGCAGTATTATCTTTACGCCATCATTTTTCTAATTTTCGACGTTGAAGCGATTTTTCTGGTGCCATTTGCGGTGGCTTTCACCGGATTGCCGGTCGGCGCGTTCATTGCCATCCTGGTTTTCCTGCTACTGCTGCTTGGAAGGACTCGTTTGGGCTTGGAGCAAAGGGTGTTTAGATTGGGTGCAAATGCGGAGAGCTTAAAAGATTAAAGAGAGTTACAATGTTAAAGGGGAGAACGAGCGGCAGGCGAGGGGTGAAACGTTTTAAAGTTAAAACATTAAAACGGAAGATGAGCGACCAAATCGACGAAGGGCTTCGCAGCGAGCTGCAAAGACAGGGGATCTGGGTGACGTCGATGCAGGAGCTTTACAACTGGGGCCGGAAGAACTCGATCTGGCCGCTGCAATTCGGACTGGCCTGTTGCGCGATCGAAATGATCGCAACAGCCGCGTCGCGCTACGACATCGCGCCGGTTCGGCGGCGAAGTCTTCCGACCGTCGCCGCGCCAGGCCGACCTGATGATCGTGGCCGGCACGGTGACCAAGAAAATGGCGCCGCAAATCGTGCGCCTCTACAACCAGATGCCCGATCCGAAATACGTCATCTCCATGGGCGCCTGCGCAATTTCCGGCGGACCATTCAAAGCAAGGTTACAATGTGCTCAAAGGAATCGACCGTTACATTCCAGTCGATGTTTACATTCCCGGTTGCCCGCCGCGGCCCGAAGCGCTGCTGCACGCGTTCATGGAATTACAGCGCAAGATCGACAATCAGAAACTGACCGGCGAAAAACAAGGCCGAGCACCTCGATGCCAGTGCAACCGAGCGAGTTTCCGGTGCCGGCGTTTGGCGCGACACGATTTGGAACCGCCAGCGAATCCGGACGTTTTTCAGCCACCCAGAATCGAGAGACAGAGTTAAAATGTTAAATGAGTTACAACGTTAAAAAGGGAAAGCACGGGAGCGGAAGGCCAGCGGGATAAGTTTCGCACGTTTGAAGATCTTGGAAGTCTATCAGGTTGCTAGGGAGTTTCGGAAGAAGATGTATGGGGTGACACGACGGTTGCCCGATTTCGAGAAGTTTGACTCGCAGAGCCAGATTCGGCGAGCGGCAGTGTCACTGACCAACAACATGGCCGAAGGGTCACGGACGGTATCACTTACGCCGGATCAGGTCCGATTTATTCTGCAGCTCGCGCGGTTCGCTGCAAGAACTGCGTGGACGACCTCAACGTCTGCGATGACGAAAAGTATCATTCGAGACGGCGACAAAGTAGCCGAAGCTGAAAGAGCGAAGCCTGGACGGGCTGTAGGCCTGATCAACGGCTATCTTCACTACCTGCGCGATCGCAGGGACGGATGATCGCTCAATTGTCCGTGAGGACGCTCGTACTCCTCAGGGACGACGATGAGGCATTGGCGCTTCTCGATGAAGCGTTGAGCTCAGCGACCCCGTTTTAACAATTTAACTCTTTTAACGATTCAACGATGGAATCGCTGCCAGAGATCAAAGCGCGCACAGAAGCGGCCATGCCCGGTGCGAAGATCGACATCGTCCCGAATCCGGGGCCGGCGAATCAGCCATCGCTTTTGCTCGACAACGAACACGCGGCCGAGCTGTTGCGCGGTTTCTGCGCGACGATCCTACGCTGCGTCTTGATTTCTGTTCGAACGCGACCGGCGTCGATTGGCTCGATCGCACGGTGAAGAAAACGGTGAAGGTGAAGAAGGTGGTCGACGGCGTTGAAAAAGAAGTCGATGAAACGACGGAAGAATTCTTCCCCGGTTATCTCGAAGCGGTCTATCACCTCTATTCGATGACGCATAAAGCATGGTGCCGGTGATCATTCGGATGCGGACGGCGGATCGCGCAGAGGGCGCGCGTTTGCCGTCGCTCACCCCGATCTATCGGAGCGCCGAATTTCAGGAGCGCGAAATCTTCGATCTCTACGGCGTTCGACTTCGACGGCCACCCGGATCTGCGGCGCATTCTGATGTGGGACGAGTTCGAGGATTATCCGATGCGCAAAGATTATCGCGAGCCGGACGATTACGAATACGAGCCGACGCCGCACGATGAGGTGCTGGAGAAGAGCGAAACAGCATTACACCGGGCGACCGCAGCTCGACGGCGCGGAAAATATCACGGCCCGACCGCAATGAGCGTGACCATCCAACACTCGAACCAGCCGAGCGCGCCTGCTCACGTCGATGGCTTCAAGACTCGACGGCGAGCTGCTCGAAGTTTCGATGGGGCCGCAGCATCCATCGACCCACGGTGTCTTTCCGCATGAACGTCGCGCTCGAAGGCGAGATCGTGCGCAAACTCAAACCGGTCTTCGGCTATCTGCATCGCAACCACGAGAAGATCGGCGAGAACACGAGCTACCTCGGCTCGATGCCTTACACCGACCGGCTCGATTACTTTTGCTCGATGACCAACAACTGGGCCTACGCGCTCAGTGTCGAGAAGCTCGCCGGCATCGAAGTTCCGGAGCGCGCCGAGTATCTGCGCGTCGATTCTGGCCGAGCTGACGCGACTTCAAAATCACGCGTCGCTCCTCGGATTTCTGCTGAGCGACATGGGCGCGTGGGGCACGCCGCTCATGTATGCGTTCCGCGAGCGCGAGAAGATTCTCGATCTCTTCGAATCGCTCTCCGGCTCGCGCATGATGTGCGATTACATGCGTTTCGGCGGCTGCCGAGTCGATGCGAGCGCCGGACTGGTTGAGCGCGCGCAAGAAGATCGTCGATGCGTTTCCCGCGATTTCTCGATGAATTCGAGAAACTGATTCGTCTCGAACGAAATCGTCATCGCCCGCACGCAGAGCGTCGGCAAACTTTCCGCCGAGCTCGCGATCAACGCCGGTATCACCGGCCCGATGCTCCGCGCCTGCGGCGTCAACTACGACGTCCGCAAAGTGGACGGTTACGGATTCTACCCGCGCTTCAAATTCCGGGTGCCGCTCGGCGAACACGGCGACTACTACGATCGGTTGATGATGCGCGCGCTCGAAATGCGCGAGAGCGTCGGAATCCTGAAACAAGCGTTCGAACAAATTCCCGCCGGTCCGATCATGAATCCGAAGGTGAAGATTCGCGCCTTTCGACCGCCGGTGGGCGAAGCGTACGGACGCATCGAAGCGCCCGAAGGGCGAGCTCGGGTTTCTATTTGATCAGCGACGGCGGCACGAATCCGTATCGTTACCGCGTGCGTCCGCCGAGTTTCATCAACCTGACGGTCCTGGAAGACCTTTGTCTCGGGCCACACCGTGGCCGATGTGATGGTAATCCTCGGCAGCGTGGATATCGTGATGGGAGAAGTGGATCGATGATCGGCACTGGGACATACTCAAAGGGAATGGCGGTCACGGCGCGGAACTTCGTCGGAAGTTATTTCGAGAAGGATCGCCTGATCACGGTGCAGTATCCGGAAGAGCGCGAGTCCGCTTGCCGGAGAACTACCGCAACTTTCCGTTCCTGATTTACGACAGCGACGATCCGCAGGCCGGGCTGCGCTGCGTGGCGTGCAAGATTTGCGAGAAGGAATGCCCGCCGCAGTGCATCTATATCGTTAAGAGCGAAGACAAGAAGCCCGATTACATGGGCAAGCCGCAGTTTTATCCGGCGGTCTTCGACATCGATATCTCGGTCTGCATGAGCTGCCAGATTTGCGTCGAGGTCTGTCCGTTTGAAGCGATCAAGATGGACAAGGTTTTCGAGCTAAGCCGGCGCGAACGATTCGACGCATTGCTCTTCCGCAAGGGCGAGCTGTCCAAATCGAACACTTACTATCACAGCATTTGTCCGACCGAGGCCGCTGAGGTCGATGCAAAACTGGCCGAAGCAGCCGAAGCGAAAAAGAAGAAGGTTTCGGTAGCAGCGCACTCTCGTGAGTGTTTGGTGCCGCCGGATGAAGCTCGCCGGTGAGGTAAGATGACGCGAACACCTCGTGCCACCAGCATTCATGATTCCTGCCACCGATCTCGCCGGCTATCTTCGGACTGCGCAGAAGGCGCTGATCTTCACCGGCGCCGGTATATTTCAATCCGGCAGCGGAATTCCCGATTTTCGCGGACCGCAATGGTGTGTGGACCCGACGTAAGCCAGTTCTATTATCAGGATTTCATGGCGTCGGAAGCCGCGCGAATCGAACATTGGGACTCATAAGCTTGAAGGATGGGATGCTTTTCGCGGAGCTCAGCCTAATGCCGTTCATCGTGCACTCTGTTGCAGGTTTGAGGAAGCGGAAAGCTCCTGTTGGTGGTGAAACGCAAAACATCGACGGGTTGCATGGACTCGCGGGCACCAGTCCGGATCGTTTGGTCGAACTTCATGGCACGAATTCGTTGGTTGAGTGCCAAAGCTGTCGCTGGCGCGGAGATCCTGAGCCGCACTTTGGAGTCTTTCCGCCTCAATCGCAAACCGCCGCTGTGCCGGTGCGGGTGGATTCTTGAAACAGGCAACAATCAGTTTTGGGCAAAGTCTCGATGCAACAGAAGTCCAGAACGCGCTCGGCGGGGAGGCCTGGAAGCCGACCTTGTCGGTGGCACTGGGATCTACCGTTGTCAGTGTATCCGGCCGCTTCATTTCCGCTAATGGCGGCGCAGCGGGGAGTTCCTTACATTATCGTTAATCAAGGAGCTTACCGAACACGATGATGAGCCATGTGTTTCCCTACGCATCGAGGGCGAAGTGGGCGAAATCTTTCCGGCGGCGGTTAAAGCTGCGCTGACGTAACTCTGAAAGGCTTGGCCTTGCCACCCGGCATATTAATTTTAGGTGCGATCGTAAGATCACTCGTCAGTCTGGCGAGATCGGTCTTGGCCTTGCCATTAGCCAAGGCCATCGCGGACATCACACCGTGGCACGTTTCACTGGGGCGAGCGAGGGTCGTAATTCCCTCGACTGCCGCCCCAAGCCCGAGGCTGCCCGCCCATCGCGTGCGAAGCGAAATCCACTCAAACCCGCCGCGAGATCGACACCTTTAACCAACGCAAGAAATTGAAAAGTCATTCCAGGAGATTCGGGTGAAGCAGCGTTTGCAATGCGCGACGCGTGCTGGCCGACGCCGTTTCATTTAGATCGCGCAGCGATTTCGCTCGCGAGCAGGCCGGTGATGAAATGATGTTGGTCGGTGAAACCGGCGAGACGCGAGGCCGTGCTCTTCGCCACTCTCGACGAAGCTCGTCCATTCCACATGCGCGGTGATGTCGATCTGACCGACGTTTTGCAACGGCGACGGCGCGCGACGGTGCTGCGAGAAACCGGCCAGGGTGCCGCGCGTTCGGTGCGGCGCGTAGTAATCCCCCGCCCATAGCCGTAATCCACAGAGAGCACAAAACCGCGAGTGAGCCTGGCCGAAAGTTCTTCGATCCAATCGAGAGCAGCGATATTTACCTCAGTCTGATATTCACATTCTGGCGGCGCAGGAATTTTCGTAAGCTGGTTTTGCAGCTTTGCGTTCGAGATTTCTCCTTCGACGAAGGCGAAGCCGTCGTTCGTTTCATTAACGTATTTCTCCGCCCACTTTGTCGGAGGACTGGGACGCTGCCCACATTTTCGTGAAATCAAATGCACTGGCATCGCATCGAGGAGTTCGTTGGAGAATTGAACACCGGAAAATGGTTCCAGCTCTGCCACTGATGGACGCCAATCGATTTTCTCGGAAAATTCCGCGAGTGTTTCCGCTTGTCGTTTTCGCAAAACCACAAACGGCTCGATTATCAAATAGCGCAGCGTGCCGAGAAAAATTTGGTGCGTCTTTTCGCAGGGCCTCGAGGACGTCCCGGGCAAAATCTCCATGATGCGCGCCTTGTTCCACGATGAAGAAATCATCCGGTCGCCCAAGCGCTTCCCACATCTCCTCAAATTGCGCGGCAAGCACTTTCCCAAAGAGTGGGCCCACACTGACGTTCGTGAAATAATCGCCGCGACGTCCGATCGCCGCTCGGCCAGAGCTGTAATAGCCGTGCTCCGGATGATAGAGCGCCTGCGTCATGAACCACGAGAATGGCATCGGGCCCCGCTCGCGAATCACTGCGCGGATGTATTCGATCAAAGCTGGTTCGCCGGTGTGCAATGCGACGTGAAAAGGGTTAAAGGTTAAATTGTGAAAAGGGGAATCACGCTTCAACGTTGAACGTTATAACCTTCCTGACCTACTAACCATCCGTCTCGTATGCCCGTTTCGTTTCTCCAGTTCGCGCCCATCGAGCGTTATCGCCCCGCTGGTTTGCCCGGCCGCTGTTTTATGTGCCGGCTGGAATCCTTCTGCTCTTGCTCATCGCCGTCGCCATCTACTTCTTTTATCTCTACTCTACGCTCCAGGCTCAAGCTGCCGCCTTCGACCTCACTCAGCTCGAGCAAATGGAATCGGCCGAGTGTCATTCTCGACCGGAACGACAAAATTTTCGGACAGATCTATGTCGAAAACCGGGAAACCATTGCCTACGATCAATTGCCGGCCGACTTAATCAACGCGGTCGTCGCGACAGAAGACAACAAGTTCTATCAGCACAGCGGCTACGATCTGCTCGGCATCGCCCGGGCCGCTCTGAAAAACGCCGCCGCCGGTCACGTCCGCCAGGGCGCAAGCACGATCACGCAACAGCTCGCGCGCAACAGTTTCGAACTGAAAGGCAAAACTCTGCGCCGGAAATTGCTCGAGATTCTTCTGGCCCGCCGCATCGAAGCGCAGTTTGGAAAACAGAAGATCATGGAGCTCTACCTGAACCGGGTTTATTTCGGCGGTGGACTCTACGGCGCCGAAGCAGCGGCTCGCGGCTATTTCGATAAGCCGGCGCGCGAGATGTCTCTGGCGGAAAGCGCGACGCTGGCCGGTCTGCTGAAAAGCCCGAATAAAGCTTTCTCCCTGGACGGATCGAGCTGCTTCTCGCGAAGCGCGCAATTTTGTGTGCTCAATCGCATGCGCGAGCTCGGTTTCATCGACGCCGTGAAATGGGAGAGCACGCAATCGGAACCGCTCGTCATTGGCAATCGTCAAAATGCTCGCGGCCAGAATTACGCGATCGACTACATCCGGCAGCAGGTGATTGCCACCGTCGGATGGGACGCGCGATGAGCGACGGCTTTCGCATTCACACCACGATCGACGCGACCCTGCAGAATATCGCGGAGAAATCGCTGCGCGCGCATCTGGACGAAGCCGAGCGTCATCCCGGCTACGATCATCAGACTTACGAGCAATATGCCGCGCTACTGCGAGATATTCGTCCGACCAACTCGTCGCCTAACGAGAAAAAACCTCCGCCACCGGAATATTTGCAGGGCGCGGTGATCGCGCTCGACAATTCCAGCGGCGGCATCGTTGCCACTCGTCGGTGGACGGGATTTTGAGCACAACGAGTTTGATCGCGCGCTCCAGGCGAAACGCCCACCAGGAACAGCGATGAAACCATTTGTTTACGCGGCAGCGTTCGAGAATGGACTTTTCCCGGGCTCGATTGTGGAAGACTCAGCGCTTGATAATCGCACGGTCATGATCGGCGGCACGACCGGAATTTTGGGTGAGTGGGGGACCGGAAAGGGAAGACAATCAATATGAAGGACCGATCACGGCGCGGGAAGCGCTCGCGAAATCGAAAAATGGCGCGAGCAGTTCGCATCGGCACAAGCGCCGGTCTCGATCGGGTGACAGAGATTTGTCGCGCCGCTGGGGTGCAGTCAAAACTGCGGCAATATCCATCCACCTTTTTGGGAAGCAGTGAGATGACGCCGGCCGAACTTTGTTTGGCCTACACGATTTTCCCGAATGGCGGATGGCGACCAGATTACGCCGCCATATTCTCGAACGCATCGAAGACAAAAACGGCAACATTGTTTGGCAGGCACCGCAGGACAAAAACAATCGAGACACGTGCTGAAACCGGCAATCGCCTACGAGGTAAACTCGTGCCTGATCGACGCGCTCAATTCGAGAACAGGCGAAGCCCGCCTCGACAAAATTCGGTCTCAAAAAATTTCCGGCGGCGAGGCAAAACCGGCACGGCCTATGATTTCACCGATGCGCTTTTTTGCCGGTTACGATAGCGCGCTGACTTGCGTGGTGTGGGCCGGATTTGATAAGCCGCAAAAATTTATCGCGGCGCATTCGGCAGCCAGATCGCGCTTCAGCAATACGTAACTGAACGAAGTAT
>ERZ1370068.1628-contig-11538_pt1 | contig 15092 bp, 21 predicted proteins | sample MGYA00561227_ERZ1370068 | MGnify/ENA primary metagenome ERZ1370068 (study PRJEB38410, sample SAMEA6850437) | metagenome | study: Metagenomic assessment of the ecological functions of the soil: analysis of the soil microbiota associated with the...
CGGTCGGATGGGCATGGGCGTGGTCGTCATGTCCGTGGGCGTGATCGTCGTGTGTCGCTGCGGTCGTTGCCATCGTGTAATCCTGCCTTGCAGTCCCTGTTGGAACCTCTTGCAGGTCCCGTCGCCCTTGTCCCTTTGCGGCTTGCGCGTAAGCGTCCCTGCCTTACTGCGCAGCCGTACCACACCGAGGCGATACGTGTTCGCCGGGTTGGTCGCAATATTTCTTCTTCGCGCCTCGACCCAGGTCGCGAATTCCTGGTCGCTGACCACCCGGACCGCGATCGGCATGAAGGCGTGGTCCTTGCCGCACAGTTCCGAGCACTGGCCGTAGAACATGCCGGTCTTGGTGGCCTTGAACCAGGTCTCGTTGAGGCGGCCGGGGATCGGAGGTCGATCTTGATGCCGAAGGCCGGCACCGCGAAGGCGTGGATCACGTCGGCGCCGGTGGTCTGGATCCGGATCACCTTGTTGACCGGCACTCACCATCTCGTTGTCGACGCCGAGCAGGCGCGGCTGCTTGTCCTGCGCCAGCAGCAGATCGAATTCGAACTTGCCGTTATCGGGATAGGAGTAGCTCCAGTACCACTGCTTGCCGGTGGCCTTTACGGTCAGGTCGGCCTTCGGGAATGTCGAGCTGCAGGAACAGCAGGCGGAACGACGGCACCGCGATGCCGACCAGGATCAGCACCGGGATCAGCGTCCAGGCCACTTCGATCAGCGTGTTGTGGGTGGTCCTGAGGGGACCGGGTTGGCCTTGGCGTTGAACTTGACCACCACGATGACCAGAAGCGCCAGCACGAACAGCGTGATCACGGTGATGAGCACGAACAGAAGGTTATGGAACCAGATGATGTATTCCATCACCGCGTCGCCGATTCCTGCAGCGTCATTCCCACGGCGCCGGCTGACCCGACTCGGCAAAAGCCGCCCCGCCGGCCGCGAGCGCCATGCCCGCCACCGTCAAACCCCAGCAATCGTCGGCCGATCCGGCCCATCGACATCTTCATGTCGCCGCGCTTCCCTGAATAAGTCCCCAAAGCATGCGCGCCGGATGGCCGACAATGCTGCACGATCCGCCCCAGACAAACGGCCTTGCCGGAGTACACCTTCGAAGTACCTGCAACAGCATGAACCACTCGGGGCCAGATCGTTAGAACGCGTCCAAATCCAGCCTCTCAAACCATAATTCGCAAGGCTCTCCGCAATGCAGTAGTAGGGCGCAGCGCGAGGCCGCTCGCCCGCTATTCGTCCGGATGTCGCATTTTCCCGTGAAATCAGGCAAAACCCGCCACTTTGCCTAGCCTCGGCGCGCTTGACAGCGGCGATTGCCGGATGTACGCACAGTGCAAGGCGTTCCACAGGAACATGATTCGCCGGCGTGCGGAACGGCGGACCGGCGCGGGATTCTGCGGCTAGGTGGCTTAGAGTCGGCCTTCGGACTCGCCTTCAAGGCGCCGTCATTGCGGTATCAGTCCAGGCGTTGTACCCGGCTTTTGCCGAGCCGGAAATTTCGCGGCGAGGCCGAGAAAAATCAGAGGATCGACCCGGATGGGGCGTTTGGAAACGATCATCAGGCAATGCGTCAGATGCGGCTTTGGCCTGGAACTGGCCCGCTGGCTGGCGGCCTGCTGGCCGCCGGCGCTCCTGCTCGGCCTGACCCAGGCGGCCAGCGCCCAAGGCGCGGTGCGCTCGGTCCATGGCGACTGGCAGATCCGCTGCGACACCCCGCCGGGCGCCCAGGCCGAGCAATGCGCCCTGATCCAGAGCGTGGTAGCCGAGGACCGCTCCAACGCCGGCCTCACCGTGATCGTGCTGAAGACCGCCGACCAGAAGAGCAAGCTGATGCGGGTGGTGGCGCCGCTTGGGCGTGCTGCTGCCCTCCGGCCTTGGCCTGAAGCTCGACAACCAGGACGTCGGCCGCGCCGGCTTTGTCCGCTGCCTGCCCAATGGCTGCGTGGCCGAAGTGGTGATGGACGACAAGCTGCTCGGCCAGCTGCGCACCGCCAAGACGGCGACTTTTATTATTTTCGAGACGCCCGAAGAGGGCATCGGGTTTCCGCTCAGCCTGAACGGGCTCGGCGAGGGGTATGACAAGCTGCCGTGAGGGTGGCTTGCCTCCTAGAACAGACATAGCCATCAAGACCACGTTTTCGTAGACGCCATCGACCCGGATGGCGTTACGCTGCAAGCCTTCGATCTCGAAGCCGACCTTCTTGTAGAGCGCGATCGCGCCGGCGTTGTTTTCCCGAACCGATCAGCTCGACCCGGTTGAGCCCGAAGGCCCGCGCCGCGGCGAGTGTCTGCCGGATCAAGCGATCGCCCAGCCCCTGCCGCCGGAATTGCGGCAACAGGCCCATGCCGAGAACGCCGACATGGGCATAAATCGGCCTTGGCTTGGGCACGACATCGCACCAGCCGACCAACTTCGCCGGCCGACACCGCGACCAGTTGCGGATAACCCTGCTCGATATTGTTGAGAACGAAGGCCCGCATCGATCTCAAGCGGCGGGGCTTCCAGAAACGCGAGATAGCGCCGCTCCCGCGCGACGAAATCGAGGGCTCGATGAAAGCTTTCGATATGGTCTTGCGTTATCGGAACAATTTCGACCGAAGCCATCGTCTCGGCAACGTGTTGATCCCGCCCCTCGCGGAACGGCCGAGAAACAACTATCTTGGATGCGCCCCTCCGACAACGGACTGATTTGATGACCAATCCTCGCCACGACCTCCCTTCTCGACCGCGCCAATCTCGACCGCGATGCCGTCCGCCGCGAGATCGCGCGGGGCTTGCGGGCGCCGACGATGGCGAGCTGTTTCTGGAATATGGCCAGACCGAAGCGCTGGTGTTCGACAATGGCCGGCTGAAGCAGGCGACCTACGACACCAGCCAGGGGTTTGGCCTGCGCGCGGTGAAGGACGATGCGGTCGGCTATGCGCATTCCTCCGACGTTTCGCTGCCGGCGCTGATCCGCGCGGCGGATGCGGTGGCGGCCGTGCGCGGCGGCTATAGCCGGGAATCGTTCGCCGCGGCGCCGGCGCATACCAATGTGCGGCTCTATGGCGACGACAATCCGCTGGATGCGCCGGGGTTCGAGGCCAAGGTAAAACTGCTGGCCGAGATCGACGCCTATGCTGCGCGACAAGGATCCGCGGGTGCGGCAGGCTTCCGATCAGCCTCGGCGCCACCTGGCAGGTGGTGGAAATCCTGCGCCCCGACGGCGAGAGCTATCGCGACATCCGCCCGCTGGTGCGGGTCAATATTTCGGTGGTCGCCGGCCAAGGCGACCGGCAGGAAAGCGGCAGCAAGGGTTATGGCGGCCGCGAAGGCTATGCGCGCTTCATCGAGACCAAGGCGTGGCGCGAGGCGGCCGACGGCGCCGATCCGCGAGGCGCTGGTCAATCTGGAATCGGTCCCGGCGCCTGCCGGCGAGATGGACGTGGTGCTCGGCGCCGGCTGGCCCGGCGTGATGCTGCATGAGGCGGTCGGCCACGGGCTGGAAGGCGATTTCAACCGCAAGCAGACCTCGGCCTTCGCAGGGCTGATGGGCCAGCAGGTCGCGGCCAAGGGCGTCACCGTGGTCGATGACGGCACCATGGCCGTCGCGGCGCGGTTCGCTCTCCATCGACGACGAGGGCACGCCGACCAACCGCACCGTGCTGATCGAGGACGGCATTCTGGTCGGCTACATGCAGGACCGCCAGAACGCGCGGCTGATGAACATGAAGCCGACCGGCAACGGCCGCCGGCAGAGCTACGCCCACGTGCCGATGCCGCGCATGACCAACACCTACATGCTGGCGGGCCAGCCGCGACCCGGCGGAAATCCTCGCCTCGGTGAAGAACGGCATCTATGCCGCGAATTTCGGCGGCGGCCAGGTCGACATCACCTCGGGCAAATATGTGTTCCAGTGCACCGAGGCCTACAAGATCGAGAACGGCAAGCTCGGCGCGCCGCTCAAGGGCGCGATGCTGATCGGCAACGGCCCGACCGACCTGCATCGGATCACCATGGTCGGCAACGATCTCGCGCTCGATACCGGCATCGGCACCTGCGGCAAGAACGGCCAGGGCGTGCCGGTCGGCGTCGGCCAGCCGACGCTGCGGATGGAAAAGATCACGGTGGGAGGAACGGGCTAGTGAGCGAGCAGAAAGCAGAAGCAATCGTCGGCCGCCAAGCCGTCGAGCTGGCGCGCGCAGGCCGTGCAGCTTGCCGCGATCGTCGGCCGTCGTGTTCGTCGCCAAGGGCGCGATCGCCGAGCCGTTTTATGTGCCGTCCGGTTCGATGGAGCCGACGCTTCTGATCGGCGACGCGCTGGTGGCGTCGAAATTTCCTTATGGCTACGGCGCGGCGTCGCTGCCGATCCAGATCACGCTGCCGGAAACCCGGCCGCCTGTTCGGCGACACGCCCAAGCGCGGCGACGTCGTCGTGTTCCGCTGGCCCGGCGACCGCTCGCAGGCCTGGGTCAAGCGCGTGGTGGGATTGCCGGGCGACCGCATCCAGTTGCGGCAGGGCCAGCTCTTCATCAACGACCACGCCGCGGCGCTGAAGCCGGATGGCACAGGCGAGGCCGAAGACGATCGCGGCAGCACCGAGCGGGCCTACCGCTTCGTCGAGACGCTGCCGAACGGCGTCAACCATGCGATCTTCAAGATGCGCGACAATGGCCGGCTCGACAACACGCCCGAGGTGACGGTGCCGCCCGGACAAGCTGTTCGTGCTCGGCGACAACAGGGACAATTCCGCCGACAGCCGCGTCGCCGTGCGCGACGGCGGCGTGGGCCTGCTGCCGATCGACAATCTGATCGGCCGCGCGGACGCCGTGGTCGGCTCGTGGGATCTGGGCATGCGCAGCCAGCCGGTGTGGACCTGGCTGTCGGGTTTTCGGCTGGCGCGGTTTTTTACCTCGGTGCAGTGAAGGACCGTCATGGCCGAGGATGGGCGCAGCGCCGTTCGCGCCGTGCCGACCATGACGTCGTCTGCGGGCTACGCCGCTGATGCGCGGCTGCGCTCATTCGGTGCATGACGGGTGACGGCGCTACCACATGACCTTCGACGACGTCACGAAAATTCGCGCTGGCCTGGCCCGAGGTCGAGGACGGCACCTCCTACGGCACGCCGGCACTAAAGGTGCGCAAGAAGCTGCTGGCGCGGCTGAAGGAAGACGGCGACAGCCTGGTGATGCCGGGCGTGCCGCAAGACGAGCGCGCGATGCTGGTGGAAAGCCAGCCGAAGGTGTTTTACTTCACCGACCACTACCGCGATTATCCGATGGTGCTGATCCGCCTGTCGAAGGCCAAGCGCGCCACTGTCGAGCCGCTGCTGCGCCGGCACTGGCGTACGCTGGCGTCGAAGAAGGCGGTGAAGGAATTCGATGCAGACATTTGTAGGGTGGGCAAAGGCGCGCAGCGCCGTGCCATCTAGCCGAGACCTCATCCTGAGGAGCCGCGTCAGCGCGCGTCTCGAAGGATGAATGGCACTGCGGGGCCACATGGTTCGAGACGGCGCTTTCGCGCCTCCTCACCATGAGGTTCAATAGTTACGGCGGCGCGCCTATGGACAAACAATTCCTCACCGCCGCCTTGCAAAATCCCGCCAACGAAATCATTGCCGAGGAATTGTTTCGGCTGGCGCTGCCGGATGCGTGGCTGGTCTCCGGATGCCTGGTGCAGACGGTGTGGAACGTGCTGACCAAGCCGCGCGGTCGATTACGGCATCAACGATTACGACGTGTTCTATTTCGATCCCGATACGTCGTGGGAAGCGGAAGACAAGGTCATCCGCACGCTGGCGGAGCGGTTTGCCGGCCGCGGCATTGCGGTCGAGGCGCGCAACCAGGCGCGCGTTCATCTCTGGTATCGCGAAAAGCATGGCCTGCCCTACCCGGAGCTGCGTTGTTCGACGGAGGGCATCGACCGGTTTCTGACCAAGAATACGCAGATCGGAATCCGGCGCACGCGGCGAGGCTTACGAGGTGTACGCGCCGAATGGCTACGACGATGTCGCTGCACTGATCGTGCGGCCCAATCCGGGCGCGAATTTTTCCGCAGCGAATTACGAAGCGAAGGCAAAGCGCTGGAAGGCGCTGTGGCCGGAGATCACGGTTGCTGCCGGCGGGATGCGGGAATCGTAGGGTGGGCTAATCTTACTGCGTCATGATTTTTCTGCGCGTGCGTGATGCTGCGACGGCGCCGCAACAAGGGCATCGTATGATCGTTTTGCTGAGGGCCCGGCTCAGCCGCACGCGCATGGTTGCGATCGAGTTCGGGACGTGGCGTTCAGGCCGCAAGGGCAGATCCTCTGGGTCGATAATTGTCGGGTAAGGGAGGGACCTGGACTGGCGCGGCGGAACGAGGTCCTGAGGGGGAATCGTCGCCTGTTCGGCGATGAGGAAGCCGTAGGCCGCGATGCACAGGGTTGCGTGATGATGGAAGCCACGCCAGCCGCGCCCTTCGTAGTGACCGAGCCCGACCTCCTGCTTGAGCTCCTGATAGTCGCGCTCGATGCGCCAGCGCAGCTTGGCCAGATCGACGAGCTGCGTGAAGCTGACGTTCTCCGGCAGCGTGGAGAGCCAGTATTTGGTTGGCTCTGCTTCGCCCTCCGGCCATTCGATCAACAGCCACTCAGGCGACAGCTTCTCGGGGATCAGTTTGTTGTACCCGACGCGGACACGCACACGCGCGAAGCGAGAGGATAGCTGGTCGGCCGAGCCTTCCCGCCACGTCACCGTGCGCCAGGCCTGCTTCGGTAGACCGAGTGCCACTTTTTGGCCGAGACCAGTTCGGGCTCGTCGCGGCGGCCGGTGTTGTTCATCGGCTTGTCCATCCGCCGTGGGCCGCTGCCAGGGGCCCACATCAAGATGGTCGGCACGATGCCGACCACGTAAGACACGCCCAATTCCGTCATGCCTGCACGCAGCCGCGCGTCCCTGCCGTAGGCCGCATCCATCAACGCGACGCCGCGTGGCAGACCGCTCTCGCAGGCCCAGCGGATTTGCTCCAGCGCGATCTGCGGCTTGGTCTTGAACTTGATCTGCTTCGGCACGCCTGCCTTCTTCCGCCGGGCACGATCCTTCGTCCAGGCTTCCGGCAGGTACAGCCGATAGGCCACCGGAAGGCTGGCGGCATGATTGGCAACCGACAGCGACACCGCCACCTGGCAATTGGCCTGCTTGCCGAGCTGACCGCAATATTGGTGGTGCACGCCGACCGAATGCTTGCCTTGCTTGGGGAACGAGGTGTCGTCGATGATCCACGCCTCAACCGGTCCGCTCTTCTCGATCGCCGGCAGCACCGTCTCGCGCACCTTGGCCAGCACGTCCTCGTCCGACCAGGTCGCGTTGGCGACAAAATGCAGCAACGACTGGTGCTGTGCCGCCGTCCGCGCTGGAGCCGTCCGCGCCGCCATCGGCTCAACGCTCTTGCGTTCCCCAGGCAGCATCAGGCCCGTGCAATAGTCGCGCAGCGGTCTCGTCCGCTCCACGTGACCGATCACGCTTCCAAGACCGGCTACATACTCGGCAAACCGCGTTTCGCTATCTCCACCCTGATCGAGATTCATCTGGCCCTCCGTGCGCCAAATATTGAATCTCCTCAATTACTTGATTCTCAGCCCTAAATGACTGCGACCGTCTGACTCAGTACGACTAAGCGAAGCGAGCCCACCATTCAACAACTCATGCAACTGTTGGAAGTTTGCGGGGCACGGCGCAAGGGCGCCTTTGCCCACCCTACAAGAGCTCGCGTTCGCTGGGACGACGGCGGTGCAGTCGCCGTTACCGCACCACGCCCGAGGTAAACCCCGCCTTCCGCCGCGGCGGCTTGATGTCCTTCTTCAGGAAGCACTGCGCGTCCGTGCCGGCATAGCCCGGCCGCGCATAGGTCCAGGCGCGGCATTTGTTGTCGGCGGCGCAGGCGGCCTTGCAGGCGTCGTCGCCGTCGCTGCTCTTGAGATCAAAACTCTGTAGTCGCCGCCGAAGCGGTCGATCGAGGTTTCGATCGTCGTCGTTGCGCGGTTCGACCACGCCGGCGCCGCGCACGCCGGTGACACAGCAATCGCTCTGCACCCGCGCCGGCACGTTGCTCTTGAGCCAGCACACCGCGCGGTTGGCGAGGTCGGTCGGATAGCTGAAGGTCCAGGCCCGGCAGCGGCGGTCGCGCTCGCACACCAGCGCGCATTCCGCCGGATCGCCCGAGGTCACGGGCGCACTGAGATAGTCGCCGCCGGGACGGTCGAAATTGGCCTGCGCCAGCGCCGGGCGCGCGGATGCCGCCGCCGCCAAAAAGGCGAGCGTCACCACACACGCCCTGAGCAGGCGAACAGTCCCCATGCACGATTGCTTTCGAATGCGCGTTTCAGAACGGGATGACCTCAGTCATCATCCCGCCCTGTTCTTGATCCGAGCGCCATTTGAGCGCCATCAACCTGTACGGCGGATGAACGGCCCAAAAGCGAGGCAACCTGCTCAGTTAAAACGCGTATTCCCGATAGACCGGCTCCACGGAACCGCCCCACTCGCCGTTGAATTTGTCCAGCATCTCTTCCGCCGGCGTGCGGCCCGATTCGAGGATGCGCTCCAGCGGTTCGAGGTGGCGGCTCTCGTCGCGGCCGAGTTGATCGATGCGGCCGCGCCGCCGGAGGCCGGCATGCGACAGCGTCAGGCACTCCCGGGCGATCTCGAACAGATAGCGATCCCTGATCCGGGCCTTGAAGCCGAAGCGCGGGACGTCGTCGCGCAACGCCTGACGCTCGGCCGCGGTCCAGTGGCTGACCAGATCCCAGGCCGCGTTCAGGCTTTCGTCGTCATACAGCAGCCCGACCCAGAACGCCGGCAGCGCCGGCAGCCGGCCCCACGGCACGCCGTCGCGCCGCGCATTTCCAGATAACGCTTGAGGCGCACTTCCGGGAAAATCGTCGACAGATGATTGGCCCAGTCCGACAAGCGTCGGACGCTCGCCGGGAAGCGAGTTGTTGCGGCCCTCGAAGAAGGCGCGGAACGAGGAGCCGGCGACGTCGATATAAGTCGTCGCCGCGCTTGACGAAATACATCGGCACGTCGAGCGCGTAGTCGACCCAGCGCTCGAAGCCCATGCCGTCCTCGAACGCCCAGGGCAGCATGCCGGAGCGCGCGTTATCGGTGTCGCGCCAGATCTCGGAGCGGAACGACAGGAAGCCGTTGGGCTTGCCTTCGGTGAAGGGCGAATTGGCGAACAAGGCGGTCGCCACCGGCTGCAGCGCCGATCGACACGCGCAGCTTCTTGACCATGTCGGCTTCCGAGGAGAAGTCGAGATTGGTCTGCACCGTGCAGGTCCGGTACATCATGTCGAGGCCGTACTTGCCGACCTTCGGCATGTAGTTGGTCATGATCTTGTAGCGGCCCTTCGGCATCACCGGGATCTGCGACGCGCGACCAGGACGGCGTCATGCCGAGCCCGAGAAAGCCGATGCCCGAGCGGCGTCGCGATCTCGCGCACCTGCGCCAGGTGCGCCATCAGCTCGGCCTGGGTCTGGTGCACGGTCTCGACCGGCGCGCCGGACAGTTCGAACTGGCCGCCCGGCTCGAGCGAAATCGCGCCGCCGCCGGTGACGTCGTAGAGCCCGATGATGTTGCCGCGCTCCATGATCGGCTCCCAGCCGAGCAGCAGCTGCATGCCTTCGAGCAGCGCGCCGATGCCGCGCGCGCCTTCGTATGGCACCGGCTGGCGGCCCTCCAGCGTGAACGGCGTCTTCTCGTGCTCGGTGCCGATGCGGAATTCGGACGGCGGCTTGCATGCCCGCTTCGAACCACGCGACGAGTTCGTCGCGCGATTGCAGCGGCGTCATATCGATCTGGTCACGCGCCATGAAAATTCCGGATATCTGGCGATTCGACCGAACGCGCGCGTGTGGCAGGGCATGCGGACGGCGTCGTCCGCGGATCAGACGAAACATATCAGGGCTGTCATCGCGCCGGCACGCCGTCGCGGGCAGCCGCCGCCTTGACCTCGCAGCAGGAGCAGCCCAGCCGGTCGAGCAGACCGCAAAGCTTCATGGCGTCGGCATCCGGACAGTTTGGAGCCGACGTGCTTTTCGATCGCCGCCGAATAGGCGCTCCACATCTTCTTCTGCAGCTCGCGCCCGGCCTCGGTGATCTCGACGAACTGGCCGCGCTTGTCGATCTTGCATTCGCGCCGCGCCGCCAGCCCCTCGTCCACCAGGCGGTCGATCAGCCGCGAGGTGGAATATTGCGGGATCAGCATCTGCTTCTCCAGTTCCACCGGGCGCATCTCGCCGGACGGCGCGCGCGACAGTTCCAGCAGCGCGTCATACCAGGCCAGCGGCGGAAAGCCGGCCTTCTTCAAATCCTGCTCGACGGCATCGAGCACCCGGCTCTGCACCCGCATCAGGCGGATCCAGGCGGCGGTCGCCTCGGTCGATGGTTTGCGTTTCATAATCCGGTCCGTATCTGTCACAGATCAGTGTACCGCACTAAATGCAGCTGCATCAATCTTGACTATTTCATGCAGATGCATTTAGTCAGCCCGTACCAATAAATTACGAGGGAGGAAAATCCGATGAAACTGTATTATTCCCCAGGCGCCTGCTCGCTCATCCCCCATATCGCGCTTCTCGAGGCCGGTCTGCCCTATGACCTGGTCAAGGTCGACCTGCGCGCCAAGAAGCTGGAGAACGGTGACGACTTTTTGAAGGTCAACCCGAAGGGCCAGGTGCCGGCGCTGGCGCTCGATATCGGGCGAACTGGTCACCGAAGGCCCGGTCATCGTCCAGATGATCGCCGACAAGGCCGCGGACAAGAATCCTGGCCCCCAGCCGCGACCATGCCGATCGCTACAAGCTGCAGGCGTGGCTCACCTATATCAACAGCGAGCTGCACAAGAACCTCGGTCCGCAGTTCGCCCCGGCTCTGTCAGATGACGCCAAGGCCTTCTTCAAGGACCGGGTGATGGGCAAGTTCAAGTACGTCGACGGCGAGCTGGCCGGCAAAGACTACCTGATGGGCAAGCAGTTTTCGGTCGCCGACGGCTACCATGTTCACGATGCTGTCATGGGCCGAACGGATGAAATGGGATCTCGCTCACTCTCCAACCTGATGGCCTACAAGGCCCGCGTCGGCGCCCGCCCGAAGGTGCAGGAAGCGCTGGACCAAGGAAGGCCTGATGAAGGCGGCATGAGACGACGGCTTCATCGTGGTTCTCTCGTTCGAACTGCGAGCGCGATGGCGCGGGAGCCAGCGGGCGAGGGAGACATTCCTCACCCGTCTTCATTCGGGGTTGAAGCGATCGATCACAGGGTGGCAAGCTCGGACCGACGACACGCATGAATCGCGGATGGATGCAGCCGTTTCGCGGACAGTACTCCGATATTACAGTTTTTTAGCAATTCGCCCGTAAATTTCGGGATCAACGCCGGGTGCAATCCGCCCGAAGCCGTATCGGTCGTTCCAACGAACTCATCACGAAGTTCAATCGGTCAACAGTTCGCTGAAGCACGGGTGCAACTTCCTTCCGTGAGGGCTTTGTCGTGTCTATCGAGAGGTTCCTGAGACAGCGCGCCGTCGATCTCATGATGGACGGAACCTATGATGCCTGTCGAACTGGTACGACCCGCAGGGCCGCCTTCGCACTCTTCGCCTGCCGCGCCACGCGCGTTTCCCGTTCCGCATGATCGTGGAGGTCCCGGTGGTCGGAAAGGTCGGCGACAGCCTCTCACCTCCTACCTTCCAGGACTTCGGCCACTTCGAGGGCACGATCAGCGACACGACGAAAGGGCGGTCTCCTGCTTGAACTCGAGATGACCCGGGCAATGCGGGGCCAAGCTCGCGGAAAAGCTGCTCTGGCTGGAGAAGAAGGCCAAGGACCCCTTCAGCATCAGCGAGGCCCGGAAAATCCCCGCTTCGTTCCAAAGGCTCGCAATCCACCCTGACGCTCGCCGAGGGTACCGTTCATGCAGTGCCACATCATCGACGCTCTCGATGTCGGGCGTTGCGGTGATTTGCCGAAGTCCAGCCGCCGACCGGAACGCCGCTGCGATCGGCGCCTGCATTGGCCGCGTCAGTGAGGCATTTTCACGAACGGGTTCGCCGTCAAGTTTCGCGTCAAGAGAGCAGAGCCGCGACGAGCTGAACTCGCCTGATCGTGCGGACGGCGCTGGTTTCGAGCGCAAGCTTTGAGAGCACGGACCTCGTTGTCGTCCGAGAGAAGCCTCGTTGTCGTCCCTGCATTCGCAGGGACGACGAAATATCTCTTACTCCGCTTCCCGCCGCTTTACGCCGCCTGCTTCTTCGGCGGGAAGCGGCCGTAAGGTCTCGTTCTCGCCGCCATCGTCTTCCAGCAGCTTCGGCGGGGTGAAGCGCGAGCCGTATTTGGCCTCCAGCTTGTGGCAAAGCTCGACGAATTTTTGCGTGCCCATGAAGTCGATATAGGACAGCGTGCCGCCGGTGAACGGCGCAAAGCCGAAGCCGAGGATCGAGCCGACATCGGCCTCGCGCGGATCGGTGATGACGTGATCCTCGACGCGTGCGCGCGGCTTCCACCGCCTGCACCACCAGGAAGCGCTGCTTCAGCTCCTCGATGTCGAGCGTATCCGGATCGAGCTGCTTGGGCTGCAGCGCCGACAGGCCCGGCCACAGGCTCTTCTGGCCCTTGCCCTTCTCGGGGTAGTCGTAAAAGCCCTTGCTGTTCTTGCGGCCAAGACGGCCCTGCTTTCTCGACCAGCTCCACCATCAGCTTCTTCTGATCCGGGTTGATGGAGTTCGGGACCGAGATCGGCTTCCGTCGCCTTGATGACCTTCAGGCCGAGATCGAGCGCGACTTCATCCGACAGCGACAGCGGACCGACCGGCATGCCGGCCATCTTGGCGCCAGTTCTCGATCATCGCCGGCGGCACGCCTTCCAGCAGCATCTCGTTGCCTTCGGCGAGTGTAACGCAGCGACGCAGCGGTTGGCGTAGAAGCCGCGCGAATCGTTGACGACGATCGGCGTCTTGCCGATCAGCGCGCACGTAATCGAGCGCGCGGCGGCGAGCGCGACGTCGCCGGTGTTCTTGCCGAGGATGATTTCGACCAGCATCATCTTCTCGACCGGCGAGAAGAAGTGGATGCCGATGAACTTCGCCCTGGTCCTTGAAGCCTTCGGCCAGCGAGTTGATCGGCAGCGTCGAGGTGTTGGAGGCGAAGATCGCGTCCGGCTTCAGATAGTGCCTGCGCCTTGGCGAAGGTGTCCGCCTTGACCTTGCGGTCCTCGAACACGGCCTCGATGACGAGGTCGCAGTCCTTCAACGCGCGCGTAGTCGGCGGTCGCGCGTGATGCGCGACAGGATGCGCGTCGCGATCGCCCGCCTTGGCGCGGCCCTTGGCGACCTGGTCGTCGATCACGCTTCTGGCGTGGCGCCTTGCCCTTGTCGGCGCTCTCCTGGTCGCGGTCGATCAGCACCACGTCGAGGCCGGCGCGCGCGGAGACGTAGCCGACGCTGGCGCCCATGAAGCCGGCGCCGATCACGGCGAGCTTCTTGACCTTGGTCGGCGGCACGTTCTGCGGACGCCGCGCGCCCTTGTTCAGTTCCTGCATCGACAGGAACAGGCTGCGGATCATCGCCGCCGCTTCCTTGAGCGCAGGATCTTGCGTGAAGTAGCGCGACTCGACGCGCAGCGCAGCGTCGATCGGCAACTGCAGGCCCTCATAGACGCAGCTGCATGATGGCGCGCGCCGCCGGATAATTGTCGTAGGTCTCGCGGCGGTAGATCGCGCTTGCCGGCCGGGAAACATCATCATGCCGGCCTTGGAGAACACCGGTCCGCCCGGCAGCTTGAAACCCTTCGTCCCAGGGCGCGACCGCCTTGCCGCCGCCCTTGATCCAGTCCTTGGCCGCCTTGATCAGGTCGGCCGCCGGCACGATGGCATCGATCAGCTTGAGCGCCTTGGCCTTGTCGACGCGTGACCGGCTCGCCCTTCGAGCAGGATCGTCATCGCGTCCTGCGGCGGCACCAGGACGCGGCACGCGCTGGTGCCGCCGGCGCCGGGGAACAGGCCGACCTTGACTTCCGGCAGGCCGAGGCGCGTCTTCGGATTTTCGGCCGCGACGCGGTAGTGGCAGGACAGCGTCAGCTCGAACGCCGCCGCCGAGCGCGAGCCCGTTGATCGCGGCCGCCCACGGCTTGCCGCAGGTCTCGATGCGCGCGCAGCACCAGCGAGAAGCGGCGGGCCTGGTCGAACAGCATCTGGTTGGCCGCGAACCTCACCTTTCTCTTTCAGACCTTCGGCGTACTCGCTGGTTCATGGCTTCCAGCATCGAAAGATCGGCGCCGGCGCGAGAACGCATCCTTGCGCGGAGGTGATAACGACGCCCTTCACCGCAGCATCCTCAGTCGTCTGCTTCAGGATCGCCTCGAGTTCGCTGGTCGAGGTCTCGTCCAGCACGTTCATCGAACGTCCGGGGATGTCCCAGGTGACGAGCGCGCAATGCCGTCGGCGTCGGTCTCGAGCTTTGAAATTCTTGAAGGCCATGTTGGTTGCTCCCTCGATGCCGGCAGCCGATGTCAGGCGCGGCGGTTGAATTGGATTTCGTAGGGTGGGCAAAGCGCAGCGTGCCCACCATTCCCAGCGGAGTGCGTGATGGTGGGCACGGCGCGAAAGCGCCTTTGCCCAACCCTATCGCTCAGATTCTTTCGATGATCGTGGCCGTCCCCATGCCGCCGCCGATGCACAGCGTCACCAGCGCGGTGGACTTGTTGGTGCGCTCCAACTCGTCGAGCACGGTGCCGAGGATCATCGCGCCCGTCGGCGCGCGAGCGGATGGCCGAGCGCGATCGCGCCGCTGCGTTGACTCGACTTCGAAGGATCGATGTCTGAAGCCTGCATGTAGGCGCAGCACCACCGAGGCGGAAGGCCTCGTTCAGCTCGAACAGCGTCGATGTCCGACTTCTTCATGCCGGAGCGCTCGAAAAGCTTTGCGGTGACGTCGACCGGACCGGTCAGCATCATCGCGGGCTCCGAGCCGATATTGGCAAAGGCGCGGATTCTTGCACGCGGCTTCAGGCCATGCTTGGTGCCGGCCTCCTTGCCGCGCGAGTAGACCGCCCGCACCGTCGACGAT
>ERZ1370068.9267-contig-8056_pt1 | contig 15069 bp, 21 predicted proteins | sample MGYA00561227_ERZ1370068 | MGnify/ENA primary metagenome ERZ1370068 (study PRJEB38410, sample SAMEA6850437) | metagenome | study: Metagenomic assessment of the ecological functions of the soil: analysis of the soil microbiota associated with the...
GGCTGGGCAAGGCATCACGTGTCCCGGGCGCAGGCGCGGCATGGAGCACGCGCAGATCGGTCTACGCAGTGTTTGCAAGCGTGACCGCGTGCGGAATGATGCGCTGCAGACCCGACCTTTACAGGCTCCGATTCAGGGAACGGTCCGATCAGCGGCGACCGCTGCGCGCCTTGCGCTTGCGCTGCACCGCATCCGGGACACGCGGCGATGCCGCAACGATCAAACCATGAGCCCCGGCCCGCAATGATCCGCGTCCTCATCTATCTCGTCATCGTCGCGTTGCTCGCGTTCGGCGCCGTGTGGCTGGCCGAGCGGCCGGGCGACGTCGTCATCACCTGGCAGGGCGAGCGCGTCGAGACCTCGGTCATGGTGCTGATGGCCGCGGCCGCGTCGCGGTCGCCGTCGCCGCCGTCGTGCTGTGGTCGATCGCGCGCGCCATCGTGGCGCTCGCCCGACGCGGTCTCGCGCTTCCTGCGCAATCGCCGCGGCGTGCGCGCCTACCAGGCGGTGTCGCACGGGCTGATCGCGGTCGGCTCCGGCGATGCCCGCGCGGCCAGGAAGTTCACCGCCGAGGCCAGGCGCATCGCGCCGAGCGAGCCGCTCACGCTTGCTGCTGAGCGCGCAGGCGGCGCAGCTCGCCGGCGACCGCGACGCGGCCGCCGCCACCTTCCAGCAGATGGCGGGCCGCGACGACACGCAAGGTGCTCGGCCTGCACGGCCTGTTCGTCGAGGCGCAGCGGCGCAACGACTGCCGCCGCCGCGCTGTTCTATGCCGAGGAGGCCGCCAAGCAGCGCCGCGGTCCCGCCCTGGGCCGGGCAGGCGGTGCTGGAATTCCGCTGCGTCGCCGGCGACTGGAGCGGCGCGCTCGGCGCGGCTCGAGCGCAACATGAAGAGCGGGCTGATCGACAAGACCGCCTACCGGCGCCAGCGCGCCGTGCTGCTCACCGCGCAGGCGCTCGCCGCCGAGGACGGCATGCTCCGCCGCACGCGCGGGCCAGCCTGACGCGCGCGTCGCGAACGCGCGCAGGCGCTGCGCGCTCGAGGCGGTGAAGCTCGCGCCCGACCTGGTGCCGGCGGCGGCGCTCGCCGGGCGGCTGCTCGGCGCGGCTGGCGAGCAGCGCAAGGCCAGCGCGCATCATCGAGGCGGCGTGGCGGGCCAATCCGCATCCCGATCTCGCCGACGCCTTTGCCCATCTGCAGCCCGGCGATTCCGCGCGCGAGCGGCTGGCGCGGGTCGAGTCGCTCGCCGGCAAGGCGACCGGCGATGCCGAGGCCGCGATCGCGGTGGCGCGCGCGCGCGCTCGACGCCAAGGAATTTGTCGTCGCGCGCGCGGCGCTGGTGCCGCTGGTCGAGATGCCGACGCGGCGCGTGGCGGCGCTGATGGCCGCGCTCGAACTGCAGGAGGGCGACGAAGGCCGCGGCCGCGAATGGATGGCGCGCACGCTCAACGCGCGCCGCGATCCGGCCTGGACCGCCGACGGCTTCGTGTCCGATCACTGGCTGCCGGTCTCGCCCGTCACCGGCCGGCTCGACGCCTTCGAGTGGCGCGACCCGCTTGCCGGCGTCGACCACACCGGCGCCACCATCGATGCCGAGCAGCGCGCGCTGCTCGACGCCCGCGCGCGCCGCCAGCCGCCGCCGCTCGCCGCGCCGCTGCCGGCGTACGGACCGACGCCGTCGCGCCGGCGAGCCGGCCAGGCCGCGAGCGACCTTTGCGCCCGCGCCGGCCGCGAGCAAATCCGACGGTCGGCTTCCCGGCGTCGGGCCGACCCGGACGTCTCTTCACGTCGGCATCGGACAGCGCCGACGTCTTTGCGACGATCGGGTAGAGCGGACGTCGGTGGTGCCGTCGTCGCCGCGCGGTCGAGCCGGCGTCGCCGCACGAGCCGCGCCCGCCGCCGGTGATCGCGCTCGCGCAGGTGCCCGACGATCCCGGGCCCGGAGTCCGGGCCGCCGCCGGAGGAGCCGGCGGTGGAACCCGGATCGGTCGCGCCGCCCGACGGCTGGAGCCGCTTCGCGCGCGCTTCGAGGTCGTAGTCGTCGGATAGCGCTGATCTAGGCCATCACGTGTCCCGATGCCGGCGCAGCGCGAGCGCGCCGTGAAGTGTGCACCGCTGGTCCGACCGTCGCGAAGCGCAGGTGTAACGTCCTGGCCCGTAACGCATCATTCCGCTTCCGCCCATGCCGCGCAGCGCCCGGGACACGCGCGTATCTTGGCGCCTATGGGGGCACCGCCCGCGGGTGACGATGTCCCGCACACCCGGCTAAGCCTTCCTTGCCGGGCGGGGGCGCAGCCGATATCAGAGCGGCCGGACCGGCCGCGGTAGCTCAGCTGGTAGAGCACCGCATTCGTAATGCGGGGTCGGGAGGTTCAAATCCCCTTCCGCGGCACCATCCCTTCACATCGTCAAGCCCGTGTCCGGCCAAGTTCCACGGGTAGTGCAGTAGATCCGTAGGGTGGGCAAAGGCGGTGATCGCGATTGACGCGGCGCGCTCGCTGTGCGCAAAGCGAAGACGGGCGTGAACGCCCTGATGTTGCCCACGCGTAAATCTCCGGGCGCGTCCGCGTTCGCCGCACTCGTTCCCGGACAAGCCCGCAGGATAGGCAACGCGCGTCATCCGATGCGACGGTGGGCACGCTCCGCTTTGCCCACCCTACATTTTGGTCTGTCGTTGCCGCAGACCGCTACGCCGCCTGGACCAGCTCGGCCAGTTTCCTGCGGGCATAGAACATGCGGGTCTTCACCGTGCCGGAGGGCACGCCGATGATCTGCGCGCATTCGTCGACCGACTTCTCGTGATAGTAGACGAGGTCGATGATCTCCTTGATGCTCGGCCGACAGCCTGGTCAGGGCGGCGCGCAGCATCTCGTCGCGGTTTTTCTTCTCCAGCACCACGCTCGGGTCGTCCGCCGGGTCGGCGACGGTGGACTCGACCTCTCGTCGAGTTCCGCGTCGGTCCGGCGGCGGCAGCGTCGAGATCGCCTTGAAGCGGGCGATCGCGAGGAGCCAGGTCGACACCGAGGAGCGGCCTTCGAACCGGCTGGCCTGGCGCCACACGTCGAGGAACACGTCGCTCACGAGGTCCTCGGCCAGCGTCTCGTTGCCGACGAAGCGCAGCAGCCAGCGGTAGACCGGCGTGCGATGGCGCGCGCGAACAGCGTCTGCATGGCGAGCCGGTCGCCCTCGCCGATGCGGGCCACCAGCATGTCGTCGGAGGAGGTTTCGACCGGCCGCGGCGTGCGCAGGCAGAGCGGCGGCGGATCCCGGCTGGGTGAATGCGGTCAGACATGGAAATTCCCTTGGTCACGTCCCGCCCCATCAACCGGACGGCCGAAAGTTGGTTCAAAAATTATTTTGCGCGCGCCGGCGGAACGATTTTGAAGTTCCTGCCGAAACGATCGGAACCCGAACCTGCCGCGTCGGCAGCCGACATTAAGGTTAATGGCCGCGCAAAGTCATCGGCGCCGCGACTTTCCGGAGACGCGAGTCCGGGGCCAGCCCGATTGCACGACTGTGAGGGTGATGTGCGCGCGTCACTTCGCGTCCCTCTGTGTCTGGCCTGAGCGGTCTGCAGCTGCGAGCGTCGCCCGTGCGACACGCGCCATGACCGCTCTCGTGTCCTCAGCCAGCGAGCGCACCCGCGTCAGTTCGCGTGCAGCACCGCGCGAGGCGTCGATGCCGGCCGGGACCCAGCTGATTGCGCTTGCGCCTTCTGCGCTGGGTCCCGGGTCGCCTTCCGGTCGTGCGTCACTCGTGTTCCACTCGCCGGGCACGAGACTTGCTTCGCGGCACCCTCGTGTCCCGGCCCAGCGGCGCCCCACGCGGATCGGCCCGCCGCCGCCCGCGAGCGCCGAGCCGGGACAGGCTGCGGAATTGCGCTGCGCGCTTTGTGCCGCGTCGAGGTCTCGTTCCGCTTCGCTGCATCGCCCGGGACACGAGACTCCATGCTCATCCGCCCATCCCCGTCTCCCCGCGTCCGCGCTCGCGCGTCACCTGCACCTCGCACCTTCATCCCGAGCTCGTCGTCCGGGCTTCCAGCATAGGTGCCGGAGAGCGGAATCGCCTGGCTCGGATCGCGCGCGACCGCGACGCGGATGAGATCGCGGTTGCCGATGATGCCGTTGGTGGGATCGAACTCGACCCAGCCGGCGCCCGGCAGATAGACCTGGCACCAGGCGTGGGTCGAGCCGCCGCCGACATAGTCCGCGCCGCGCGCGCCGCGAATCGCGTGACGGCACGTAGAGATAGCCCGACACGAATCGCGCGGCGAGCCCGAGCGACGCGCACCGCCTCCATCATCAGCAGCGCGAAGTCGCGGCAGCTGCCGCGTCCCATGCCGCACCGTCGCCGACCGGGTCCTGCGTGCCGTGCTCGCAGCGCCGCGTATAGGTGAAGCCCTCCTTGATGGCGCAGGTGAGCGTCATCAGCAGCTGTCCCGTCGGTGTCGGCCGCCCCGGCAGCAGGAACTTGCGCACCCAGTGGTCGATCTCGCCGTTCGGATCGGGATATCCGCGCGCGATCGACGCCATCAGGTCGGGCATCTCGTCGGCGTCGTAGACGAACGGGTAGGTCTTCGCCCTCGGGTCTGGTCTGGAAATCCGGCACGTTGTCCGGATAGTGGTCGACGCGGATCGTGCTCTCGAACCGCAGCTCCGACGCGCGCGGTCTTGAACCGCGCCAGCGCGACGCAGTTGCCGAACGGGTCGTGGATCCAGTGCAGATGGGCCGGCTCGGGCGTGATGCGAAGCCGCGAGTCGATCAGCCGCTGGTCGTAGCTGTCGCGCGGCCGGAACATCATGCGGTGCTCGCCGAACGCGACCGCGCCGGCGGTAGCGGTAGGTGGTGACGTGGCGAACCGTGAGAATGGTCATGGTGATGAAAATCGGACGCGGCTGGATCGAATGGATGCAGGCATGAACGTGAGCATGCTGCCCGTGGTGCGCAACCTCGCCGGCACCGGATAAACACTCAGCGCGAAATAATGCTTGGCGCGAAGCCTTGATCAATCCGACGTGATCTCGCGATGACGGAACCGAAGGCCCTGCTGCAATTTGAGCAGCTCGCGGCGCCGACGCCAGCGCATCGCAGCCCAGGTCGAGAATTGGCCCGAGCCTTGCACGCGTGAGCTGCCACGGGCTCGGTCTGCCCCCTCTCCCATAGCGGAGAGGCGTGGGGGTGAGGAGCGTTAGCGGTCTACTCGATCGTCCGTAACCCCTCACCCCCCACCCTCTCCCAAACGGGGAGAGGGAGCCGCACCGATGTTCAATGGCTGTGATCACGTGATGGCAGTCAGCTAATGCCGATTGCGTCCTTGCCTAACCGGTAACGGAACCGACGATCGCTGACCGACTTGTCGGGATGCCGGTTCCCAAGGTGAGTAGAGAATCGTGAAAATCCACGTCGGCTTCGACCTGACCTACCATGAATCCACCCATGCGACGCCGATGGTCTTCATGCTCAACGTGCATCCGTCGCGCGCGCCCGATCTCGTCACGCCCGACCGGCTGCGCCTCACGCCGGCGCGCTCCATCACCCCTACGTCGACGGCTTCGGCAACAAATGCGTGCGCGTGCTGGCGCCGCCCGGCCAGCTGCGGATCGCCTGCGACACCATCGTCGCCGACAGCGGCAGGCCCGATCGCGTCGACCTCTCGGCCGAGCAGCATGCCGTGGCCGACCTGCCCCATGACGCCCTGGTGTACCTGCTCGCCAGCCGGTACTGCGAGACCGACCTGATGATGGACAAGGCCTGGGAGCTGTTCGGCGGCACGCCGCCGGGCTGGCGCCGGGTGCAGGCGATCTGCGATTTCGTGCACGCCCACATCAAGTTCAACTATCAGGACGCCGACGCCACCCGGGGCGCCGCGCGCGGCTTCGCCGAGCAGCGCGGCGTGTGCCGCGACTTCGCGCATCTCGCGGTCACGTTCTGCCGCTGCATGAACATTCCGGCGCGCTATTGCACCGGCTATCTCGGCGATATCGGCGTGCCGCCGGATCCGGCGCCGATGGATTTCAGCGCCTGGTTCGAGGCCTATCGTCGGCGGGCGCTGGCACACCTTCGACGCCCGCCACAACGTTCCGCGCATCGGCCGCGTGCTGATCGCGCGCGGCCGCGACGCCGCCGACGTGGCGATCAGCACCACGTTCGGACAGACCTCGCTGCAGTCGTTCGTCGTGACCACGCGCGAGGTGGAGGAGGACGCTTGTCCGCGTTGGCGACGCACCGATGATGGCCTCGACCGGCTGGGTAGCGCCGCGCGTTCATGCGCCAGCGTGACTACTCGCGCGCGTCCTGGCGAGCGCTGAGGGAGTGCTCTGCAGCCACGCGATGGCTCGGCCATCGCTTCGCTTCGCCCGCCCTGCAGGATGCACGGCTCCTCGACTGCGCCGGCTGCCCAGTCTGTGGGCTGGGCAAAGCGCAGGCGACAGCTCCGCAGCCGGCGCCATTTCGCGCGAGCCGCGCTCACGAGGTGCCAGAACGTGCGAACGTTCGGCGACCGCGCGCGCGCTGGCCTTGCGCCGCGCTCAGCCAGCTCCGACGCGCTGACCTGCGGCGTCTTCGGCTTCCACTCGCGCGCGCGGCGCTGCGCCTCGACCAGCTGGTCCGAGCGTCATCTCGCCCGCCACGCTGTCGCGGTTGCTGGGTCGCCGCCGTGCGGCTGCGGCTGTCGGCGGCGGGAAAGCGCGCCGGCGCCAGGTTGAGCCACATATGCGCGGCGATCGGGTCCGGCGTCACCCTTCGCCGCGGGCGTAGGAGAGGCCGAGATTGTACTGCGCCAGGGCGTCGCCCTGGTCGGCGGCGAGCCGGTACCACTTCGCCGCCTCGGCGTAATCCCGCGGCACGCCGCGGCCTTCGTTGTACATCACGCCGAGATAGAACTGCGCCAGCGCGTCGCCCTGGTCGGCGGCGCGGCGGAACCAGGTCGCCGCCTCGGTGTCGCTCTGCGGCACGCCGCGGCCGCGGTAATGGATCTGCGCCACGATCGACTGGGCGCGGGCGTCGCCCTCGTCGGCCAGCGGCTGCGCCAGCCGCAGCGCGGCGGGTACTCGCCCTTCTGGAACACCGCGTTGACGGTCTCGAAATCCGGCCGCGAGCTGCCGATGCCCACCGTCGCCAGCGCGGCGCCGGCGCTGCGCTGCAGCGGCTCGCGGTAGACCCCGAGCGCGAAGCCGAGCCCCATGAACACCACGGCGATGATCGCCATCACCTCGAGCCGCACCTCGGTCCAGCGCTTGGCCATGCCCTTGCACTGGTCGAGCGCCGACCGGAGCGCAGTCACCTGCTGCTCCAGCGCCTTTTCTTGCGCCCGGTGCCTGTTCAGCGCGAACCGCGGCAACAGTGACATCGTGGATGGTCCCGACGGTGAACTTAGGGCCGGAAAGTAGTGATCCCGGCCCGCCGCGGCAATGTTTCCCGCCGGCGCTGCGGCAATGTTCCCCGGTCAACAGCCCGTGTTTCGCCCGTCATCGCCGGCTTTGACGGCCGGCGTTCGCCAGTGGCGCGGATGCGGCGCTGCGCAAGGCTGTCATCGCCGGGCTTGACCCGGCGATCCGCGCGAGATGGGCGATCTGTCATAGCGGCAAACTCGGTCTGCTCCCTCCCCCTTGTGGGGAGGGGTGGGAGTGGGGTCGCGTGTTCGCGCAGAGGTCCGTCGCAACCGCTACCCCTTCCCCAAGCCCTCCCCACAAGGGGAGAGGAGCACACCGAGTGTGCGGCAACCGTTCTGGCCCAAGCGCAAGGGTTGCGCCGGGACACGCCTCCGAACGTGCCGCTCATGCCAAGCGGCCCCGCCGGAACCCTTCCCCCATGCCATCCCTGTGAAATTACAGGAAATTTAGGACTCCGCGCGGAACGGAGTCGGCCCCACCGGCTTTATGTCTGATAGGCGACACAAAAAGCCCTCGCCAACGAGGGGAGACGGACAGACATGACCTCGACTTACCTGCTGCGGCAGGCGGATGCCCTCCTCAACCTCTCCCGCGCCACCTTCGATCTCACGGTGGCCGGCCGGCTGCGCGTGCTGGCGGCGGAATTCCGCGTCAAGGCGCAGGAGCTCGAGCGGGACGGCCGCATCCCCGCGAATTCGCGCCCGCCAACCGCTCTCCGCAGCATTGACGGTGTAGCCGCGGCGCGGCGCTCCGCAAGCCGTCATGCCCGGGCTTGACCCGGGCATCCATCGATACGGAGTTCGCTCCGCGCGCCCCGCTCCGCTCTCGTGTCCCGGCCCAGCGAGCGCCCCGGTACGCGAGATGGGGCACTCCGCCTGCCGCGCGAGCGCCGAGCCGGGACCCAGGGGCCCTACGCACGCACGCGAGCTACGCTGTGTAGAATCGATACGCTGCGCTCCTGTCGCCCGCTTACATCACCGCCTGCCGGTCCGACGCCCGGTCAGGTGCACCGCTTGCCCGCATCCGAGCCGACAGGGGTACGCGCGGTCGGCGTTATTCCCGCACTCCGCGGACACGTCCGCTTCGCTCATCGCCGGGACACAGACTTTGCTTCGCGGCACCGCTCTCGTGTCCCGGCCCAGCGAGCGCCGCGGTACGCGGATGGGCGCACGCCGCCGCCCGCGAGCGCCGAGCCGGGACCCAGGGCCCCACGACGGCACGTCGCGCGCCGCAGCTCCGCGACTCCCGTTTCGAAATCCCGCCGCGCGTTTAGATTCGTGTAACGCACCTCAAAGAAAACGTGCACAATGGGGCGAGCCGGCCCTCCCGTCCTTGCCGGGGCGGACGTACGCAGCGCCGGCACGCGGCAATGACGGCGGGCGCGCGCGGGCCGGCCGGTGCCGATCGGTGCGCGCCGCAGGGCGCGGCGCCCGCGCACGGGGAACGACGATGGCGAAGAAGAAGCGGAAAATACAGACCGAGCTGGACGCCGGCGCGCGACAAGAAGCTGGAGACCATGCAGTCGGCCGGCAAGACCGCGGCCGATATCGCCAAGGTGCTCGGCACCTCGCGCAACGCCGTGATCGGGCGCTCGCGCGCGCCTGCGCGGGGATCGTCTACCAGTCCGACATCGACAGCTGGACCCGCGCCAATGCGCGGCGCTCGGCCGAGGCGCACAAGCGCTCGCTGATCCGGCGCGACCTGCAGGGCAAGATCGTCGCCGACATGCTCAAGTCGATCTCATCGGGCGTGCCGCGGGAGAAGGCCATGGAGCAGGCGTTCAAGGCCGGCGCCTACTGGTGGCAGATCGGCGAGCATTTCGGCATGTCGCAGCAGACCGCGCTACGAGACCGTGAAGCGCGCCAAGAAGAAACGCGCGCGCGTAAGTAAGCGTCGCGCGTGCAATGACGCCGCGTCGCGTAGCTCCGCCGCATCGCGCTGCGGCGCTGGTCGCGCTCGTCTCCTTGAATGGACGAGGCGGCCCGCGATGCGGGCTCATGCGCTCGGTAACGCTCGCTCGTCCACCTAGCTGACGGCGAGATCGCTTGCGCCTAATATCTCGAAGCGCACCGGTGTCGTCACCGTGCGCGGCGCAGCGCGGAACGATCGGCAGTCATACGCCCGTCTCGCGGGCTATGCGCGGCGTGCGCTGCCAGACCGCGACCTTCACCGAAGGCGCGTGTGCGTAACGACCGGCAATCCATTCACCCGACTTGCGCGTAAATGCTGTGCCGCAGACTCGAGATGGACCCGCAGGGTCGATGTCCGCCTGGGCGTCGAATGCCGGCTACGCCTCCCCAGCTGCGCATCACCCGCCGACATCCCCCGCACCGTCCCCATCCCGCCAACGTGAACCCCGCGTCAACACACCAGTCGCAATCTCCCGCCATCAGGCGTACCCTCTCCCTCCATCACCGACAGCGGCCACGCAGGCGCCGGTGACCGAGAGACCGATCGCGCTCCCGCCTGTTGCGAAATGGGGAGCCCACCATGCCATCACTCTTCTTTATCTGTCCCAAGACCCGGCAGCAGGCCGACACCGGCATCCTGACCGACGTGGAAAGCCTCCGCGACACCTGGTCCATGACGCTCAACGTGAACTGCCCGCATTGCGGCGAAATGCACGCGGTCTCGGTGCGCGAGACCTGCATCGACGATGCGATCGGAAAGTGTCGGAGGTTGCGCGGCGGGTGTAGGCAGGCGCTCGCGCCGCCTGCGCAGGATCGTCTACCAGTCCGGACATCGACAGCGGGATCCGCGCCAATGCGCGGCGCTCGGCCGAGGCGCACAAGCGCTCGCTGATCCGGCGCGATCTGCAAGGCAAAGATCGTCGCGGAGATGCTCAAGTCGATCAGCTCGGGCGTGCCGCGGGAAGGCCATGGAGCGCGCGTTCAAGCGCCGGCGCCTACTGGTGGCAGATCGGCGAGCATTTCGGCATGTCACGGCAGACCGCCTACGAGACGGTGAAGCGCGCCAAGAAGAAACGCGCCCGGAAGTAATCATTCTGCCCTCAATCGCAGCGACCTATCCGCCCCATCGGCCGCGAAGCTCTAGCCCGCGTCATCCTAGGAGCAGTCGCACGCAAAGGCAAGTATGCGCAGCCTGCGCAAGCAGCGGCTGTTTGCACGACGCATCTCGAAGTGATGGGCGGCCCGCGCCTGCTTCTCGACACGCGACTCATACCGGTGGGGTGATGCGTTTGGCAACGTAGCTGCTGCATCAAACCCAAAGAGATACGCGCCAACTCGCCTCCGCGTGTTCGGGCGCGCGCAGCATGGCGATGAGAGACTGTCGGATACACACCGCCTTACCATGAGGCTGGGCACGTTGTCGTGGTCTATTGGTATGGGTGGTGGTTGAACGCGGACGGCGTTGAAATCGATACGCGTTCCTATGCGGAAGCGCGAAGTCCAGCGCTTCTCTACGACGGAAGCCAGAGTGGTTATGTTAATGGCGGGTCGGATTGCCGAGCATAAATATCACGGCTTCGACAACGCACGATTTGACGATGACAGCGGCCTGGAAGTGCTCGGGTGGTGCGCCGCATACACCACGGCGAGGAAATACTAGTCAGAGTGGGAGTTGGGCGGCGACTGCACCGATATCGCCGTTGTGCTAGTCGAGGAAAACGAGCAATCACCGACCATGAATACGTCAGAGCGCTGCGCACATATCGGGAAAAAGACCCGGCTGATTCTGAACAAGCCGGCTGCAGTGAAGAAAGTTACCGAGGCGTTATTGGAGCGGGTCGCCTGACTGACGCCCAAGCGCGGGCCGCCATCGCCGGAGAAGATATATTCGGCAGTACGCAGACGCTTCGAGCTGTTGGCCTCGATGCTGATTTTACGGAATACCACGCACGCGCTTACGGTGCAGCGGTTGTGGACTTCTAACAATCATCGCATCTAGCACATCTGTCACGGCCCGGTGGTGAAGTGCGCGTTCTGCCGAAGGGGTTAAGTGGTTACGAGACGCTGCCGCTGTTATAGCCCGCGAGCACGCGGATATGGTCACGAGCTCTGCATTTCCCTCCGACCATAACGCTGGGGTCGTGACCTCATCACTGAACCTCTGTGGTGCGTTTGAGCGCATCCAGCGCCGACGCCCCCGAGATCCGGGTAATGATCTCAATTCGATCCGTAGCGTTGATCCTGAGACTCAGTCGGCTATGCCCGGCCTTAGAGTGGCACACAATGTCCGATCGGTCGGAGGCAGGAAGGCAAGTCATCGCCCTACTGGTACGACGGCGCGGCCTTTCACGACCTGTTACTCGCGCATGGTGATCAGCCGGTGCGCAACCTGATCGCACAGCTCGAAGGTTGCAGCGGAGGCAAGGCGTGAGATTGTTGCGGTTGCCGGGCTCGACCGCATGGCATGCGCCAGCGTCACTGCGGCCAAGCCGTTGCTTTGCTCGCAACCGCGCGGCACACGCCCGCCCTCGTCAATCCTGAGCGTCCGGATTCGTCGGCCGCGACGCTTTCCGGAGCACTACTACGCCATCACCCGTGGCGCCATGGCCATCGGCAAGCGCAACGGTGCAGGCCGACATCCCGTTCGTGGTCGAAGCGTGGGCGAGAAAGGTCAGCGACAAAGCTAACATCATGCTGGCGATGCTGTGTGAACCGCACGCCGGTCACGGGCGATCAACAGCTATCGTGACGGCGAAAAGATATTTGCATCTTTTGGCTGCGGGCTGGCGCACGGCGTCGATGATACCCCCCCGACGAAGGGCAGTGTCTTGGCGATGACTGCAGCGACGGCGCAGGATCGCGCGCCCGATTACGCCGCCATCGTTGCCGCGCCCGACCGCACCGAAGCGGACATGCAGACCGACAAGCGGCGCGACCCGGTCAAGCTCTTGGCCTTCACCGGCGCGCATCCCGGCATGAAGGTGCTCGATATGGGCGCGGGCGGCGGCTACAGCACGGAATTGATGGCGCGCGCGGTTGCACCGAGTGGCGTCGTCTACGGTCAAAATCCCGCGGACATCGGCGAGCGCGCGAAGACGCGGTTCGAGGCGCGGCTGAACACGCCGGGCGGCAAGAACATCGTGAGCCTGGCGCGGCCGTTCGACGATCCGCTGCCCGCCGACGTGCGCGACCTCGACCTCATCACGTTTCTGTTCTTCTACCACGACACCACCTACATGCCGGTCGAGCGCGCCGAGATGAACCGCAAGCTCTACGCGGCGCTCAAGCCCGGCGGAATGCTCGTGATCGCCGACCATTCCGCGAAACCCGGCGCCGGCACATCGGTCGGCAAGAGCCTCCACCGCATCGAGGAAAGCGCGCTGCGCCACGAAGTCGAGGCTGCCGGATTCAAACTCGTCGCCGAAGGCGATTTCTGGCGCCACCCCGAGGATGCGCGCGACTTCTCTATCCAACCGCCGAGCGGCAAGGCGGTCGACGAGTTCGTGCTCAAATTCCAGAAGCCGATGTGAGCGGCCGCCGGCGCGTGCAGCAGCACAGCTTCCCTCCCGTCGGAAGACGCAGCCTTCGGTGCATTGACGGTGCTCAAGCTCAGACCAGCCGCCTTCGCCTTCTCGACTGCGGTGGGCTCGTCGTTCCCCAGGGCACCACCCCGTGAAATCGTGAGTTTTGCGGCTGCCCACCGACTGCCCGCCGTATATGGCGTGCGTGATTTTGTGAGCGACGGGGGGCTTATGTCGTACGACGCCAACATTAAGGACATCTGGTGCCGCGCAGCGTTCCACATCGACAAGATTCTCAAGGGAACGAAACCTGCCGACCTTGCTGACCCGACGATCAGGAGCCGTTACGCGCAGGGCGTCAATGGCGACGGGCTCCAAGAGGTTGATTATTGCAAGTCGAGGAGAATGTGATGAAAGCGGTCCTGGTGTTGGTCATCACCTGGACGGTCCTCGTATCCGAGATCGTGACGACAGTGCAGGCCGCGTCCGCGCGAGGCAGCCGGGTAAGCGTGACCTATGTGGCGCCCAAGGATGCTGCGCATCAGCCGATTTACGAGCACTTGAAAGAACTCCGCTTCCTCGAAAATTGCAGGAATTCCTCAGCCCATTTCAACTGCCTCGCATCTTATTGGTGAAGGTAGAAGGATGCGACGGTAATCCCGACGCTTCATATGAAAACGACATGATAGTGGTGTGTTATGAATATATAGACCAACTCTGGAAGGCCATCCCCCTCGAAACGACACCGGCTGGTGTCACGGCGGTCGACGCTCTGGTGGGTCCCTTGTTCGACACCTGCCTGCATGAATTCGCCCACGCTATGTTCGATATGCTGCAGGTCCCGGTGTTGGGGCGCGAGGAAGACGCTGCCGATCAAGTGTCGGCCTACATCATGCTGCATCTCGGCAAGATCGAGGCGCGCAGACTGATTGGGGCACCGCCTACGCGTACAAGATTGAGGTGGACGCCGCAACCGCACCGCCGGCAGTGAAGCAATTCGCCGACGCGCATGGCACGCCCGCGCAACGCTTCTACAATCTGCTGTGCATTGCCTACGGCGCCGATGCGCAACTGTTTGGCGACATGGTGGAGGAGGCACATTTGCCGAAGGAACGAGCCGACGACTGCAAAGACGAATACCTTCAGGTGGCCCTTGCGTACGAAAAGCTGATCGGCCCGCATATCGACCATGTCATTGCCAAAGAGCTATTCGACAAAGCTGGCTGCCTGACGCAACGATACGGGTGCCGAGCAGAGCGACGCAGCCGAAATGAGCTGTCCCAACCGCCATATCCGAGGGTCACGGCATATGCAGCCGTCACTGCATCCGAGCCCGGCTCCAGACCGCGCTACCACCGAGTGCCGCAAGCTCCAGACCGAGCTATCGCACCAAGTTCCATCCTTAACGAGACCTTTAATCTCGGATAGCCGACATTTAGGGTTGACCGGCCGCGTAATGACCTGAGGTTTCGAGACGGACGAACTTGAGCGTCTGAGCAAAGAAAACGAGGCCAATGCTGACGGGGACTCTCAATGGGTATGCCTCGCCGCCTTGGTGCTGAGTTCTTTGGAACATTCTGGTTGACCTTTGCTGGTTGCGGTAGCGCTGTGTTGAGGCGCCCAGTATGCTAATGGTCCCGATAAGCCTATTTCTTAGCAGCCGCTGACGGCGCTTTCGGCTCGGTATTAATGGCGGACTACGAACTCGACCGCTTGTCGTCCGGTACACGGAGCCAGCATGACTAATTCAGGACATCGAGCCTGCCTTGCACCAGTTCTAATCTTGTGTCTCGCCGGCGCGCTCGAGGTCTACGCTGCGCCCGTCGAACCGATTCCATCGCTAGCCGCGCAAGAGAAGGCGCCGCTCCTTGATACGCTTAAGGAACTGGTGTCGATCGAGATCCGGAAGCGGGGATCGCGAAGGGCTCGATAAGCTCGCCGCGCTCATTGCACAGCGCCTGTCTGGGGTTGGTGGCCAGGTCGAATTGATCGAGCCTAACCCGGCCGACACCTACCGCATGGTCGACACGCCCAAGCAGCCCGGCAAGATGGTGCTGGCGCGTTTCACCGGATCCGGTACGAAGAAAATCTTGCTGATCGCGCACATGGACACCGTCTATCTGCGCGGCATGCTGGCGCAGCAACCATTCCGCATCGATGGCAACCGTGCCTATGGCCTTGGCATCGCCGATGACAAGCAGGGCGTCGCGCTCATCATCCACACGCTAACAATACGTATTGTAGCT
>ERZ1370068.5804-contig-4811_pt1 | contig 15066 bp, 20 predicted proteins | sample MGYA00561227_ERZ1370068 | MGnify/ENA primary metagenome ERZ1370068 (study PRJEB38410, sample SAMEA6850437) | metagenome | study: Metagenomic assessment of the ecological functions of the soil: analysis of the soil microbiota associated with the...
GGTAATACTTCGTTCAGTTACGTATTAAAGCGGCTATTTGAATACTGGTCGAACACGCCGCGCAGCGCTGGCGTTGTCCGTCGTCGAGGTTGAGATCGTGCGCCATCACGTCGAGCGCGCCCGGCCGTGACCTGCTGGCGGGCCGGGCGGTGGCGCCGTGGGACGCTCGAACGGCGGCGGCGATCCAGCTTCGATAGACGAAGCCCACCAGAACGAACGTGTTCAGCAGCAGCGAGAGGGGCCAGCACGTATCTGGAGCAGACGAGACGGCATCTTAGATCCCGTCTGAGGCCAGGAAGTCGGTCAGCTCGTTGGTGTCGGTCGTCGTCTGGCGTGGCGCTCGAGACGTAGCGCTCCTGGGCCAGCGACTCGCCCAGCCCGCCGCCCAGCATGAAGCCCGAGATCGCGATCACGACGGCGGCGGTGAGCGCCACCGCGCGCTGCAGGCAAAGCGCCGGTCGCCGGCGAACAGCCAGTCGAGACAGGCCGAGGCGCTTTGGCTCCGCCGTTCGGCCTCGAAGCCCACCAGCGCCTTGGCACGCACTTCCAGGCGAGCTGGGGCTGCCGGCAAGGGCATGCCCCAGGACGTCCGCCAACTCCAGCGCGGCGCGGCGCATCTCGGGATCGGCCGCCACGGCTGCTTCGATCCTGGCCGCCGCCGTCTCCGGCAGCCGGCCTTCCAGCCAGGCCGCGAAATCGAGATCCGAGACGGCCGTCGGACGCGACGTCCGCGGCCTGTGGCGAGGCTCTGCCACAGCTCCTTGTCGCTCCTCGGCGTACGCTCCCGTGCTCATCACGCTCTCCTGCTGCAGATTACGTCAGAAATCGGCCTGATCATCCCCGGTTTAAGGGGGTTCTTCCTGAAAGTGGGCTCTGCAGGCGCAACAAGGCCTTATGGTATGTGCTTCTGAACGGTTTGGGCGTCGATCTTGAGAGCTGGGCGACCTCGGCCACGTCCTGCTCCTCGTCATATAGGCATTTCAGGATCAGGGATTTGGCGGTTCGGTCAGAAGCCCTTGAGGAATCTTGAGTTTTCGACATGGCGGTCCTCGACCCCCAGAACTGGCCTCGGGCACCTCGTCGAGCGGCAAGGTGGCCTGCCGGCGCCGCCGTGGCGTGATCCGACCGCCGCCGACCGGGCGACCACCGCCAGCCAGGTCGCGAGGCTGGCGCGGGCCGGGTCGTAGGTCTTGAGCAGGCGGAAGTCGCCGGCGCATAGCCGGACGAACACGTCCTGGGCGGCGTCCATGACATCTTCCTCGCTCAGTCGATATGAAGCGAGCGTGCGCCGCACGACGGCATTGATCAGCGGAGCGGCGGCGCCGACGAAAGCCGTCCCACGCGCGCTTGTTGCCCGTCGCCAGCGTCTGCAGGTCGATCTGGTTCAGTTCCGTCACGCCCGCGATCTTTCTCTGGCCTGTCCGCCCTGCAGTTTAACAGGGTTTGTGGCGAAATCAGGCCCCGCTACAGTCCCCACCGACAATGTGAGGAGAGTTGATGAGCGAGGTCGCTGACACGCGCAGTGGAAAGTCACCAAGCAGGCAATACGCGGCAAAGGCGTGGTGGTTGCACAGAATTGCCGGGCCGCTGAGGTCGGCGCAGAGATCCTGCGCAAGGGCGGCAACGCCATCGACGCCGCCGTCGCCACCGGCCTGGCGATCGGCACGCGATCGAGCCGTGGATGAGCGGCATCGGCGGCGTGGGCTTCATGACGATCTGGAGCGCCAAGGAAGGCCGCGCCTGGACGATCGACTACGGTCCGATCTCGGCCCGCAAGCTCGACCCCATGAACTACAAGATCGTCGGCCCCGGTCCCGCCAATCCCTTCGCCTGGCCCGACATCCTCGAGCAGAGGAACGAGGTCGGCTATCACTCGATCGCCGTGCCCGGCCAGGTCGCCGGCGTCGCCAAGGCGCTGGAGCGCTTCGGCACGATGAAATGGCAGGACGTGATGGCGCCCGCCGTCGCGCTCGCCGAGCGCGGCATGGAACTCGACTGGTACATGCAGGTGATGATCGCCAACGGCGCGCAGCACCTCGCGAAGTTCCCCGCCTCGCAGCGCCGCCTACCTGCCCGACGAGGGCCGCGTGCCGACGCTCGATTGGCAGGCCAACGTGCGCTACCTCAAGCTCGGCAATCTCGCCGAGACCTACCGGCGGCTGGCCGACGGGCGGACCGCGCGAATTCTACGAGGGCAGCCTGGCGCGCGACATCGCCGCCGACCTGCAGGCCGGCGGCTCGGCGATCTCCTACGACGATCTCGAATCCTACGAGGCGCGCATCGTCGAGCCGCTGTCGTTCGAGCATGGCGGCGCCACCATCAACGTCGCGGGCGGCCTGACCGCCGGCCCGACGCTGCGGCGCACGGTCGGAACTGGCCGGCGCGAGCACCAGGGCAAAGGCGCCCCGGACGCCGGCTTCTTCGTCGCCATCGCCCACGGCATGCACCAGGCCTACGAGGAGCGGCTCAAGACCATGGGCGACAAGCCCACCAACACCTGCACCACGCATTTCTGCGCCGCCGATTCGGAAGGCAACATGGTGGCGCTGACCCAGACGCTGATGTCGCTGTTCGGCTCCGGCGTGATGCTGCCCAAGACCGGCATCACCATGAACAACGGCATGCTGTGGTTCGATCCCGAGCCCAACCGGCCCAACTCGATCGCGCCGGGCAAGCGGCCGCTGTGCAACATCTGCCCCGTGGTCGTGGCCAGGACGGCAAGCCGTGGTTCTGCATCGGCGCCTCGGGCGGCCGGCGCATCGTGCCGGCGGTCGACGCAGCTCTCGCTGATGCTGATCGACCGCGGCCTCGACGTGGAGACGGCCTTCCATCAGCCGCGCATCGACGTCTCGGGCGTCGGCCCGATCCGCGTCAACCGCGAGCTGCCCGACGCGGTGAAGAAGGCGATCGCGGCCAAGCTGCCGATCGTCGAGGTCGGCAACCAGGTCTCGCCGCTTGGCTTCGCCAATCCGTCCTGCATCGTGCGCGATCCCGACGACCGGAGAGCTCACCGGCATGAACGAAGTGATGTCGCCATGGGCCGGCGGCGCGGCGCAGTAGCAGCGCTCTCGCCGCCTTCGCCGCGGCTGCCGGCCGCGGCGCAGGACGTGCGCCTGCCCGTGCCTCGTGCCGCTGACCGGCTTCGTGGCGCTGGAAGGCACCAGCCAGAGGAACGGCGCGCTGCTGGCGGCGAGCCAGATCCGCGACGTCAGCCCTGAAGCCCGACGTGCTCGACACGCAGTCGACGCCGGAAGCCGCCGTCACCGCCTGGGAGCGCGTGATGGGCGGCGCGCCCTCGCCCGCCGTCGTGGGACCGATCCTGGGCACCCAGATGCTGGCGCTGCTGCCGCGCTGGCACAGGAGCGCGGCGTGCCGCTGCTCACCATCTCCGGCACCGCGCGGCTGGGCGAGCTCGGCAATCCCTGGTTCTTCCGCTTCTTCCCCAGCGACGCCACGGTGAAGGTGGCGCACGCGCGCTACGTCGTGGAGAAGCTCGGCGCCAAGCGGCCGGCCGTGATCTACCAGAGCACCGCCTACGGCCAGTCCGGCCGCGAGCAGCTCGCCAAGACCTTGCCGAGCTCAAGGCGCCGCCGGTGCTCGAGGAAAGCATCGCGCCCACCGTCAGCGACCTCTCGCCCGCCGCTGCTGCGCGCCAAGAACGCCAACGCCGACGTGATCGTGCTGCATCTGCACGCCGCCTCGACCGTGCTCGCGGTGCGCCAGGCGCGCCAGCTGCTGCCCGACCTGCCGATCGTCGCCGGCTCGGCCATGCACCAGCCGGCCACCGCGGCGCTTGCTCGAGCCCGCCGAGCTGAAAGGCGTCTGCGCGGAGACCGCGGCATCGCCGATCTCGGCCACGACAGGCCCGATGCGCGCCTTCCTCGGACGCCTATCGCGCCGCCTACAAGAGCGATCCCGACGCCTTCTGCCGCCGCCCAGTTCGACGCCGTCGGCATGCTGGGCAAGGTCATCACCGATCTGCGCAAGGCAGGCCAGCCGGTCACGCCGACGGCCGTGCGCGACCGCCTCGCCAGCGACACCTATCAAGGCGTGGTCACGACCTACCGTTCCGACGGCAAGGGCAACATGGCGCACGAGGCCGAGATCGTCTGCTACACGACGGCGCCGACCGAGTTCCCAAGCCCGCCGCGCTACCCGCTTCCGCCGCGTTCCTGACGCTTAAGCTGCAGTCGGTCGGCAAGAAGGACGATATGCGTTCGCCCTTCACCATTCCGCGCGCCGTTCCTTGTAACCTTTGGGCCGCAGCATCATTTGTCAGTTGTGACGGCTTCTCGAGGCTTATGACGATGCCCCCAGCCCGGGTGTTGTGCGCGATTGTTGGTCTTGCTGGCGGCGATGCCCGCCAACGGCAAGGAATTTCGCTCGTCCGACATCTATCCCGGCTGATTATCCGACGGTGCAGGCCGTCGTGCAGATGGACAAGCTGATCCGCGAGCGCAGCGCCGCACCGGCACGGCATCACCGTGCTGGGCCACGACGACCCGCGAATCGGAGAACCGACATGGTCGCCCACGTGCGCGACGGCACGCTCGACATGGCGCGGGTCAACATCTCCGCCCTCGACATGAGCGGCTCGGCGACGATCGTTCCCTCGCTGCCGTTCCTGTTCAAGTCGACGGCGCACATGCGGCGGGTCCTCGACGGCCCGATCGGCGACGAGATCCTCGCCGGCCTGGAAGCCCAGGGCCTGGTCGGCCTGTGCTTCTACGATGCCGGACCCGCGCTCCTTCTACAGCGTCAAGCAGCCGATCAAGGCGCGCGTCCGACCTCAAGGGCAATGAAGGTGCGCGTCCAGCAGACCGACGTCTGGGCGGCCTCGATGCGCGCGCTCGGAGCGGAGCCCGTGTCCACGCCGTTCGATGCGCGTCTACTCTGCGCTCTGGAGTCCGGCACGGTCGGCGCCGCGGACAACAACTGGCCGTCCATGCGTCGCCACGCGCCACTACAACGTGGCGAAGTATTACAGCCTGACCGAGCACTCGATGGCGCCGGCGGTGCTGATCTTCTCCAAGCGCACCTGGGACGAGCTCTCGCGCGAGGACCAGGCCATCGTCCGCAGCGCCGCCAAGGATCCTGTCGCCCACATGCGCAAGCTGTGGGATGACTGGAGGCGTCGGGCCGCGCAAGACCGTGGAGGCTGCTGGCGGCCAGATCGTCACCGACGTCGACAAGAAATCCTTCTCCGATGCCTTGGTGCCGCTCTATCCGACGGCTCGTCGAGGATGTCCGGCTGCGCGCGCCTGGTGACGCGCATCCAGAGCGAGGACTGAGGCCGCGCCGAACGGCGATTTCCCGGGCACGGAATTCTGCCGGAACCGGCTCGATTGGCACCTCTCGTGCTCGACATGTCGGCCCGGTCTGGCCGGTACCAACCGCTCGACAGCGGCCGGATGCGATGCCAGATCTATTGCCGACAGCGCAACTTGGCGTTAGGGATTAGGGGTCCTTTGCCTGGGGCAGACTGCACAGGAAGACCGAGGCGATTGCAGACGGGGCATGCCTCGCGCGCGCTCGGCCATCCGCACGACCATGGCGTAATCCGGGCCAGGAGCTGTTGAGCGCGCCTCGAATGTGGGTCAGATCCATCCGATCCTGAGCACGCGCGCCCGCTGATTCGCGACCTGTTCCGGCAAGGCGCACGGGCATTCGACCGATCCATGATCTGGCCCAGCGGATCCACCGGGTGCCGACGCTCCCGACGGCGGCGGCTTCCATCCCATCGCCCACGGCATCGAAAGCCTGCGCCAGAGCACTTGCCAGGCGCTGGAGGCACGTCCTGGTCGCGCACGGGCACGCCGAGCCGCGCAACATCTGAACATCTGCTGTCCCGGAAGACACGGCCGGCGCGCATCCAGGCGACTGCACCCGGGCGCCTGCCGGCGATGCCGGCATAAGGCGTACAGATGCAGACCTTGCTCCCGGCCAGAAACCAGCCTCGCGGTTTTGAATATATCGTACGTCACCAAACTCCAGCGACAGGAGACACGCCATGGCAGCGCCGCGCCCGTCCAAGACCCATATCGGCAACCATGCCCTGAAGCCCGAGACCCTGATGCTGGGCTACGGCTACGATCCGAGCGCTGTCGGAGGGCGCGGTGAAGCCGCCGGTCTTCCTCACCTCGCACCTTCGTGTTCGGCTCGGCCGAGGAAGGTCGCGACTTCTTCGACTATGCGTCGGGACGCAAGCAGCCGCCCGCAGGGCAGCGGCGCCGGCCTCGTCTACTCGCCGCTTCAACCATCCCAACAGCGAGATCGTCGAGGACAGGCTCGCCGTCTACGAGGGCGCGGAGGTCCTGCGTGCTGTTCTCATCCGGCATGTCGGCGATCACCACGACGATCCTGGCCTTCGCCCGCCCCGGCGACGTCATCCTGCATTCCCAGCCGCTCTACGGCGGAACGGAAACGCTCGCTGTCGCGCACGATGGCCGGCTTCGGCATCGGCGCCGTCGGCTTCGTCGACGGCGTCAGCGAGCCTGCCATTCGTGCCGCCGCGCAGGAGGCGCGAGGCAAGGGCGCGGTATCGGTCATCCTGATCGAGACGCCGGCCAATCCGACCAACACGCTCGTCGACATCAAGCTGTTGCGGCAGATCGCCGACGAGATCGGAACGGCCCAGGGCTTCCGGCCCGTCCTGGTTTGCGACAACACCTTGCTCGGCCCGGTGTTCCAGCGTCCGCTCGCCCACGGCGCCGATGTCTCGGTCTACTCGCTGACCAAGTATGTCGGCGGCCACTCCGACCTCATCGCCGGCGCCACCCTGGCGTCGAAGGCGACCATCGGGCCGATCAGGGCGCTGCGCGGCAGCGTCGGCACGAGCCTCGATCCGCATTCCTGCTGGATGCTGGGCCGCTCGCTCGAGACGCTGGCGCTCAGGATGGAGCGGTCGCAACACCAATGCCCAGCTCGTCGCCGAGTATCTCCGCGATCATGCCAAGGTCGGCAAGGTTCACCACCTGGCGTTCCTGGAGGATGGCTCGAAGGCGCAGGCGGTCTTTGCCCGGCAATGCAGCGGGCGCAGGCTCGACCTTCTCCTTCGACATCAAGGGCGGGGAGAAGGAGGCGTTCGCCTTCCTCAATGCCCTGCAGGTCTTCAAGCTGGCGGTCAGCCTCGGCGGCACCGAGATCGCTCGCCAGCCACCCCGCCGCCATGACGCACTCCGGCGTTCCGGCCGAGGTGCGCGACCGTATCGGCGTGCTGGACACGACGATCCGCCTGTCGGTCGGCATCGAGCATCCCGACGACCTGATTGCCGATCTGGCGCAGGCGTTGGCGGTCACCGCGTGAGCTGAGCGCGCTGTTCGACGGTCAGCGCATGCGGATCCAATTAATCGTCCGGCATGCCATGCGGCGCAAGCATGCAGCCGTGCGTGGTCATTGCGTCGTTGTCGACGGAGATCAGCAGCGAGTAGGTAAGCTTGCGCCTTTCGTCGAAGGCTTCACCCGCAAGGCGCGCGTGGCCTGCGGGGCTGGAGGTTCAATACGAGCCGGTCGCCCACTGATTCGCCGCCGGCGGGATCGCGGATCCATGTATTGACCGCGCAAAGATGATCGCCGCAAGGCGCGATGATGATGCGCGATTTGCCGTCGGTGCGCGACCAATCGCCTGTGATGCTGGGACCGCTGCCTGCTCCGGCGCGGGTGCCAACAAGGAGAAAGGTTGCGAGTGCGAGAAAAAGAAATGTTCGCATGCCGAGCTTAGAGCGTACCTCACTCACGGAGCCTGCAGAGACAACTCTCAGTCTTTGCCGCGGTTGCAGCGCCACGTCAGAATCACATGCGCTGCCAGTCCGGGAAGGCCAGCCGGTCTCAGCGCGGCGAGGGCTGATCCTGCGCCGGCCTGGATTGACCAGTATGTCCTTGGTGGCGATCCTCACCGCAGAGCCGGACGGGTGCGGCGGGCCCACCGGATTCGCGTTATCCTGACGAACATCGCGACAAAAGGGAGATCTCAGATGGCCGAAAATCTCGGGGCGAAAAGCAAGGGCAAGCCGGTCGCCGTGGTCATCGGCGCCACGTCGAAATGGCAGGCGGATGGCCGCAACACCTAGCTGATCGCATGGCAAGAGCGGTGGATGACAGCGACCTGCCCGTCGGCGTGCGCTGGGGCATCGGCGGCGCCGTTGCCCAGAAGTTCGCCGGCGAGGGGTTCTTCGTCGTGCTGACGACCCGCAGCGAGGCCAATGCGTCGGGCCTGGCGGCGGCGATCCGCGAGCAGGGCGGCGACTGCATGATCGTCGAGCTCGGATCTCGTCGCGCAGGATCCGATCGCGGCGGCGTTCGCCACGATCCGCAGCGACGCCGGCGATCCGGATGTCCTGGTCTACAACGCGGGCTATCTCGAAGGCCGCGATCTGCCGCCGGAGAAGGAGCTGCTCGAACACATCCCGGTCGAGATGTTCGATACCGCCCAGCACATCGCCAGCCGCGGCCCGTTCCTCGTCGCCAAGGAAGTCCTGCCGGCCATGCGCAAGACGCGGCGAGGGTCGTTCTTCTTCTCCAACAATTCCAGCTCGCTGCGCGGGCGCAAGCGCATGACCGGGCCAGTCGCTCTACTATCCCAGGGTCATGATGCGCACCTGGCGCAGGTGCTCACCGAGGAGTATTCCGAGCACGGCGTGCATGTCGCCAACGTGGTGATCGACGGCACCATCGACTCGCCCGGAACCCGCGCCCTGCCGAGAATACGGCAGAACCGCCCGATCTGGTGATGAATCCGGTGAAGATCGCCGAGGCGTTCTATTACCTGCACACCCAGGACCGGTCGTGCTGGACGCACGAGCTGCAGCTGACGCCGTTTTCGACCAAGCCGAGCTACTGAGGTGCGATACAATTTCTCTCCCCAGCGAAGCTGGAGAGGTGTCGCAGTCATTAGGCGCCGAGCGGCTGACGTGGGCCATGACCTCCGTCGGCTTCACGGACACCTCCCTTCGCTGAATCCGCTGCGGGAGGAATGCTGAACTCTAGCGAGTTACTCACTCGGCCGTGGCACCGGATTGTCTGATGATGGGCAACCAGAGCGCCTGGTCGTCCTCGATCAGCCTTGCGGGCGGCTTCGGGCGAGCCTGGCGGCAGCATCTCGAATCCCTGAACCAGGAGCTTCTCCTTCACCTGCGGGTTCTGGCCGATGCGGTTGATCTCGGCATTGAGGCGCGCGACGATCGCGTTCGGCGTGTTCGCCGGCACGGCGAAGCCCAGCCACGTGGCGACCACGAAGTCCGGCACGCCGGCCTCGATCATCGTCGGCACGTCGGGCAGCAGGGCCGAGCGGTCCTTGCTGGTGACGGCGAGCGCCTTGAGCTTGCCGGCCTTGATCTGGCGCCAGCACCGTCGGCGCGTTGAAGAAGCCCATCGTCACCTCGCCGTTCACCACCGCGAGGACGGCGGCCGGCGCGCCGCGGTAGGGCACGTGCTGCAGGCGTACGCCGGTGCGCTGCTCGAGGATCACGCCCGACAGGTGGAGGCTGCTGCCGACGCCGCTCGAGCCGTAGGTGAGCTCGCCCGGCTTGGCGCGCGCCTGCGCCACCAGGTCGGTGACGGTCGCGGCCGGATTGGCGGGCGAGACGACCAGCACGTTGGGGAGGATGCCGGTGACGGTGACCGGCACGAGGTCCTTGAGCGGATCGTAGCCCGGCGCCTTGTAGAGGCCGATGTTGAACACCGTCGTGCCCTGCGAGGTCAGCAGCAGGGCGTAGCCGTCGGCCGGCGCGCGTGCGCCTTCCACGGTCCCCATGAGGCCGCCCGCGCCGCCCTTGTTGTCGACCACGACCGGCTGGCCGAGCGCCTTGGCGAGCTCCTCGGCGAAGGTGCGCCCGACGATGTCGGCGCCGGCGCCCGGCGCGAACGGTATGATCATGCGGACCGGGCGCTCCGGCCAGTCGGCCGCCCGCGCCGCCGCGGGCATGAGCAGCAGGATGCCCGCCAGGGCATGCCGCCGTGTCAGGAACCTGTCGTGACGGGATCATGGCCGCCCTCCTCCCTCGAGCGCGACGCAGAGCTCGCCGACATCGGCGAGGCGGTCGATGCCCAGATATCATTCGCGCGCGTGCGCTCGATCGCCGACGCGTCGAGCACGACGCTGGCGCAGCTGCGGTATTTCTGCTCGGCCTCGGCCTCCGACATCGGCATCGCCGGCGCGCCCGGCGGGATGTCGCAGCGCACATGGGCGCTGTGGCCGTCCGCCAGCCGCACCTCGACCGCGGCCGGAAACAGGCCGTTGTCGGGGAGGTCGTCCGCCTGCCTGATCTCGATCAAGGTCATGAACTTCTGCACCAGCGGGTCGCCGAGCGCTTCGTCGGTGAACTGGGAGCTGCCCAGCGCGCCGAAGCGCAGCGCCGCCGCAACGCAGTAGCGCATGCTGACCCGCGCCCGCAAGGTATCGGCCGGCACGCCCTCGCGCAGCGTCATGAAGTTCCAGGGATGGACCAGGCAGACGATGCCCGCCACCTCGTGCAGGCGATCGCCGAGCTTGTCATGCAGCGGCGAGCGCGGCGTGGACCGCCGCATGGGTCGGCGCGCCTGAGGGATAGGGCTTGAAGATGATGCCCGACTGGATGAGCTCGAACGGCTGGCCCAGCGGCAGCGCCTTCGGCTGCGCACCGGCGAACAGGTTGAAGAAGCCGTACTTGCCGTCGAGCGCCTCGCCGTCCGACTGGAAGCCCTTCTCGGCCAGCAGCGCGGCATGGACGGCGTCGCGCGCGGTGAGGCCGGCGTGCAGGGCCATCGTCATGGTGCCGAAGTTCTGCCGCAGGCCGCTCGCCATCGAGGCGGCGATCCCCAGGGCCGCCCGCGAAGGGCTGCGGCCTCGAGCTTCAGCAGCCGGCAGCACGCGGCGGTGACGCCCAGCACGCCCAGGGTGCGCGTCACGCGCCAGCCCGCCTCGTACAGGCGGGGATTGAGCTGGCGTCCCAGCACGACATTGACCTCGAAGCCCGCGACGTAGGCCAGCAGCACCTCCGCGCCGCTGAGGCCGCGCGATTGCCCGAGCGGCAGCAGGGCCGACACCAGCGACGCGCTGGGATGCGACATCATCGGCTCGTTGTTGTCGTCGAACAGCTCGGCGTGGGCGGCCGTGCCGTTGGCGAGCGCCGCGGCGAGCACGTCCGCCTTGAAGCCGTGGCCGATCACCGAGCAGGGGCCGTCCCCTGGCCGAGCTCGCGCGCCAGCGCGGTCACGATGCGTACCGAGTCGAGCTGCGAGCCCGACAGCGACACCGCGAGCGTGTCGAGGAAAGCCTTCTTCGCGAGCGCAAACGCGGCCGGCGGCACCTGGCCGGCCTCGAGCGCGCCCGCCCAGGCGGCGATCTGGTCGATGCTGTTGCTTTCCGTCAAGGGATGATCCTCCGCCCGTGACGTAGGTGAGGTTGCGGCACGCCGACGCGGAAGAAGGCCTCTTCTCAGCCCGGGAGCGGACATCTTGCGCTGGTCCGGGTAAAGCCCGTTTATGAGTTCACGGGCCTAGTAGCGGCGGCAGTCCAGAATGACCGACTGACCGGAGGCCTCGGGGCTCGCCGAGGCGTAGCGCTTCGCCATCGCCGTCGCGGCATATATAACGCGCGTGATAGTCCTTGGCGCAGCCGGGACTGGGATCGCCGGATCTGGCGATAGTCGATGCGGTAGGTGCAATAGTCTCGGCCCTGGCAGTGACGCGCCAGATCGTCGGCGACGTTGGCGCCGAACTGGGCGCGGCAATTGCGGGGCCGTAGACCGCGTCCAGCACGCGGATCGACACGGCACCGCCATAGGAACGATTCTGGTCGGGGTAGCGCTGGTCCGGCTGCGGGCCAATCTGATCGACCCGCCGGTTCCCGGCAGCGGTATACTGATCATGCGCCGTTGCCGGCGCAGCGCATGCGACCAAAGCAGGATCGCCCACCTTCGAGATTTCATCGTGGCTCCTCCCATGGTTGCGCGACTATTGCGCACCGCCCGCGGCCGGGCAAGCCGGCCGCCATGCCGTAGCGCTGCGATGAAGATCGGGGGTGGTTGGTGGCAAGGCTCGTTCGTCGCTCGGCGGCCGTTCAAGGCGTCGACGAAGCGCACTTCTTCTTGAGCGACTCGAACAGCAGCGCGCTGGGCTCACCGGTTTCGGCCTCGTCGGCAGCGAGCTGGAACTTGCGGATCGCCGCGCGCGTCGCCGGACCGACCGTGCCGTAGGTGGTGCCGCCATAGAAGCCGAGATCGCGCAGGAGAATCTGGATGGCCTTGGCCTGGTCCGTTGCTGTCGGTGGGCCAGGCGCCGACGTCGACCGTGCACATGGTCTTCAGCGGCTCGGGCTTTCCGCCGCCGAGGCCGCCAGGTCGCTGTTGCTCGCCTCGCTTGGTGACGTCGACGACGACACCGCAGGCTCCGTGCAGCTCCTGCTTGGTCGGCGCGGTCGCCTCGGGCCCCGCCGGACGCGGCGGCAGCTTCAGCCCCCGGGCGGCGTCCACCGGCTCGATCGGCGCCGGCTTTGAAATTGCAGGAGCCGCGCGGTCGCTTCCGGGCACGCTTGGAAGGCCGCCCCTTCCCCTGTCCAGAAGGCGACGCCGGCCGACGCCGAGCAACGCCAGGACAATCGCGTAGGCCACGAAAGGTATGACGGGCCTGCGCGTGCCTTTCCCATCGTCGGAAGCCGTCGCCATGAGATTGCTTCCTCTTTCGCCCGAACTGCCGACTGTGGACGCTACCGGGGACCGCGGGCCGCCTTCAACGGCCACAGGTGCCGGCATAATAGGCATCGGCATCGCAGGCCTTGCCGCCGGGAAGGGCACAGGCCCCCTGCTCGTCGGCAGCGCCGCTCTTCGCCACCGCCGTGTAGCGCCCGCCCGTGATGGCGCAGTAGCGCGCGGCCGGCGTGATGTATCCCGTCACCCGAAGACCGCCGACCGGGCACTCGGCGCGGAACATCGCCCATTCCTCGCACTGGTAATTGTCGGTGAAGACGCAGACGCCGAACTGACCGCCGTCGGGGCGGCGCTCGATCCTGAGCGTGCCGCCCCGCGCCACGCAGTTCTGCGACGCGGGGTTGGCGAGCTGTGCTCGCCGGCGGCTGCACCTGGGCGGAAGACCCGGTGCAGCCGACGATCAAGCATAGTCCCGCCACGCTGACGGCGACGGCCGCGCGTTGAACGTGCTCCTCCTATTTGGACATCGAGCCTCAGAGTCTTCTGCATTGCTTCAAAGCCTAGCATGAAGCGCCTGCCGTCCACGGCAATTGCGTCATGCATCGATGCATGGTCAGACTGACGCCGATGTTTTCGCGCCGTGCTCTGCTCACCGGCGGTCTCGCCGGCCTGCTGCCATTCGCCGTTCGGGCGCAGACTCCGTCACGGGTTCGCGAGCCGGTGAACTGACGATGGCTGCGACGAGCACCGCTCCGCCGGACGACGCCATCAAGCGGCTGTTGCCGTGGCTGGTCGCCGTGGCGTTCTTCATGCAGTCGCTCGACACGACGATCCTCAACACCGCGGTGCCGGCCATCGCGCGCGCGATGGACGTGATGCCGCTCAGCGTGAAGGCGGTGCTGGCGAGCTATACGCTGAGCCTCGCCGTCTTCATTCCGGTGAGCGGCTGGATGGCCGACCGGTTCGGCACGCGGCGCGTCTTCGCCGCGGCGATCGGCCTCTTCACCGTCGGCTCGGTGCTGTGCGGCCTCTCGACCAGCATCGAGATGCTGGTGGCCTGCCGCGTCCTGCAGGGCGCGGGCGGCGCCATGATGATGCCGGTCGGCCGCATGACGCTGGCGCGCACCTACGACAAGGCGCGATCTCGTCCGCGTCATGAGCTTCGTCGCCATCCCGAGCCTGATCGGCCCGATGGTCGGGCCCGTCGCCGGCGGGCTGATCGTCTCGCTACTTCGACTGGAGCGGCGTGTTCTTCGTCAACGTCCCGGTCGGGCTGCTCGGCGTCTATTTCGTCTATCGCCACCTGCCGGACTATCGCGAGCAGCAGACCCATCCGCTCGATTTCGTGGGCCTGGTGCTGTTCGGCGGCGGCATTGCGCTGCTGTCCTACGTGCTCGAGGTGTTCGGCGACCACACGTTTGACAACGCCCGAGATCCTTGGCCTGCTCGCGCTCGCCGCCGTCGCTGCTCGCCGGCTACGGCATCCGCGCCACGCCTGACGGCGTTTCCGCTGCTTGATCTCGGCCTGTTCAGGATCCGCACCTTCCGCGCGGCGGTGAGCGGCGGCTTCTTCACGCGCCTCGGGCTGGGCGGCATCCCGTTCCTGTTCCCGCTGCTCTACCAGATCGGCCTCGGCTTCTCGCCGATCCAGTCGGGCCTGCTGGTCCTGCCGCAGGCCATCGCCTCGATCGGGCTGAAAACCTTCATGCCGGCGATCCTGGCGCGGCTGGGCTACCGCAACGTGCTGGTCGGCAACACGATCGTCGGTCGGGCTGATGATCATGTCGTTCGCGACCGTGGGCGCCCACACGCCGGTCTGGCTGATCGTCGTGCAGGCCTTCGTCCTCGGCTTCTTCACCTCCATGCAGTACACCAGCATGAACACGCTGGTGTATGCCGACGTCTCGGGCCCGCAGACCGAGCGGCGCCAGCACGATCGCCGCCACCGGCCAGCAGCTCGCGATCAGCTTCGGCGTGGCCGGCGCCGCCTTGATCGCCGCCATCTTCGTTCCACCCGCGCTGCATTCGCATCCTGACGCGATCATCCATGGCGCGCAGCAGGCCTTCCTGGCGCTCGGCATCCTGACCGTCCTGTCATCGGTCGTCTTCATGGAGCTCAAGCGCGGACGACGGCGAGGGCATGAGCCGCCACGACGCGGCCCATCGCCAGGCGCCGCATAACCACGCGGGCGATCACTAGAGCGGTTTCCGATCGGATGGGAACCGCGTACGGTCCCATCCGGATCGGAAACGCGCGCACGGGAGATGTTGGTAATACAGGCACATTCCGACTGGCTGATTCCAGCCGGACGGAATGTGCTTTAGCTCAGCCCGTCGGATTGAGCTGCCAGATCGCGATAGTGAGCACGGTGGCGAACATCACCCAGGCGAGGTACGGCGCCATCAGCAGAGCCGCCACGCGGTCGACGGTGCGGAAGGCC
>ERZ1370068.2828-contig-1957_pt1 | contig 15064 bp, 26 predicted proteins | sample MGYA00561227_ERZ1370068 | MGnify/ENA primary metagenome ERZ1370068 (study PRJEB38410, sample SAMEA6850437) | metagenome | study: Metagenomic assessment of the ecological functions of the soil: analysis of the soil microbiota associated with the...
AAGACTGACAGCGCTGGCGGGGCGGAGAACTATTCGTCATCCAAAGTGCAAGCGGTCAGCCCCAGTGCGAGATCATCCAGGGCGTGCGCCGGGAAAGCTCTTGGCGCCGTTCTGCCGCGCTTGCTGTTGCGCATCGGATTTTCCCACGCAGCAGGCGCATCCGGCGCCGTGCGCTGTCTTCATCTGCGACAGCGTCGCGACGGCGCATGCGCGTCCTCTCATTGGTCGCGTGCGCGCGGCGCCGCCCGCCGGCATCGCGGAGAAATAGGGTGCGGTCAGGAACGCCTGCGCTCTGCTGCGCGTCCGCAGCTCGGGCACGCGTTCGGCTGCTCGCATTCCACCATTGGGCGCATTGCGGTGAACGCGCCACAGCGGCCGCAGAGGTAGTCGTAAACGGGCATCGATCTCTCCCCGATGATTGAGACCTCCAGGCACTCAGGCGGGACGGCCAGCCGCCCCGCACCTTTGCCGAGCGGGGCATCACTTGTCCGGCGACATCGGCATATCGACCGCGCTCATCACGTGCTTGGTCGGTCCGGCGGCGCACGGCATGACGTCGAAGTCGAAGATGTCGGTCGGCAGCCACAGCGTCGCGCAGGCGTTCGGGATGTCGACCACGCCCGATGATGTGGCCCTGGCACGGCGCGGTGCCGAGGATGGCGTAGGCCTGCGCGCGCGAGTAGCCGAACTTGGTCAGATACTCGATGGCGTTGAGGCAGGCCTGCCGGTAGGCGATGTGCACGTCGAGGTAGTACTGCTTGCCGGCCTCGTCGACCGAGATGCCTTCGAAGATCAGGTAGTCGTTGTAGGTCGGCGTGATCGGCGCTCGGCTTGAAGATCGGGTTCTTGATCCCGTACTTCGCCATGCCGCCCTTGATCAGATCGACCTTGCAGATGCAGCCAGCCGGCCATCTCGATGGCGCCGCAGAAGGTGATCTCGCCGTCGCCCTGGCTGAAGTGCAGGTCGCCCATCGAGAGGCCGGCGCCGTTCACGTAGACCGGGAAATAGATCTTCGAGCCGCGCGAGAGGTCCTTGATGTCGCAGTTGCCGCCGTGCTCGCGCGGCGGCACGGTGCGCGCGCCCTCGGCCGCGACCTTGTCCTGGCCGTCGCCCTTGGCGCGGCCGCATGCGCGGTGCGCGGCCGAACGGCGGAGTTGGCGAGCGGCGGCACGCGGTCGGGATCGGTGGCGATGAACGCGGTCTCGCGCGCGTTCCAGGTGTCGAGCAGCTTCTTGATCGGGCAGGCAGCCGATCAGGCCGGGATGGATCAGGCCGGCGAAGTTCACGCCCGGCACATGGCGCGAATGGGTGTACATGCCCTGAAATGTCCCAGATCGACTTCTGCGCCTGCGGAAAGTGATCGGTGAGGAAGCCGCCGCCGTTCTTCTTCGAGAAGAAGCCGTTGAAGCCCCACAGGCTGTCGGGCAACGCGCCGACGTCGAGGAGGTCGACCACCAGCAGGTCGCCCGGCTCGGCGCCCTCGACGCCGATCGGGCCCGGACAGGAAGTGCACGATGGTGCAGGTCGATGTCGCGCACGTCGTCGGCGCGGATTCGTTGTTCTTGATGAAGCCGCCGGTCCAGTCGTAGGTCTCGATGACGAAATCGTCGCCCGGCTTGACCCAGGCCACCATCGGGATGTCCGGGTGCCAGCGGTTGTGGATCATGTCGTTCTTGTAGGGCGACCTGACAGATCGATCTCGATCAGCGTCTTCGACGTCGGTCAGTGCGGCTCCTGTCCATTGTTTGATGCATGGTTTCTCTCCGTTGGACGTAGGCGGTTAGACCGCCAGAAACCGGCGCGATCGCCGCTTCGTCGACATGCTCGCGCGCTGTCGGTGTGCACGATCCGGCCGCCCTCCATGCACGAAGATGCGGTCGGCGATGTCGAGCACGAAGCTCAGCACCTGCTCGCAGACGACGATGCAGAGATTGCGGACGCTGCGGATATCGCGCAGCAGCCGCGCGATGTCCTTGATGATCGATGGCTGGATGCCTTCGGTCGGCTCGTCGAGCAGCAGCACCTTCGGATCGCTCGCCAGCGCGCGCGCGATCGCGAGCTGCTGCTGCTGGCCCGCCCGAGAGGTTGCCGCCGCGCCGGCGCTCGAAATCCGCGCAGGATCGGGAACAGATCGTAGATCTCGCGCGGGATATCGCGCTTGCCGGTCACGACCAGGCCGGTCTCGATGTTCTCCTTGACCGTCATGGTGCCGAAGATCTGCCGGCCCTGCGGCACGTAGGCGAGCCCGCAGGCGACGCGCTGATGGCTCGGCGAGCGCGGTCACGTCGGCGCCGTCCACCACGATCTGCCCCGACGCGTGCCGGCATGACGCCGATCAGCGATTTCATCAGCGTGGACTTGCCCATGCCGTTGCGGCCCACGAGCGCGACGATCTCGCCCGGCATGACCGACGAGATCGATGCCGTGCAGCACCTCGCTCTGCCCGTAGGCGGACGAGAGATTGCGAACCTCGAACATCTTTCCTCACCCTTCATGGCGCTCTCCGGCGACGGAGACGTTCGCCGTAGAACGCGTCAACCGCTCAGTGGCCAAGATAGACTTCCTTCACCTTCGGGTTCGATCTGCACCGACTGCATATCGCCTTCGGCCAGCACCTTGCCCTGGTGCAGCACGGTCACCCGGTGCGCGATCGTCTCGACGAACTTCATGTCGTGCTCGATCACGATCACCGAGCGGTTCTTGATGATCTCGCTTGAGCAGCTCGGCGGTCTTGGCGCGCTCCGACACGCTCATGCCGGCGACCGGCTCGTCGAGCATCAGCAGCTCCGGGATCCTGGATCAGCAGCATGCCGATCTCGAGCCACTGCTTCTGGCCGTGGCTCAAGGTTCCCGCCAACCGATCGAGATGGTCTTGCAGGAAGATCATCGCGGCGATCGTCGCTGCACCTGCTCGCGCGACCTCGTCGGTGCGCTTCCAGAACAGCGCGCCGGCAACGTTGCGGCCGCGCGGCAGCGACAGCTCGAGGTTCTCGAACACGGTCAGATCCTCGTAGATCGTCGGCGTCTGGAATTTCCGCCCGATGCCGAGGCGCACGATCTCGCTGCTCCTGGCGGCCGGTGATCTCCTGGTTCTTGAACTTGATCGAGCCTTCCGAAACCGCTGCGTCCGCCCGCAGATCAGGTCGAGCACGGTGGTCTTGCCGGCGCCGTTCGGCCCGATGATCACGCGCAGCTCGCCCTTGTCGACGTAGAGGTTGAGCTCGTTCGACGGCCTTGAAGCCGTCGAAGGAGACGCTGACGTTCTCGAGCGCGAGCAGAAAATCGGTGCTGTTGGCCATGATCGCTGCCTCCTGACGCTCATTCTGCCGGCGCCGGGCTGGCTTGGCGCGTGGCTGGCGCCGTCTGCCAGCTTCCGCAGCCGCGGGATGAGCTGATCGGTCACCAGGCCGGCGAGCCCGCGCGGGAAGGCGAGCACGACCGCGATGAACAGGCCGCCCATGGCGAACAGCCACAGCTCCGGGAACGACTTCGGAAAACAGCGTCTTGCCCCAGTTGACGACGAGCGTTCCCGACCACCGCGCCGACGATGGAATGCCGGCCGCCGACCGCGCAGAAGATCACCATCTCGATCGAGGGCACGATGCCCACGAAGGACGGCGACATGAAGCCGACCTGCAGCGTGAACATCGCGCCGCCGAGCCGCGGCCATGGCGGAGGCCAAGGCAGAAGACGAAGATCTTGAAGTTGGCGACGTCGTAGCCGGAGAACCGCACCCGGTCCTCCTTGTCGCGCATCGCCACCAGGATGCGGCCGAGCTTGCTCGCAGCGACGAAGCGCGCCAGGAACATGGTGCCGAGCAGCAGGAAGCAGCAGACGAAGTAGAGGATGTATTTCGCGCTGTCGGTGCGGATGTCCCAGCCGAGCAGCGTGCGCAGGTCGGTGATGCCGTTGATGCCGCCGGTGTAGCCCTGCCGCCCGACGATCAGGATGCGTCAGGACAGCCGCCAGCGCCTGGGTGATGATGGCGAAGTAGACGCCGCCGACCCGCCGCTTGAACATCGCGGCGCCGAGGATGAAGGCGCGCGATCGCCGGCACCACAACGACCGCGATCAGCGTGAACGGCAGCGACTTGAACGGCATCCAGAAGAACGGCAGCTCCGTGATCTGGTTCCAGTCCATGAAGTCCGGAATGCCCGGCGTCGACTGGATCTTGGTGTTGGCGACGCTCGACGCCTCGAGCTTGAGGAACGCCGCCATGCAGTAGCCGCCGAGGCCGAAGAACACGCCCTGCCCCAGGCTCAGGATGCCGGTGTGGCCCCAGCACAGCACCAGGCCGACGGCGACGAAGGCGTAGGTCAGGTACTTGCCGACGAGATTGAGCCGGAAGATGTCGAGCGCCAGCGGCAGCACGACCAGGATCAGCACCGCGATCGAGCGCGAAGCCGATCAGCTCGAGCGTGCGGAATCGGTGCGACTGTCGGCATGGCAATGCGATGTGTCACCTTCTGACCTTGAGGACGAACAGTCCTTGCGGCCGCAGCATGAGCAGTCCGATGACCATGAGCAGCGTGAGCACCTTGGCCATCGAGCCGGTGAGGAAGAACTCGAGCGTCGACTGCGACTGCGAGATCGCTGAACGCCGAGGCGACGGTGCCCAGCAGGCTCTGCGCGCCGCCGAAGACGACCACCAGGAAGGTGTCGACGATGTAGAGCTGGCCGGCGGTCGGCCCGGTCGGAGCCGATCATGGTGAAGGCGCTGCCGGCGACGCCGGCGATGCCGCAGCCGAGGCCGAAGGTCAGCCGGTCGACCCGGCGGGTATCGATGCCGACCGCGCCGCTCATGGTGCGGTTCGAGACCACGGCGCGCACCTGCAGTCCCCAGCGCGACTTGTAGAGCAGCAGCGCGACGACGCCGGTGATGAGGAGCGTCAGCCCCATCACGAACAGGCCGTTGATCTGCACCTCGATCGTGCCGGCGACGGGTGAGCGAGCCCATCATCCAGTGCGGCAGCTCCACGCCGACCTCGCGCGCGCCGAAGGTCGGAGCGGAACGCCTGCTGCATGATCAGGCTCAAGCCCCAGGTCGCGAGCAGCGTGTCGAGCGGGCGGGCATAGAGGTGGCGGATGAGCAGCCATTCGACCAGCCAAGCCGAGCGCCCCGAGACGACGAACGCGACCGCCATCGCGAAGAAGAAGTAGCCGCTATACAGGCTCGGCAGATAGGTCTCGAACAGGTGCGAAGCACAGATAGGTCATGTAGGCGCCGAGGATCATGAACTCGCCGTGCGCCATGTTGATCACGCCCATCTGGCCGAAGATGATGGCAAGTCCGAGCGCCATCAGCAGGAACACGGAGAACAGGATGAGCCCGGCGAAGCCCTGCATCACCAGGATCGAGCCGAGCTCGCGAGCGAATAGTCGCCGAACATCGCGTTGCTCCGTCGTTGCTTCGCTGCCATTGCGATACCATCTGGGAGAGGCGGGTGCCCCGGTTGCCGGATCCGAGGCACCCGGACGAGCGCTACTGGTAGCCCTTCGGGTAACGGATCAGGCTCCATCAGCTCAGCCGTTTCGTAGATCAGGTCGTACTGGCCATCCGTGGCGCGCGCGGCCGACGCGCGTCTTGCTCCAGAGATGATGGTTCTCGTGGACGCGGACGTAGCCTTCCGGCGCGCCCTTGAACTCGACGCCGGGCGAGGCGGCGGCGACCTTGTCGATGTCGAAGCGAGCCGGCCTTCTCGACCGTGAGCTTCCACAGCCACGGGCCGAGATAGGCGGCCTGCGTCACGTCGCCGATGACGATCTTGTCGCCCCACATCTTCTTGAACGCCGACACGAACGCCTTGTTGTTCGGGTTGTCGAGCGACTGGAAGTACTTCATGCAGGCATAGCCGCCGACGATGTTCTCGCCGCCGATGCCGTCGATCTCGTCCTCGGTGACCGAGATGGTCATCAGCGTCTGCTTGTTGAGATCGACGCCCGCCGCCTTGAGCTGCTTGTAGAAGGCGACGTTCGAGCCGCCGACGATGATCGCGTAGATCACGTCGGGCTTGGTCAGCTTCATCTTGTTGATGACGGAGTTGAACTGCGTGTGCGCCGAGCGGGAAGTACTCCTCGCCGACCACCTTCAGCTTGAGGAAGTTCTCGATGTGCTTGCGCGCGATCTTGTTCGAGGTGCGCGGCCAGATGTAGTCGGAGCCGAGCAGGTAGAAGGTCTTGGCGCCCTTCTCCTTCTGCACCCAGTCGAGGCCGGCGATGATCTGCTGCGTCGCCTCCTGGCCGGTGTAGATGACGTTCTTCGACTGCTTCGAGGCCTTCGTAGAAGGTCGGATAGTAGAGCATGCCGTTGTATTGCTCGAACACCGGCAGCACCGCCTTGCGCGAGGCCGAGGTCCAGCAGCCCATGACGGAGGCGACCTTGTCGTTGACCAGGAGCTTCTTCGCCTTCTCGGCGAAGGTCGGCCAGTCGCTGCCGCCGTCCTCCTGGATGAACTTGATCTTGCGGCCGAGCACGCCGCCCTGCGCGTTGATCTGCTCGATGGCGAGCTTCTCGGCCTGCACCGAGCCGGTCTCGCTGATCGCCATGGTGCCGGTGACGGAGTGCAAGAATGCCGACGGTGACCTCGGTGTCGGTCACCGCCAGGCCGGTCGTATTGACCTTCGGCCGTCGGAAACTGCTGCGCCAGCGCCGTCGGCGACAAGCATCGCGGTCGCCGACAGCGCGGCGGCGCCGACCAGAAGCTCGCGGCGGGTAGGGGTCGAAAGTGCTGGGAATGCCTTTCGAGATGACATGCGACGCCTCTTATCCAGCTTGGTTGACCGGGGCGAGTCGCGCTCGCCCTGGCTGGCAAGACTGCGCCGCTTTGTTGCGATGCAGCATACGTCGATTGACGTATATGCCTACGTCGGATGCCGTATCAAAATGCGATGAAATGCTCAGGATGCTGCCGGAATGCGGCGAACGCATGATGATCGCGCGCTTCGTGCATTATTTTGCAGCGCACACTGCTGGTATTTCGTCACACGCCGACGAGCGGAGCGGCGTTAGAGTTCGCGCGGACGACCTCACGCAGGAGCAACGGGTCGCGTAGCAGGGATAGGAAACGCACGAGGAGAGCAGACAAGCCAGCGACGACGAAGCTCGAGACCGTCCATGACAGCGCAACAACGCATCGTTCGCGTCCGGCGCAATTACAATCAGTGGGTCGCGAACCAGACGCTGGAGGACTATGCGCTGCGCTTCACCGCCAAGAGCGCGCGCAAATGGTCGAGCTTCGCGCGTGGCCAATACCGCGATCGGCGCGGTCTCGTTCCTGGCGCTCGAGGCGATCGGCGGCTCGATCACCGTCAACTACGGCTTCGTCAACGCGACCAGCGCCATCCTCGTCGTCGGCGCGCTGATCTTTCTCGACCGGCCTGCCGATCGCCTACTACGCCGCGACCTATGGCGTCGACATCGACCTGCTCACGCGCGGCGCCGGCTTCGGCTACATCGGATCGACGATCACGTCGCTGATCTACGCCTCGTTCACCTTCCTGTTCTTCGCCATCGAAGCCGCGATCATGTCGCTGGCGCTGGAGATGTGCTTCGGCGTTCCGCTGTTCGTCGGCTACGTGCTGAGCTCCCTGATCGTCATTCCGCTGGTGACGCACGGCATCACCTTCATCAGCCGCCTGCAGCTGTGGACGCAGCCGATCTGGATCGTCCTGCACCTCATGCCCGTTCGCCTTCATCGCGTTCGCCGACATCGAGGTCGTTCGAGCGATGGACCGGCTTTCCGGGCACCGCGCGGCGCGGACGGCAATCGTTCAACCTGCATCCTGTTCGGCACCGCCGCCGACCGTCGTGTTCTCGCTGATCGCGCAGATCGGCGAGCAGGTCGACTTCCTGCGCTTTCTGCCGCCGCGCAGACAAGCGCGGACGGCTGAGCTGGTGGGCGCGCTTATCTATCGGCCGGTCCCGGCTGGATCATTCCCGGCGTGCTCAAGATGCTGGCCGGCTCGTTCCTGGCGTTCCTCGCCATCGAGCATCTGGTTCCGCCGGACAAGGCCGCCGAGCCGACGCAGATGTATCTCGGTCGGCTTTCAGTACGTGTTCTCCTCGCCGCAGCTGGCGCTCGCCTTCACCGGCGCTTTCGTCATCATCTCGCAGATCAAGATCAACGTGACCAACGCCTATGCCGGCTCGCTCGCCTGGTCGAACTTCTTCTCGCGCCTGACCCACAGCCATCCGGGCCGCGTGGTCTGGCTGGTGTTCAACGTCGCTGATCGCGCTGATGCTGATGGAGCTCGGCATCTTCAAGATGCTCGAGCAGCATGCTCGGGCTCTACTCCATCGTCGCGATCGCCTGGGTCGGCGCGCTGGTCGCCGATCTCGTGATCAACAAGCCGCTGGGCCTGAGTCCCGCCGGCATCGAGTTCAAGCGCGCCCATCTCTACGACATCAATCCGGTCGGCGTCGGCGCGATGCTCGCCGCGACCGATCGCCGGGATCGTCGGCATTCTTCGGCGTCCTCGGGACCACGCTGCAATCGTTGTCCGCGTTCCTCGCGCTCGCGGTCGCTTTCGTCATGGCGCCGGCGATCGCCTATGTGACCAGGAGCCGTTTCTACATCGCGCGCGCGCCGCGGCAGAACTGGAGCGGCCAGACCGATCGATCCGCTGCGCAATCTGCGAGCATCCGTTCGAGACCGAGGACATGGCGCACTGTCCCGGCCTATTCCGGGCCGATCTGCTCGCTGTGCTGCTCGCTCGGAAACCCGCTGCCGGCGATTGCTGCAAAGCCGCAGGCCCGCATCTCGACGCCAGGCGCTCGCGCTTGCTCAGCGCGGATCCTGCCGGACTGGGTCATCCGGCCGCTCAACACCGACGTCGGGCGCTATCTCGGCGTGCTGCTGCTGTTCGGCGGCGTGATCGGCTCGGTGCTGTCGCTGGTCTATTTTCAGGTCTCGCTCGATGCCGACGCGCCCAAGGCGACTGCTCAAGTCGACGCTCTGGACCGTGTTCTTCATCCTCACGCATCATCGCGGGCGTCGCCGCCTGGCTGTTCGTGCTGGCGCAGGACAGCCGCCGCGTCGCCGAGGAGGAGACGCGCCGGCAGACCGACCTGCTGATGAACGAGATCGAGGCGCACAAGCGCACCGACGCCAAGCTGCAGAAGGCCAAGGAGGTCGCGGAAGCCGCGAGCAAGGCCAAGAGCCGGCACGTCGTGGGCTTGAGTCACGAGTTGCGCACGCCGCTCAATGCCATCCTCGGCTATTCGCAGCTGCTCGAGCGCGACCCGGCGCTTCCGCCGCGACGGATCGACGCCGTCAAGGTCGTGCGCCGCAGCGCCGAGCACCTGTCCGGGCCTGATCGACGGGCTGCTCGACATCTCGAAGATCGAAGCCGGCCGCTTTCACCTCGACCGCAACGAGGTGCATACCGCCGACTTCCTCGACCAGCTCGTCGACATGTTCCGCCTGCAGGCGACGGCCAAGGGCATCGAGTTCCGCTACGATCCCGTCGAAGCACCTGCCCGCGCGTGGTGCATACCGATGAGAACAGGTTGCGGCAGATCCTGATCAACCTGCTGTCCAACGCGATCAAGTTCACCGATACCGGGCCGACGTCGCCTTGCAGGTCAACTACCGCTACCAGGTCGCCGAGTTCGACGATCGAGGATACCGGCGTCGGCATCCACAAGGAGCGACCTCGAGCGCATCTTCCAGCCGTTCGAGCGCGCGCGCACGGCGCGCGCCAAGGCGACCGCCGGGACCGGTCTCGGCCTGACCATCACCAAGCTGCTGACCAACGTCATGGGCGGCGACCTCACGGTCACGAGCGAGGTCGGCAAGGGCAGCTGCTTCCGCGTCAAGCTGCTGCTGTCGGAGGTCTCGCGTCCCGCGCATCGCCTCGACGAAGGAGGATCGCGTGCGCGGCTATGTCGGGCCGCGCCAGACGATCCTGGTCGTCGACGACAACGAGATCCAGCGCGACGCTGGTGCGCGAGCTGCTGACGCCGCTCGGCTTCGACGTGCTGACCGCCTCGACCGGGCGGGAATGCCTGACGCTCGCCGAGCAGCAGCAAGCCGAACCTCATCCTGCTCGATATCGCCATGCCCGAGATGGATGGCTGGCGAGGTCGCGCAGCGGCTGCGCCAGACGTCGCGCGAGCGCGCCGCCATCGTCATGCTGTCGGCCAACGCCATCGATCCCGAGCCGGCTGCTGGAGGGCGAGCGCCTGCACGACGACTATCTGATGAAGCCGATCGATCTGCGCCAGCTGCTCAAGAAGATCCACGCGCTGCTGAACATCGAATGGACCTACGAGCCGAGACGCGCGGTCCGTCCGCGCCGGCGCGCGCCGCGTCGTCCATTCGCGATTGCCTCCCGGCGACGACATCGACGAGCTGATCGATCTCGGCGAGATCGGGCACGTGCGGCGGATTCTCGAGAAGCTCGCGCGAGATCGAGAGCAGTTCGCCGGAATTGCGGCGACTTCGTCGAGCAGATGCGCACCATCGTGAATGCATTCGACCTGAAGCGCTACGCGCGCCGCGCTGGAGGCAATCCGTGACATCGGACCAGCGCAGCCATGCGTAAGAAGGAGACCGCGATATCGTGCTCGTGGTCGATGACTCGCCCGAGACGCTGCGCATGCTGACCGACGCGCATCGAGGAGGCCGGCATGACCGTGCCTGGTCGCGCGCGAAGGCGAGTACGCGCTGTCGATCATCGAGCAGGTGCTGCCCGACGTCATCCTGATGGACGCGTTGATGCCGGGCACGGACGGCTTCGAGACCTGCCGTCGCCTGAAGCAGAACAAGGCGCTGGCGCATGTGCCGGTCATCTTCATGACCGGGCTGAGCGACACCGAGCACATCATCAAGGGCCTCGAGGCCGGCGGCGTCGACTATGTCACCAAGCCGCTCGTGCCGGGCGAGCTTCTGGCGCGCATTCGCGTGCATCTCGCCAATGCCCGCATCGTCGCACAGCGCGCGCACGGCGCTCGACGCGTTCGGCCGGTTTCTCCTGGCGGCGAGCCACGGCGGCAAGGTGCTGTGGTGCACGCCGCAGGCGGCGAAGCTGCTCGGCACCGCGTTCAGCGATTTCGACACCGACGAATACGTGCTGCCGCGCAACGTCCAGGACTGGCTGTCATCAGTGCGCAGCGGCGTCCGGCCTCCTCGCTGCCGCCAACGATCGATCTCAAGTCCGATGCGTCTCGCCGCAAGCTGCAGCTTCTCTACGTCGGCCAGATCGGGCCCGACGAGAACCTGCTTCGGCTGGTCGAGGGCGATCGCGGCAGCGACCAGACGCGTGCTCAAGCGGAAGCTGCTGGTGACCGAGCGCGAGGCCGAGGTGCTGCTCTGGATCGCGCGCGGCAAGTCCAACTCGCGACATCGCCGAGATTCTCAGCCTCAGCCCGCGGACGGTGAACAAGCACCTCGAGCAGATCTACGCCAAGCTCGGGGTGGAGAACCGCACCTCCGCCGCCGCCCTCGGCCGTACCCGGCACCGCTAGGCGCGCGTCCGCTACAGGGCCCGGGCTGCGGCATGCCGGATGCGTTGCCGACAAAGTGGGCAATCAGCGGCCAAGCTGCACAAATAGGCGGCTACCAACCCCAGGTCGGCAGCGGAATCACGCGGCGGACCGGCATGGCACCGACTTTGCAAATCTCCATGACGAACGAGGCGCTCGGCGCCTTTCAATCCGAGAGGTCGGTATCATGAGATCGATCAAATGGGCGAATTGCGCCCTGGCTGCGCTTCGGCCATGACGGCGCTGACATTGAACGCCGCATCCGCGCAGGGCACGCTCCGCATCGGAATGACCGCGTCCGACATTCCGCTCACCACCGGCCAGACCGACCAGGGCGGCGAAGGCATGCGGTTCATGGGCTACACCGTCTATGACGGGCTGATCAATTGGGACCTGTCGAGCTTCGACAAGCCCTCGGACCTCGTGCCGGGGCTGGCGACCGAGCTACGGCGTCGATCCCGCCGACGCCAGCAAGAACAAGTGGATCTTCAAGATCCGCGAGGGCGTGAAATTCCACGACGGCTCGGAGTTCACCGCCGACGCCGTGGTCTGGAACTTCGACAAGCTGCTCAAGAACGACAGCCCGCAATTCGACCAGCGCCAGTCGGCGCAGGGCCGCTCGCGCATTCCATCCGTCGCGTCCTACAAGGCGGTCGACAAATACACGCTGGAGATCGTCACCAAGATCGCCGGACGCGTCCCTGCCCTATCAGCTCGCCTGGATCATGATGTCGTCGCCGGCGCAGTGGGAGAAGCTCGGCAAGAGCTGGGACGCGTTCGCCAAGACCCCGTCGGGCACCGGCCCTGGAAGCTCGACGCTGTTTGCGCCGCGCGAGCGCGCCGAGATGGTTCCCAACAAGGATTATTGGGACAAGGCGCGCGTTCCCAAGCTCGACAAGCTCGTGCTGCTGCCGCTGCCCGGAAGCCCAATGCCGCGTCGCGGCGCTTGCGCGCCGGGCCAGGTCGATTGGATCGAGGCGCCCGCGCCCGACGCGGTCGCCGTCGCTCAAGTCGGCCGGCTTCAAGATCGTCACCAACGCCTATCCGCACAATTGGACCTGGCATCTCTCGCGCGTCGAAGGCTCGCCCTGGAACGACATCCGGGTGCGCAAGGCCGCCAATCTCGCGATCGACCGCGAAGGCATGCAGGAGCTGCTCTCCGGCCTGATGATTCCGGCCGAAGGGCTTCATGCCGCCCGGCCACCAGTGGTTCGGCAAGCCGACCTTCAAGCTCAAATACGATCCGGCGGAGGCCAAGAAGCTGCTGAAGGAAGCCGGCTACGGCCCGGACAAGCCGCTGGTGCTCAAGGCTCTGATCTCGCCGTCCGGCTCGGGCCAGATGCAGCCGCTGCCGATGAACGAGTTCATCCAGCAGAACCTCGCCGAGGTCGGCATCAAGGTCGACTTCGAGGTGGTGGAGTGGAATCACGCTCATCAATATCTGGCGCGCGGGCGCCAAGCCGACGCCAGCGCAACGGCGGCCAGAGCCTCAACTTCACCTACTTCATCCAGGACCCGTTCACCGGCTTCATCCGGCACATGCAATGCAACCTGAAAGCGCCGAGCGGCACCAACTGGGGCCACTATTGCGATCCCGAGATGGACAAGCTGCTCGATGCAAGTCCGCAACACGCTTCGATCCCGAAGGAGCAGACCGCCGTGCTGCAGAAGGTGCACGAGAAAATGCGTCGACGAGGCGCTGTTCCTGATGGTCACGCACGACGTCAACGCGCGCGCGCTGAGCCCCAAGGTGAAGAACTTCGTTCAGGCCAAGAACTGGTTCCAGGACTTCTCGCCTATCAGCATGGGCAACTGACGCGAGGACACGTTTGCGAACCGTCGGCGGGATCGCGCGCGCTCCCGCTGCGAACAGCGTCAAGGCTGAGGACGGCTCACCGATGCTCCTCTACACCCTCAGGCGCATCCTCTACGTCACGCCGGTGGCGATCGGCGTCAGCGTCATCTGCTTTCTGCTCGTGCATCTGGCGCCGGGCGATCCGCTCACCGCGGTCATGCCGATCGACGCCACCGCCGAGCAGCAGGCCGAGATGCGCCAAGCCTACGGCTTCGACCGGCCGCTGCCGATCCAGTACGGCATCTGGCTGTGGAAGGTGCTGCACGGCGATCTCGGCACACTCGATCGCCAGCGGCCGCCCGGTGCTGAGCGAGGTCAGCCGCGCGGTCGGCAACACGCTGATCCTCGCGTCGGTCGCGACCCTGATCGGCTTCACGCTTCGGCACCTTCTTCGGTTTCGTCGCCGGCTATTTCCGCGACTCGCCGCTCGACAAGCGGCCTCCGCGCTGTCGGTGCTCGGCGTCAGCGTGCCGCATTATTGGCTCGGCATGGTGCTGGTCATCATCTTCTCGGCGCAGCTCGGCTGGCTGCCGCCGACCGGCGCCGGGCCCGACGGTTCCGGCAATTGGCGCCTGGACTGCCGAGCACCTGCAGCTACATCATCCTGCCGGCGATCACGATGTCGGTCATCCCGATGGGCATCATCGCCGCGCACCGTGCGCGCGCTGGTCGCCGACATCCTGTCGCAGGAATTCGTGCAGGCGCTGCGCGCCAAGGGCCTCGGCGAATGGGGCGTGTTCACGCACGTGGTGAAGAACGCCGCGCCGACCGCGCTCGCCGTGATGGGACTGCAGCTCGGCTATCTGCTCGGCGGCTCGATCCTGATCGAGACCGTGTTCGCCTGGCCGGGCACCGGCTTCCTGCTCAACGCGGCGATCTTCCAGCGCGACCTGCCGCTGCTGCAGGGCACCATCCTGGTGCTGGCGATGTTCTTCGTGCATGCTCAACCTGCTGGTCGACGTGCTGCAGACCGCGCTCGATCCGCGCATCCAGCGGGCCTGAGCGCATGACTGCGATCGCCGACGCATCTGCCGTCCGCGTCGCCGGTCGCGACAGAGCGCGCGGCTATTGGGCGACGCGTCGCAGCGCGGCTCGTCGCGCGATCCGGTCGCCATGGTCGCGCTGCGGCGTCATCCTGCTCGATCGTGCTCGCCGCGATCTTCGCGCCGTTGATCGCGCCCGCCGATCCGTATCAGGGCAGCGATGATCCGGCGGCTGCGGCCGATCGGCATCGCCGGCTATCCGCTCGGCTCCGACGAGCTCGGCCGCGACATGCTCGCGCGGCTGATCTACGGCGGCCGGCTGTCGCTGTTCATCGGCGTGACGCCGGTGCTGTGCGCGTTCGTGATCGGCTCCACGCATCGGCATCGTCGCCGGGCTATCTCGGCGGCTGGTCAACACCGTGCTGATGCGCATCATCGACGTGTTCTACGCCTTTCCCGTCGGTGCTGCTCGCGATCGCGCTTTCGGGCGCGCTCGGCGCCGGCATCCTCAACTCGATCGTCTCGCTCACGATCGTGTTCATTCCGCCGATCGCGCGCGTCGCCGAAAGCGTCACCACGCAGATCCGCAACCGCGACTACGTCGAAGCCGCGCGCGCCTCCGGCGCCGGGCCGCTCACCATCGTCCGCGTGCACGTGCTCGGCAACGTGCTGGGGCCGATCTTCGTCTATGCGACGAGCCTGATCAGCGTGTCGATGATCCCTCGCCTCCGGCCTGTCG
>ERZ1370068.8223-contig-7096_pt1 | contig 15062 bp, 18 predicted proteins | sample MGYA00561227_ERZ1370068 | MGnify/ENA primary metagenome ERZ1370068 (study PRJEB38410, sample SAMEA6850437) | metagenome | study: Metagenomic assessment of the ecological functions of the soil: analysis of the soil microbiota associated with the...
GATGTACTTCGTTCGGTTACGTATTGCTGAACCCGCGCGGAGTCCATCAGCACGACGCTGCTCCGTGCCACCAACGACCGCAACGTGGCGCGCCACGATGTTCTCGTAACAGAAGAACTCGGCGATAACGGCCATCGGGATCCGGCGCTCTCGAGCTCGCGCAGGCCCTCCGCCAGCTTGGCGACATCGCCCATAGCCCGACGATGTCGCCGCGCGCGAAGGCGAGCGCCTCGCCGGCGTCGATCGAGCGCAGCGCGAGATCGCCGCCCGCGATCATCGCGACGCGCGCCCTCGAACCGCCGCATCGGGCCGCGACGGTGTCGAACAGGCGCTCGGTGCGACTGCTGGAAACCGAAAACCCGCAGCAACAACAGCGACGGACCCGGCTTGCGCCGGCCCAGCCTGCAGCGCCGCCACGGCTAGGCGCACGCCGACGAGATACAGGAGAAGGCCGCGATGCAGCCCCCGACGGCGACGGCCGCGCCGTACTTCCAAAGCGTGCACGAGGTGCAGCGCGACGACGACGCCCCACCATGCGTCGACGATCAACTGTGCGTCGCTGAACTTGCTGGGCTTCGTAGCGCGCGCCGATCCGGCCGATCAGTCCACCAGCCGAGGACTCCGACCGGCAGGCTCAGCAGCAGGAACAGGAGCGCGGGGCCGATCGTCGACGCCGAAGTTGCCGACGGCCCACCGCAGCAACGGATTGACGTTGCGCACATCGCTTACGCTGTGCTTGATCCAATAGTCGAAAAAGGTGAGCGCCAGGCTCAACAGCACGACCAGCGCAAGGACGAGCGGCATGACGTTGTGATGCGCGGCCGACCAGTGAGGAAGACCGAGGAACAAGCGGAGGCATGCGCATTGAGCGCGAGCGCGACGCGTGAACCAATACCCGTTCATCGCAAGCTCCGCATCGAGCGGCCGGCCGCCGATCAGGCGTGCGATCGCTGGGCATGCCCACGGCGAGCACGTGCTACCCGCGATCCAGAGCAGCACGAACGCGCCAGAAAACACAGGCGAGTCCGCGTGTGCCGCGACCAGGAAGCCGATCGAGGATGACCGCCAGGCGCACCAGTTCGTGATCCAGAGCACGAGCGTTTGCAGCGACGGCCTGCATGCCCGGACGATTCGCGCGTGAACTCGGCGATCTCCGGCCACGACAAGCGCGCAGCGCCGACAGCGCGAAGCCGAAAGGACGATGCGAGCGCGAGCCGACGGCGCACCGTCGATCGCCAGCCACCGCTTCCGCAGATGCCCGCGAGGCCGCTGTGCATCCAGCAGGGCGGCGACGTCGGCACCGGCGCCACTCCCTGGCTGCGGGTCGTCCGGCGCATCGTCCTTTCGGACCGCCCGCCGGTAGAGCAGAGCGAAAAGACCCACACCACTATCAGCGATGCGAGCACGCCGTTGAAGATGGCGAACGCGAGCTCGCCCGGACTGAATGCCGCCTTTCGTTCGCAGCTCCGCGCCCTGCAGGCTAGCGAGGGGGACGCGTACTGAGCCGGTCATGGACCACGGTAAAACGGTTTGCCGCCACCCGCCTGCCGGGCTGGGTGAGATTCGTTCTGGCGCTGTGAGATGCGCTCCTCCTCCTGGGGCTGCAGGCGTTGGAGGTGGGGCTGTTCGGGAGCATGGGCGGGTAGAGTCCAGTCCCATCAGGCTCGCCGCCGGCGGGTCCCCATGTCACGCAGAACGCCAACGACGCCTTGGCGATCCGCGTATTGTGCAGTGCCTGGCGTGCGCCGGCCATTCGATGCCCGAGCTTCCTCGCTGTCAGCGGACCGCAGATGCCGTCGGCCACTGGTCATATTCATCGCCTGAAGAACTCTCGACGGCGGCAGACGGTGTGCGGTCCGTATTCGCTCGTCGATCTTCCCCGGATCGACTCCCTCGTCGCGAAGCGCGCGCGATTGGAGCGTGCGGACGAGCGAGGCTCCCTCGATGTTGGGGGTCTCGGAGCGTGAGCAGGTACGGCAGCGGCTGTCGGCACGGCCACGTGGCCGGTCGAGGCGTACGTATGAGTCCCGGGAATCGTGGCGACGTAGTGCCAGAGCCTCCCCTTCGACCCGGTCGCGGCGGACGCCCACGGGTGCTGATCCCGGCGGCCTCGACGGCTCCGCCGCGCCCGTCGGTGATCGCGATATGGCCCATCTTTCCCAGGGGCCGGCGGTCTGCGGATGAGACCTTTGGCGCCGGCAATGCCGTTCGCCTCCCGTTGCGTGATCTGGTCGACCGGCGGTCGACCGCGCCGCGCACCCACGCGCCCGAGTACGCGTCGGCCACCGCAGGGTCCTCGGCGTCGTCGACGCATCCGTAGAGCTTCCTGCGGTCTTCTGGTAGACGAGGCACGAAGCGAAATTCCGCGCAGTCCCACGGGCCACGCCAGTTGGCGGTTGTCCTTCGGCACCTGCACGTTGACGTATTTCTCGCCGAGTGCGGGTCACGGCGAGGGCGGGTGAGCACAGTGGCCATGTGAGACCTTTCTGCTCTGTCGCGCAGAATTCCAGAGCCTACGTCCAGCCAGGGCACGCATCAAGTTCATGCGGCCCATTGCCGATCGGCGATACTTGATACGGCAGATCGGACCGCTCATGGACACGCAAACGTCGACCATTCCTCGAAGTCGTGCTCATCGCGTGCTCTGGCTGCTCAAGTTCCTGCGCGGTGTCGTGCTCCATGTCCTGCTGGCCCTCGGCGCCACACTCGCGTACTTCCTGGCCGGGATCGACAACCTCTACCCGATCGCGAACGACATCATTCGTCATGGCCAAGGCGCAGGGAGAATCGCAAGGAAGTGCCGTGTCCGCCACGGCGCATGCCGATTCTCGTGTGGATCGTATTCCTGGCCCTGCTGGCGCTTTCTGGTCTGGGTCTACCTGTCGATCCTCCATGTCCGACGGCGCGCGCTGGATCCAGGCGGTGCTCTGCGCGCTCATCTATGCCTGGAATGCCCCAGGCAAGTGGCAGAGCTCGAGAGTTCGCCTTCGAACATCTGGACATCAGATTTGCCGTGCTGGCCACCTTCGGGACCGTGATGGTCTTTCTGGTCTTTCCGCTCGCCCTCGTCGTCACGCTTTGGGTCGTATCGCGCGCGGAGGACGTCGAGCTTCACGGCGGCAACGCTCGACCCGCGGCTCGCGCCCAACCGTTGGACCTACTGCAACAAGCTCCTGGACCTTCCGCGCACGCCGCTGCAGACGCTTTCGCCACCGCGGCCTTCTATGTCCTCGCCGTTGCCGGCGCGCTCGTGCTGATCGCATCGTTGATGTATCTCATCACCGCGGGAGCACGTCAACAAGCTCGCCCCTGCTCGTCCTCTATTGCGGACAGGGCAACCAGATGCCGGATTGCGTCTCGCTGTCGTCCCTTTGGGCGCGGCGGTGTCGCTGGGAATGCTGCTGGCGATGGCCGGCGTGGCAGCCGCCTCCCTGCTGCAATCAGAGCGCCAAAGCGGCTGGGCGGGCTCAGCATCGCCGATGTGCTGAAACGGCCCGACGATCGATTCCTGCTCTACCTGCGGCCCTTCGACACGGACAACGTCATCCTGCCGAAGCCGCTCCTGCCCTTGACTCCGGCAAGCGCTGCTTTCGTTCACGCCAACAGTTTCGCCGTGCGGATCGAAGAGGAGGCTGATATTCGAACGTCTTTGCCGACGGCTATCGCCCGCTTGATCGCAGTGGGCAAGCCCGGCGGGTCGAAGGAAGCGCTCCGGGGAGGCCTCGCCTATCGCACCTATCTGGAAGACTCCGAATGGCAGGGCTACGTGGCGGACAAGATTCGTCGCGCGGAGCGCATCGTCATGCTCGTGAAGGACTCGGAGGGAGTGCGCTGGGAGAGTGGCGCGGGTGATTCGCGAGGGCGCGGCGGCGAAAACGCTGTTCTTCGTCGATCCGGCGATCAGGACTTCCGCGGACGCTGGCAAACGCGCTCGCGAAGATGTTGATCCCGTTGCTGCAAGACGCCGGCCTGGCGCCACCGGGCCTCGACTTCAGTCGCGGCCGATCGGATTCTACTTTGCCGGCGGCAAGTGGTCCAGATCGCGAATGACAATCGCACCGCGACGTCCTATCGGACGGCGTTCTCCCATTCCTCGCCGCCTCAGTCCGGAAAAATAGTCGCCGCAACGCGTCGCTACTTCGGGCCGCGATACTCGGCAATCGGCGCGCTCGAGGTCCTTCAACCCCTCGCACGGCAGCAGGCATATCTCCTTGAGCGCCGCGAGGTGCCTCTCCGCGCCCGCCAGGTCCCCGGTCATGAGATACGCCTCGCCGATGTACTCGTGCGCGCCGCGATGGCGCGGATCGAGCTCGATGGCGCGCTTGTAGTGCTTGAACGCGAGGTCGTACTGCTTCAGGTTGCGGTAGGAAAAGCCGAGGATGTTCTGCAGGTCCGCGTGGTCGGGGTTGCGCTATCTCCGCGCGCTGGAAGAGGCGCGCGGCCTCCGCCCAGTCCTTCTTCTCGACGCCGCGCTTGCCCGCGGCGTAGTCCTCGTCGCGCGTGGCGAGATCGGGATCCGCCTCGTCGGGATCGGCGGCGGCGATCGGGGCAAACGCCGCGATCGCCGCGCAGCAACAGGCTCGCGCGAACGAGTCCGGCGAGCCTGCTCACCGCTGCGCGAATTTCTTCGCGCTCACCAGCTCGGGCCGCGCCGTGTCGGCATCCTTCGCGAGCGCCAGGAGCTTCTGGTAGTAGCGCGGCGGCTTTCGCGCGATCGCCCGCCATTTCCGCGGCGCGCGCGGCGCCGAGGTAGTTGCGGAAGCGGTTGGGCTCGCGCCGCTGCGACGCTTCGAACTCCTTCAACGCCGCGCCGGGTTGCTTGACCTCGAGCAGCATCTCGCCCAGCAGCTCGCGCGCAGGAACGATGCGGCCCGGCGTGACGATGTGCTTCTCGTTGCTGGTCCTCGAGGTCGGCGGCCGCGCGCATGAGCTTGACGCGCCTCGTCGGACTTGCCATCGCCCAGCGCGATCCATCCGGCCGCGGCCAGCCGCTGGATCTCGACCTCGGTGGCCCAGTAGGTGTTCTTCGCGGTCGAGCAGCGCCTTGTGGAAGGTTTCGAGCTGCTCGGCATCCTTGCGGGCCGCGGCGAGATCGCCGCTGCGCGCCGCGCCCACGCTGCGCGCGAAATACGTGATCGGACTCGACGAAGGGATAGGTGCTGCCGGTCGGCTGCAGCTTCGCCGCCTCCTGCCCAAGCGCCGCGCTCGAAGGCATAGCGCGCCGGCATCGCGGCGATGGCGTAGGGCGCGACGAAGCGCGCGCTTGCGCCGCTGATCTTCATCGCTTCGTCGATGGCTCGACGCGCCTCGGCATCGCGGGCGAGCTGCAGGTCTGCGTACACCATGTAGTCGGTCGCGTGATAGGCCTCGTCCGGCTCGTTGCCCGCCTTGGCCACTTCCCTCGAGCGCGTGTTCGTGCGCGGCGGACTCCTGCCAGGCGCCGACGCGAGTGAAGATGTGCGAGGGCATGTGCAGCGCGTGCGGCGCCGCGGGCGCGATGTCCGCATAACGGCGCGCTGCGGTGAGCCCCTTGTCGGCGATCGGCGGCGCGTCGTAGCTGTGGATCAGGTAGTGCGCCACGCCGGGATGGTCGGGATACTTCTTGAATTCGCCCTCGAGGATGGCGGCCGCCTTGAGGTACGCCGCGTAGGTCTGGTCGGCTTGCGTCTGCGTCCCGGCGATGTAGAGCGCGAAGAAGATCTGCGCCTCGTCGTCAGTCGGATAGCGTTGGGCCAGCGCCTCGTAGGCCTTGGCGCGCGAGGCCTGCCGCTCTTTCTCGGGGCGCGTCGCGAAGTCCTTGTAGTAGGCCGCAACGGCTTCGATGTAGTCGCGCTCGCGCTCGGTCTTCGCGCCGATGCGGCGTCCCTCGTCGATCGCCGCCTGCGCCTGCCTCGGCGCCCTTGGGCGATGCGCCCTGTCCGGCCAGCGGATTCGACATCAGGATCGAAGCGATTCCCCACGTGGCGATCGCGCATTGGGGATCGTCCTTGAGCACGTCGCGGAAGGCCTTCTCCCCGGCCGAATACCAGAAGGAATGCAGCATGGCCACGGCACGCTCGAACGCCGGCTGCACCTTCGGATCGCAGCTGGTCGGGAAGGACACCTTGCCCAGCGGACCGGATTGGGAATCCGTATCGTGCGCTAGTGCAGTGCCGAGGATTGCAAGACCGAGAACGAACGATAGACGACGCAGGCTTGATTTCATGGCACGCGCCTCCTTCGAGATGAAACGGACCCCGCTGTTTACTCTGCACCGGTGGGCGGGGACGAGTCAATGGAGAGCCCGCTCCGGCGCTTGCTGCACTGGAGGCCTCCGGCAGGCACGTAATGACCGGCGCTTCATCAAGAATGTTCCATCGACAAGGGGGAACGAAATGTGCGGAGTGTGCGGCGATGCGAAGCATGAATCCAGGTATCGCGCCGGGACTTCCTGAGGACCGGCGCACTGGCGTGCTCGTGCCGCTCGGCATGAACGTTGCCCATGCGGCGGACGCGCCAGCGAAGGGCGCGCGCCACCGCAAACGCGATCTCGCCCGCGGACGCGTTGAAGCGGATCATGGACGGCAACGCCCGCTACGCGGCGAACGGCGCCGAACGAGCGCGACTTTTCCTCGGGCCGCGCCGCCCGCGCTGGCGCAATATCCCATCGCATCGATAGTGAGCTGCGCCGATTCGCGCGTGGCGCCGGAGCTCGCGTTCGATCAGGCGCCCGGCGATCTTTTCGTCGTGCGCGTGTGGCGGGCAACATCGTCAACACCGACTTGCTGGCATCCCTCGAGTACGGCGCGCAGTTCCTGGGGTCGCCGCTCATCGGTGGTGCTCGGCCACTCGAACTGCGGCGCGATCGACGCTGCCATCAAGGTGGTGCAGACCAAGGCCGTACTCCCCGGTCATTTGCCGGAGCTCATCGCGGGAGCTCAAGCCGGCCGTCATCGTCGCCGAGAAGACCAAGACGGGCAACCTGCTCGACAACGCGGTCGCCGAGAACGTTCGGCGGCAAGTGGCGAAACTCAAGAGCTCGCCGCCGATCATCCAGAAAGGCTACGCCGCCAAGAAGATCGACATCGTCGGAGGCGTCTATGACATCGCCGCGGCGAAAGTGACGATGGTCTAGGCGACTAGTCTGCTGGCAGCGGGCTCCTGCCTCTGTCCGGGATTGAATCAAAGGCGCAGATTCGGCATCGGGTAGCATACGGACGGTAACTCCATCATTTCACTCCCAAAGGACACCTTTCCCATGGCCAATGTCGTTGACCGTCGTCGCAAAGTTGCGGGCAGCGAGGGCAAGGGCGACGCACTGGCCGCCTTCCTGTCGGAGCAGGCCGCCGTCGTGCTTGGCGCGGAGCCGGGGTGCCTCGTCTATCGCGCCCACCGTTCCACGACGGATCCGGAGCTCTTCCTCTTCTACGAGACCTACGTCGACGACAAGGCGTTCGAGAGCGCATCGCAACGCGCCGCACCTTTCCGCATTCCGCCAGCGCCGGGAAGAGGCAGGGCTTGGTCGACGGAAAGGTCGAGGGTGGAGATCTATCGGTCGATCACCCGGAGTGATCGGCTCGACCAACTGGTAGCGCTCCCTCGCGCCACGGTTTCACCGCTACGCTTGCCCGCGGCTGCGGCGCTTCGGGAGATCGAGGACGAACGTCTGTCCGACGAGATCCTTGCCGAAGCTGCTGTGCCGCTCCTCGCGCACGAGGCGGAATCCGGCAGCCTCATAGAGGTGGCGTGCGGCGTCGAGAGCCGCCGGTTCGTCCATAGCATCATCTTGCGATAGCCGGTGCGGCCCGCGAAGTCGATGCATTCGGCGACAAGGCGCCGTCAATGCCGGCGCCCCGCGCCGACAGGATCGACGATCAGGAGGCGCAACTGCGCGACCGTCGGCGACTTCTCGACGACGAACACCGGACCCCACGTTCTCGCCGTCGCGCTCGGCGATCCAGCAGCGCTCCCGTTGCGGCTTGTAGCGCCTGATGAAGCGCGCGGCGATCTCGGCGACGAGCGCCTTCGAAGGTTGCATCCCAGCCGTATTCCTCGGGCGTACAGGCGGCCGTGGCAGGCAACGACCCAGCCCATGTCGCCGGGCCGATGCGGCCGGAGCACGTACGGCGCCGCGCTCGCCGGCGAATCGCCGAGCAGCGTCTCGACGGTGCGCATCGCGGCGGCGACGAGTTGCGCAGCGCGCTCCGGCATCGCCGCCAGCAATGCCGCGGTCTCCTTCGTGCGAGGCACGGTCGAGGCGGCGCGAACGCCTTGCGCCCGGCGGAGGTGATCGTGAGCTGCAGCCGCCGTGCGTCGCCTTCCGCCGGCGCCTTGCGCAGATAACCGCTGGCGACGAACCCGCGCAGGATGCGGCTCAAGTACCCGGCATCGAGGCCGAGACGCTGCGGCGAGGTCGGTGGCGACGCTATTCCCCGGCGCGTGGGCGAGCTCGTAGAGCACGCGCACTTCGGCGAGCGACCACGGGCTGTCGTAGAGCCGCCTGGCGGAGCGTCACCGATGCGCTGCGTATAGAAACGGTTGAAGCGTCGGACTGCATCGACACGCGCATCGGCGCTGGCGTCGGTCGCTGGCCGGCTCCGGCATCACTGGTGAGCGCGCAGCAGTCATGTGACAATGTCAATCAATTGATTGACATTGTCAACTATATCCGAGATCGGGAGACGCGCCGGTGGAGCAGTCGATCGATCTCAGTCGCGCGGCAGCCCCCACAGCCACGCCGCGCCCGCGCACGCCGCTCGAGTCGCCGTGCAACGTTGCGGCACGAGGCGCGTATCCGACGCGATCGGAGAACCACCCACGCGCCCCAAAGCTTCGGCACACTCGCGTAGAGCCGATCGATATTCGACATTCCGCCGCCCAGGACGATCACGTCGGGGTCGAGGATGTTGATCACGTGCGCGATCGCGCGGGCGAATCGCTCTTCGTATCGCGCGAGCGGTCGCGCCGCAGCGCGGCGTCGCCGCCGGCCGCGCGAGCGGCGATGTCCTTCGCCGCAGCGCCACTCGCCCGTCGCCTCGCGATGGTCACGTTCGAGCGCCGGGGCCGGAGAGCCAAGTCTCGATGCATCCCGACCGGCCGCAGAAGCACGGAGGCTCCTGGCCGCTCGTCGTCGCGCGGCCAGGGCAGCGGGTTGTGGCCCCACTCGCCGGCGATGGCATTGGGTCCGTCGAGCACTTTCCCGCGCACGACGACGCCCGATCCGACGCCGGTACCGAGAATGACGCCGTGGACGACATCGGCGTCCCGGCCGGCGCCGTCGGTCGCCTCCGACAGGGCGAAGCAGTTGGCGTCGTTCGTGATGCGGATTTCGCGCGCGAGGATCGCCTCGAGATCGCGCCGGATGCGGCTGGCCGTTGAGGCAGACCGAGTTCGAACCGCGCAGAAGACCGCGTCGCGCGCGAGATCGATCCCGGCGTGCCGATGCCCACGGTGCCGCGAGCACCAAGGTTGCGTTCGGCATGCTCGACAAGCTCCGCAACTGCGCCGAGGGTTCGCTCGATAGTCATCGCGCGGAGTCGGAACCCGGCGCCGCAGCAGCTCGCGGCCGCTCCGTGTCGAGCGCGATGATTTCGATCTTGGTGCCGCCGAGGTCGATGCCGAGACGAAGGCTTGGGTCGTTCATGGAATCCCTCAGGGAGGGCGGCGTTCCGCCGCAGGCGGCACCGCGTCCGCGGATGTTAACTCAAAAACGAACTGCGGCCGGCAGCCATTGGACCCGCGCGATTGCCGTCCAATTGGACGACTGTCCTACGACCGCGAATGGGTGGCGCGCTTACAGAAAGTTCGCCTGCGGCGCGTCGGACAATCGGCACGTTTCATCCAGCGTCAGCGACCGGCCTCACACTTCAGGAGGTTCGACATGGGCAAATACGTGGTTGCGTGGCTGCTCGGCGTTCCGGCGTTCGTGCTGGTGATCGTCTACATGCTTCGCGCATTGACAGCAGTCTTCACCGGTCGCGCCGCGACCGGCGAGCCGGCTGTCCGATTGCGGGCCGCTTCTCCACGCCGGTGGCCGCAATTGTTCGGCCATGCGAGAGATCGACATCGCTTTCTAGCGCCCTGCGCGGTGACGACCCATTCGCGCATCCGACGTCGGGCCCGCCACTTGTCGGGCACACTTCCCTATGTCTGCCGTCTCTCGCCTCGCCGAAAGCATGGAGGGCCGCTGTAGACTTGGCGTCGGCGATCCATGAAAGTGAACCTCTCAAACGAGCCGGTCGAGGACGCCGCGCCGACCTCGGCGGACGCTCTGGCCGCGGCCGGAGTCAAGGCAACGGACAGCGTTCTCGCGTTCCGGCAGGCGGTGCTCGACAAGCTCACCTACATGGTCGGCAAGGATCCCGGCCATGCCCGCGATCACGACTGGCTGGTCGCGACCGCGCTCGTCGCGCGCGACCACATCGTCGACCGCTGGGTCGACGCCACGCGGCGGACCTACCGCGACGGCCGCAAGCGCGTCTACTACTTTTCGCTCGAGTTCCTGATCGGGCGGTTGCTGTTCGACGCGCTCGGCAACCTCGGAATCACCGACACGGCGCGCGCGGCGCTGCGCGGGCTCGAAGTCGATCTCGACCGCCTGCGCGCGCTGGAGCCCGACGCCGCGCTCGGCAACGGCGGCCTCGGCCGCCTCGCCGCGTGCTTCATGGAGAGCATGGCGACGCTCGGCATCCCGGCGCACGGCTACGGCATCCGCTACGACCACGGCATCTTCCGGCAGGTGCTGCGCGACGGCTGGCAACTCGAGCTGCCCGAGGACTGGCTCTCCGTCCGGCAATCCGTGGGAGTTCGAGCGGCCCGAAGTCGCGCTACACGATCGGCTTCGGCGGCAGCGTCGAGAGCATCGAGGGCGACGACGGCACGACGCGCTATCGCTGGGATCCGGCGGAGAGCGTCAACGCCGTCGCGTTCGACACGCCGATCGCGGGCTGGCGCGGCCGGCACGTCAACACGCTGCGGCTGTGGTCGGCGCGCGCGACCGATCCCGCTGCGCCTCGACGACTTCAACCGCGGCGATCACGTCGGCGCGCTCGCCGACCGCGTGCGCCTCGAAGCGATCTCGCGCGTGCTCTACCCGAGCGACGACACGGCGGCGGGCCACGAGCTGCGGCTGCGGCAGGAGTTCTTCTTCGCCTCGGCATCGCTGCAGGACCTGCTGCGCCGGCACAAGCAGCAGCACGGCGAGCTCGTGTCGCTCGCGGATCACGTGTCGATCCAGCTGAACGACACGCATCCGGCCATCGCGGTGCCGGAATTGATGCGCCTGCTGGTCGACGAGCACGCGAATGCCGTGGGAGCTCGCGTGGACCACGACGACGTCGATCTTCAACTACACGAACCACACGCTGCTGCCGGAAGCGCCTCGAGACGTGGCCCGTGGCGCTGCTCGAGAACCTGCTGCCGCGGCACATGCAGATCATCTATCTCATCAACGCGCTGCACCTCGACGCGCCAGCGCAACGCCGGGCACGACGACGATGCGTTCCTGTCGTCGATCTCGATGATCGAGGAGAACCACAGCGCGCCGCGTGCAGGATGGGGCATCTCGCGTTCCTGGGCTCGCGCCGCGTCAACGGCGTCTCGGCACTGCACACCGACCTCATGCGGCAGACGGTGTTCCGGGACTTGAACGCGATCCATCCGGACCGGATCGTCAACAAGACCAACGGGATCTCCTTCCGCCGCTGGCTCTATCAGGCGAATCCGGGGCTCACCAAGCTCATCGTCGAGGCGATCGGCCCCGAGGTCGAGGACGACGCCGACGCCGCCTCATGGCGCTCGAGGCGCTCGCCGACGACGCGTCGTTTCGCGAGCGCTTCGCCGCCGTGCGCCGCGACAACAAGGTCGCGCCTCGCGCGCATCGTCGCCGAGCGTCTGGGCTTCGGCCTCGATCCCGACGTGCGCTGTTCGACGTCCACATCAAGCGCATCCACGAGTACAAGCGGCAGCTCCTCAACATCCTCGAGACGATCGCGCTCTACAACGCGATGCGGGCGCAGCCGCACGCGGGCGTGGGTGCCGCGCGTGAAGATCTTCGCGCGGCAAGGCGGCCGCCGGGCTACCACCAGGCGAAGCTCATCATCAAGCTCGCCTCGGACGTCGCGCGCGTGGTCAACCGCGATCCCGCCGTGCGCGGCCGGCTCAAGGTGGTTTTCGTTCCGAACTACAACGTGAGCCTCGCCGAAGCGATCATCCCGGCGGCCGACCTCTCCGAGCAGATCTCGACCGGCGGGCATGGAAGCTTCCGGCACCGGCAACATGAAGCTGGCGCTCAACGGCGCGCTCACGATCGGCACGCTCGACGGCGCCAACATCGAGATACGGCGACACGTCGGCGACGAGAACATGTTCATCTTCGGCCTGCTCGCCGAGGAGGTCGCCGCGCGGCGCCACGCCGGGCATCGACGCGACGCCGACGATCGAGGGCTCGCCTGCGCTCGCCGAAGTGCTCAATGCCATCGACTCGGGAATGTTCTCGCCGGACGACAAGAGCCGCTATCGCGGACTCGTCGATGCGCTGCGGCATCACGATTACTTCATGGTCACGGCCGATTTCGAGGCCTACCGGACGGCGCAGCGCGCCGTGAGCGCGCTGTGGCAGGACAGGAGCGAGTGGTGGCGCATCGCCGTCGCTCAACACGGCGCGGATGAGCTGGTTCTCCGCCGATCGCGCGATCCTGGATTACGCCCAGGAAATCTGGCGCGCGGAACCGGGCCTTGGATGACCCTCCGGGCGCCCGGGCGGTGCCATGAGCAGGCAGCCATGCAGTCGGAACCGTGCCCGCGGCAACCATCGAAGCGATCGTCGAAGGCCGGCACGACGACCCGTTCGCGGTGCTCGGCATCCACGAGACGGACGGCGCCGTCGTCGTCCGCGCGTTCGTACCGGGCGCAGAGTCGGTCGAGGTCGTGACGCGCGACGGCGCGACGCTCGCACCGCTCGCGCGCCGGCACGACGGCGGATTCTTCGAAGGCGCGATTCCGCGCCGCACCGCGTATCGGCTGCGCGCGGCCGAACGCCGCGGGCACGTGGATCGCCGACGACCCGTATGCGTACGGTCCCGTGCTCGGCCCGCTCGACGACTGGCTGATCGGCGAAGGGACGCACGCCAAGCTCTACGACGGACTGGGTGCGCACGCCATCGTGCACGAAGGCGGTCGACGGCGTGCATTTCGCGGTCTGGGCGCCGAACGCGCGGCGCGTCTCCGTCGTCGGCGATTTCAACCAGCTGGGACGGCCGCCGGCACGCGATGCGCAAGCGCGTCGGCACGGGCGTCTGGGAGATCTTCATTCCCGGCGCTGGGCGAGGGCACGCTCTACAAGTACGAGATCGTCGGCGCCGGCGGCGCGCTGCTTCCGCTCAAGGCCGATCCGGTCGGATTCGGCGCGGAGGTCCGCCCGTCGACGGCGTCGATCGTTCGCGACACGAGCCGGTTTCGCGTGGACCGACGCCGACTGGATGACGGCGCGCGCGGCCCGCGATCCGCGCCGCGCGCCGATGTCGATCTACGAGGTGCATCTGGGATCGTGGCGGCGCGGCGACGGCAACCGCTGGCTCACGTACGACGAGCTCGCCGGCACGCTCGTCCCCTACGCGGTCGGCATGGGCTTCACGCACCTCGAGCTCATGCCCGTCAACGAGCATCCGCTCGACGACTCGTGGGGTTACCAGCCGATCGGGCTGTTCGCGCCGACGAGCCGGTATCGGGGAGCCCGCCGCGTTCGCGCGCTTCGTCGATCGCTGCCATGGGGCGGGACTGGGCGTGATCATCGACTGGGTGCCGGCGCACTTCCCGGTCGACCCGCACGGCCTCGCGCTGGTTCGACGGCACGGCGCTCTACGAGCACGCCGATCCGCGGCTCGGCTTCCATCCCGACTGGAGCACGGCCATCTTCAACTTCGGCCGGCGCGAGGTGGCGAACTACCTCATCGCGAGCGCGCTCTTCTGGCTCGACCGCTACCACGTCGACGGGCTGCGCGTCGACGCGCGTCGCGTCGATGCTCTACCTCGACTATTCGCGCAAGGAAGGCGAGTGGCTGCCGAATCGGCACGGCGGCAACGAAAACCTGGAAGCGGTCGCCTTCCTGCGCCGGCTCAACGAGACGGTGTACGCGCGCGCATCCGGGGCGCGATCACGATCGCCGAGGAATCGACGGCGTGGCCGGCGGTGTCGCAGCCGACGTTCGCGGGCGGCCTCGGCTTCGGGTTCAAGTGGAACATGGGCTGGATGCACGACACGCTCGAATACCTGGCGCAGGAGCCGGTGCACCGGCGCTGGCACCACGACCGCATGACGTTCGGGCTCGTCTACGCGTTCGCCGAGAACTTCATCCTGCCGCTGTCGCACGACGAGGTCGTGCACGGCAAGCGCTCGCTCCTCGGCCGGATTCCCGGCGACCCCTGGCAGCAGTTCGCCACGCTGCGCGCGCTACTACGCGGCGATGTGGGCGCACCCCGGAAAGAAGCTGCTCTTCATGGGCCAGGAGTTCGCGCAGGGCCGCGAGTGGAACTTCGATGCCGGACTCGACTGGTGGTCGTTGTCCATCGGCTGGCATCGCGGCAGTGGAATTGCTCGTTCGCGACTGCAATCGCTCCTATGCCGCCGAACGCGCGCTGCACGAACGCGACTGCGAAGCGCGAGGGACTTCCGGTGGCTCGTCGTCGACGACGCCGACAATTCGGTCTTCGCGTGGCTGCGCTTCGGCGTCGACGGCGCGCGGCCGGTCGCGGTCGTCGCGAACTTCACGCCGGTGCCGCGAGCCGGCTATCGCATCGGCCTCCTGCACCCGGGACGCTGGCGCGAGATCCTGAATACCGACGGTGCGGCGTACGGCGGCTCGAATTGCGGCAACGCGGGCGCCGTCGAAGCCGTCACTGGACAGTGGGGAGGCCTCCCCTGCTTCGCGGACCTGATGCTGCCCCCGCTCGGAACCCTTTGGCTGGTGCACGAGGGAGGTGCATGATCCCCGATCTGAGCCGGCGCCGAAAGGAACATCGCATGGACAAGGTAAGCCTGGTCGACGCCCGCTTGCGCGCGATTCGATGGCGTACGTGCTCGCCGG
>ERZ1370068.10909-contig-9567_pt1 | contig 15043 bp, 22 predicted proteins | sample MGYA00561227_ERZ1370068 | MGnify/ENA primary metagenome ERZ1370068 (study PRJEB38410, sample SAMEA6850437) | metagenome | study: Metagenomic assessment of the ecological functions of the soil: analysis of the soil microbiota associated with the...
GTCTACGCCGTCGGGGTGATCTCGAGTATCGCCGCGGTCTCGGTGGTCCTGCACCGCTATCTCAAGCAGCGTGGGATGTCATGACCCGCTCGCCGAGTGGAAGGCGCAGCGCCGCGTAACGAGCCAGCGCCATCGTGGTGTACTGGATGTTCAGCGTGATGGCGGCCGGAAAGACGCTGGAATCCAGAATCCAGAGGTTGTCGACGCCATGGACCTTGAGATTGCTGTCCACCACTCCGCGAGTCGGGTCCCGGTGGATCACGTTGCCGCCCTGCAGATGGGCACTTTGGACCTTGACGTAGGTGGCCGGACTGAAACCCCGATAGTAGGCCGCGATCCGTTCCCGGTCGCTCCGGACATCGCCGCTCAAGGCGACCGAGTGTCCGTCGTACCGGCTGTCGAACAACTCCACCGCTCCGGCCTGCCGCATCGCCTCGGCACATTGCACCAGCCCCACTCCAGCCGTGCCCAGTCGGAGGGACCCAGATCGAAGCGGATCTGGGGACTGCTCCAGGAGTGAGCGGCGCATAGTCGATCGATCCGTACCCCATCGCTCGAGAGGGTGGGGAACGACACGCCGTAATCGGTTGTACTGGAGCGCCTTCTCCCGGAACCCGCTGCCCCACTGCGACAACATCATGCCCAGTACCGTGGGCGGGGCGAATGCGGTCTCGATGATCATCCGCTGCGGCGGGATCTCGATGATGTAACCGATCTGGATCCCACGTCCCGCGTTCATCGGCTCGGTGAAGCGCCCGATGACCGGGCTGGCGTAGTTGCAGCTGAAGCGCTGGCCCACCAGACGCCGGCGGCCATCGGCCGAGGTGAAGCCGCTCTTGAGGAGCAGCGCGCTGGACGCGAACGCGCCCGCGGTGAGCAGGACCTTGTCGGGACGCAGAGTGCGCTTGTGCCCGTCGCTTCCTTGCACCTCGACTCCGGCGACCCGGCGTGCGCCACCTTGTCCCTCCCAGAGCAACCGGGTTGCGGTGGCCTTGGGGATCAGCATCACCCGATCGCTCTGCCGAAGTGCTTCAGGGAGCAGCGTGATGAACGGCGCGCGATGCGCGTCGTAGGGGCATCCCTGATTGCACTGCCCGCAGGAGATGCAGTCCTCCAGGTTGGCCTGCAGGAGTCCCGCGTAGGTGCTGCCGGGAACTTCACCGAATCCGCTGAACGCGCGTTTCGTTCCGGTGGTCAGAATCCGCTGATCAATAACACTGATGTGCAGCGGATCCCTCAGGTCATCGAACGCGCGGTCCAACCCGCTCCAATCGAGGTCGGCACCTTCCGAGCCCCAGCGCCAGTGCATGATGTCGGCCCAGGGCCCCTGGGTTGCGGACTCCCGGCGTTGTTCACCGTAGTGCCGCCGCCCACGCAGTGCCCCTGAATGAAGCCGATGCGCTGCGACTTCCCCGGCGTCGCTCCCGAATTGACGTAGAGCTGGTTGAACCCATCGAGGCGTGGTACGAGGGAAAGCCTCGTTGGTGTGAAGCGCTCCGGACTCGAGCAGGATGATTCGCGCCGCTCGACCTTCCGGCCGCGACACGAGAGCGTGGGCCGCCGCGATACCGGCGCCACCGGCCCCGATGATGAGAATGCTGTCTCCTCGCCGGGGAACCGTTCGGGCAGGCTGGCGAGGGACCCGGCACGCTCTTTCAGCAGCTTCCCCGGCCCGGAGGGTTCGGTCGGTTCGACTTCCGGTCCCGACGGGGCACCAGCGTTACGCCGTCAAAGACCGGAAAGGCACCCGGCCGCGCGCGATAACCGATGCGCTCCCAGAACTCCGGCAGCTCGCAGAAGCTGCCGCTCACCATCGATTTGACCGTGGCCAGGACTCCTGCGCATCCACCATCCAGCCCGGTGCCCTCCCGATGTTTTCCAGGAAGAGCCGGTCGAGATAGGTGCGTCGCCAGGCAAGCGGCCGTCCCGCGAACCTCAGCTTGGTCAAGAGTCCGCCCGGCATTACCAGCAGCGCCAGGTGGAAGGTGAATCGCAGGCCGAAGGAAGAGTGATCGAGGAACTTGTCGAGCCGGTCAACGGCCTTGGCCGCCTGACCCAGCTCGTGATGCTCGAGGCCGAGTACCGCTTCGGCGAATGCGGCGAGGAAACGGCGTTCGATGGAAAGCATCGCCATGGGGACCTCCGGGCACAGGATGGCGCACTCCATAGTGCGAATCCGTCCCCGGTCCCGCCAGTTGCATCATGGGGCACATCATGACAGCAAGTCCCGCTTCCCGAGCCGTGACCCGTCTCGAAACGGTGCTCCGGATACTGGCCGGGGTCTTCGTTCTGGGCGCGCTGCTATACCAGGTCGGACCCATCTGGTCTCGCACTGCCGGGTTCTTCCAGACCCTTCCCTTCGTTTCCAATTCAATAGTGAAGGTGAGCCTGTTGCTGGGCATTTGCCTCTATGCAGCGGGCGACCTGATCCGGCGGAAGGGCTGGTGCTGATTCTGATCATCGCGCACGCGGTCTCCGTCGTGGCGATGCTGATCATCCTGTTCGTGGGAGACACGAGCCGGATCGTGGACCCGGGAATCGGGGGCCGCAGCCGGTGAGCCGGGTGCTCTGGGACGCCATCGCCCTCGATGGCGTGATCATGATCGTCCTCCTGCTGCTTTATCTCCCCGCCAATCGTGCCTTGTCGAGCGTTAGCCTGGCCAACCGAGCCCTCCAGCTGGCTCACTCCGGCCGAGCAGTGGCTGCGCCGCCTCCTCATTCTCCTCACGGTGGTCTTCATCATCAGGGCGATCGGCTATGAAGCAGCACCGCTCCTCGGACTGGCACCCGACCTGGTTCGCGAGCTGCCGTTCGTCACCAACTCGGTCGTCAAAGTCTCCACGCTGGCGATGCTGTGTGGTTACGTGGCGCAGGCCATGAGGCCGCGCATGGCGCTGGTAGGGCCGATTATCGCGGTGCACTTCGTCTCCGTCGTGGCACGGGCGATCTACCTGCTGCTGATCCCCTCATCGGACCTGGCCGTGGTCTACACCGTCGCCGAGCCGCGCGATGCCGATGCAGCAGATCCTGATCGGTGCCATGGTGCTCGACGGCGTCATCGGGGTCCTGCTCTTCAGCTCTCTACTACGCCGCCTGGACCTCGCGGCTCCAGAGTGAATTCTTCCGCCCGCTCGAATTCCGCACCCTCACCGCACTCACCGAGGTGATGATCGCCGGGCACAACGAGGCGATCCCGCCCGAAGTAGCGGCCCGCAATGCGGACCAGGCGCTTGCCCGCGTGCGCACCGAACGAAAGGGCAGCTTCCGCATCGCGCTGGCGGTGATTCACTACTGGCCGCTCTTCTCGCTCCACCCGCCATTGCCGGAGCTGCGGCCCGCGCCCGGTCCCGTTTCATCCGCGACCGCTTCACCCGCGACGCCGGGCGGCGCCAGAAATGGCGGCTGGTCCGCACCATGGTCCAGATCTTCCTCCGGGTCGGGCACCAGCTCTCGGTGCTCGGCTTCTACAACGACCCGAAGGTCCAGTCGGCGATTCAATTCAAGCCGTTCACGGTGCGGGCGCGGGAAGCAGGACTTCTATTGCCGCCTCCCCAGCACCGGCCGCTCGCGGTCGAACGACCCTGGGACCGCAACGAGGAGATCCGCGAAACGGAGGTCTGCGTCATCGGCTCAGGGGCCGGCGGAGCCATCGCCGGCCTACACCATGGCGGAACAGGGCCACGAGGTGCTGCTCGTGGAGCGGGGCGAGCACGTGCACCCGTCGCTCTTTTGTCGAGGACGAGCTGCGGCAGATCGGCCAGCTCTACCAGCGGGGAATGCTGCAGATCTCGGAGGATTTCCGCTTCAACGTGCTGCAGGGCAATTGCGTCGGCGGTTCGACCACGATCAACAACGCGATCTGTTTCGCTCCTCCCGCCGACAAGATCGAACGCTGGAACCGCAATGGCGCGGGACTCGACCAGGCCCAGCTCGAGCAGGCCACCGAGATGGGTTCGCCGGTTCATGGAGGTGCGCTCGCTGGGCGACATCCGCCCCGGCGGGGCATCATCCGGCCGCGAAAGTGATCGAGCCGGCGCTCGCTCGCATCGGGAACCAGGTCCGGCTCGCGATGCCGGAGCCACTCCGCACGCGAACATCAGAGTCGGGGCCCGACAGGTTGCTACGGTTGCGGCAATTGCAACATCGGTTGCGCGTCGGGACAAGAAGCTTTCCATGCTCGACCACACACTCCCGCTGGCCCAGGCGCATTTCCCCAGCCGCGTCACCATCTCGCCGAGGTGCGACGCGGAACGCATCCGCAGCATGAGCGGGAAGCGGATGCACACCGAGAATTGCTGGCCCGCGGAACCGACGGCCGCCAGATCCGGATTCACGCGGACCGGTTCATCATCGCCGCCGGCACCATCGCCTCGAGCGCGCTGTTGCTGCGGAGCGGCATCTCGCTCGGCCGCCCGGTCGGCAAGGATCTCTCTTCAACACTTGCTCACCCCGGTCTTCGCCGAGTTTCCGGAGCCTCCGCAGAACTCCTATGCCGGAATCCAGATGGGACACTACGTCAAGCACGCCGACGACGCCTTCATCATCGAGGACCTGGTTCAGTCCGCCGGTGGGGCTCGCGACCGCAATGGCAGGTTGGTTCGACGAGCACTACCGCAACATGCAGCGCTCCGGCTTGCTCGTGGCCTATGGCCTCGTGGTCGGCACCAGTGCCAAGGGACGCGCGTTCCTGTCTCCCACTGGAACGGCGATGCGGCGTTCCGCTTCACGCCGCCTTCGTCGGACATGGACCGACTGGGTCGCGGGCTGGAGGCGCTTTGCCACCGTGCTGTTCGAGGCGGGTGCGCGACGGGTCCTGACTCAACACCTGGGACCAGGGCACAGCATCGCGAGTCCGGCGGACATCGCGCGGATTCGCACTCTGACCAAAGACCCGGAGTTCATCACCCTCGCGAGCTCGCATCCCCAGGGGCAACGCGATCAATCGCGATCCGCATCACGGTGTCGTGGATGAATCATTCAGGGTTCACGGTTACGACAACCTGTACGTCTGCGACGCCAGGTGTGTTCCCCGGCAGCGTGCAGGTCAACCCGCAGATGACGGTGATGTCTCCGCCCGCTACGCGGCGAGCCGGATCGAGTAACCCGCTGCCGCGTCGGCGGCGTTTTCTAATAGGAGGAAACGACCATGCTGGTCGTCATCAGCGATATCCATCTCACGGACCTTTCCACTGCCCACAACGTCCACGCCACGGCGTTCGACCTGATGTTGCAGGAGATCGCCACCGCAGCGCAGGCAAAAGGCGCGGTCGAGCTTCGCGTGGTGCTGCTGGGGGACATCTTCGATCTCGTTCGGACCGATTTCTGGCATCGGACCACGACACCGGACCAGCGTCCCTGGGGTGGCGATCTCGATCCCGAGACCGGCATGAACCGCGACACCGCGCTCATTCAGACCCAATTCTCCAAGGTGCTGGCCGGCGTGCTCGCCACTCCCGAGGCGAAGGCGCTGATCCGCGACGCTGAACGGGCTCCCGGCCCTCACCAACCTGCCGACCAAGATCACCCACGTGCGTCGGCAACCATGACCGCGTCTTCAACAACTTCCCCGCTCTGCAGCAACAGGTGCGTGCCGTCCTGCCCGGTATCGAGTTCGCCAACCTGTTCAGGCGGATGAGTACGGCGTACTCGCCCGCCACGGCCACGAGTGGGACGAGAACTGCCACGGTTTCACTTTCTACAACAAGGTGCTCCGGCCGGACGGCAGCGCCTCAGCTCGGCCGCTTCGACGCCTGAAGCTACCAGATCATGGCGATCGGAGAGGTGGTGACCGCGGAGCTGATGTCAGGCCTTGGTGCACTTCGCCCGCGCGGCCCAGCCGGGCAACGTCCCCGATTTCCTGCAGTTTATCGAGGCGTTCAAGGACATCAGCAACATCCGGCCCACTCTCGACGTGTTCCCATGGCTCGAGTGGTTTCGCCCGCGATCAGCTCCCCGGGTACAAGCGAGGCGTTGCACCAGGCGATGAAGCAATCGCTCGATGGGGTGCTGCAGTCCTCGCTGGACTGCGGAAATGGGACCGGTTGCGGTGACCGACCTGCTTCTCCAGGGCGACCTCACCGATCGGCTGGCCCTGCTCAAGAATCACGTGCTGGGCAATTCCTTCGATGAATTTCGCGGGCGAGTCAACTCGCTAGAGCAAGCTGCAGGGATTGGTGGATAAGGTCACCCCGGACGAAGGGATGACTGCGCCGAGGGCGCCGAGGAGGAGGAAATCTGGAGATTCTGGACGGCGAACCCGCCCGGCCCGACTCAGTACGTGCTGTACGGTCACACCCACAAGGCTCACGCCACATCGCCTTCGGCGCCGCACTCGATGGAAGGGTGCGGATGTACATCAACACCGGCACCCTCCTGCCCGCTCATCCAGCATGCTGCCTCGCGCGACGGTTTCTCGACAGCCTTCCAGATGACGATGGCCTTCTTCTACAAGACCGAGGAGGGACAAGACCGCGCAGGGCCGATCGTGGCCCCACCCTGGACCTCTGGAACGGGGATCCGGCGCGAAGACCTACGCTCTGACCGCCCAAGCGAGGAGAGAAACCGACATGACGCCTCCATTCACACCCGGTCGCATCGCCCTGATCCTGCTCTTCTACGCCGCGCTGTGCAATGTCGCTGATCAGCATCAGCGACCGAACGCTGACCAAGGACGAGCGCAAGACCTTCCTCCTGCTCTGCGGTGCGGGATTCAGCATCGCGTTCGTCACGAATTTCCTGCTGTTCAGGATCGGCGCGATGACCTTCCTGCCGTGGATCAACAACTTCCTCCACAGCTTCTTCTGGATTGGCCGTAGGGTTCCCTACTGGCTCTACTTCGCGACCCGGGGCCGTTCTCCTCTCGTGGTGTTCATCACCGATTCACCACGCTGGAGCCTGGTCGTGAAATACATCGAGCAGCTCCTGTTCGGGACCATGGGACGGTCCCAACTTCCTCCACATCATCCCCGGAAACCTCGGCTACATCCTCGGCTGGTCGCTGGTGGGCACGGCTGTCTCCCCTTCGTCATGTCCATCGGATTGAAGCTGCTCAGCCGGTTTGTTCCCGGACTCGTGGTTGAATAGCGGTTCAGTAGAGCGGAGGTCGTATGTCGAGTCCGTTGGCAAGTCCTGCTCTCGTTGGTGGGCACCGCGCTGGTGCTGGCACTCGCCGCGCAGAGCCAACGCGAGCGGAAGTCTTCTCGCGCAGCTGGGACTCAGCCTCAAACTGTCGAAGAAACGCTATGAGTTCGAACCAACTGGTCCCTGACCCGGTTCTGCTGAGGTAAGCAGAATGGACAATCGCGCTCTGGGTCTCGGCTTCGTGGCGGCCGCCGCGGTCGCGGTGGCTTCGATCGCCCGCCCCAGCGCGCCGCGTCCCGGACCGGCGGATTCCGCCAGCGTCGCCGAGGCAGCATCTGCGAAAGAGACCGGACCGCCCGACTCGCCCTTCGAGCGGGGTGAGGATCTGCTCGCCGGCTTCTTCCGGTGCGGCTCCCACCGTCAGCGACAGCTTCTCACTCGACGTTCTGATCGCCTGCGTCCCCGATCCCTACGACTCCCATCTCGACTGGTCTTTCGACGGGGCGCGCTGGAAACCATCCGCCGCGCCTTCGAGACCGCCGGCTACGTCACCGACCGCTTCTGGCTGCCCGAGCCAACGCGACAGCGTGCGGCGAGCCGGCCACGGGCGAGTCGCTCTGCGCGAGGTCCGGCCGGGGGTTGTGCTGTTCCGGAGCAGCAACTCGGGCGACCGCCGATTGCACTTGCTCTACCTGATTCACGAGCTGCCCACCCGCGGCATCTACAAGGAGGCGCTGAGTACCGCGCTGGAAGAGCGCCGCCTGCTGCTGGGCCCCGGAAAACTGCCGCTCCGTGCCGAACGCGCCGGGCCGATCCGCATCATTGGCCCGAATTTCTCCGGCTCCGCGCTTTCCCTGCAGCTGGGGCTCAAGAGCTGGCTTGCCCGCCACCCCGAGGACTCGGTGGAAATGTTGAGCGGGACGGCGACCAGCCGGGAGAACATCGCGACGCTGGACCTCCCGGCACTGCGCATGCGCTTCAGGGCTACGATCAACGCCGACGACCAGTTGAGTGCGTCGATGAAGGTCACGATGAAGCGGCTGGGACTCAGCGATTCCCAGGTTGCGCTGCTGCGGGAATCTTCGACCCAATACGGGCAGGGCCTGATCGCCGATTCCAGCGACTTTCTCATCGTCCCCTTTCCGATGAGCATCTCAAGCCTGCGCACCGAGTACCAGCGGGTCCCTCGGCGGAGGAGGCGGCGCACGGCCTGCCCGGTGCGAGAGACGCCCCGGCTCCCGCTCGACCTGCTCGATCCAGCCCGCCCCAAAGAGGACTTTCCGGTCACCTCGCGGCTCTCGCCCCTGGCCCTGGATCTGATGCTCGACGACCTGGCGCGAACGCTCAATCGCCACCGGATCCGGATGGTAGGCCTGCTGGCGACCGACGTGCGGACTAAGCTGTTCCTGGGGAGGAGCTGCGGAAGCGGATGCCCGACGTGCAGTTCTTTACCTATGAGAGCAACGTGCTGTACTTGCGCTCGGACAAGAACCTCGCCCTTCGGGGCATGCTGGTGTTTGCGACTTACCCGCTCATTCTCGACAATCAGTGGTTCACGGCTGACGCAGATCAAAAGCAGCGCTTCGCGTTCAGCAGCGATGGGGTGCAAGGGACCTATAATGCCACCCTCATGCAGCTCGGCTACGAGAAGGCGGTCCTCGACTACCGGCCAACCGGGAAATACCGGGAGGACCGGGATCCGCAGCCGGGAGATACCCTAGCTCGAGATCCCTTGTTGCAAACGCGGTTGAGGCCGCCGGTGTGGCTTCCACGGTTGGCAACAAGACCTTCCTTCCCCTTCGCATCGATACGGTTTCGGATACCAGCTACCTTGCCGCCCCCTGCAAGGTTCCAACCCAGTGTCCCGCAGTGCCGAAGAAGTACCCGTCCCTCAATCTCCCGTTCTTGCCATTGGCGGCGATAATGCTCGCCGGTTTCGCTCTGTTCGTTCTTGCCGGTCGGCAACATCAGGCTCGATCTCCAGCGCCGATCGCATGCCCGAACGGGTACCAGCTGGGAGTATGACCTTCGGCCAATCGCGGACCAGCTGGCCGAAAGTTCTCTGCGTCTGCATGACCGGTTTTACGGGCTGCTCAGGGTCGTCGCGTTCTTCTGCATACTGCTCGCCACCTGTGCGCCGGTGCTCCGGCTCGTGTTCCGAACCAACAGCGATGTCTCCCTCAGGTTTTGGGAGCGCTGATCACGATTGCCGGTGTGGCTGGTGTGACGCGCGCTCCTGAGCGGGATCATCTCGGTACTGGCACTCGCGGTACAGCTGGGCCGGCAGGGACTCAAGTTTTTCTGGAGCGGCCCCTGGCGTATTCCGAGTGAACCATGGGCCTGGCGAGTCGACGTGCTGGCACGAATCGCCACGGCGGTGTTCGGGAGTGGTCTATCTGAGTCTCTCGATCGGCTTCGTCACCGACGTCATGAATCTGGCGACGCCCGACCCGGGGCGATGGTGGCTCTTCTTTCGCCGCGCGGTCGAGATCGACAGCATGGTTTCGCCGGTGCTCCCGCTCGTGCTGTGGGGGCTCGGCCTCGCAGTGTGGTGTACCTGGCACCTCCGCCGCATCGCACTGCTGCAGCAGCGGACCATCTTCGAGAGCGTCTGCAGAAACCGAGTTGAGCTCCCCACGCAAACCTCGCACGACGTTCCGCACCGCCCTCCGGGATGACCTGCGCCGCTCCGCCGTGGATATCCGAACCATCCGGCTTCGACTGTTTCGGGTGGCTCCCAGCAACTGGGCTGTGGGACTCATTGTCGCCTTCCTCTGCCTCGGTGTCTGGGTCGGCCCTCAGTTCGGGCGATCGTTGGAGGCGCTCATGAGCGACGCGCCGGACGGGGTACCCATGTTCGACAAGCTCTTCCGGCTCATGGTCTTCGCCATGCTGCTCGCCACGTCATGGGGCGCCTTCCGCCTGGCAGTTGTGTGGCTCGGCCTGAGGAAGTGCCTGGAAGGATTCGCCCGGATGCCGATCGTTACCGCGTTCGATCGGCTGCCTCCGCGCCTGGCTCGACTGACTCAGCTCTCGCTGCCGGGCCCCGCGTCGGGAACCGCGATAGGCGCCGTGGCCGATCTGCAATGGCTCCACTTGCAGGGAATCCATCAGGCCAAGAAAGAGGAGTTTGCCAAGGAGCTGGGGCCGGATCGTGCCGAGCTGACGGAAGTCGTCGCCGATTTGATGAAGGAGCCTGCGGCACAGGAGCTCGCGCTGACCTCGAGGGGCCGCCGGGCGCTGGTCGAGCGCCTGGGCACGCTGCACGACGTCCTGCGTGAGCTCTGGCGTCTCGAGCCGATGAAGGCCGACGTCAACGCGTTGATCGAGGGGCTGAACAAGGAATTCGAGAAACCGGTGCCTCGCGGCGGTGAAGAGGCCTCCACTGCCTTGTTGATTCGGCGGGGATTCGCCGGTCCGGTCCAGCTATGGGTGCGCGCCGCGGAGGAGTACGCTGGAACCCGGATGGTGGAGTATGTCGAGTGGGTTACCCGTCACCTCCGAGAGCTTGCGCTGTTCATGCTGCTCTCGCTTCTGCTGGCCACACTGCTGCTCTCCAGCTACCCCTACCCTCCGCAGAGCCTGCTGCGGCTGATCCTCCTCGTGGTTCTCGGTGGGACCGTCGGGAGCCTCATCTTCGTCCTGATCCAGATGAACCGCGACGAAGTATTGAGGCTGGATCGACCGGACCGAGCCGGGAAGGTGACCTGGAATCTGAGATTCGTGATGAACCTGCTGACCTTCGTGGGCCCTGCCGCTGCTCACCCTGCTGAGCTCAGAGTTCCCCGAGCTGCGGAAATTCCTCTTTGCGTGGGCTGAGCCGATTTTGAAGATGCTCGCTAAACAGTAATACAACAGTACCGAGTACCTGAGTACCGAGTACCGAGTTAGGTACTAGGTACTAGGATTACTCGGTACTCGTACTTGATTGGTATCAATACCGCCCCAAATAATTCTCCACCTCCCACCTCGTCACCTGCGTGTTGTACCGCAGAACCTCCTCCCGCTTCGCTTCGAGGGAACCGCTCGGTGCAGGTGCTCGCCCAGGGCCGCCTTGATCACGTCGTCCTTCTCGAAGCGATCCAGCCACCTCGTGCAGGTCCCGGGGAAGGTCGTCGATCTGGTACTTCCGGCGGTCGCGGTAGCTCATCCGGAAGATGTTGCGATTGACCGGCTCCCGGCATTCGAGCTTCTGCACCACGCCGTCGAGCCCGGCCGCGAACTGCACCGCGAGAGACAAATAGGGATTGGCGGAAGGGTCCGGCATCCGAAGCTCACAGCGGAACGCCCACCCGCGCCGCTCAGGGATCCGGACCAGCGGGGAACGGTTCCGCATCGACCGGGCGGCGTTGACCGGCGCCTCGTAGCCCGGCACCAGGCGCGTAGCTGTTGATGAGCGGATTGGTGATCGCGCAGAATCCCTGGCGTGCTGCAGCAGTCCCTCCACGTAGTTCAGCGCTACCGCCGAGAGCTGGTGGTCGGTCTTTCGGGTCGAAGAAGGCGTTGTCCTTGCCGCGGAAGAGAGACTGGTGGGTGTGCATGCCGCTCCCGTTCTGGCCCATGATCGGCTTGGGCATGAAGGAAGCGACGAAGCCCGTGCCGGTTCGCCACGTTCCCGCACCACGAACCGGAAGGTGGCGATGTTGTCCGCCGTGGTGAGCGCGTCCGCATACTTGAAGTCCACCTCATGCTGGCCCGGCGCCACCTCGTGGTGCGCGGCCTCGACCTCGAAGCCCATCAATTCGAGATCGTTCACGATCATCCGCCGGATTTCCTCACCCCGGTCTACCGGCGTCAGATCGAAGTACGAGGCGTCGTCGCGGGTCACGTCGTGGTCGGATTGTTACGGAGGCATCCTTCTCGAAGAGAAAGAACTCCACCTCGCAGCCCGCCATGAGCGTGCTGGCCCAGACCCTCCGCCTTGCCGATCGTGCGCTTGAGGGTCAGCCGGGGACATCCAGCGACGGCCTCGTGGTCACGGGAGTTGGCGAGATGCTGCGCAGATGAGGCGCCCCTACCCGCCCGCCCTCGTCGTCCGACGGAAGCAGCCGGAAAGTCGGCAGGGTCCGGGGACGAAGGAAGGCATATCGCTCTCCTCGATCCGCTCTGAACCCTCGATCGACGAGCCATCGAACATGAGTCTCCCGTCCGAAGTGCCTTACTCGAGGCCGGCTCTTCGGCACCTCGACATTCTTGTTGATCCCCGGGATGTCGGTGAGGGCTTTGGAGCCGGAGAAAGTCCACCTGGAACTCGGTGGAACTTACAGCTTCCAGCACCTACGGCCTTGGAGACCCGGTCGAAGTGGCGGGGGAAGTCGGACGCTGGCTGGGGACGCGATCGGGGGCATAGGGAAGAAAAGCAAGGAGGACGGAATTGCACGAGTACCGAGCTGAGAGCTACAAGGGCTGATGGCCCGACGGCTCCACTCCAGTCCTCTGAGTCCTCAGTCCTTTCTACTCGTCACTCAGCTGGGGCTGTCGAGAAGATCTTCCACAGCTCGATCAGGCTGAACTCGTTGAACCCGGCCAGAGCGATGTCGCGCTCTGGTCCATTCCCGGATCAATCCAGCCCGCACTGCGATGGCGGGAGCCGCTGGACGAACCGTGGCAGACCGGCCTTCATAGCCAGCCTGCCCTCGTTCAGTCGAGTCTCCAGATACTACGCTCCAGCGGACGCCTGGCTGCAGGCCAGGTCACCCAGATGCCGTGCGGCGGGGGCCTCAGGGAGAACTCTTGCCGGTTGAGGGTGCACGAGGGAATACCCATCGTCACATCCCTCGGTGGGTTTGCTGTTCCACGGCGGCCCGGCTGGGTCCGGGCCGCCAGCCCCGGGGCGGTCAGGCGCGGAAGGCGGTAGGGTGTGTGGACGAACGGGGCGGGCAGAGGCGCGTCTGGGCTCAGGCGGGGCGGCCGGCATTGGACGCGCTAATCTGCTTGTACACGACCTGTCGTACCCGTCCGACCTGTTTCGCCTTCCGCCCTGCCGCCTTCCCGCACAATGTCCGCCCCTACATTCCGCCGTCACGACCTGCCGCCTGCGGTGCCAGTGTCACCGAAACTTTCTGCGCCGAAGCGTACGGGACCGCCATGACCGCCCGCCAATGCGTGAAATGCCAGGCCACGCTATCGCCCGGGGGCGAGGTTCTGCATCACCCGGTGCGGTCACGCGGTCCACGGGGGCCAAAGCTCAAGCTCCAGACACGCCCTCAGGTACGCGGCGGTGTCCCATCATCGCGGTGTCGGTGGGAGCGAGTCCTCCCCGTCGGTTCTGGTCAAGCGGCCCGAAAGGGCGGCAGCGGCGGACATGGCCAACACCGGCGCCCCGGCGGGCGGCCCGGCTGGCGCCCCAGACCGCCCGACATCAGCCAAAGGATGAGTCCCGATGAGCGGTTTCAGCCGGCTCAGCGACCGGAGCCGATAGACGCGATCGAGCAGGGCGACTCCGCCGCTGCCACTCTCGGACTCCTCCCGATGGCGCTCGCCGCCCTACGGGCAACTGGATCGCAGCGACATCGATCTGCGCTATCACGCCGCGATCCACCGCGTGGCCGCCGGGGATCTCCCCGAAGGCCGCGGCGCTCGCCGATTCGATTACGGCCGAGGGTGAAGGATCTACCTCTTTTGGATCGATGATCCGCGCCGCCGTCGCCGAGGCCAGGGGGGATACGGCGGGGCATTGCGAAGGCTCACCGAAGGCGTTTCTCAGGTCACCTACGATGCGGAAATCGCCCCCAGAATCGCCCCGAATACCTGGGGCACAAGGCGGCGCTCGAAGGAAGTCCCGCCGCCGGGCGCGCCCAGACCCCGCGAGCCCCAACGATCCGCGTCGCCCACAGGTCCTGATTCCGACGGCGCGTTCCTTGTTCCACGCCTCGCGCCGAGGCAAAATCGGCTACCGGCGACCTGCGTTACGTGCGCGCGCTGTCGGACATCGGGAAGTCGCTGAGTCACCGCGCCCTCAAGGGAGAGCTGGAGGTGACGTGCAGTCTCGATCCACGCCTATGCGCCATCTCCGAAAATCAGGGACCTACCGCCTTTGCCGAACCTGCGGCTCTCGATGGGAGACCGCTATGGCCCGCGGCCGGTTTCGAGAGACGGCGCGGCCGAGCGGATCCCCAGATCTGGCCACTCCGTGTATGGAGCTCTTCGGATAGGGGGTTCGGGCGAAGCTCACCACGGCGTATCTCACCTGCTAAGCTCTACCAGCCCGAATTCACCGAGGTCGTGCTCGCACTCTCGACCCCACGATCCGAGGACGCGGTGCGATTGCGGGGAGGATGGATGTTGGGCCTGCTGATCCGCGAGGGTCCAGTTGACCTTCGCCGACCAGGGGTCTCCACCTTTGGACTGACTTGGGAGAATGGTGGTACGACGAACACCGGGCTCCCCCTCCCCCTTCGGCGGCAATGTGGTGCGGCGGGATCTCGGCCCGGCGGTTATTCAGCAGGTGGCCCGGGATCTCAAGGCGGGCATCGTGTCTGTCTTCTCGAGCACCGCGCCCCGGCCTTAGCGCGCGCCAGCCGGTTCCAGCCGGGGAATCGGCGAAGAGCGAACCGACCGGTTCGTCGGGGATGCCACGTCAACCATTGGACCGTGGACTATGGAGACTTAAGGGCCGGGAGGCGGTGCGTGCCCTCACTCGAACCAGGAGCCTGGTCTGCCGAGGGCTCGTCCCGGAAAAAATCGCCGCTGGAGTTTGTCTCGTAGCCTTTCAGCTTGGTGACCTGGGATATATTGTCCGAAGAGCTGAGGTTTCAGGCGGACCAGCGGGTCTGGCCGAGTGGAGGCAAGAGCGCGCTTGTCCGGCGCGCCGATCAGCATACTCAGTGGTGGATGACGAGGAGCCGATCCGTAACGCACTGAAAGAAATTCCTCACACGACAGCAAGGGTACGGCGACAGTCGGCACCGCACAGCCTCGGAACTTCGAGACTTTAGAAGATACTCTAAGCAATACGTAACTG
>ERZ1370068.4347-contig-3423_pt1 | contig 15035 bp, 26 predicted proteins | sample MGYA00561227_ERZ1370068 | MGnify/ENA primary metagenome ERZ1370068 (study PRJEB38410, sample SAMEA6850437) | metagenome | study: Metagenomic assessment of the ecological functions of the soil: analysis of the soil microbiota associated with the...
TAGTTACGTATTGCTTGGCGAAGGCCATCGTCCTCGTGCCTTTGCCTTCTCACCACGCCTGCGTGGCCCGGCCCAGCGCCGATCCCCTTCAGCGTTTCATACGCTTTCCATATTCGCTCGACCGGACGATCTATCCGGTCATCCAGGCGCCGCAGGACAAGCCGATACTCGTGACACGGCGTTCTGTCCAAGCCCACCAACTGCGGCATCGGCGGCCTGCTGCGGATCATCGTCAACCAGGGGCACGGAAGGCGCCGGGATACCGAAGGGCGGCACGGTCGACTGTCAAGCTGCCGAAGGACAGCCCGTGCCCGCAGGGCGGTTTCTACGACGCGTCGCGAATCTACGTCCTCGTCGCCGAGTTCGACGCGCTTCGAAGAGCTGCTGAATCGCGACGCAGCAGACTGTGCCGCCTCGCCGACTGGGACTACACGAAGTACTCGCCGTGCGCAGGCTGCTGGGTCGGCAAGTCGAGCGCGGACTACGGCCACGACGCGCCGGGCCAGTTGCTCGAATACACGATCATCTCGCAGGACCCGTCCACGGGATCGCGCTTCCGCCGATCCGAACAATCCGGCCGGAACGCCGCTGCTCGATTTCGACGTTTCCTACGTCGACGACGCGTACCTGCCGGTGGCAATGGCCATCGACGACGGCGGAGCCACGCAGTTCATGGGCAGCACGCTCATCCCGCCGACGTTCGACGAGCGGCTGACTCAAGTTCCTGACCGACGGCAACTGGGTCGCGCTATGGCGCCTACTCGCCGCGGCAACTGGGCGACACCGAAGAGCAACGTCCCACGCCCGGTGGGCGGCCGAGCGACACAGAACAAGACCAGCTTTCAGCTGCCTGACTCCCGCGAACCGATCGCGTGCCCTCGGCGAACATCCTCATCACGGATGCGCAGACCGGCGGGACTTCCGCGTTCTTCCTGCCCGCGATGGGACGGCACAATCGCCAAGCGAATGCAACGTCAGGGCCACCTTGGCTCCGAGCGCCACGGCCAACCTGCAATGCTCGACGCCACCACCGGCTGGCGACGGGCTCGACTTCACGCCGGCCAGTTGTGCTGCCCCGACCCGAACAACTTCATGCAAGGCTGCTGCGACGCCGACAAGTTCCTGATCGACAACACGCACCGCAAGTTCAACGTCGACGTCGTGCCCAACGTATTCAAGCTGCGCAACGACACGCTGTCGAATCTCGTCGAGCCGGTTCACGCAATGGCAGGGCGCCGCCAACGACCCGTGCCTCGATGCGGGCGTCCGAAGCCGTCACGACCGCGCCGGTGGTGGACAAGCCCGGCCTTCTGCGCCAAGTTCAAGCGAACGCTCGACTTCGTCTGGAAGGAGTTCGCACCGCAATGCCCCGAGCCGCGGCGAGGCCGCGGACCGGCTGCATCGCTGCAGCGATCATCGGCTACAACCTGCAAGAACTCGTCGTTCGATCCGGCGGCGTGCACGAAGTGCCCAAGCAACGTCGAGGGAGCGTGCCCGCGGCAGTGCGCGCTCGAGGCACAGCGCAACGAGAGCGTGCAGGCGTTGCAGCGCGGCCTGCCGTGGACGCCCGGCGGCGATCCCGGCGCAATGCGGAACGTGTCCCAACGCGACGTCATGCGCCACCTCGTGCATCCTGCCCGTGGTGGTCTCGCCCGGATGCGCAGCTCTACCATCAGGACAAGTTCCTGCACTTCTGGGCGGACTACAAGAGCGTCTACAACCTCAATCCGTTCGCGCGCTTCGTTCACAACGCCGATGCCGGCCTGTGCCGCGCCCGGGCGCCTATTCGTTCTCGATCGACGATTTCTACGGCAACTTCGGTGGACCCGGGTCCACCCTCATCATCGACGTCGGCAGCGACATCCAGAAGAACTCGGTCCTGCCGAACAAGGAGCCGTTCGATCCCTTCAAGCAGTATCACGCAGGGCTCGGCACCGGCTGGGACCATGCCAAGGTGTGCGGTCGCGACTACCGCCTGCCGCGCAGCGCGCCCGGCAACGTGGGCCTCAGCACGCCGCTCTCGTTCTGGGACAACGGCACGCAGAAGACGGAATGCGAGGTGCGGCTGTACGCGACCGCGGACGAGTCCAACTACATTGCGTTCCTCCTGAAGGAGCTGACGTTCAACGTCACGGACGACTACACGGCGAAGCGCTACAGCTGTCCAGGGACTGAGCGGCGTCTACGCGGTGCGCTTCCCGGACCGACTCGCCGCCGGACAACGCGTACTGCGTCGACAAAGTCGACGGACAAGGACCTCGTGAGCAAAGGATTCTGCCGCGCCAACCTGTCCGCCGGCACGCTCAACCTCGCGTATGTGGGCGTCTCCGATGCCGCCTGCGTCGGCAAGAGCGACGACGGCGCCTGCGGCAGGCCGCTGGTCAACCTCAACGTGCCTTCGTTGAAATGATGCGACACCGCGGATCGCGTCGTCAGTCGCGCTGCTGTCCGCTCGAATGCGCGGTCGCTTCCGCGCAAACCGGCTACGCCGGCTCGGCAGCCGTCAGGGCCGTTCACGGTGGAGGCCGAGGTCCTGGTCTGGTGGTACAAGAGCAGCCCGACGCCGGTGCCCATCATCACCGACGGTCTGTACGGTCGGCCGGACACGAAGGTCCTGCTGGGCGGCAGGCGAACAGGACACCAACCCCAACACAGGCTTCCGCCTCTGCGGCCGGCTATGCGATCGACCAGCGCTGGGGCATCGATGGCAACGTCTTCTACATCCCCACGCGCTCCACCAGCCGCAGCGTGGCGTCCTCCGGCACCGCGGAGTCGACCGATCTCCTGCTGCCGTTCTTCGACGTCACACGGAATCGCGAGAACGTCACCGAGGTGTCCTTCTCGCCCGTCTACAGCGGCAGCGCAACCGAGGAGTTGAGCAACAAACTGATGGGCGCCGAGCTCAACGCCACCTCGGTCTACCGCCACGGCATCACCATGGAACATCACGTGGCTGGGTGGATTCCGCTGGATGCAGCTCAAGGAAACGTACACGGTCACGACCAGCAGCTCGTACATCCCGCCGGAAGTGCCGGACATCTGGAACACCACCGACCGGTTCGGGGCGACCAACAATTTCTACGGCGCGCAGTTCGGCGCGAAGGCGCGCTACGACTCCGACCGCTGGTTTGCCACCGGCATCTTCAAGCTCGGCCTCGGCGCGATGGTGCAATCGGTCGACATCAGTCGGCTCGCTCGCCACCGACGACTTCACCGACAACGGGTCGATCCAGACGTTCAGCGGCGGATATTTCGCGCTGCCCACGAACATCGGCAGCCACAGCCGAACGGTGTTCGCGGTGCTGCCCGAGCTGCAGCTCAACGTCGGGCTATCGGATCGCGCCGACGGCATCGATCTTCCTCGGCTACAGCTTCCTGTACACGAACAGCGTCGCGCGGCCGGGCAATCAGATGAACCGGAACATCAATCCGACGCAGAGCGTTTCGTACGTCGGCGAGCCGCCCGTGTCGCTGCAGGGGCCGGCGCAGCCGACGTTCGGCTTCAACAGCTCGTCATTCTGGGCGCAGGGCATCACCGCGGGCCTCAGCATCAGGTTCTAGGCGCCCGCGTCGACTCGCAGTGCTTGGTTTCGCTGGTCTCGCTGCGAGGATGCCCGTGGTTGCTAGCGATTGACCGCGCGCAACGCGTGCGGCGCGTAACGCTCGCCCGAGGCCGCGCCCGACGGAATCACGCGGTCGATGCGCGCAAGGTCCGGGGCGGTCAGCGTCACCTCCAGCGCACCGCAGGTTTTCCTCGAGGTACTTCCGTCGCTTCGTGCCGGGAATAGGCACGATGTCGTCTCCCTGCGCAAGCACCCACGTCAGCGCCAGCTGTGAAGGGGTGCAGCCTTTCTCCGACGCGATCGCTTGGATCTCTCCGACCAGGGCAATGTTCTTCTGAAAATTGTCCCCCTGGAACCGCGGCGAGATTGCGCCGGTAGTCGTCGGGCCTCAGATCCTCGATGCTTCGAATCTGCCCGGTCAGGAAGCCGCGACCGAGCGGACTGTACGGCACGAAGCCGATGCCGAGCTCGCGCACCGTGCGCAGGATCTCGACTTCGGGTTCGCGACTCCAGAGCGAGTATTCCGTCTGCAGCGCGGCAATCGGATGAACCGCATGCGCGCGACGCAGCGTCGCCGGCGCGGCTTCGGAGAGGCCGAGCAAGCGCACCTTGCCTTGACGCACCAGCTCCGCCATCGCGCCTACCGTGTCCTCGATCGGCGTGTCGGGATCGACGCGGTGCTGGTAGTAGAGGTCGATCACCTCCACGCCAAGACGCTTCGAGGCTCCGCGTCGCAGCATTGCCGAACGTAGTCGGGCTTGCCGTTGACGCCCTTGAACGTGCCGTCGGGATTGCGCACGTTGCCGAGCTTGGTCGCGACGATGACCTTGTGGCGCTGTCCCCGGATCGCGCGGCCCACCAATTCCTCGTTGCGACCCGAGCCATATGCGTCGGCGGTGTCCAGGAAGTTGATGCCGAGATCGAGCGCACGATGGATCGTCGCGATCGCCTCGGCTTCGTCGCGGCGCGCCGTAGAAGTCCGACATGCCCATGCATCCCAGACCCATCGCGGACACTTCCAGGCCCTGCCCCAGCTTTTCTCGTTTTCACAATTCACCTCGAAATTTGAAACCAATGCGACGGATCGAACCGAATCGGATCAACTCGATCTTCCGCTGGGTAAGATGGCCACCCTTGCGAATGGTTCGCTATTTCGGCTGCGACCGCCACTCCTTTTTCCACAGTGCTTCGAGCTCGGACGCCACGGCAGGTGGTGGCGCACCGATCAACGTCGACTTTCCGCGCTGGTAGACCTTGCCGTAGACAACCTCCGGCGCGGACGAATACAACAGCACCGTGTTGTTCTTCCGCGCAGTCGTGGTTCTTGCATGCGGATAGGAGCCCATATTCGGCACCCGCCACCTTGACGGGCTTGTTCTGCGGGCTTCGGGCTGTCGAGCCTCGCCAGCCAGGGCTCCTTCGACGATGGACCGAGTGCCTTGTAATACGTGGCCTTTGCTTGCGTGTTGTACAGCAGCCCCGGGGCGCTGAGTTCACTCAGCGAGTAACCCTTGAATGTCTTCGACGTGCTTGGCGCCCGACCTCGGCTGTGAAGGCGCCAGCGCCGGCGCCGCTGCGGTTTGTACCTGCTTCGCCGCACCATCGCAGCGGCGAAATTTCTGCTGGAGCAGCGCCGGGCCGATCGCCGAAATCAGCTTGGTATCCGGGTCCAGCTTCAGGTAGGGGCCGGACTTGTCGACGTACATCGCGAAGCGCAGTTGTGCGCCGGCGTCTCGCTGAGCAGGACGGTCCGAAACTCGGATGACTGGCCCGGGCCGTAGAAGGACGCTGCCGATTGCACGTTCGATCCCGCGATTCGCTTGTCGCCATTCAGGAACACGAGTGCGTCTGCGAATACCGTTGCCTTGGGCGCAGCGTTGTTGCCGCACTCACCTGATACGTGCCGCCGAAAGCCTTCATCGTGTGCACATCGAGCTTTCCCTGCGCCCAGGCGGGCGTGCCGGTGGCGACAGGGCCAGAATGACACTGCAGGCGCAAACGGATGCATGTTTCTTCCTTGGTGCGACGAGGCGCGCGGCGGCCTGCGTGGCCGCATTGTGCAGTTCGTGCGTGGATCAGCCAAAGCCGCGCGAAGAGCTCGCGCGCGTCGCGCAAGTCTGCGCTGTCGAGATCCGGCGGCCATGACTCGATCGCCTGCGACAGCACCGCCTTGCCTTCGCCGATCCTTCCCTGTTGGCGCCAGTGTGAGGCAAGCGCCGTCGCGGCTCGCAATTCGTACGCCTTCGCCTGCTGGCCACGCGCGACGTCGAGCGACTTCAGAAGGCATGCTTCGCCTTGCGCGTGCGTTCGCTTCGCGCGTCAGGAAGAGCTGCCCGCGGGCACGAAGGAGCTCCGCCTCGGCCCAGCGCTCGCCATATCGTTCCACGCACGCGAGGCCCTCGTCGATCGCGGCAAGCGCTTCGTCGAGCGTGATCGAGGGCGAGATGCGCGCTCGCGAGATTAGCGAGAATCGGCGTCAAGAGAAGTGCGGAGCCCATCGTGCGGAGCGCCTGCAGGCTCGACTTGCATCAGATCGATGCCTTCGCGTGTGCTGCCGAGGAGGACCAGGTTCGCGCCCTGGAATGTGGAGACCACCGCATGGAAATACGTGAACCCCTGCTCGGCGCACAACGCCAACGCGGCCGGAAGCTCGGTGTCCGGCCCACCGCGGCTCCCTGCGGAAGACACGGACGAATCCCACTCCTGCCAATCCACGCGCGACGAGGAACGGCTGCGGTCGCATCGCGCACGAAGGCGAGCGCTTCGTTCGCCCTGGCGAGACCGCTTCGTCGGGACGCCCGAGCACCCACAGCGCCATCGCGAGCCAACCCAACGCGGAGGCCTTGGCGTCCTGACCATAGAGAACGCGGTGCATCTCGCGCGCTTCGGCGCCGTAGAGGCGGATGCATGCCTCGAGCTCGGAGCAGCCGGACACGAACTCGCCCCGCACGCAGCGCACGATGCCGGTCAGGTAATGCGCCTCGATCAGCGCATCCTCGTCGTTCGTTTGCCGGGCAAGCGCCAGGCATTGCTCCGCCACTTCGCGCGCCTTGTGCTGGTCGCCGCGCACGAAGTGGAATGCGCCCACGCCCCACAGCGCGCGGAACTGACTCGGCGTATCGCCGATCTGCCGTGCACAACTCGCCGGCTCGGCTGAAGGCCTGCGCGGTCTGCGAGGAACCCCAGCCTCGCAGCGGGAATCAGCGCGTAGCCCAGTTCGACCTGCAACGCGAGCTCGGACTGATCGCGTCGGCGCTCGTCGGGCAACGATGCCAGCGCACGCAGGTCCGCTCGAGTAGTGCGCGATCGCCTCGGCGTACGAGGCGCGGCGGAAGGCGTGCTGGCCGGCCTTCTGCCACCAGCTGACGGCCGGATCGATGTCGCCGGCCCGCGTGTGGTGGAGCGCGACCACTTCGGGGTGCGCCTCGGCCTCGCTCGCGAACTGCTCGACGATCACGCCTGCGATCCGCTCATGAAACTGCTGTCGCCTGCTCTTGAGCAGTGACTGATAGGCCGCTTCCTGGATCAGTGCATGCTTGAAGACGTAGACGGCTTCGCCCGACGCGCCGCGCTGGTGAAGAAACTCGGCGTGAACCAATTGGGCGAAGCGAACGCTGCAGCGTCAGGTCGTCGAATGCCGACACCGCCTGCAGCAACGGGTACGAGAATTCCCGGCCGAGCGTCGCGCACAGCTGCGCCAGGGGCTTCGCTGTGGCGAGTCGATCCAGGCGTGCCGCCAAGCGAATCCTGCAGCGTGGTCGGAATGGCGAGCGGGGGCAGCGGGCCGGTGCAGTCGCATAGTCGATCTTCCTGCGCCTGGACCAGCCCGGACTCGAGCACCATCTTGGTGAGCTCTTCGACGAACAGCGGGACCCCATCGGTCCTGGCAACGATCTCATCCACGACTTCGGCCGGAAGCGGCTTGCCGCTTGCCAGCCGGTTCGACCATCTCCTCGGTCTCGTTCTGCGTGAGACGCGTCAGCATCAGCGGTGTCACGTAGGACTGAGGCGGCCAGGGCGGCTCGAATTCCAGGCGTGCGGTCAGCAGCACGAACAACGGCACTGTCGGAACCTGGTCGATGAGCAACGCGAGCAACTGCCTGGACGTCGGATCGATCCAATGCAGGTCTTCAACCACCATCATCAGCGGCTTCTCGGCGGCAAAGCTGAGCACGATCGCGATCAGTATCTGCAGAGTTCTGCTGCTTCTGGCGCTCGGGGCTCATCGCCGGCAGCGGATAGCGCGTCGGAGGCGGGAAGCGAGAGCAACGAAGCGAGCAGCGGCACTGCCTCGGCGGGCGGCAGGCGATGGCGCGCGCAGAATGCGTCGAGCTTCTCGAGCCTGGCTTCGTTCGCATCCGCTCGGCTCCAGCCGAGCGACGGTCGGAAGCAAGGCGACGACGGGATAGAGCGGACTGTTGGCGTAATACGCCGAGCAGCGGAAGTCAAGATGGGCGTGAGGTTCCTGCTCCAGCTGCGAAAGCAGGCGCCTGCACCAGGCGGGACTTTGCCGATTCCGGCGTCGCCGGACAGGAGCACGACCCGGCCGCGACCTTCGCTCACCTGCTTCCAGCAATCGCGAAGCAGGCCCAGTTCCTGCGAACGCCCGACCAGCGGCGTCGCTTCGACTATCGTGGCTGGCAGTTGCGGCGTAGGGCCGTGGCTCGAATCATGCGCACTGAAGCGGCGTCTGGATCGGCTCGTCGCCGACGACCTGCCACGCACGCACCGGACCCGCAAACCCGCTGAGCGCGGCCGCACCGAGGTCCCGGCATTCGAACAGGCCGTCGACAAGGCGTCGCGGTGGTCTCGGCGATGACGACGGCGTCGGGTTCTGCAGATCGCCTGCAGTCGCGCGCCGCGAGGTTCGGCGTTTCACCGAGCGCGGTCTGCTCGCGCGCGGCGCCCGCATTCACAAGCTCGCCGACGACCACCAGACCCGTCGCGATACCGATGCGTACATGCAGACGCTCCGCAAGCACGTGGAGTCGCGACGATGTTCGAGACGAGCGCAAGCGCCGCATGCACCGCGCGCTCGGCGTTGTCTTCGTAGCGCTTGCGGATAGCCGAAATAGACGAGCGCACCGTCACCCATGTACCGGGCGACGAAGCCACCGAAGCGTTCAACCGTGTCGGCGACGCAGCGATGATAAGCGCCGATCACCTCCCGCAGCTCCTCCGGATCCAGGTCGCGACGAAAGCAGCGTGGATCCGACGAGGTCGCAGAACAGGACGGTCAGCTGCCGCCGCTCGACCGCAGGCGAGATTCGGGTCCGCGGCGAGCTGGCCGGTCGCCTGGACGGCGCGGTGCGGTGACTTCGTCGGACCGGGCTGCGATGAGCCTTGCGCCGCACTCGGCGCAGAAGTTTGCATGGGCCGAGATTGGCGAACCCGCACGCAGCGCAGACGGAGGGCGCCGGCGCGCCGCACGCGATGCAGAATTTGGCCGCCTCGGGGAGCGTGGCCAGGCAAGCTCGAACACTGCATCATTGTTGACGATCGCGCTGGATTCCCTCCTCACGGGGACAGGCGGATCGTACCCATGGCCCTGCCGAGCGTCCAGTACATCAATTGGACCTCGTCGCCATAGCCTGTGCCCAGGCAACTTACACGATTTCGTCCCCTTATCTCGAAAGCGCCGGTACGGCGCGACCGAGAAAGTCGATGACGGCGTTGCCGAATACATCGTTGCGGTCACCCGCAATCATGTGGCTGCAGCATTCTTGACGTCGATGTAATTGACAGTGCGGACACAGTTCAAGGAAGGCTCGCGCGCCGTCGTTGCTCAGGACGTCGGAAAGGCCCCCACGCACCAGCAGCGTCGGGATGGCAATCCGCCGCGCGCACGCCTCGAGGCGCTGTTGGCGCTGTTCCAGGTCGAAGCCTGCCCGCGAGCGGAATCTCGGATCCCAATGCCATCGATATTTGCCATGGGCGTCGATCCGCACGTTCTTCGCCAATCCGTCCATCGTTGAGGGACGCGCGCGATGCGGCTGGTAGCGAGATATGGCGTCGGCAACTTCCTCCAGAGAATCGAAGCCCTCCGGCTTGCGACTCATGAATGCACGAATTTTCTCCACTCCCGCCGGCTCTACTCTCGGAGCGATATCGACCAGTACGAGCGCGGTTGCGTGGATGTGGCCTTCACCGACAGCAACCAGGCTCGTACCGCCGCCCATCGATGCTCCGACAAGGACCGGGGGTCTTTCGTCGAACCTCGACAGGATCCGCTGGAGATCCTCGACCATCGCATCCTGATCGTAGCGTCCGTCCGCGGCCCAATCCGAGTCGCCGTGACCTCTCGCATCGAAAGCGATCGCGTGATAGCCGGCTTTGCCGAGTCGTTGGCCCACGGTTTTCCACGCATGCCGTGTTTGTCCACCGCCATGCTGGAGGATGACCGGCGGGCTTGCGGATCGCCCCAGGTGTCTGCCGCGATCCTCGTCCCGCCGGATCCGGGCCAAAGATGCATGGGTTCCGGAGTCCCGCGAAGTCTTGCGCCGGCACTCATCGGCCACTCCATTCAATCTGCAGCGATCGCGCCGGCACGACGACTACCGCGCCAGCGAATCGGACAGCCGCTGAAGCAGAATGCGCATCTGCTCCTGCCCGGAAGCCTCGAAAGAATGCGTGCAGCTTCCTGGTCGATGATCTCCTCGCGACTTCCGTTCAGCCATCGCCGCAGCCGGTACTTCTTGTGCAGGAGGTTGCGCGTTCCCAGTTCTCCGCTCGCACGCAACCACTCGCCAGTGCCGATCGATCTCTCGCGACAGCTCGGCAATCGATTCCGGTTTCGATTTTGCGGTCATGATCACCGGTGGAGTCCATCCGGCGCCCGAGCGTCGCGTCAGCCCGACGATGCGCTTGATCTCGGTGGCACATCTCTGGCGGCCGACGGCATGTCGCGCCTTGTTGATGGCGAAGACGTCGGCGATCTCGACGATTCCGGCCTTCATCGCCTGGACGACGTCGCCCGCATCCGGAGGGATCACCAGGACCAGCGTGTCGACGTGGACGCGCGCCGCGAGCTCGACCTGTCCGACACCGACCGTCTCGACGATGACTTCGTCGAAGTCGAATCGATCCATCGTGTCGAGCAGTTCGGGCAGATTGTCGGTCAGCCCATCGGTGGCCGGTCCGCGATCCGAACGACCGGATGAACACGTTCTCGGCGCCGGCGAGGTCGTCCATGCGGATGCGGTCGCCGAGGATGGCGCCTCCGCTCACCGTGCTGGTGGGGTCGATCGCCAGGATTCCGAGCGCGGCCCCGAGCGAGGCGCGCGACTGCAAGCGTCCCGCCAGCGTGCTCTTGCCCGCGCCGGGCGGACCGGTGAGGCCCACGCGACGCGCACGCGCTATCGGGGGCTCGGTGCTGAACAAATCCGCGGACGCCGGGGAATTCGCAACGCGCGTCAGCGCCAATCCCGAGCGCGCGCCGGTCGAGGGCGGTCGCCCTACGTGGGACATTGGCGCAGAACCTCATCGCGGTGCTCGTCCAGCAGCGGGGGCGCGCCGTAGTGCGGCGAGGAATCGCTGAACTTGATGGGGCTCCCGACGGCGCGCAGACCGAGGCTCGTGGGGCCGAGCTGGACGACGAGCTCGCGATCTGCCGCGAGCTGGCTCGACAGCGCCGCGTCCAGCCTGCCGATCTCTGCCACCACGACGCCGAGCGGCTCCAGGCGCTTCACCCAGTTGCGCGCGCTGTCGGTGGCGAGTTGCTGCGTGATCGCCTCCACGACGCGCTCACGATTGTTGCGCCGGTTCGCCATCGGCGCGAACATCGGGATCGGAGACCCATTCGTCCTTGCCGATTTCGTGGCAGAACTTCTGCCAGAACTGGTCGTGCGTGATGAACAGCGTCAGCCAGCCGTCGGCCGTCGGAAAGATCTGCGCGGGCACGATGTAAGGGTGCGACGAATTGGCGAAGCGCTCAGGCAACTCGCCGGCGTTGAGCCACGCGCCGGCGAGATAGTTGAGCTGCGACAGCATCACGTCGTACATCGCGACGTCCACCTGCCCGCCCTTCCCTTGCACGATCTTCGCGAGCAGGCCCAGCGCCGCGACGAGTCCCGGCCGAATTGTCGACCGCCGAGTAGCCCGGCCTTCGTCGGCGGCGCCGACGGGTCGCCGGTCAGATACATGATGCCGGTCATCGCCTGGATGACGTAGTCGTACGCCGGACGATTGGCGTTGGGCCCATCGAGACCGTAGCCGGTGAGCGCCACGCAAACAAGCCGCGGGTTCCACGTGCGCAGCGCGTCGTAGGTGAGGCCCAGCTTCTTGATCGCGCTCGGGCGCAGGTTCGTGATCAGCGCATGCGCACCCCGCGACGATGCGCCCGAGTGTTTCGCGACCTTCGTCGCTGCCGAGGTCGAGAACGATGCTCTTCTTGCTTGCGGTTGAGGCTCGCGAAATAGCGCGTTGTGCGGCGCCGATCCGGTGCGGGACTGATGCTTGCGGGCGATATCGCCTGCCGGCGGCTCGATCTTGATGACCTCGGCGCCGAGGTCGGCGAGCACGAGGCCGCAATACGGGCCCGGCCAGCATGTGGCCGACCTCGACGATGCGGATGCCTTCCAGCGGTCCGGTCACGCAAAGCGCCTTCGCGAGCGACGCGACGACGTCCGGCCAGCGGACATGTCCGACGTGTAGATGCCTGCGACCCCGATGGCCATCAACGCCGTGCCGATCGTCCTCCGGAATCGTGCCCCGACGAATACCTTGATGCCGGTGGCTCTCTGCTCGCGCAGTTCGGGCGAACACTTCCTCCACGAGCTCCGCGATGGCTCCCGGAAGCACGCTGAGGCCGAGCGCGTCGACACCTTCGTCGATCGCGACGCGTACGATCTGCCGGGGCTGCGCCGCAAGCCGGTGTAGATGACTTCGGCGCCCGCGTCGCGAAGCGTGAGCGCGATGATCTTCGCGCCGATGTCGTGTCCGTCGAGCCCGGGCTTGCCGATGAGGATGCGCTTTGCCGAGCAGCGGACGCTCTGTTTGCGGCGTGTTCATAGACCCGACGGGCTCCTGGAATTCGCCCCACTCCGCCTTCGAGCGTCGCCGACCATCTCGCCCACGGTCGCATACGCGTGGCAGCAGTCGACGAGATAGGGCATCAGGTTCTCCCGGTCATTGCGCAGCGGCTTCTGCAAGCCGCGCCAGCTGCTTGTCGACGTCCGCCTGGCGGCGCGTATCGAGCAACCGCTCGAATTTTCCAGCACGCGCCTGGCGACCGTCGGATCGAGCTTGAACACCTCGCCGACGGCGGTTCGTCTCGCCCTCGCGGCTGGAAGTGGTTCTGCCCGACGATCGACCGCTCTCGCCGGAATCGACCTTGTGCTTGCGCTCGCGCCCGCGCTCGGCAAGCCGCATCTGGATCCAGCCGTCCTCGATCGCGCGGACGACGCCGCCGTAGTCGTCGATCTCGTCGCATCACGCCGCTCGATCGCGCTCTTCCATGCGATCGGTATGCTGCTCGACGAAGTAGCTGCCGCCCAGCGGGTCGACGGTGCGCCGATGCCGCTTTCGTAGGCGATGATCTGCTGCGTGCGGACCGCGAGCTCGGCCGAGGTCTCGGTCGGGATCTGGAAGGCCTCGTCGAATGCGCAGGTGAAGATCGACTGGGCGCCGCCGAGGACCGCCGCCATCGTCTCGACGGCGACGCGCACCACGTTGTTGTACGGGCTGCGGCGCGACCAGCGACGAGCCGCCGCAGACCACGCCGAAGCGGAAGTGCTGCGCCTTCGGGTCCCTGCACGCCGTAGCGCTCCTTCATGCAGCTTCGCCCACAGCCGCCGGCTCGGCGCGGAACTTCGCGATCTCGTCGAAGAAGTCCATGTGCACGTAGAAGAAGAACGACAGCGCGCTTGGCGAACTTCTCGACATCGCCGCCGCGGCGCTTGCAGCTCGTCGACGTACGCGAGCCCGTTGGCCAGCGTGTACGCCATCTCCTCGGCGGCGGTGCAGCCCGCGTCGCGCACATGCGCGCCGGCGATGCTGATCGGGTTGAAGCGCGGCGACACGTCGTTCGAGTACAGGATCGAGTCGGCGATCGAGCCGCATCGACGGCTGCACCGGGAAGATCCAGGTGCCGCGCGCGACGTATTCCTTCAGGATGTCGTTCTGGATCGTGCCCGTGAGCTGTCGCGCGCGGCACGCCCTGCTTGTCGGCGACGGCGAGGTACATCGCGTAGATGATCGCCGCGCGTGCCGTTGATCGTGAACGACGTCGAGATCTTCGACGAGGTCGAGGCCGTGGAACAGGATCTCCGCCTCGCTCAGGTTCGACAGCGACACGCCGACCTTGCCGATCTCCGAGCGCGCCATCGGGTGCGTCGGGTCGAAGCCGCACTGGGTCGGCAGGTCGAGCGCGACCGACAAGCCCCGTCTGCCCCTGCGCCAGCAGGAACTTGTAGCGCTCGTTCGACTCTTCCGCGGTGCCAAACCCGGGTACTGGCGGATGGTCCACATCCGGCCCTTGTAGCCGTCGGCGAAAATGCCGCGTGTGAACGGATACTCGCCGGGCGCGCCGACGTGCGCTTCATGCAGCGTCGCCGGACCGACGCTCGTGGCGACCTCCGGATTCGCCGGCGCTGAACGCGGCAAGCCGGGGCGGATGGCGCTTTGGCGAAGGTTCGCTGGGCCGGACGGGCTTCATTTGCTTCCCTTTGGCCAGAAAGCGATCGATCGGATACCGCCCAGTGCGTTCCGGGCTGGCCCAACGTCACCTGGCAGGTTCCGCCGTTCGATCTCTCGCGCGTCTGCCGCGTACGGACGCGCCGTGCAATGCCACGCCGACGTCTGCTCCTTGATGCCGCGAAGCACCGCGCGCCACCGCCCGTCAGCGGCTTCAGGAACTCCGCAACGTCATCGGCGCCGGCCCGGCTTCCGCACGCGAGATCGGCAAGCCCAGCGCCAGTGCGCCGTGCAATCACTACCTCGCACCGGCTCATCTGGCACGCTGGGCGGGGCCAAACCAGCGCAGCAAATCCACCCCACCTCCCAGGCCGACGGTCGCCGACCGCCCCGGCGCGAAGATGATGCGCGCATGCGCTGCAAAACACAAGACGGCAGGTCGCAGGCGACGCGGGGTCGCTCCGCCACCCAACGCGTCGCCATTCACATAGGCGACGACAGGCAGCAGGAAAGTGGTGTCGCGCACGGCATCCAGCGCCGCGTCGTGCCGCATCGGCCATGTCGTCGATTTCCCGCGGCGTGCGCACCGGATGCCAGTTCGACGGAGTCGCCCCCGCGCAAAGCGGATTTTGTCGCCGGGGCGCCTCGAATCACGATGCACCGCGTATTCACATCGCTTCGCCACCAGACGTACCGCGTCAGCCAGCGCCCGGCGAGAACCGGCTGCGCGAGCGCGCTGTGCTTGTGCGGCCGATTGATGGTGATCCAGGCTGCGCCACTTTCGCGGACATCGACGTCGATTTCCAGAAGAGCAATACTGCAACTGAACGAAGTAGCTAC
>ERZ1370068.2889-contig-2018_pt1 | contig 15033 bp, 25 predicted proteins | sample MGYA00561227_ERZ1370068 | MGnify/ENA primary metagenome ERZ1370068 (study PRJEB38410, sample SAMEA6850437) | metagenome | study: Metagenomic assessment of the ecological functions of the soil: analysis of the soil microbiota associated with the...
GTTGTACTTCGTTCGGACCACGTATTGCTTGCCGAGCCGGCGAGCGGGATCTTGGCGACGATCTTCTCGAGCACGTCGGCCGGCACGGCGGCGACCATGTCGGTGTCGGTGTAGCCCGGCGCGATGGCGTTGACGGTGATGCCGCGCGGACGCGCCCTCCTGGGCCAGCGCCTTTGAAGTGAAGCCGTGGATGCCGGACTTGGCGGCGGCGTAGTTGACCTGGCCGTACTGGCCGGCCTGGCCGTTGATCGAGCCGATATTGACGATGCGGCCGAAGCCGCGCGTGTTCATGCCGTCCCACCGCCTTCGACGCGCATGTTGAAGCGGAGCGAAGATTGATGTCTGCCGATCCGCCAGGTCCCATCATCGCGCGTCAGCTTGCGCAGCCAGGTCAGATCACGCGTGATACCGTGGCGTTGTCCGACCAGCACTTCGATCGGACCGGATCCTTCTCGGTCTGATTGATCACCAAATCTGGCAGACGACAATCATATGTTTGGCGCATCGAACTTGTAAGCCGGCGTTACCGGTCTCGGCCACGCTGAACTGTTGGCCGCGTCACGTTTTGCCGGCGCCAAATTGGCCGCCACCCTGTAGCCCTTGTCCTTCCAGCATGCGAAACAGCGGCGCCAATTGCCGCGCGTTCCACCCGTCCGCGACTGCAACACGTCCGTGTTTTCTCCGTAAGGTTACGCCGCCTTACCTCTAGCCGGTTCTGCGGGGCCCGGGGCAGAAGACGGGTGGCGGGCGGTGCCGGATAACGCTGGGCGAAACGCCGATCGCCGAACAGCAACCAGCGAGCCTTCACGCCTGCTCACGGCGCCGCCATCCAGGTTGCCGCCGACCGGCTGGCGCTCCGCAACCCTGCCGCTGAGCGCGACCCTGGTTCTGGGCGGGCAGGACCCAGGACATTAACTCGGCCCCGCTGTGGTCGCGCCAAAAATTGCGACCCTGGCTGCTGCTCGCTGCCGGCCGGCGCACCGGGTCGATCGCATGAAGCGGCTTTTCACGCTGCTGATCGTGGCGCTGGGCCTTGGCTGGCGAAACTCGAATGCACTGCCGTGGCGGCGAAGCGCGCGGCATCGACGACCTGCTGGGCGTCGCCGCCTTCGTCAGCGCCTCGGGAACGCGCGTGGTCTATGCTGACGTCGATTCGCTGCTGCCCAGCCGCAGGCCGCGCATCCGACCGACTGTCGCGCTCAATGCGCACCTCAGTTGGCGCGCGCCATCGTGACCTGGCGCGGCGCCCTTCGTCGCGAGCCTGCTCGCCCAACTCCTGTCGCCGACCTGGGGCTACGCCACACTGGCGCCTTCGGCGCCGCGCCAGCTGTACCATTCTCGCTTTGCCAGCGCGCGCATGGCGCATGACGGGTAAGCGGCGGCCCTCTTTCGCCGCCGCCATCCAGGCCAGCTGCGTCCATTGCGCCATTACCATGAGGCTGCTGCGCGATCCGGCCTGCGCCGTCTTCTGGAACTTCGCCTTCTTCGCCCTGCTCGCGGTCTGGGCACCGCTGGCTGCTGGGCGCTCGGCCTCGATCCGGCGCATACTTCGTGGTGCCCACCCAGTCGACCCTACAACGCCGACTGATCCTGGGCGCGCTGTTGGCGCCGATCTGGCGCGCCGCCGCCGCCCCTCGTCACGCGTGATCTTCGGCGAAGCCGTTTACTGCGGTCATCGCGCCGCCGGCCTGTTCTGGCGGCACCTGTTTGAACGGCTTTGCTATGCGCCGCCAGCGGACACTTCCTGGTGGAAGCCTGGCCCGTCACTGTGGCTGATCTGCCCAGATCACGGTGCGCCAGCTGGTGACGCCGCAGCGGTCGATCAGGCCCGGATCGATACCACGATGCGAACCGCGATCTGGCGTTATGCTGGGCGCGCTGGCTGGCGGCTTTCCGGCCTGACGGCCAGGCGGCCTGCCTGGCGCGCTGGTGCACGGTCGCGGTAGCCTTCGCCTTGATGACCGCCACAGTCCATCGTGCTTTGTCACCGCTGGCTTTGCCTGCTCCTGCCACGAACCAAGCCTGCATCTAGCGGGATCTCCTGCCCGCGCGACCCAAGTCTGTTCAAAGCCCGACGCTGCTGGCGGGGTCGTCGTATGAAGCTTGTTGGCAGCCGCTGTGTAATCGTCCTGCTTCCCAGTTTTGCCGCCTGCTTCTTCCTCGACACCGGCGGGGATCGTCGCGCTGGATGATGGGATCTGACCCCCATTTCCCCGATGCCGCGGCCAGCACCTCGCCGCTCTATATGTGCAGGCTGACGCCCCCAGGGATGCGCCGCCGATCAACATCACCGGGAGCGGGCAGCTGGCGGGCGTGGTCACCAGCGCGCCACCTGGCTTACTGCTGACCTGCCGCGGCTTCCACGGCTTTGGGGAGGCGCAGGAGCTGACGGAAAGCAATGAGCTCATCGTCACCACGGCGCCCGGCGAAACGCTGCTGCTGCTGGTTGAACAGACAACCCCCGGCAATGCCCAGCTCCTGCTGCAAGGTTGTCGCCGCGTCGAGGGGCGGCGACTGGTGCGGCAGGGCCAGCACATGCGAGAATTACGCTGACGGCGTTGGCGCCAGCGAAACGCCCGGTTCAGCACCTTCGAGGGCGTCGTGGAAAATCGCGATTAGCCGGCGCTCTGGTCACAGCGCTGCACGCGCATGGCGTGCCACATACCGCCGCCGATACAGAGCATTGGCGAGAGCCCTTCTTGGCGTGGCGCTTCTGCATCGTGGCAACGTCGTGGTGCGCCGCGCGCAAAACGCCGATCGGATGGCCGAAGCGCGGTAACCGCCATTGACGTTGAAACTTATTCGGATCGAGTGACGCTTGCCGACCGCGACGGCCTGGGCAGCGAGGCCTCGCCATTAGCTCGACCAGTCAGGTCATGACGGTCGCAGCCGGCCTTCGAACCGCTGCGGGCGTGCGATCACCGGGCCGATCACCACGCGATCGCCGAGGATCGACGCCGGTGGTCATACGACACGGTCTGGCCGGGGCTTGATGCCGCCGCTTCTTGAGCTCGTCGGCGCTCTGTCAGCGCAGGGCGGCCGCGCCGTCATTGATGCCGAGGCTGTTACCGCCGGCGGTGACCGAGCCGTCCTTGGCGAAGGCGGGCTGAACGCCCCACAGCGTCTCGATCGTGGTGCCGTGAAAATCGCGAAATTCGTCGGTGTCGACGCGACGTCGCCCTTGCAGGTCATCTGCCAGCCATTGGGCGATCTGCGTCAACAAGCGCCTGACTTCTGCCGCCTCTCGGCGTTGTTCTGCGAGGAGGCGGCGAAGGCATCCTGCTCGGCGCGGGTGATCTGGTACTTCTGCGCCACGTTCTCACCGGCGGTGTTATTGCCCATGTGATAGCCGTGGAGGCATCCCTGAGACCGCCAGGAGCGGTGTCGTCATCCCAAACTCGCCATCTTGGTGCCGTCGCGCGCATGCGCGGCATGCTGGCTCATGCTCTGGCCGCCGACCACCATGATGAGGCATCGCCGTTGCGGATCGCCTGCAAGCCGAACACCAAAGCGGCGCGAAACCCCAACCGCACAGCTGGTTGATACCAGCGCGGTCTTCCGACCGGAACCGCAAGACCGCACGGCCTGACGGCCGAGTTCTGGCCTTGGGCGGCACACAGGATCTGGCCCAGGATCACTTCGTCGACGTCCCAGGGCTTCACCTTGGGCGCTCGACGCGATCGCGACCTGCCAAGATCGTGAGCCGAACGGCGCCGAACGCACCGACCGAACAGCGAGCCGATGATTTATTGCGCGCCGCGCTCGCGATGACGATGTCCGTTGCCACGCCAGGCCATCCTCCTGGCGCCGCCCTGTTCCGGATGTTGCTAGGCCTGCGGCCAAACTTCAGCAAGGTTCGTCGCTGGACCGCCGCCTCGTCACCGAACAGCTTCATCTCGAAGCCCGATCACAATAAGCGACGCCGAGCGGCTGGCCGTTCTGCATGCCGATGCGGGTGATGGATCTTCTCAAAGCGGCGTTGCTGTCGCGCAGCAGGCATGACGCCTGGTGGACTTCGAGGCCGAATATTTACGCCTTCAGGCTTCGGAAGCTGGACGGCGTGCAGGCGGACGAGCGGACGCGGTCAGCACCGGGCGGCCCTGCGTGCAGGACAGCGGCGGCGTCGCTGCGTCTTGCCTTCGTATCCGGAAGCTAGCAGGGCAAAGGCTGGCCCAGGAACTCGGCCGCGCGGCTCTTCTTTCGCCTTCGACGTCGCAGTGAATTTTTCGATCGCGTGGTGGCGTCGCTCGGCTGGAAGAACTCGCGGGTCAGCGCTCGCTGGAGAAAGTCCTGGCATGCGGCGCGAACGCGGGTAAAGAAACTTCGAGGGTGGACGGACGGTCACCTCTTGTATGCCGCCTTCAGCCAGAAAGACGCGGTCAGGATGAGTGAACCACAGCGCAGTCGCACGACTGAGAGGGTAGATCGCCGACATGCCGAGGAAAGTCGCCAGCGCAGCCGGGACCAGATCCGCTGACCAGCGGAGCACCAGTCTCCGGCAGCCAATAGACCGCGATCACGCCGTCACGGTCGATGCAGCGTATTGTAGAAGTTCCGGGTAGACCCTTCGGTGGCTTCCGCCAGAAAGCCGACCACGCGCCGTGTCAGGTAGCTGATTGGCTTGACAGGATCGCGAACAAGCCAGGCCATCGTGAGCGCTGACACGAGCGCGCGTAAAGGCGGACGGTCTTCAGCGGCAAAAACGCCGGACGGACAACCCATCCGACGAAGAAGACATAGAGCGCACGGCGTAGGCCGCGACGCCGATAGCGGCGACAGGACAGCGCTGCGCCGGCGGTTGAGCGCCGCCAGCGCGCCACGGCAAGCCATGAACAGAAGGCGCCAGCCCGGCAGCAGCGGCGCCGTAGTAGACGAGCCCGTACCGGTCGCCGATCAGGCCACCGTTGGTGTTACGCGAGATGCGGCGGCGCCAGCCACAGGATCGGCGGCGGCGACGAGCGGCGACGGACCATCAGCCACTGCAGGCCAGTTCGCGCCGACGCCAGGCGCTGCCCTGCGCGATCGGGCGACGCGGCGCGGCCCGCGTCGCTGCGGGCCCACAGGAGGCAGGGCAGCAGGGGCGAAGGTGAGCACCGAGCACGTAGGCCAGGAACCACAGATGGTGCCAGCTCGATGTTGCCGGCTCGGATAGAGCCGCCGTCGAAGGCGTCGAGCAGCCAGTCCAGGAAGGAGCCGGTGAACTGGCCGCGATAGATGCCGCTCAGAGGATAGACCTGCGGCGGCACCAGCACGACCATGCCGAAGGCCAGCGGCAGCAAGCAGGCGGCGCAGCGCGGTCGCGGGCAAAGGCGCCGGGCGAGCGCGTTGCCCAGCGCCAGCATGATGCGCACGCCCGAGACCACGAAGATCAGTGGCATGCGCCAGCGGTTGACGAAGCGCATGCTCCTCGCGCAGCCAGTCGATGTCCTGTCGCTGCTGGTCGAGGTGCCAGCTCCAGCCCGACCAGGCCATGCCGGCGTGGTAGACGATCAGCAGGCCGAAGGCCAGCACGCCGGCAGCCAGTCGAGATCGGCGCGGCGGATCTTGGACGAGGTTGGACAGCGAGACTACCTCGCGCTGTGCGTCCCGCCTATCCTAACGCGTCAGTCTCTGATCTATCCGGCGAACTTGCATGACGACCGGCGCGGCAACTGCTGGGACGACCGGCGCACTGGTCGACGTCGGCGTTTAGACGGTGGGCGCAGTTTCAGCTCCTGACCGGCACCAAGGCCTCGAAGCGCTGGCGGATAACGCCGGCTGAGGTTCACCTCGCGCGCCATCCTGCAGGCGGATGCGCCAGTCGCCGCTGATCCACGGCGTCACCTCCGTGACGCGCGCGATGTTCACCACATGTAGACTGTGGACCCTGACCAAACGCTTGGGATCGAGTTCGGCCTTCGGGCTTGCGGTGAGCGAGGAGCGGATCTCGAACGTGTCGCCGCCGACATGGAGAATCGGCGTAGTTGCCGGCCGCCTCGACCCAGTCGATGTCGGCCACCTCGACCAGTGACCTCGCGGCCGCCGCGCTGTGCGCGGCGAAGCGCTCCGGGATCGGCCGCCGTCGTCGGGAGAGTTCGCCGGCAGCGCTGGTTCGGCCGGTGCCAGGGCCGGCGCCGAGCGACGGCTTCCGCCAGCAACAGGCGGCCGAGGACCACGACGGCCGGCGCATCAGCATGCCGTAGGATACGACGTCCTTGGCGAACTTCGTAGGCGCAGCCGGTCCGCAGGTCAGCGGAAATTATGTAGCGCCTCGCCCATGATGGCGTTGAACCAGAGCAGCCTGAAGACGCGCCCATCCCGACCGTACGCGGGTCAGGCTGAACGGCACGATCGCCAGCGCATGATCAGGATGTTGCGAATCAGGACCGCCGTGCTGGCCGGCGCCCAGCGGAAACGACTGTGAGCCAGTAGATGCGCCGGCAGCGAGGGCGGCGATCATGAGGTGGCTCGTCGCCTGCGCTGACCACCGCGCGACCAAACGCTCGATGCCGATGCCGCCGCTCGTCGGCGACATCGACGTAGGCGTGAGCGAACACCGATATGGTCAGCCAGCAGCACGGCCCAGAGCACCGGCAGGCGCCAGTCGAAAGATCGTTCCTGCATCGCCGTCACTTCGCCGCGGCTTGCGGAGCCGCGTCCAGCCAATCGATCAGCGGCGTCCAGCAAGATCGCGGGCGCGGCCGCTCACCACCATGCCGATATGGCCGAGCGGCAGGATCCAGCCGCGTGGCGTTCTGGAAGCCGCGCTTGAGGCTCGGCGAGGGCCGCGGCCGACAGCGGCGGCACGATGCGGTCGCCCGACGGGATCATGACCAGCGCCGGCTTCTGATCTTCGACGGCACGATGCGCCTTGCCGCCCACCGCCCACTTGCCGGTGCCGGGCAGGTTGCTTGTCGCCGTACCAGCCGACCAGGCATTCGCGCGCCGTCGGTCCGGCGAGCGGCGCGCCGTCGTTCAGCCAGTCCTCGAGCAGCACGAAGTCGCGGGCGTGAGTCGCCCTGCTGGTCCATGCCGAGGAAGCGGCCGAACTTCTTCACCGCGAGCCAGGGATCGAGCGACCAGAACAGGGTCTGCAGGATATCGACCGGCAGCTCGCCGACCCGGTCGGCCATCTCGCGCCAGAAGCGGACCGGCGGAGACGCAGGAAGGCGTGGCCGGTGCGGTCGGCGTGGAAGTCCCAGGGCGCTGCGAGCAGCGCCAGCCCGGCGACGCCGGCGCGGCCGCCGCGCCGCCAGCGCCACGGTGAGCGTGCCGCCCATGCAGTAGCCCCATCACGCGGCGCGCCGCCGCGCGCGTTTGGCGATGAAGCCCAGCGCGCGCTTCGAGGCGCGCCACGTAGGCCGGTGCTGTCGAAGCGTCGCTCCTCGTCGTTGGGCGTGCCCCAATCGACGAGATAGGGCCGGAGCCCGGCGCGCCGCCATGGCGCGCAGCAGGCTCTTCTCGGCGGTGAGGTCGAGCACTTCCCAGCGATTGATCAGCGACGGCACCACCAGCACGGCGCGCGTGCCGCGCTTTCGCGCCGCGCGATGCGTGGCGCCGCAGTCGAGCAACCGCGTATTGCCTCGCTCCACACCGCCGGCGGGATTGTCGAGCGTGCGATGGACCGGCGTGCTGGCGATAGGCCAGCACGCCGTCGGCCAGCCGGTGCATGCGGCGCGCGATCTCGCGCTGAAGCGCTTGCTCGAACTTGCCCGCACCTGCCCTGGCTTCGAGGGCTGCGATCTCGGCAACAGCGCTGCGACCGTAGTCAGGCGCCGCGGAGCTTGGATCTGAGCTCGGCGATGCGGGCTTCCAGAGCCTCCACGCGCTTTCGGAGCTCGCCCACGTCATCAACGCCGTGCCCAGATGAAGCGGCAGCGGACGGGGTCCCAGCTCGAGGCTGCATGACTGTGCCTCCTTGGGCCGCCTGGATCGCCGATGCAACCTGGGTGTTCGCGGCCGCGAACAGGCGGGCGATCTGTTCGGTCAGCGCCTGGTCGGCGGCTGAGCCCGGCAAGCTGGTTCTGCCAGAGGTCGAGATAACGCCGGGCCAGGCGGTCGAAATCGGCCGAGATCGTCGTTTTCGGGGGCCATGGGCCGCACCATAGCCCATCGCGGCACGCCATAGTCCGCGCGCTGCTTTCGCAGGCGCAAACCGCGCCTTGTCGCACTGCGGTATCGGCGCTAAGGTGACCAATCCGAAGTAAACGGACGTTCATGGCGGCCGGGAGCTAGGGAGCTGGAAGCGTAAGCTGGATCAGGCAGTACCCGAGGGCGGACCGAAGCCCGCTCCGGTAGTGATCAAGAAGTACGCGAACCGGCGGCTCTACAACACCGCGACCTCCGCCTACGTGACGCTCGACCATCTGTCGCAGATGGTGAAGGGACAAGACCGACTTCGTCGTCTACGACGCCAAGACCGGCGACGAGATCACGCGCTTCGTGCTGACCAGATCATCTTCGAGGAAGAGAGCAAGGGCGGGCAGACGCTGCTGCCGATCCCCTTCCTGCGCCAGCTCATCTCGCTTCTACGGCGACAGCCTGCAGGGCGTGGTGCCGGCAGTATCTCGAGATGTCGATGACGCAGTTCGCGCGCAACCAGGAGCAGATGCGGCGCTACTCCGCAGAATGCCTTCGGCTTCAACCCGTTCCAGCAGTTCGAATCGATGGGCAAGCAGAGACATGGCGATGTTCGAGAACGCCATGCGCCATGTTCAACCCGTTCCGGCCCGGCCAGGCGGGACAGGCCCCGGGAACGCCGACCCCTGACCAACGGGCAGGAGCCGCCGCAAGAGCGACGCGGCCGAACCTGCCGACCGAAGCCGCGATCGACGATCTCAAGCGCAAGCTCGACGAGCTGCAGAATCAGCTCGCGGAACTCAGCAAGAAGCCCTGATCGCGCCATGTCTGACGGACCGCCGCCGCTCAGGCGCGTCGATGTCGCCCTGCATCGGCATCTGCACGATCGATCGCAAGAGCGGCTTCTGCCTCGGCTGCAAGCGCACGATCGACGAGATCGCATGGAGATGGCGGGCTCTCACGCAGGCAATCCGTAGCGTCAGCAGTGACCGTCGAAGACGCATTGCTGGGCGCGCGCGCTCGCAGGGCGCGACCTCCGATCGCGCATCCGACGACAGCGTGCGCCGGGGCGAAGATGACTCAGCGCTGAGGCGCGCCAGCTACCTCCCCTTGAACACCGGCTTGCGCTTCTCGCGGAAGGCCGATGTTCCCTCCCTTGTAGTCCTCGGTCAGCCCGGTCAGCACGTTCTGGTCGGCGTCCATGTGGCGCGCCGAGATCGTCGAGCGCATGGGCGAACCGGTTGACCGTGCGCCTTGGTCATGCGCACCGGGATCGGCGGCTGGCGGGCGATCCGCTCGGCGAATGCCATCGCGGCGTGCCAAGGCCTGGCCGTCCTCGACGACACTTTCTCGACCAGCCCCCAGTCCAGCGCGCTCGGCGGCGGAGATGCGGTCGGACGCCAGGATCACCGCCTGCTTGGTGCGGGCCGGGCCCATCAGCGCCAGCAGGCGCGGGATCGAGCCCCAGCTCATGTTCATGCCGAGCTCGACCTCGGGGATGCGGAAATGCGCGCTCTTTCCGCAGAAGCGGAAGTCGAGCGACACGACCAGCGCGGCGCCGCCGCCGATGCAATGGCCCTCGATGGCGGCAATGGTGACCTGGTCCATCTCGTGCCAGGCCTTGCGACATCTTGGGACCGAGCCGCTGGCGATGGATGCGCTCGCCGACCGACAGCTGATCGCGCTGGCGGCCTTCGGGATCCTTGAGGTCGAAGCCCGCCGAGAAGGCCTTGGCCGAGCCGGTCAGGATCACGACCGAGGTCACAAGGTCGTCCTCGAAGTCGCGCGGCACGTCGCGCAGCTCGCGCATCGCCTCCTGGCTGACAGCGCATTGATGTTGTCGCCGCGGTCGAAGCGCACCACGGCGATGCGGCCCTGCGGTCCCAGACCCTTCTCGACCTTGACGAAGCGGCGCTCCATTGGCGCGTTCCTCCTGTGTTCGCCGGAAGGTAGCGCCTCGGCTTTGCAAGCGCGAGCCGCTTGGATTGACTGCTTTCCATGTCAAAATCGATCGGATCCGTCGCCCTCGAACGCCGCGTCGACGCGCTGTTCTCCCGCTACACCAGGCCCGGCTCGCCGGGCGCCGTCGTCAGCCGTCATGCGGGGCGGCGAGATCGAGCTCTGCAAGGGCTACGGGACTCGCCAGCATCGAGCTGGGCGTGCCGATCACACCCGCGGACGCGCTTTCGCATCGCCTCGGTCAGCAAGCAGTTCACCGTCAGCGCCGCGCTGATGCTGGCCGGGAAGGCAAGCTCAAGCTCGCCGATCCGCCGCACAAGTATCTCGGCGAGCTGAAGCCGCTGCCCGTCACCATCGACCAGATGATGCGCAATTCGAGCGGCTTGCCTGATTTCCTCGAGCTGCTGCGGCTGGGCGGCCACGGCCTCGACAAGCCGGCGCGCCTGCAGGATCTCTTGGCCGCCTGCGTGCGCAACAACCATCTCAACTTCGCGCCGGGCAGCCGCTTTCTCTACAGCAACACCAACTTCCTGCTGCTCGGCCTGATCATCGAGAAGCTCGCCGGCCAGAAGCTGGGCGACTTCCTCGCCGAACGCATCTTCAAGCCGCTCGGCATGACCAGCACCTCGCTGGCGCACGAGATCGACACGGTGATCCCGGGTCTCGCCACCGGCTATCTCGGCGATTTCGAGAGCGGCTTCCGCCGCGCCGCGCATGCCTATCCGCAAGGCGGCGAAGGCGGCCTCACCTCGACCGTCGAGGATCTGCTGGATCTGGAGCCGGCATTTCGACCAGCCGGCGCTTTCGCCTAAAACGCTTGCCGGCGCAACTGGCGGCCGCGGCGCCGCTCGCCGGCGGCCATGCCAACAAATATCGCCGCGGCGTGCAGGCCGACGACTTGCGCGGCCTCGCCACCATCGGCCATGGCGGTCTGTGGCCCGGCTATCGCACGGAATTCCTGCGGTGCCGCAGGCCGACCTCACCGTCGTGGCGATCGCCAACCTGGGCAGCATCGATCCGTGGCGGCAGTCGCGCGCCATCGCCACGCTGGCGCTGGAAGGCGACAAGCGATTGAAGCCCGCCGTGCCCGCCCTCAGCGAGGCCGAGATCAAGCCGCTCAGCCGGCACCTGGTTCAACGCCGAAGAGCCGTCGCTGTTCGAACTGGCATGGCGCAACGGCGAGGCGACGGTGACGCAGAACGGGATGCCCTTCGTGCTGGGACGGCGCGCCGACGGCTGGCTGGCGGCCGAACGCGGTTCGTTCGAATTCGCCTGAAGCCTGGCCGAACCGGGACAGCGCGGGTCGATCTCGGCGCCGGCCGCGTGCTCACGTTCAAGAAGCTCGGGCGGCGCAAATCAGTGCCGGCGGCGATCGCCGGCCGCTACGTTTCGGCCGATACAGGCGCCAGCTGGGAGATCAAACGCAGCGGCGAGGATTGGGCCGCTGCCGTCGGCGGGCCGCTGATCGCGGCGGCGCGGCCTGGCCGGTGCGCGGCATCGACGCCGACACCGTCGAGATCGAGATCGCCGGGCAGCTGGCTGCAGGTCACCCAGCTTGCCCATCTCGGTGCGCGACCGCGCCGGCCGCGTGGCGGCGCTGGAAGTATCGACCGGCCGCATCAAGAAGATGCGGTTCGAGGTGGATTGTCATCCCGAGCGAAGCGAGGGATCTTTAGTCGGCATCGCGAAAGGTCCCTCGCTTCGCTCGGGATGATGGGGTGGACGGCCCCACCCGGCATCGGTGTGCCACACTGGTTCTGGGCAAACAGCAACCAGTGAAAGGGGACCGTCCATGGAAAAGGCTAGCATGATTGGGCTCGATATCGCCAAGAACGTGTTCGAAGTGCATGGCCGCACGCGCGGCTGGCGAGGTGGTGCTGCGGCGCAGCCTGAGGCGGGCCAAGTGGAGAAGTTGTTCGCCAAGCTGGCGCCCGCGGTGATCGGCCTGGAGGCGTGTGGCTCGGCCCATCACTGGGCGCGCGTGCTCGGCAAGCTCGGGCACGAAGTGCGGCTGATGCCGCCGGCCTACGTGAAGCCTTATGTGAAGCGCAACAAGAGCGATGCCATCGACGCGGCGGCGTGCTGGGAGGCGGTGGGCCGGCCCGACATGCGGTTCGTGCCGGTCAAGACGGTCGACCAGCAGGCGGCCCTGTCGCTGCATCGCAGCCGCGACCTGCTGGTGAGCCAACGAACCCAGCTCGGCAATGCACTGCGCGGCGCTGCTGTCGGAGTTCGGTATCGTGGCCGGCAAAGGCAAGGCAGGGTTGGCGCGCCTGATGGACGAGCTGCGTGCCGGCACGCTCGATCTGCCGGCGGATGCGGTGGTTGCGGCGATGGCGCTGGCCGATCAGCGAGCCGCCCTCGAGGCGGCAGCCGATGCCCTGGAGCGCCGCATCACCGCGCAGGCCAAGGCCGACGAGAAGGCCCGCATGCTGAAGACCGCTCCCGGCGTCGGCCCGCTCAGCGCCCATGCCACGCTGGCCACAATGCCGGATCCCTCCTCTTCAAGAGCGGCCGCGACTTTGCGGCATGGTTTGGCCTCGACGCCGCGGCTCAACGGCACCGGCGGCAAGACGCGCACCGGACGCATCACCAAGCAAGGCAATCAACCGTTGCGACGACTGCTCGTGCTGGGCGCCACGGCCTGGTTGCGCCAGGTCGGAGCCCGCCCCGAAAAGGCCTCGCCCTGGTTGCGCGGCATGATGGCCCGCCGGCCCAGCAAGGTCGTGGCCGTCGCCCAGGCCGCCCGCACCGCCCGCGCATCCTGTGGGCCATGCTCACCCACAACCAACCCTATCGCGCGCCAGCCATCGGCTGACCCGCCCAACCCTTCGCAAGGAGCACAGCAGCAACTGATGGCGAAATCGGTAGGCATACCGGACCGGGAACACTCCGTGAGTGCCATCGCGCGCTAAAGCGCGCCGGGATGATAGGAGCCTCGGCACGTATACCATCGAGGCCAGCGGCACATGTTCCTGCCGCACAAACAGGCCGGACACATGACCGCTCCTACTTCTCGCCAAAAAGATGTTGCCAACCCCTTGCGAAACGGGGGCCGTCCACACATGACACCGTCGCTCAATCAGCGAAACGGAATCGCGCGCATTAGGCCGCCGTTGGTCCACAGCGCGTTCTGGCCGCGCTCGAGCTGAGCGGCGTGTCGACGCCGACATTGCGCTCGAAGCTCTCGCCGTAGTTCCCGACCTGCTTGACGATGTTGTAGCGTCCACTTCTCGTCGACGCCGACAGCCTTGCCGATAGCGCCGGCGTCGCGCCGACGGAAGCGCTTGATGGCCGGGATCGTCGCTCTTCAGCATCTCGTCGATGTTCTTCGAGCTGATGCCCATCTCCTCGGCCTCGATCATGGCCATCAGGGTCCACTTCACGAGGTCGAACCAGCTGGTCGTCGCCGTGGCGCACGATCGGGCCCAGCGGCTCCTTGGAGATGATCTCGGGCAGGATGACGTGTGCTCGCCGGGCTTCGGAGCGCTGCCGGCGCGCAGCGCGACCAGCCCGAGTGCGTCCGTCGGTGTAGACGTCGCAGCGGCCGGCGAAGTAGGCGCTGCAGGACCTCGTCGAGCTTCTCGATCAGCACCGGCTTGAAGGTCATCTTGTTGGTGCGGAAAGTAGTCCGGCGAGGTTGAGCTCGGTCGTCGTGCCGGGCTGCACGCAGACCGTGGCGCCGTTCAGATCCTTGGCGCTCTTCACGCCCAGCTCTTGGTCGGCACCATGAAGCCCTGGCCGTCGTAGTAAGTTGACGCCGGCGAATGTTGAGGCCGAGCGCAGGTGTCGCGCAGTCAGGGTCCAGCGTGGCGTTGCGGCGACGATGTCGACCTCGCCCGACTGCAGCGCCGCGAAAGCGCTGCTGCGCCGTGGTCGGCGTGTGCTGGCCTTTTTCAGCATCGCCCGAACATCGCCACGGCGATCGCCCGGCAGAGGTCGACGTCGAGCCCCGTCCACTTCCCTTGGCTGTCGGAAAAGGAGAAGCCCGCCAGGCCAGTATTCACCGCGCACTGCACGAAGCCCTTGGCCTTCACCGCATCGAAGGTCTGGCCAGCCGACGCCGGCATCGAGGCGGCCGCCGCGACGCCCGAAAGTGCGCGCCGCAGCGGCGAGAGATTTGAGAAACATCGTCGAGCGCCCTGTTTTGTTGCTAGGGGGAAGCTAGCAGAAGCCGTGCCGGTTAGGGATTGTGGCCGAACGGCTTCAGGAGGTTTCGCTCAGGCGGCTTTGTCTGCTGGCAGAACCTCACGGTCGACGACTTCTTGCCCAGCAGCCGGCGAGCGGAGTGCCACATCGTATTGTGCCTGCAGTGCCATCCAGAACTCGGCATCGTTGCCGAAGAAGCGACCCAGGCGTAGCGCAGTGTCGGCCGAGATGGCTCGCTTGCCATTCAGGATTTCGACGATCCGGCCGGAATTCACGCGCAACGCGCGTGACAGCGCATTGGCCGACAGCGACCGCGCTTCAAGCTCCTCACGAAGGATCGAACCTGGATGAACTGGAACCATGGAACGCCTCTAATGATAGTCGACAATCTCCACGGCATGCGCGTGCCCATCTTTGAAACGAAAGCACACCGCCACGAACCATTGACGTTAACCGCCCACTGGCCTTTTCGGTTGCCTTGAGCGGATGCAGACCGATGCACTTCTCAATACGCCGATCTGATCGAGACGGCTTGCGGCATTGATGGTCGCTAACCGATTAAGTGCCTTTCGGTATCGAGACCGGGCCAAGCGCTTCTGCCCTTCTCGAACAGTCGCCGAGTCGATGAATTACCCCAGCTCTGATCGCCATCGTCTGCTGCGCGGAACAACTTACTGCGAGGCAGTGGCAGCAACTGTCTAGATCGTCCGTTCGACCATCATCTTCGATCTCGGCGATGGCCTTTGCCGGATTGAGGCTCTGGGGCAGGTCTTGGTGCAATTCATGATGGTGTGGCAGCGGTAGAGCCGGAATGGATCTTCCAGCTGGTCGAGCTGTTCGCCCTTGGCCTCCGTCGCCGGCATCGGC
>ERZ1370068.5004-contig-4048_pt1 | contig 15033 bp, 17 predicted proteins | sample MGYA00561227_ERZ1370068 | MGnify/ENA primary metagenome ERZ1370068 (study PRJEB38410, sample SAMEA6850437) | metagenome | study: Metagenomic assessment of the ecological functions of the soil: analysis of the soil microbiota associated with the...
CGTTACGTATTGCTCGCCATCCGCAGGCTCCTCTTTCGAGTTGCTGAGCCTTTGGCGACGATCGCGACTGATGACGCCGCCGCCGATCAGCCGGTCTTTGAACCAGTCGACCGACGTTGCGACAGGCGGCTGACCTCCGGAGCGGGCAGCTTGAAGTTCGAGTACCGTCGAGCGGTCCTCGCTGTCGCGCGGCGGCGATATCCGTACAGGCTGTCGCCCTGACGCTGACGTAATCGAACTCGTAGCGGAGGCCGTTGTCGCGGGTGACCACGCGGACGTGTTTGCGCTCGGGACGGCCGCGTACTGGCTGGGGGAACCCCACGGAGGTGGCGCAACTGGCGCCCATGAAGGCGGAGCCTCGAACGCGTCTTAACGCGGCCCGGCGTTCCATTTCATTCCATCGACTTTCCCGGTCGCGTGGTATTCGAGGTGCCGGTTGTTAAGACGCAACCGGCCGTCCCGGGCAGGCGTGACGGCCGGGCTCAACGAGTCGGTTCTGGACTAGGGCCAGTAGAGATTCGCCCGCAGGACTCGCACAGGGTCAACGAGATGGAGGCTCCGGGCGATGCCGAGGTGGGAAGCGCGATGAAGCAACCCTGGCACACACGATCGCGCACGGCGACTGCGCGACTGCATCGCCGCAGCGCGCGCTCTTTGTAGTGTAGGTTGAGCCAGCGCCGATCGATGGCGGCGAGGAGCCGCGCGCGTCTCTCGAGCCTGCCGAGGTCGCACAGCTCGAATCCGAGCTTCGAGCCGCGCGCGAGTAGGCGCGGGGCTCGCCGAGGTCGAGCCGCAGGTGAGATCGAGATCGCAGAGCCCCAGCAGTGCTGCGATTTCTCGCTCACGCGGTCACCTTCGTGCGCATCACCGCCGCCATCGCGTCGAAGCTCGCGGCGTCGGCGAGCTTCCGCCACGGTTGCGCTGCAGCCGGGCGATCGCGACCGTGCGCGACCAGATCGTGGAAGAACTCCTCCGACGTCTCGGCGGGCGCGAGCGCCAGCAGCACGGAGGTGTGCACTGGTTGCTCGTCGGCAGCCCCCAGTCGATGCCGCGGCGGGACCGGGCGATCACAGTCGGGATCGATCACGGCGATCGAGCGGGCGTAACGGCCACTCCTTGCCGATCGCGGTGCTTCCGGCGCGCCTGCGCAGGTGAGGAGATCGCTCAAGAGCGAAAATCACGCAAAGCGCCGGCCTGATGCGGGCCGACTGGCCATCTCTGAGCAACGCCGAATCTTTCGTCTTTGGCCTCGAGTTCCGGGATAGAGCGAGGGGTCGAGGAACTGAAAGGCCAATCGCTATGGACATCGGCTCGATACCTCCAAATCCCCGGTTACCGTAGCACCCTCCCCGCCACCGCCAGCCGAGTCTCCGCCACCGGTGGGAGCCCCACGGCTCCTCCCACCTCCGCTCCGGGTGCGCACGGCCGGAACCACGCCCAGCGGCGGGACAGCCACCGGTCCGTGACCCACGCGCTGACGGCTGATCGTGACCGCCGCCAGACGTCGCTCGGGTAGTGGCGGCTGAGGTAGAGCCGCGAGAACGCCACCGCCGCCGTGATCGCAGTGAGCGGGATCGACGCCCAGGAACTGGCGCGCCAGCACCGGTGCGGCGATCGCGGCGGCGTTCGCGGCGTGGCTGAGGGAGCGACGAGTTCTGCGGTTATGGTGTCGCCGTCGGACGCACCCGACCCACGCCAGGCTTGAGCGCCTGACCGCGAGGTTGGTCGGCGCGAGCGCGACCAGGGCGACCACGACCGGGTTTACTGCTCCCGCCGGACGGACCAGACCGCGAGCGCGATCAACCCGGCGAGCACCACTCTGGGCTTGGCGAAATCGGTGGCCGCCCGCATCGGGTCTCGAACGCCGGCCTCCTCAGGCTCTGGATTCCGCGTCGAGACGATGATCGAGATCCACGAGCGGCCCGAGGAGCAGAGTGAGCGCGATCCTCACCGCTTGACCCGAGCGTCTCGATCGCGCCATGGGGATCTGTTCTGTCGACGCCGCGTCCGCCGTGACGCGGACCTGCACTGACGCCGATCGCACGGTCACGACCTGGCCCGGATCGAGCTCTCGATGTCCGTGCCCTCGAGCCGCGTCGTCGTGCGGCACGATGGCGCGGGGCACATGCTCGGCCATCGCCAGGCCTGGATCGGATCCGCGGCCGCACGCCACGCTTAAGGCTGCCGCGGCGGCGGCCACGACACGCCGTGGCTACAGCGCGCCTACGGGCGATCCTGAGCATCAACGCGAGCAGCGCCCACTGGAGCCGGCGCACCGGCGCGAGGAGAGAACCCGGCGAGGCCCCGGTCTCGCGAATCTGATCGATCACCCACGATATCGCGGGATCGCGGGCCTCTCCTCGCGATCGCCGCGTGCAGCACCTTACGCGCCGCGGACCGATCGATCCCGCGCGCACCCGACCACGCCATGCGCGCGGCGAGACCGGGATCGCGCGCACTCGCGCCACAGCGCATCTCCAGCCACTGCGCGCCTGCTCGACGTCGCCGCGACGGCCACGTCGTTTCGGCGGCGCGCGCGCGCAGCACTGGGCCGATGCGCCCGCGTGCGGGCCGAACCACACGCAGGTGATCGCCGCGAGGGGACGACCAGCACGGATCGCGCCGGTGCGCGGGATCCACGCCGGCTGTCAGGCGGCGCCAGCACGTGCGTCAGGTTCTCTGCACCAGCTTGGCGCGCACGCTCTCGGCGTCGACGCGATGCCCGCCGTAGCGCGACGACCTGGATCTCGCGACGCAGCCCGTGGATCGGGACGACCGAGCCCGGCGATGACCGCCTGCAGGCGCGATCGGCGGCGCTCCAGAAGTCGGGCCCGTCGCCGCGGACCGATCGCCTGCAGCCACTCGCGTTGCTGCGCGCGCACCGCCATATCGGGACTCGCGCGCCCGGTGTTCCGCCACACGATCAACGCGAAGCCGGTCATGAGACCGGCGAGCGCCCACGCCCAGGGCTGCGCCGGCCGACGCGCCGGATCGAGTGGATGGCGCGCAAACGCCGCGGGAAACGCGTCGCGGACGGTGACCCGGCCCCGGGACGGCGGGCCGACCTCGAGCATCACCGGCGCGAGGTCGGCGCGGTAATAGATCGCCGAGCCCGGATCGAACCACGAGAAGTCGGGACCCGGGAACTCGAGCCGACCCTGACGCCGCGCCAGCACGGTCCACTGGAACTCGCCGCCGTCCGGACGACATCGATCCGGGAGGGCTCAGGCTGTCGTCGATCGAGCCTCGCGAGCACCCGGAGTCCCCGGCCCGAGGTCGGGCGCGTGCAGCAGTGGCACGCCGCCGGATCCCCCGCACCTCGAGTCGCACGGTGATCGGCACGTCGACCGTGGTGGCGGCCGCGATCGGCCGTACCACGTCACCGAGCAGCTCCCCACCGCGCCGTCCGGAACTCGCGCGGCGCGCTCGCGGGAAGCGGACGCACGTGCACCGTCACCGGCGTGCTCTGCACTGACCTCGCGCTGCGAGGGTGGCGGCGTGGAACCACTGCAGCGGGTCCGACATGCCGCTCGACGTCGCGAGCGTGAGCCCGGCGACCGCGGAACCGATGTGCGCGGCGCCCGCGGACAGCGGTGATGCCGGGTGCGCTGTCTCGGGTGACCGTGGACGCGCGACATCGATCAACGATCCGGCGTAGTAACGACCTCCGGCTCGCCTCGGCCGCTCCGCCCAGAAGCCCGGCGTTTCGTGCGGCGGCGCGTAGCGCGGGTCCTCGCTCAGCGTGGTGCGCTGGATCAGCCGCACTCGCATCATCACCGGCTGCCTCGACGAACGGCCCGTGCGGCACCGTGTCGACCAGGAGCGAGGCGGGTCCGTCGCGCCGCCATGTCCGAGCCGGGCGCGCGCCGGAGCCGACGGTGACGTGGATCGCCGAGCTCTGGTAGGATCTGTCCGCCGATCTTGACGCGCGATCGGTCCGATCGTGCAACGTGCCGGCGCGGTTCCCCGCGATCCTTCGTAGCGCGGAACACGGTGGTCTCGGTGGTGCTCTTGCCGCTGACCCAGGAGAAGTTCTTTGGGTCTCTGCCGCTGCTCAGCACCTCGAGCCCTGGGCACGTCGAACTCGGATCCGAGACCCCGCCGCTGCCGCGCACCGTGATCTCGAGCGGCGTCGACTCGCCGAGCATGAACGTGCCGCGACCGACCTGGGCCCCGATCTCGGCAGCGCGAGCGGGCGTCGTGAGCAGCAGGCCGAGCAGGAGCGGGAGCGCGCGACGGATCACCAGTCCTTCCCTCTTCCTCTCCTGCGCCACCCGCACCTTGCGCTGCCGCTGCTGCTCGGCCCGCGCCAATTCTTGTAGGGCGTTCAGAGCTGATCGGCCTGGGCGCGGCTCATGTTCCTGCCGCCGGACGGCGTCGGCGGCGCCTGGGTGCTGGGAGGCGGCGGCGGCGATTGCTGCTGGCCGGGCTGCGGCCCGGGCTGGGGCGCCGGGTTGCCGGTGCTGCCGCCGCCGCCACCGTTGCCGCCCGCCGGATTGGGGCGCGGCTGGCGCGGGTTCTGGCCCGCATCCGGGCCGCCGCTGCTCGCGCCGGCGCATGATCACCTCGTAGTTCCAGCGCGTCCTCGTCCTTCGGATCGCGCTTCGATCGTCTGCCGCAGCTCGGCCAGCGCCACGTCGCTCTCGTGACGCTCGCCGAGCAGCGTGCCGAGGTTGTACCGACGCCGCGTCGCCCGGCCGTCGCGTCGCGGACCGCGATCTGTCCGCATCGTTGCCGGCGTCGCGTCGCCCGAAAGCGCGCGTCCGCGGTGGCGCGGTTGACGCGCACCGCGTCGGGGCCGCCGCGCTTCAGCGCGCTGCGCGTACAGCGACTCCGCCTCGGCGTAGCGCCCGGCGCGGAACGCCGCGGTCGCCGCGCGCCCAGGCGCTCTGCGCCGCGGCGCGCGGCCGGCCAGCAGGATCGCAGCGCGAGCAGCGCGCCGCCGCGGCGGCGCCGCTCGCGACCGCAGACGACGATCCCGCGCTCGACGCGCGCGCGCCGCTGCGCGCGCGCGGTCGGTCGACGATCAGAGCAGCGCCGCCAGCCGCGCGCGAACAGCCGGGAAGCGCGCCACCGGACGCTCGACCAGTCGCTCGCCCGCGGCCGGCCCGGGCCGACCGCAGCCGAGCGCCGCTCATGAGCCGCGGCAGCTCGCCGCCCGGGCGCGAGGCGCGTCGAAGTAGCGCGCCGCGCGTGCGCTGCGCGAGCCGGCGCAGCAGCGTCTCGTCGAGCCGGCTGCGCACCGCGGTCGCCTGACTCGTCGCGCTTGACGTCGACCGCGCGGCCCTGGTCGTCGAGCACCGGCACCACGTCGCCCGCCGGCGTGCCGACGCCCACCGCGAACACGCGCACGCCGGCTGCGCGCGAGCTCCTCGATCGCGTCGCGCGCGCCGCTGCTCGAGGTCCTCGCCGTCGGTCCACAGCACGATCGCCTGCTCGTCGCGCCGGCCGCCGGGCAGCACGCGGCGCGCCATGCGCAGCGCCGCGCCGAGGTCGGTGCCCGGCTCGCTCACCGAGCCGCTCGAGCGAGCGACTCGAGCACGAGCCGCACCGCGCGCGCGATCGAGCGTCAGCGGGCACAGCCGCACCGCGTCGCCGGCGAACGCGACCACCGCCGACGCGGCTCCCGCTCAGCGCGGTCGAGCACCGCCAGCGCCTCGCGCCGCGCCTCGTCGAGGCGGCTGGGCGGCACGTCGCGCGCGTCCATGCTGGCCGAGACGTCGATCACGCAGCACGACGTCGGAGCCGGTGGCGCCGCGCCGCACCAGCTCGCGCCCCCACTCGGGCCGCGCGGCGCCCAGCAGCAGCGCGAGCAGCGCGCCGAGCGCAGCAGCGCGCCGAGCACGCGGCTGCTCGGCCGCCGCTGCGCCAGCAGCACGTGGTCCGGCCGCGTGCCGACCAGCCGCTGCGAGCGCGCGCTCGGCGCGCGCGCCGATCGCCAGCCACTCGAGCAGCGCGAGCAGCGGCACGCGGCGAGCAGCCCGCACAGCCAGCGCGGATCGGCGAAGATCACGTGGCGCTCCTCACGGCAGCGCGGAACGCCCAGGTCGAGGCGCCGAGCAGCGTGGAGCAGCGAGCATCAGCCGCCGCGCACGCCGAGCAGCATCGGGCCCAGGTCGCGGTACTCGCGGTACTCGATCGAGCGGATCGGCGCGCGCTCGAGCCGGTCGATCGCGGCGTAGATGCTGGCCAGCGCCGCCGGGTCCGTGCGCGCGGAAGAAGCGTCCGCCGGTGCGCTGCGCGATCTCGCGCAGCGTGCCCTCGTCGACGTCCATGCGCACCATCTCGACGCGCCGGCCGAGCACCGGATCGTCGACCGGCACCGGCACCACGCCGCCGCGCCCGACCAGCACGGTGTAGACCTTGATCCCGAAGGCGCGCGCCAGGTCGGCGCCGGTCAGCGGATCGATCGCGCCGCGGTTGTTCTGGCCGTCGGTGAGCAGCACCACCACCTTGCTCGGCGTCTTGCTCTCGCTGCAGCCGCGCGACCGCGGTCGCGAGCCCCATGCCGATCGCGGTGCCGTCCTCGGCCAGCCCGAAGTCGAGGCCCGTCGAGCAGCTCGATCAGCGCGTCGTGGTCGAGCGTGAGCGGGCACTGCGTGAACGCGGTGGCCGCGAACGCCGACCAGCCCGATGCGGTCGTGCGGCGCGCTGGCGGATGAAGTCGCGCGCGGTCTGCCTTGGCGACGACGAGGCGGTTGCGCGGCCGGAAGTCCTCGGCCGCCATGCTGGGCGAGATGTCGATCGCGAGCACGATGTCGACGCCGCGCGTCTCGGTCTCGCTCTGGCGGATGCCCTGCTGCGGGCGCGCCAGCGCGAGCACCGCGAGCGCGAGCGCGACCCACGGCAGCAGCGTCGACGCGCACGCAGCGCAGCGCCGCCGAGCGCGCGCCGCCAGCGCCGCGGCTGCGCACCCACAGCACCGCCGGCGCGCCGCGCCGACCGGCGCGCCGCGCCACGACCAGCAGCGGGACGGCACGAGCAGCAGCGAGCAGCAGCCCACGGGTATTCCCAGCGCATCAGGCCACCCGCTCCGCCGGCGCGCCGTCGGCCGGCGCGCGCACGCGCTTCCGACCGCCGCGCTCGGCGCGCACGCGCCTCGTCGACGCGTCGAACGGCCTCGCGCGCGAACTTCACCCGATCCCAGACGCGCAGCAGCGCCTCGAGGCGCGTCGAGGTCCTCGGCGGCTCGAGCCGCGCGGCCTCGAGGTGACGCGACCAGCTCGGGCGTGGTGTCGCCCGGGCCGCGTCGTGCCGGCGGTCGCCTCGAGGAAGCGGCGCAGCGATCCGCGCCGAGCTGGAACGCGTGCTCGGCGAAGCGGCCGCGCGCCGGGCAGGCCCAGCGCGCCGCAGCGCGGCGAGCGCCGCCAGCGCCTCGGCGCGGGATCGAGCGCGCCGGACCGGCGCCGGTGCGGCGCCGGGTCGCAGTCACCGGACGCCGCGCGTTGCCGCCACCAGACGAACGCGATCACGCCGCCGGCGAGCAGCAGCGCCGAGCGCCACCCAGACGTCCACGGCACCCGCTCCCACCACGGCGCCGCGAGCGGGCCGCGCAGCGGCCGCAGAGTCGGCGTTGCTGTCGGCGGCGCGTGAGCACCGGCGTCACGATCAGGCGCTGACCGCCGGCAGCCGGACGGTCCGCGGGCGCGACCGGCCGTCGTCGAACTCGAACGCGCAGTCCCGGGATCGTGACCGATGCCGGCGCGGAACACCTGGAGCGGGGCCTCGACGATCAGCGTGTCGGCGAAGGCGGTGCGTCGCGGAGCCGCGCCGGCTCGTCCGCGCCCGGCGACGCGGCTGCGCAGGTGACGCGCGCGCTGCGGCGTCCCCAGGTCATGGTGGAGTCGCGCTCGAGGAGCATCCAGCTGCACCGATGTGCGGGCTCGGCCGCAGTGATCGTGGCCCGCCCGCGATAGATCGCGCGCGATCGCCGAGCGGGCGCGACCGACGGGCTCGATCGACGCGCGACCCGATCGGCGGCCGCTCGCGCGACGCCGGCGCGCTGACCCGGCTGCGCGGCCGCGGGCCGCAGGCCGCAGCAGCGCCAGCGACGAGCGCGGCGTGAGCCGCGCGCCGCGACACGGCGCAGCTCACGCCGCGCGCGCCCGCGCGCGCGTCGCGCGGAGAAGTAGCGCATCAGCGTCGGCAGGTAGGAGCGGTCGGTGCGGATCTCGACCACCGGGCACCGTGCGCGCGGCGAGCGCGCTGCTCGGTCGCGCGCCGGCGCTCGCGCGGCGTCGCGCGTGATAGGCCTCGCGCACCGTTGCGTCCGAGGTGTCGACCAGCCGCGCGCTGCGCCGCTCTCGAGGTCCTCGAGCTCGACCCAGCCCGACCGCGGGCAGCGCCTCGTCGCGCGGGTCGCGCAGCGACGATCGCGGTCAGCTCGTGGCGCGTGCGCCAGCACGCGCCAGTCCGCGCGCGTCGAGCGCGTCCTCGAAGTCGGAGATCCAGAACACCAGGCTGCGGCGCCGGCGTGGTGCGCAGCACGAAGCGCGCCGCCTCGCCGAGCCGGGTGCCGCCGCGCTGCGGCGACGCGTCGAGCACGTCGCGCAGCATGCGCAGCAGGTGCGTGCGGCCGCGCGCCGGCGGGCACGAAGTGCTCGACGCGCTCGCCGGCCAGCACCAGGCCGACGCGGTCGTTGTTGCGGATGCGCGGCGAAGCCCAGCACCGCGCACAGCTCGGCCGCCAGCTCGCGCTTCTCCGCGCCGGCGGTGCCGAAGCGCATCGAGCGCGAGACGTCGACCACCAGCATCACCGTGAGCTCGCGCTCCTCGACGAAGCGCTTGACGTAGGGCGCGCCGAGGCGCGCGGTGACGTTCCAGTCGATGTCGCGCACCTCGTCGCCGGGCGACGTAGGGGCGCACTTCCTCGAACTCGATGCCGCGCCCCTTGAACACGCTCTCGGACTGGCCCGGCGAACAGGTCCTCGACCAGGTGGCGGCTGCGGATCTCGAGCCGGCGGACCTTGCGCAGCAGTTCCGCGGTCTGCATCAGGGCACGCGCACCTGCTCCAGGATGCGGCGCGCGACCTCCTCGCCGTCGACGCCCTCGGCCTCGGCCTCGTAGGAGACGTGGATGCGGTGGCGCAGCACGTCGAGCGCGATCGCCTTCACGTCCTCGGGCAGCACGTAGGCGCCGGCCGTCGAGCAGCGCCAGCGCCTGGGCGCCGCGCACCAGGAACAGCGTGGCGCGCGGCGAGGCGCCGAAGGCGATCAGCGTGTCGAGCGGGAGGCCGAAGTCGCGCGGCCGGCGCGTGGCCGCGCACGAGGTCGAGCACGTACTCCTGGATCTTGTCGTCGACGTAGACCCCGGCGCAGCGCGGCGCGCGCCTCGAGCACGTCGCTCGCGCGCGGCCTGCGGGCTTGAGCGTCGGGCAGCTCGGCGAGCCCGGCGCGGCGCAGGATCTCCTTCTCCTCGCCGCGCTCGGGTAGCCGACCTTGACCTTGAGCATGAAGCGGTCGCTCTGCGCCTCGGGCAGCGGGTAGGTGCCCTCCTGCTCGATCGGGTTCTGCGTCGCGAGCACCAGGAACGGCTCCTCGAGCGGGTGGCGTCTCGTCGCCGAGCGTGACCTGCTGCTCCTGCATCGCCTCGAGCAGCGCCGACTGCACCTTGGCCGGCGCGCGGTTGATCTCGTCGGCCAGCACCAGGTTCGCGAACAGCGGCCCGCGCTTGGCGCTGAACGTGCCGTCGCGCGGGTTGTAGATCAGCGTGCCGGTGAGGTCGGCGGGCAGCAGGTCGGGCGTGAACTGGATGCGGCGGAACTTGAGCGACAGCGAGTCGGCGAGGCTCTTGACCGCCAGCGTCTTGGCCAGGCCCGGCACGCCCTCGAGCAGCACGTGGCCGCCGGTGAGCAGCCCGATCAGCAGCCGGTCCACCATCGTGCTGCTGCCCGACCACGGCGCGGCCCACCTCGTCGCGCACCCGGTCGAGGATCTCGCCGGCGCGCTCGATCCGGCGCGCGGCTTCCTTGGTCTCGACGGTCATCGATGTCCTCTCCTCGGTCGGCGTGACGCGCGGCCATCCGCGTCGTGAGCGAACGTCGCAGTATAGCGAAGGCGGATCGCAGTTCAACGCGGGACCGCCCGGCCGCCAGCGCCGCGCGGGCCCGAGCGCTCGGGCGAGCGGCCGCCTCGGTCAGGCGGCGCGCGCGATGCAGGTCGCGACGCCGTCTCGGTGCGCCGACGCGCGGCCGCCGCGCCGTACCAGGTCGCGAGCAGCGACGTGCGCGCTGACCAGCGTGGAACGGCGGCTCGAGCGACTCGATCTGGTCGAGCCGGCAGAGCAGTCGCTCGACCTCGAGGCAGACGCTCGACTCGCGCCGTCGCGCGCTGCGCGCGCGCGCCCGCGCCGATCAGCTGGTGCACGCGCAGCCGCGCCAGCCGCTCCGACCTCGAGCTCGGCGCGGTAGCGCTCCGCCGCCGCGCTCGAACAGCGACGTCGCGCCCGCGTGGTCGCCGCCGATGAGCGCCGCGCAGGCGCGGCGTGATGGAGCGTCGCGCCCGGAGACGAGGCGCCGGCACGCGGAGGCGAGCGTCCAGAATCGAGGGTGGTCGAGCATGCGTCGTCCGTGAGGAAGTCGCGAGCCTGCCGAGGAGATCCCCGACGAAATGCACGATCGGTGCCACGCGACGGCTCGAGCACGGGTGAGCTAAGCGCCGGGACGCGGCGGTCGCATGCGCGGCCGGCGTCGCGTGCCGTGGCACCGCGCCGGCGCGCTCGCGTTGCAGCCTGACCCGCGCGGCCGTGAGGACTGCACGGCCGCGCTCCAGCCGCAGCGCCGGGCTCCCAGGCGAACAGCGGAACTGCTCGGCCAGCTCCGTGACCTCGCGCTCGACCGCGCGTCCGACCGCCGGATCGTCGGGACGCTCGAGCACGCGGGCGATCCAGCCGGCGATCGCGTCCATCTCTGCGATCCCGAAGCCGCGAGTCGTGAGCGCCGGCGTGCCGAGCCGGATGCCGCTCGTCACCCACGGCTTCTGCGGGATCGTTCGGGCACCGCGTTCTTGTTGACCGTGATGCGGGCGCGGTGGAGCGCCTCCTCGGCGACCTTGCCGGTCAGGCCGCGGCGCCGGAGATCGACGCAGCATGAGGTGGTTGTCGGTGCCGCCCGAGACCAGGTCGAAGCCGCGCTCGACCAGCGCCGCCGGCGAGCGCGCGCGCGTTCTCGACCACGCGCCGCTGGTAGGCGCGGAAGCCGTCGCGTCAGCGCCTCGCCGAAGCACACCGCCTTGGCCGCGATGACGTGCATCAGCGGTCCGCCCTGGAGCGCCGGGAACACCGCCTTGTCGAGCTTCTCGGCGCAGCGCCGCGCGGCACAGCACGAACCCGCCGCGCGGGCCGCGCAGCGTCTTGTGCGTGGTGCTGGTCACCAGGTCGGCGTGCGGCACCGGGCTCGGGTGGAGCCCGGCCGCGACCAGCCCGGCGATGTGCGCCATGTCGACCACGAGCGTCGCCCCGACCTCGCGCGCGATCGCGGCCGAAGCGCTCGAAGTCGATGATGCGCGGGTAGGCGCTCGCGCCGGCGACGATCAGCTGCGGGCGATGCTCGCGCGCCAGCGCCTCGACCTGGTCGTAGTCGATGCGCCCGGTCTCCGGACGCACGCCGTACTGGACCGCCTTGCACAGCTTGCCGGTGACCGAGCACCGGGTGGCCGTGCGTCAGGTGGCCGCCGTGCGCGAGGCTCATGCCGAGCAGCGTGTCGCCCGGCGTCGAGACCGCGAGGTAGGCGGCCAGGTTGGCCGACGCGCCGGAGTGCGGCTGCACGTTGGCGTGCTCGGCGCCGAACAGCTGCCCGACGCGCTCGAGCGCCAGCTCCTCGGCGACGTCGACGAACTCGCAGCCGCCGTAGTAGCGCTTGCCCGGCAGGCCCTCGGCGTACTTGTTGGTCATCACCGAGCCCAGCGCCTCGAGCACCGGCGGCGCTGACGAAGTTCTCGGAGGCGATCAGCTCGAGCGTCGCGAGCTGGCGGCGCCGCTCGTCGGCGATCGCCTCGGCGATGCGCGGATCCTGCTCGCGACAGCTCGGACATGCGAGGCTCCTTGGCAGTTGCTACGGTTCGCCAGGTGCGGCATCTCGTAGTGCGTGGATCTTCTCGAGCCGCGGCGACGTGCCGCCCGCCCTCGAACGGCGTCTCGAGCCAGATGCGCGAGCCAGCGCGCCGCGTCGTCGTGATCGGGTTGGTGCGGCCGCCGAGCGCCAGCACGTTCGAGTCGTTGTGCAGCGCGCGTGAGCCGCGCGGTCTCGTCGCTGGTCACCAGCGCGGCGCGGATGCCCGCCACCTTGTTGGCGGCGATGCTCTCGCCGATGCCGCTGCCGCCGAGCACGATGCCGCGCTCCGCGTCGCCGCGCGCCACCGCGCTCGCCGACCGGGAAGCAGAAGTCGGGGTAGTCGACCGGAGCCGTCGCCGAGTCGGTGCCGAAGTCCACGACCTCGTGGCCGAGGCGTCGAGCTCGCGCTTGAGCCGCTCGCTTGAGCTCGTAGCCGGCGTGATCGGTGCCGATCGCGACGCGCATCAGCTCACGGCGCGCGCGCCGCCGGCGCCGCGCGCGGTCGTGGCCGCCGGCTCGCGGCACGTAGGCCAGCCAGCCGTGACGGTCCGGCGCCTCGCCGCGCACGATGCCGAAGAACGCGTCCTGGATCGCCTTGCGTGATCGGGCCGCGCTCGCCCTTGCCGACCGTGATCCGGTCGACCGACGCGATCGGCGAGATCTCGACCGCGGTGCCGGCGTAGAACAGCTCGTCGGCCGCGTAGAGCATCTCGCGCGGCATCACCTCCTCGCGCACCGTGTAGCCGAGCTCGCGCGCCAGCGTCGATCACCGTGTCGCGCGTGATGCCGGCCAGGATGCTGCTGTGGAGCGGCGGCGTGACGAGCTCGCCCTTGATGCACGGCGAACAGGTTCTGCCCGCTGCCCTCGCTGACGTAGCCGTGCACGTCGAGCGCGATCGCCTCGGCGTAGCCGTCCACCAGCGCCTCCATCTTCATGAGCTGCGAGTTCATGTAGTTGGCCGACGCCTTGGCCATCGCCGGCAGCGTGTTGGGCGCGAAGCGCTGCCACGAGCTGACCTTGACCGCCACGCCCTTGCTGAGCGCGTCCTCGCCCAGGTACTTGCCCCACGGGAACGCCGCGACCGCGACCTCGACCGGACTGCCGAACGGGTTGACGCCGAGGTTCTCGTAGCCGCGATAGATGAGCGGGCGGATGTAGCACTCCTCGAGGCCGTTGATCGCCACCGCCTCGAGGCACGCCGTCGCGGATCTGCTCGCGCGTGAACGGCGTCTCCATGCGGTAGATCTTGGCCGACAGCATCAGGCGGTCGATGTGCTCGTCGAGCCGGAAGATCGCGGGACCGCTGCGGCGTGTCGTAGCAGCGGATGCCCTCGAACACGCTCGAGCGCGTAGTGCGCGACGTGCGAGAGGACGTGGATCTTCGCGTCGTCCCAGGCCACCCACTGCCCGTTCATCCAGATCTTGCTCGGCTTTCGTCGATCGCCATCGCTCACCTCGCTCGGTGAGGACGTTCGCGCTCACACGGAGCGCGCGCGCAACGCCTCGCGGACGTGCGGCGCGACCCGCTTCGACGTGACGCCGGATGCGGCGCCAGCACTCCTCGTACGCCTCGATCGATGCGCCGAACGGATCCGAGATCGGCAGGCTCGGGCTCGCCCGGCTCCGGCCACTCGCTGAGCACGTGGGTGCGCTCGGGATCGGCGCCCAGCGCCTGCACCGCGCCGCAGGTGGCCGCGCTCCATGACCAGCACCAGATCGGCGCCGCGCAGCAGCGCGGGCGTGACGCGGCGCGAACGGTGGGACTCGAGGTCGACGCCGTCCGCGGCGGCCACCTCGACCGAGACTCGGTCGCGGGCTGCGCCCTCCCATGCCGCGGTGCCCGCCGGACGTCACCTCGACGCGCTCGCCATCGACCCCCAGCTCCTCGAGCAGCGCGCCCGCCGCCATGGGGCTGCGGCAGGTGTTCCCGGTGCAGACGAACAGCACGCGATACAGGCGGGCTCGGCGACGACATGCGGCATCAAGGATAGGAGGCCGCAGCGATCGAGTCAACCGGCGTGGCGCGTCGGAGACGTCCTCGAAGTCGCCGAGCTCGGCGACGACGTCCAGCGCGCCGCGGCGCAGCAGCGCGGCGCGCGGTCGCTGACGTCGACCAGCGTCGAGGAGATGCCGCCGCGCGCGCGGCCCGCCGTCGAGCACGAGATCGAGCTGGTTGCCGAAGATCGCGCACCACCTCCTCCGGCGGTCTCGGCCGGACGCTGCCCGGAGAGGTTGGCGCTGCTCGAGACCACCGGACCGCCGATGCGGTCGAGCAGGCGCTGGCACAGCGCGTCGCTCGGGCACGCGCAGCGCCACGGTGCCGCCCGCGCCGCGCACCCGCGGCGGGACGATCGGCGCCGCGCTGGAAGATGAGCGACAGCGGACCCGGCCAGTGCTGCGCGATCAGCCGCTCGGCGATCGTCGGTCACGTCGAGCGCCAGGCCGTAGACCTGACGCGGCTCCGGGATCAGCGAGATCACCGCCAGCGAGGGATCGCGGCGCTTGAGCCGCGCGACCATCTCGACCGCCGAGACGTCGAACAGCGAGCAGCCGAGCCCGTAGAGCGTGTCGGTCGGGAACGCGATCACGCCGCCGCGCAGCACCGCCTCGGCGGCGGCGAGCAGCGCGCTCGTCGGTCCGGGTTCTCGGGATCGACCTCAAGCACTTCCACGCGGGCTCCTCGTGCGACCGGCCTTGGGTACCGCCTCGAGCTTCGCCTGCGAGCGCGGCGATCGGACGAGCGCGAGGATGCGCAGCGCCAGGTGCGCGGCGTTGCGCGCGCCCCACGATCCCACGCCCAGCGTGCCGACCGGGACGCCGGGCGGCATCTGGACCGTGGACAGCAGCGCGTCGAATCCGCAGAGCGGCGAGGTGGCGAGCGGCACGCCCAGCACCGGGCAGCTCGAGTTGCGCGGCCATCGCCCCGGCGAGGTGCGCCGCGCCACCGCGCGCCGGCGATGATCACCTCGAGGCCGCGCGCG